>Ga0105249_10000569_pt1 | contig 33896 bp, 21 predicted proteins | sample KBSS44metaG_FD_81522 | JGI IMG/M metagenome (GOLD analysis project Ga0105249, IMG submission 81522) | Switchgrass rhizosphere microbial communities from Kellogg Biological Station, Michigan, USA - KBS S4-4 metaG | ecosystem: Host-associated > Plants > Roots > Rhizosphere > Soil | place...
CACATGTTCATCTTCTACTACGCGGTGCTGAGCGAGGTGAGCCCGCCGACCGCGATGTCACCATTTGCGGCAGCGGCGCTGACCGACGGGAACGCGTTCCGCACGATGATGCTGACGTGGAAGTACACGCTGCCGGCATTCGTCGTCCCGTTCGTGTTCACGCTCGATCCATCGGGCATGGGCGTCCTCATGCAGGCGCCGCTCGCCACGGTGGTGTGGACTACGCTGACGGCGGCGGCCGGCGTTGCGGCGTTCGCGGCGGCCTTCGGCGGATGGATCCGGCGTGCCGCGACCGCGCTCGAGCGCATTGGTGCGGGTATCGCCGGTGTGCTGCTGATCGGGCCGAGCGTCGGTGCGGACGTCGCCGGCGGGATCGTAGCGCTGATCGTGGGCGTGGTGCACCTCGCGCGAGTGAGAAGGAGCTTGTCCGCTTAACCGCTTGTCAGCTCGATGGCTGGACGGGGAACGCCTGTCCGAGGAGAACGTCTCGTGACGATCATGATCGCGGGTAGGGTGCACCAGTTGTTGGCATGCGTCCTTCTCCTGGCGGCGGCATGCGCGCGCAGTGAGCCCACGTACCAGCTCGTTCTTCGCGGCGGTCACGTAATGGATCCCGCGAGTGGCCTGGACAGCATCCGCGACGTGGCCATTCAGGATGGAAAGATCGTCGCGATGTCCGCCGAGCCGCTGCAGGGCATTGAAATCGTCGACGTCACGGGCAAGGTCGTTGCGCCTGGTTTCGTCGACCTGCACGCGCACGGCCAGACGGTCGGTGACATGCAACTGCAGGCGCGCGACGGTGTCACGACCGCACTCGACATGGAAAGCGGAGTCTATCCGGTTGCGCAATGGTACGCGAGCCTGGAAGGCGCTGCGCCGCTCAACTACGGCGCCACCGTGAGTCACCGCGGCACGCGCTTCGCCGTGCTCAACGGCGTTGAAATCGGCCATTGGCCGACCAATCCCGGCAAGGTCGCGGCGCTGGGGCTCACTCCGGACGGCGCCAACAAACCCGCCTCGCCGACCCAGATCGACTCGATGACGGTGTTGCTGCGTCGGGGGCTCGCCGATGGGGCGTTAGGCATCGGATTCGGCATCAACTACACGCCCGGAGCCACTCGCGAAGAGATCGCTGCGATGTTCCGTGTGGCGCAGGCGGCTGGCGTGACGTCGTTCGTCCATACACGCGCCTTTGGCATCGCGGCCATTCGTGAGGCGATCGAGACCGCGAGGGAGACGGGCGCTTCGCTGCAGATCGTCCATATCGGCAGCAGCGCGATCGGTGACATGAAGGAAACACTTGCACTCATTGACTCGAGTCGCGCAGCAGGAATGGACCTGACGACTGAAGTCTATCCCTACACGGCGGCGAGTACGCTACTTCAGTCTGCGATGTTCAACCCCGGTTGGCAGCAGAACCTCCGGATCGACTACGGAGACATCGCGTGGGCAGCGACCGGCGAGCGACTGACGAAACAGTCGTTCGAGAAGTACCGGAAGCAGGGCGGCTGGGTGATCATGCACATGATGAAGGATGAGAACGTCGAACGCGCGCTCGCGCATCCAAACGTGATGATAGCGAGCGACGGCGTGCCCTTCGTGAACGGCAAGGGGCACCCCCGTGGCGCCGGTACGTTCGCGAGGGTATTGGGGCGCTACAGCCGCGAGAAGCTGATGCTGCCACTGATGGACGCGCTGGCGAAGATGACGATCATGCCAGCGCGGAGGCTCGAACGCTATGTGCCGGCGATGCGCACCAAGGGGCGTCTCGGCGTCGGAGCAGATGCAGACATCGCCATCTTCGACGCGACGACGGTCATCGACAGGGCGACGTTCGCCGAGCCCACGATGCCGTCATCCGGGATTACGCATGTCCTCGTGAATGGAACCTTCGTCGTCCGCAACGGCCAGTTGATTGCGGATGCACGTCCCGGCAAACCCGTCCGCGTACACCAGGAGTGAAAGTCCCGCCGCAGCGATCCGCGCCAGAAGCGTGAGCCGTCGTTGCTGGACCAGCGGTCCGCCGAGCGGCCCATGCTCGTCCGCCAATGCGACACCGCCTAACGTACTCAGTCGCGTCCCCGAAAGTTCGCCGCGCGGAGGCTGCGCGGCTAGGTGCTCTCCCGGAAGCGGGCGGTGATGCTAGGGCGCGCGTATAGCGCGGACGTCTCGATACTTGGTGTTGTCCGGGAGTCGCAATTCTCCAACGAGGCTGTCACGGCGCACGCGGAAGTGCCAGACCCCCTGCGGCATCGCACACGTGAGTTGTCCATTCGGCGACATGAGGCGACAGGTGATGACGCCCATCTCCTGTTCCGCACCGCGTACGATCTTGCGGGCGTCTATCGCCAGGCTGTCTGGTGTCTTCATCTGCGTTATGCGATAGACGACGGTCTCGTCGTTGCAGGCCGACGGGCGCACGAGGCACACCGATGTGCCGCGCCAGACACCCACTGGCGTCACGGCCGTGGGCTGTTGGGATGGCGGATGCCGAAGCATCACATGTGACCAGTACGAGCCGCTGCCCATCACATACGGCGTCGTGCGCTGCTGATCCTCCGGAACGTCTCTCTCGTCAGGAAAGCCAAACTCGGCCGCCGTTCGGAACGGGACGTGAGGTGACTCCCAGCACTCGATCGTCGCGTCGGTTGTGTTGCTCGCCGTGTTGTAGCCGGTAGCCGGGCCGAGACAGCGGTAACCTGCTGTCGCCTCTTTCGACAACGGGAGCTTGCCTGATCGAACTTCGTCGCCAACCTTCGGCCCAGCCGGATCGTAGCCGAATTGGTAGGCTCGATACACCACCGGGATGAAGGTGTCACGATAGCATCGTACGTCGAACATGCTGTCGGCTGGAACGTCGTCGATGCACACAAGGCCGTTGGTTCCCTGACGTATGAGCTGAGGGACCGACTCACGAGTAAGGCGAACGACGGTCGCGCCCGCACGCAGCGCTGGAGGCAGCGGGAGCACCGCTGCGTACAACTGGGTCTGAGGGGAGGATACCTGCGCGTCAGCCAGAACAGCGACCAGCGCGATGATCGACGTGATCGATTTCATGAGCGCCTCGATAATAGCGTTCTGCTAGAGGTCCCCCATCCGCCCACCTCCGCGGGCACCACCTCGCCGCACGCACTGCGGAGATGGAGCACGCGAGAAGGGGCGACCTTCGTTGTCGGCTACTGCTTGAGCGCCGAGTCCCAGTGTTCCGCGATCTTCCCGTCGCGAACGCGGAACATGTCGAACCAGGTCGTCGTGTATTTGCGCGTCGCGTCCTTCGGGTCGGCGTACTCGCGCGTGAAGCTGAGCACGACGAGGTCTCCTTCCGCCACGATTGAGATCAACGGGGCCTTGACCTTGGGCGCGATGGGCTGCGGACCACCGAGTCGCGTGAAGAAGTCGACGAAGCCCTGCCGTCCCGTGGCCACGTTAGGGTTGTGTTGGATGTAGTCCTCGCGCAGGTACTTCGCGGCGAGGTCCATGTGACGGGCCTCGAGGACTTCGCGCCAGAAGTCGTAGACCAGTCGCTTGTTGCGCGCGAGCGTACTGTCGTTGCTGCGCAGCAGTGCCTCATGGTCAGGGTGCGGCGTCGGCGCGACTTGCGCGCGGAGCGAGAGCGGCAGGGCGGCGATCGCACCGGCGATCAGGAGCGCGAGCGGCCTCACGACAAAGGTTCGAGTCTTCATACGGTCCTCTCCTGGCGGGCCACGCGTCCACGGCGGCGCGAGTCAGGGCTGAAGCGCCGCCCGCGCCTGTTGGAAGGTGCCGCCAAAATAGGAGACATTGTGGAAGGCTTCCCGTGCCAGCGCCTCGGCCACATAACGCGCCGTGCCAGCCTCCTCACCAAACACGACGATCCGCGTGTTGTGATCCTCCATCGGGAGCCGTCCGTCATCCTTGGCGCGCTTGACCTCACCCACATCCTTTCCTTCCAATACGCCGCTCCGAGGGAGGTGCCGGGCATTGGGGAGCGTCCCTGCAGCATAGGCCGCCGCATCGCGCGTGTCGATGAGCACGGCCGTCATGTCGTTCCGCACGACGTGCCGCAGCCCATCGGGCTCGATCTCGGTCACGCCACCCAGGGCCCGCCATACCGGAATCCCGAGCTGGTAACGCCGCACGTAGGTGTAGCCGGCGGCGACTAGCTCATCGGCAAGACGCTTGCTCTTCCCGCAGTACGGACCGTTGCAATACAGCACGATCCTGGTAGTGCGATCGTCGCGAACCAAGCGACCAATCTCCGCCACGTCGGAGACATAGGCGGACATGGGGACGCCAGGCTTCGCCGCGACATTCAGCGCACCGGGGATGTGGCTAATCGCAAACTCACGATGGGGGCGGGCATCGAACACGAACGCCGTCCGTTCGGTCAGGATCCGGCGGAGCTCGTCCGTTGACACTTCGGCGGTTGGCTGGTTGGGCTCGCCGAGCACCGCCCGATGAACGCTCGTCGGCACTTGGCCCATGACCGCACGGGCGCCAGAGCAGGTCACGAGCACCGCGAGCACGACGGTTCGAGACCATGTCGATCGGCACATGTCGTCCTCCTCTGTTGATAGAAGCTGCCGCCGAGCGCCGCCTAACGCTAAAGTTCAGCTGCGAGCAGATCAAAAGAGCGCCGGCGTAGTCGGCGCAATCCGAAGCCCGCTCGTCTGCTGCAACGTCCGTTAGGCGGCCGCACGGCGGATGCGCGTGGAAGGCTCACACAACTTTGATGACCACCTTTCCCGTCGCCCGCCCGGACTCGGAGTAGACGAGTGCATCACGCACCTCCTCGAGCCGAAAGACCTTATCCACCAACGGGGTGATGGCGCCGCTTTCCACCAACCCCGCGATTTCCCTCAGCTGTTCTCCGTCAGCATGCACGAACAAGTACTCATAACGGGCCTTGTGCTTCCGCGCTGCAGCCAGGGTTTTCCGCGACAGCACCCTGATCGCGAAAACGATGATGGGATTGAGCCCCCAGCTTCGTGCAAACGCCGGGGACGGGGTGTTGCTGTTGATGCTCACCACCACCCCGCCAGGCTTCACGCACTCGAAGCACCTCACCAGTGTGTCGCCACCCGCGCTGTCCAGCACCACGTCACAATCTTTGGCCACGTCTTCAAAACGTTCGCTGCGATAGTCGATGGCGACGTTCGCGCCTAGGCGCTTCACCAGTTCCGCATTGCGTTTCCCCACGGTGGTAAAAACCGTTGCGCCCAGGTGACGGGCCAACTGGATGGCCACGCTTCCAACCCCACCGCTGCCCGCATGAATCAACACGCGTTGGTTGGCGCCGAGCCTTCCGATCTCCACCAAAGCCTGCCACGCCGTCAGCGCAACCAACGGAAGGGAGGCGGCTTCTTCAAACGTCACGTTGGTTGGTTTGAGGGCGGCGGCGCCATCGCGGACAGCCGCAAATTCCGCGAACGTTCCAATTCGGTTCTTGTCCACTCGCGCATAGACCGCATCGCCTTTCCTGAAGCGCGTCACCCGTGAGCCTATGTCGAAAACCACGCCTGAGAGATCATTGCCCAGCACCAGCGGAAACCGGTATTTCAACAGCGTCTTTAACTTTCCTTCACGCGTCTTGATGTCCACCGGATTCACGCTTGCGGCGTGCACTCGAACCAACAAGTCCGTTGCGCCCAAGCTTGGGATATCAATATCCGCCACCCTCACGGCGTCATTGCTTCCGTAGCGGTCAATGAGTGCGGCCTTCATGGAGCTCCCTTGGGTCCACCTAACTGCGATTCGGTCCTTTGTACCTAACGCACTACCGGCGGCGAAAAGTCGTTTAGCCGGTGGGTGCTCGCCGCACTAATCGGTGCACGGCGGCGAAGACTCGGTGCCAGACCCGAATGTCACGCCCGCGCATACGATTGGGCAACCGGCCGCCATGGCATGTTGGTTTCGACGGGGTAGGACGCCGCAAAAACCAATGCGCACAGCTCCGCCCGGGTGATCCTGCGGGATGAGCGCCGAGGCGACAGCCGAAACCCTCGATCCCGCGGAACCTCGCGCACGGTCGCGAGATCCGGAACACGCTCCGCCACCGCTCTGTCGGCGTGTGCTCATGTGTCGCCGGACTAACGAGCCCGCCGCCGCCGGCGTTGAGGGGCTCAGGCGAGCGTCTTCGTCACCGCGAGCGCCCGGTTGATGTCGTCGGAGTTGTTGAAGAGGGCGATCGAGAGGCGCACATGCCCCTCGCGCACCGTCGCATCGATTCTCGCTCCCTCGAACGCCGCGCGCACGTCGGCCGTCGGGCGCGTCGTGTGGAAGCAAAGGACCGACGAGCGGTTCCCCGCCGGCGTGAACAGTCGGTATCCCTGCTCGAGGAGTCCCCGCTCGAGCCGCCGCGTCAGCCCGAGCGTGTGCTCCTCGATGCGCGCGATGCCGATCTTGTCGAGGTATCGCAGCGCCGCGCCTAGCTGCTGGACTTCGGCGAACGGAAGCGTGGCGTAGTCGTGCCGGCGCGCAGTGGCGCGCACTCGGAACTGGTAGCCCGGCGACTGGCTGTCGATCCCGAAGATCCCGAAGCGGTCGGGAGGGACGCGGTCGAGGAGACTCCGGCGGATGTAGAACGGCGCGACGCCGAAGCCTCCAAGCAGCCACTTGTAGGTTCCGCTGCAAAGGAAGTCCACGTCGTCGGCGCGGACGTCGACCGGGAACATACCTAACGCCTGGATGGCGTCGACGTGCAGCAGCGCCCCGTGCGCGTGCGCGACGGCGGCGAGCGCGCGGACGTCGTGGCGCAACCCGTTCACGGACGACACGTACGACACCGAGACGAGCCGCGTGCGCGCGTCGACCTGTCGTGCGATGTCGTCGGGAGTCACCAGCCCGTCGCGGTGCTCGACGATCCGCAGCTGGATCCCACGCCGCGCCTCGAGCTGGCGGTAGACGACGAGCGCACCCTCGTAGTGGAGGTTGTCGACGACGACATTGTCGCCCGCGCGCATCGGCACCGTGTTCGCCAGGATGTTCTCCGCCTCCGTCGTGGCGAACACGAACCCGATCTCCTCGGGGGTGGCGTTGACGAGCCGTGCGAACTGGGCGCGGACGTCGTTCGCGTTCTGCAGCATCTCCCCCACGGTGATGGGGCGCGTCGCCTTCGCCTGCACAAACGCGGCACCGGCGGCGGCCACGTCGCGCGGGCAGGGGGTGATGTAGGCCGAGTTGAGGTAGGTGCGGCCGTTCTCGAGGATCGGGAAATCCCGCCGCACGCCGAGTGGGTCGTTCGCGCCCTGCATGACGCGCGACGTCATCGCCAGCGCCCGCGACGGCGCCAGCGCCGCGACCGCGCCGAGCGATGCGGCCGCCGACATCAGCTCGCGGCGCTTGATCGTCATCTCACGCCAGCGCCTCGAGCAGCCGCTCCACATCGCGCATGTCGTTATAGACCGACGGCGCGACGCGAACCCAGTGCGGCGCCACGCGCACGCTGACTCGCGCCGCGTTCAACTTCCGCCCCACCTCGGTCGTGTCCTTCATCGCGAAGGTCAGGACCGGTGACGTGCTGTCCGCGGGCGTCTGTGGTGTGAAGCCGAGGCGCGGGAGCTCCGCCTGAAGCCGTCGCAGCAGCGGGATGCGGTGCTGCTGAATGTTCTCGACCCCGAGCCCATGGATGTATGGGATCGACACCGCGAGCGCCGACGCGATGGCGCTTGCCGTGGTACCGAGCTGGAAGAAATGCTGGGCCTCTTTCCCCGGCGTGTACGTGACCGGTTTCGGGTACTCAGGGTCGAAGGGCGACAGGTGGAGGTCGGTGTCCGGCGCCGACTCGTAGCTCCAGTGCGGCCGCTCCACCACCGTGCCCAGGAGCTCCTCGCGCGCGTAGAAGAATGCGAGCCCGAAGTCTCCCATGAGCCACTTGTACGTGGCCGATGCGGCGAAGTCGAGACCCGTCGCGCGCACGTCGAGCGGCACGGCTCCGACGCCCTGGATGATGTCGGCGTAGACATACGCGCCGTGCGCGTGCGCGAGGTCGCAGACGGCCTTCAGGTCGTGCTGGAAGCCGTTGTACATCGAAACGAACGAGACCTCGACGAGCTTCGTTTTCCGGTCGACGACCCGCGCCATGTCCGCCATGTCGATGCGGCCGCCCTTCTGCTTCACGATGCGCACGTCGGCGCCCCGCTTCTGCAACTCCAGCAAGTGCACGAGCGCCCCCTCGAAGTGCAGCTCGTCGGTGACGATGTTTCCGTCGAACGGCCGATTCAACCCGAGCGACTCGATGACGAGGTTCTCGCCGGTGCTCGTGTTCTGTACGTACGCGATCTCGGACGGTTTGGCGTTGATGAGGGCCGCGAAGGCCGCTCGCGCGTCGGGGCGGCGCTGTGGCGTTGAGCCAGCCGGGCGCAGCGCCGGAGGTGCTCCCAGCTTCGAGCGCCGGTCGACTGCGGTCCGGAACGCGTTCGCCGCCGCGATTGGCATCGGGTGCGTGAAGGCGCCGTTGATGTACGTGTAACCCTCGGCGATGTCGAAGTCCTGCTTGCGCGGGAAGGCAGGCGTCGAGCCCTGGCTCGCCGAACCCGGCCCTGCAGGCCTGGAGGCCCCCGACGCCTGCGCCCCCAGCTTGCCGATCGCCGCCGCGGCGGCCGCGCTGCCGAGCCCTGCCAAGAGATCCCGCCGCCTGATGTCCACAGAAGCCTCCGAGTCGAGAACGTGCGTGCCCTGCCGGATGCATGCCTAACGTGCGGCCGTCCGTATCATTGGCTCGCGGCTTCGCTTCGCCAGAAGTCGATCCCGCCTGCCTGCTGCCCAACGTCGATGCTCGCCACCTTCCTGAGCGCCACCAGGTCGATCACGTCCACGGTCCCGGGCTCGGCGCCCTTTCCCTCGATCGAGACGAAGGCATAGCGATCGTCGTCCGACACGGCGACGCCGTGCACCACCGTGCGCGTTGTCGGGATCCTCGCCAGCTCGCGCCCTGTCGCGACGTCGAAGACCGAGACTGACTGCGCGCGCTTGTTGGTCGCGAGGAGCCGCGCGTCGTCGCTCGTGAGCGCGAGGTTATAGACCCCCGGGCCCGCCGGGATTCGCCGGACGACTTTCCACGAGCGGCTGTCGATCTCGACGATGTCGCTCGACTTGTTACACGCGACCCAGACCCGCGCGCCGTCCGCGGACGGCTGCGCCCACGTTGGCGAGCACGATGCGTCCCCCGGTTTCGGTGGGTCCATGCCGTGGCCGCTGGCGTCGTGCGCGGCGCGCGCCGTGCCGCGCTTCGGCGGCGCCCCGGTCATCCCCATCTCGTGCCCTGCCGTGAGCAGAAAGTGGCGCGACACCTCGAGCGTGCGCGTGTCGATCTCCACGAGCATCTCGTCCATCATGCACGCCGAGTAGTGCTTCGCACCGTCGCGCGTTAGGCGCGAGCCGTGTGGCATCGTGCACGTCTCGATCCGGGCGATCTCGGCCATCTCTGCCGTCGCGACGACGGACACGCTCGACGGCACCGGGTCGCCGTGCAGGTTGAAGTTCACGACGTACGCGAGGTGGCCGTCGGGCGACACCTGCAGCGTGGCCGGGAAGCTCCCTAACGTGACCTGCCCTTCGAGTGAGTCGGTCGCCGTGCCGTACTTCTGTAAATAACCATCCGGCCTGCCGTGCGCGATCGAGACGTAGTAATGCTTGCCGTCGCGGGAGATGGCCACGCCGTGGGGCCCGGAGATCTCCGCCCGGGACACGCCCACGTAGCGCTCGCGCTCGACGCGGATGCCGCGTGGGCCGAATCGGATCAGGGCGACGCGGTCCGCCGACTCGGACGCGACGAAGATGAGGTAGTCGTGCGTTGGAACCTTGGCCGCCTGAGTCGCGGCCGCGAGCGTGGCAAGCGTCGCGAGCGCGAGCGGCGTCCGCGCGCGACCCATGCGCATCACGGCACCGTGGCGGGTTTCGGCTCGACACGAACGATCATGAGGCCGTTGTTCATGTCGTTGATGTAGGCCAGCCCATCGCGCACAATGGCGCCCCACGTGAATGCAGCGTTAGGCACCCGCCCGGTCGGGAACGTCGGGTCGACGTGGGCGATCTCGCGCCCCTGCGCCCGTAGGTCTCCGCGCAGCTCCCCGGCGATGTCGATCGCGCGGAAGCCGGCGTTGAAGGCGCCCATGTAGAGCGTATCGCCGGCGACCCAGAAATTGTGGGTAGCCCCGAAGTCGAGGTTGTACCACGCGACTTGCTTTGGCTTGGCAATGTCCGACACGTCGATGACGTGCAAGCCACCCCACGCGCGATCCGGCACGCCGGCGCCGGGGCGATCGGGACCCTGCGGGAGGATCTCGTCGCCGACGAACACGTAGTTCCCGTGCCGCCACGCGGTGTGCGTCCCCCCGATGACTGGTCGGCCTGCCGCGGCGGCTGCGGCGCGGAGCTCGACCAGGTCGTACTTGAACTGCGCCACCAGCACGGGGTTCGTCGGCGAGCCGCCCTTCATGCCGTTGCCGACATCGAGGATGACCAGGCCGTCGTTCAGCGCGCTCGCGTATAGGAGACCGTCCCGCACTTCCATGTCGTGGACGTAGCGCCCGCGGTCGGTGCGTGGTACCTGCCAGAACGACGCCTGCTTCGGGTGCGCCGGGTCATTCAGGTCGACGATGTAGATTCGCCCCTGAAAGTCGGAGGTGATGTAGGCGAACGTCCCGTACTTGGGCTGCGTGTGCACGTACGCCGAGTGCACCCCTGACGTCACGGGATCGACGAACTGCCCGACCAGCTTCGGTCGGAACGGGTCGTCGAGTGTATACACCGCGATACCGTTCCGCCGGTCGCTCGCGCCCTGCCGCGTGTGGACGAGGATCTTCCCATCCTCCGACGTCATCACATCGTTGATGAGCCGCGCGTCGGCGACGATCGAGTCGACGATGACCGGCTTCGCCGGGTCCTTGATGTCGATGGTGTAGACGATGCCGTCGAACGTGGAGAGATACGCGACCTTCTCCTTGGGATGCAGCCACAGCTCCGCCGAGTGGTGCCCGTTGATCGGAAGTCCACCGACGACGGTCGCTGAGCGCCTAACGTCGCGCGTGGCGAGCGTCACCGTCGACGTCGCCGAGCGCGGCCCGAGGAGGGCGGCGATCGCGTACGTCTGCGGCTGATAGCCCACGAAGCCTCCGTCGGCGCCGATGAGCCCTTCGCCGCCCGTCATGAGCCACGTCGGCGTGAGCCCGGTGATCTCGCGCCCTGCCGCGTCCTTTGCCGAGACCCTGAAGTGGATCGCGTCGCCAGTCCGCCCTTCCGCCGTGGTGGGCGAGATGGTGACCGAGCGGATGTTTGGCGCGATGACCTCGATGGACAACGTCTCTCTCGCGTCTCCAGCAGCGGCGGTGATCGTCGCCCGTCCCGCTGTCGTCCCGGCGACCGTCCCATCGCGACCGATTCGCGCCACTCGCGGTGCGGAGCTCGACCATGTCACCGCGTCCTTCGCTCGAGGTTCGTTCGCCTTCGAGTAGACGCTCGGCCGCAGCTTGATCTCCTGGCCCACGAGGAGCCTGCTCGGCCGAGGCTCGAGCACGATCCTCGCCGCCGGACCCGGAAGCACGTTGATCTTCATCTGCCGCACGACCGGCCGCTGCCCGGCCACGAGCGCCGTGACGGTCACGTTCAGCACACCCGGCGCCCCGCCCGAAACCAACCCCTGCTGGTCGACGCCGCCCTCGAAAATGCTCCCGCCCTGGAATCGGATGGTCGCTCCGGGCACCGGTCGGCCGGCTGAGTCCACCGCTTCGGCCCTGAGCTGCAACGTTTCACTCGCCACCACCGACGGGGCTGCCGGCGTCACGTTGATGCGGGCGACTGACTGCGCGGCGAGCAGTGACGGGGTGAGGACAATCGCGGTAAGAGCGAGGCGCATGCGAAGCAGGGAGTGGGGCGAGATCGTGTGGGCAGACTCACAGAAGCGACGGATCGGCAAGGTGTTCCTCTACACGCAGGGAAGCACACCGAGTGCGCGGCAAGATGTCCGGCGAGTGCGGGGATTTGATCGACGTATCGTTCCGACACGGGCCGACAACCCTCTGTCCTCGGCAATGACGGGGGCAGCGCGGTTCTCCGTCAGGCCTAACGAATATGCCGATCGCGCCCAGGGCACTTCGCGGCCGGTACTGTTCGAGGGGTGGGTACACCGATCGAACGGAAACAGCCGGAAGAGGGCGGATCTTGGCGGCGCCCGGCCGAGATGGCTCTCAGCTTGGTGTGTCTTGGCCCCGCGCGCGACCGTCCCCCATCCTTGGGCTCACCGGTCGCGCGGTCGCTTCCAACGAACGTTCGCGGGTCAGGCTTATGGAGACTTCGTCGCCTCCCAGCGGGTCCGCATGACGACCGAATCGGGTTTCGAGGCCAGTGTCGTCACAGAGGTGCCCATCCACTTGTCTCCGGCCTTCCGCCCGACAACATGGTCGATGACCTTCGGGCTCTTCGGGGGCGCTGGCGGTGTGTATGCCGCAGACGTGAACATGACGCTGTCGCCGCTGATCGTGTACGTGTAGACGCTCGTGTCCTTCGGGGCTGCGGCGTCAACGCACTTCGACTCGTTTCCTGTGGCCGGCTGGACGCAGGTCCACCGCGCGATCACCGAGTCGGAACCCTGGGCCATGCTCTGGCCATTCCAGGTACCAACGAGGTCGGCCGCAGTGAGTGCCGCCGGTGCGGCCGGTGCCGGTGCTGGCGCGGCCGCCGCAGCGGCCGACGAATCAGCTACTCCACCCTCCTTCTTCGCACACGCGACGAACGATGCGGCGCCGATCAGCAAGAAGGTTTTGCGCATAGAGCCTCCTTCAACGGTGGTTGAAGGCCCAGCCGCTCCCGAGCGAGCGTGAGGGTCGTTCCATGAGTTATACGCAAAGGTGATAGGGTGAACAAGCGCTGCTACCGCTCCCCCGTTAGCTCCCGCGCCAGCCATGCCTGCGCGAACCGCAGGTCGCGCATCGCCGTCGGTGCGGAGGTGCCGAGGACCTCGGCGGTCTCCTCGAGCGTGAGGCCGCCGAAGAAGCGGAGCTCGACCGCCTTCGCCTGCCGCGGGCTTATTGCCTCCAGCCGTGAGAGGACCGTGTCGAGCTCGAGCACCGTGTCGACGTCCACCTCCGGCGCAGCGAGCTCCTGACCGAGTGAGACCTGCTGGCGGACCCCGCCACGCTTCGCCGCGTTGCGCTCTTTGGCGTAATCGATGAGGACGCGGCGCATCGTTCGCGATGCCATTGCGAGGAAATGCGCCCGGTCACGCCATTCCACGCGCTGCACATCCACCAGCCGCAGATAGGCCTCGTGGACGAGCCCCGTCGTGCCGAGCGTGTGGCCGGCTCGCTCTCCACGCAGCCGCACCTGGGCGAGCCGCCGCAGCTCCTCGTAGACGACAGGGAGCACGCGATCTCTCGCCTCCGGATCTCCCTCCCGCCAACGGCGGAGCATCTGGGTGACGTCAGTCATGGGCTGAGGGCGCGATTCGGCGTGATGTGGGTGCGATGAAAATTCCGCGGGTCGTTTGGCGCCTTACAAGGTGAAGCAGTGAACCGCCGACCTTACCGACTACTGGAGCCATACCATGCAGAACACCGCTCGCGCCCGCCGTGGCCCGTCGTTCACCGGCCAAGCGATCGTCGCTACCCTCGTCGTCGTCCCCGTCATCGCGGCGTGCAGCGAATCCAGCGCGCGCGAGACGAAGAGCGCCGCTACCTACGCTGCTCCGACGCCTTTCGGTGATGGGACTGTTCGCACCTACGTCGTCCGTGATTCCCGGGGCGTCCCCACATCGCTCGGCGTGGAGCTCTCCGAGTCTGCACTTCGCGGCCTGCCAGCCACGAAGACGATGCTTCACCTGCCGTTCCCAAAGGAAGCAGGCGACCAGTACACGTTCGCCATGTTCGACTGGAACCCGGCCGGGCACGTGCCCGATCACGTCTATACGATCCCACATTTCGACTTCCATTTCTACATGGCGAAGCAGGACGATGTCATGACGATCTCCGGTGGGCCGGACCCGGTCGTCGCGGAATCCCGCTTCGTCCCGAAGAACTACATCTCGCCCGGGAACGAGGCGTTTCCCGCGATGGGTGTTCACTGGGTCGACGCGACGGCTGGTGAGTTCAACGGAAAGACATTCGACCAGACCTTCATCTGGGGCTTCAGCCGCGGACAGCTGCTCTTCATCGAGCCGATGATCACGAAGGCGTTCCTCGAGTCGACGTCCTCGTTCACCACGGAGCTCAAGCAGCCGGAGTCGGTTCAGCGCGCCGGGCTCTATCCCAAGCGGTATTCGATCCGCCACGACACCGCCGCCAAGGTCTACCGCATCACGCTCGACGACCTGACGCCGAGGGAGAGCTAGGCCCATGGACGCCAGCAAGCGCAGTCAATTGATCTTCCCGGCGCTGTTGATCCTCATGAACGTGGGCGCTTCTCTGGTGGCGTTCAAGGCGGGAGATTGGCGTCGAGGGGTGTACTGGATCACGAGTGCCCTGTGCCTCGTGATGGTCGCCACATAGTCCGCGATGATCGACTATTGGAGCGTGGCCGCCGGCTCGTGCTCGACCCACGCTTCCGAGAATGGTTCGGCACCTAACGCCTCACGCAGCGAGTCGATCTCGCGCGCGTGAGGCGTGCGGCGTCGCGGTGGCAAAACCGCCCCGATCGCCGCCCGCTGCCGCTCCGCCGCCCCGAAGAGTCGCGCGGCGCCGCGTGCATCGCCCTCATCACGCCGCACGCGGGCCAGCACATCGAGGCACTCGGGCAGAAGGAACCGGCTTCCGAGACGCCGCGTGATCGCCAACGCCTCATCGAGCGCGGCGTGCGCCGCAGTCAACGCTCCCCGTTCGCGTCGCGCGTCGGCCTGCCGGGTGAGGACCTGGGCGAGACTCGCGACGTCGCCCCGACGGTGGAGCGCGACACTCTCCGCATACAGCGGCTCCGCGCCAGCGGCATCGCCAGCGTCGCGGCGAAGGTCGCCGGCGGTCCGAAGGGCGAATCCCGTCGCCCAGAGAAACCCATGCGCGCGGAGGGTTGGGAGCCACGCGTCGATGGAGACCACGGCGTCGTCCGACGCGAGCGTCTCATACGAGATGACTACCGACGACAGGCTCGTGCTCGCGCGATGGATGACATCACCCGTCCGGTGGGCGGCATCGGTGCCGTCCTTCAGGATCGCACGGGCGCGGTCGACATTTCCCATCCACATCTCGAGCGCGGCGAGCGACGTCGACATGAACGCAACGCCACGTGGGTCGCCTAACGACCAATGAGCGCGGAACGCATACGCCAGATGTTCGCGCGCCTGCGCCAACTCGCCCCGATGGTAAAAGCGCACCCAACCCAGATTGTTGTGCGCGAGCGCCATACCGCGCACGTCGCCGAAGCGCTCGTGAACTTCGAGCGCCTCCTCGGCGAGCGCTATCGCACGAGTTGGCTCGCCCGTGAGATACATCGACCAGCTCAGGTGATTGAGCGTGGCCGCGACGGCATGCTCGTCGCCCGCCTCGAGGAAGAGCCGCTCCGCCTCCTCGAACAGCAATCCCGCCTCCACAGGAGCGCCCTGCATGTGCGTCATCACACCGTGCGACAGGATGAGCCGCGCGCGCGCCTCGTGGTGGCGTTCGGTACCGGCCGCAGCGAGCACGCGATCGATCCGATCGCGCCCTTCGGTGAGGAACGCGCCGGTCCAGAAGCGGACGAGCGCCTCGGCCATCCGGATGGCTTCGTCGGCGTGTCCGCGGTCGAGCGCATAGTCCAGCGCGGCGCGAAGGTTGTCGTGCTCACGCTCGAGTCGCTCGAACCACGTCCGCTGCTCGGGGCCACGGAGGTGGGGCGCGGCCTCCTCGGCGGTGGCGAGCATGGTTTGCAAGTGAGCGCGGCGCGCGCCGTCTTCTTCGCCGGCCTCCACGAGCCGGTCGCGGGCGAAGGCGTGAATCGTCTCCAGCATCGCGAAGCGCGGCTCGCCGTCCGGCTGTTCGTCCTGTCGCAGCAGACTGTGGCTCACGAGCGCCGTGAGGGACTCGAGCACGTCGCGCCGATCACCTAACGACGCGCTCAGCGCCTCGGCGGCGCCGACCGTGAAGCCGCCGGCAAAGACCGCGAGTCGGCGGAAAAAGGTCTGCTCCGGGACGCCGAGGAGGCCGTGACTCCACCCGATCACCTCGCGAAGGGTCCGGTGGCGCTCGGGAAGATCACGCGCGTCGCTCCGCAACACGTCGAGGCGCTGGTCGAGCCTCGCCAGCAACGCGCGCGGTGGAAGGAGGCGCGTGCGTGCCGCCGCGAGCTCGATCGCCAGCGGCATTCCATCGAGACGCCGGCAGATACGGGCGACGATCGAAGCGTTCTCGATGCTGAGCGCGAAGTCGGGATGCACTGCCTGGGCGCGCTGGACGAAGAGGCGGACCGCGTCGCCGGGGTCGGCGAGCCGCTCCGACGTGGTCATCTCCTCGGGTGTGGCGACGGAGAGCGGTGGCACCGGGAGCTCGTGCTCGCCGCCGATGCCTAACGGAGCACGGCTCGTGGCGAGCACGGCGACGCGATGGCAGTTCGCGAGCAGCTCGGCCACGAAGGGAGCTGCCCCGAGCAGGTGCTCGAAGTTGTCGAGGACGAGGAGCACGCGCTGCTCACGCAGATGGCCGATGAGGCGTTCCCCGTGCGTGCCCGCTCCCGCGTCGCGGAGGCCCAAGGTCTGCGCGACGGACTGCGGCACGAGCGCGGGGTCCGTGACGGGGACGAGCGAGACGAAGTGCACGCCGCCCTGAAAGCGTCTCGTCTGGGCGGCGGCCGCGTGGAGCGCGAGGCGCGTCTTCCCCATCCCGCCCGGCCCGGTGAGCGTGACGAGGCGCTCGTGCTCGAGCAGCGCATCGATGCGCGCCACCTCGCGGTGACGCCCGATGAAGCTGGTGAGCGGCGCGGGGAGTACCGGGGCATCGCCGGCCAGCGCTGGCTCCGCCGTCGCGTCGGCGACCGTCGCCGCTCCCGCTTCCCCATGCTGGACTCGCCGTAGCGCCTCGCCCACCTCCGCGGCGCTCCCGTAACGGCTTCCTGGATGGCGGGCGAGGAGCCGATCGATCAGCCGCCGCACGTTTTCGGGAACATCGTTAGGCATGGGCCCTGGCGGCTCATGGAGCACGCCGTAGAGGATGGCCGCCGCGTTGTCCCCCGACCACGGGCGCTCGCTGGCGAGCATCTCGTGGAGCACGACCCCGAGTGCCCACAGGTCGGCGCGCGCGTCGACGGCATCGCCTCGCACCTGCTCCGGCGCCATGTAGTGCGGCGTCCCAAGGGCGTCGCCGGTTCGGGTGCGGTCGTGGCCAGCCATCTTGGCGATCCCGAAGTCCACGATCTTGGCCACGCCGTTCGCGGTGAGGACGATGTTCTCGGGCTTGATGTCGCGGTGGACGATTCCTCGCTGGTGCGCCGCGCCAAGCCCGTCGGCGATCTGCTGCGCGATGCCTAACGCGTCAGCCAGCGGCAGCGGGCCGCGGAAGATCCGATCGCGCAAGGTCTCCTCACCATAATACGCCATGGCGATGAAGAGCCCGCCGTCCCGCGTCTCTCCGATCTCATAGATGGTCGCCACGTTTGGGTGATCGAGCGCGGCGGCCGCGCGCGCCTCCACGAGGAAGCGGGCATTGCGCTCCGGGTCGGTGCGGAGCTCGCCGAGGAGGAGCTTGAGCGCGACGTGCCGGTTGAGGCGAGCGTCGTGCGCGAGATACACCCGCCCCATTCCCCCACGCCCGATCTCGCGCAGCAGTGTGTACGTCCCCTCGATGGAGGGAGCGGGCTCGGAGGTCGGCGCGGGATCAGCCGAGGGAGCGCCGAGCAGCCCGAGGAAGTCGCCTGCGCGCTCATGTGCGCCGATGAGCGAGCGAAGCTCGTCGGACAGCCCCGGGTCGGTGCGCGACAAAAGCTCCAGCCGCGCGCGGCGCCGGCCGGTGTCGAGCTCGATCAACTCGTCGAAGAGGAGCTGCACACGCTCCCAGCGCTCGCCGGACATCACCGGCCAGAATAACGCGGCCAAGCGGTGAAGACCATGGTGGGTCCCGGTGTAGAGCGCGGGCCGCTCGACCCGTTGTTCCCGGTAGCCACGTCGTGCGAAGACCAGCCACCCCAGTGGTCCATGACAGGTATCTCGGGATGACTCCCGGAAAGATCTTCCAGAAGCGGCCACGGCAGACGCTCAACCGATTCTTCGGCAGCACGACTGCCAACTACCGACCGTCGAGCTGGCTTCGACGGAGTCCGGGATCGTGGGGGTGGCGAGGACTCCTGGTTGGTCTGTGCGTGACGATCGGTGAGGCGAAGCTCGCGGGCGGGCAGGTGGCCGCATCGCGGAGCGGTCACGCCCTCGCGCGTGCGGAACCGTCACCCTATCGAATTCTCGTGGCCGCGGAGTCGGAGGATCAGGTCGCGCTCGTGGAGTTCCGCCCATGCGGGCCGACAGGAGCGGCAAGGGCGTGTGGAGCGGTTGTCGCGCGGACGTATGCGGTCGGTGTGAACCCCGTCGAGATCGAGGGACCGCACGGCGTCGTCGCGTCGAGGGACGGCCGCTCGTTCTACGTGTCGATGGCCCACGGCCGACCGTACGGGTCGTTGCTGCGATACGATCTCGCATCGGGCTCGCTCACGGGGCAGGTCGAGCTGGGCATGTTTCCCGCGACCATCGACCTCAGCGCGGCCGGCGACCTGGCGTACGTCGTCAACTTCAACTTTCACGACCCGGCGATGCAGCCGTCGTCGCTGTCAGTCGTGGACGTCGCAACGTTCGAGGAAGTAGCGCGAACGAGGACGTGTCGCATGCCACACGGCTCTCGGATGGCAGCGGACGGCGCTCACCACTACTCGGCGTGCATGATGGATGACCTCCTCGTCGAGGTGGATGTCCGGACGGCGAGGGTGTCCCGGATGCTGCGGCTCACATCGGGAAGCGAGGGCGCTGTCGCTGTCGATGACTTGTCGCGAGAGCATCACGCGGGTCACGATGCGAGCACCAGGCCCTCACCGACGAACCCGTGCTCGCCCACGTGGGCGCAACCGAGCATTGATGGACGGACCGTGTGGGTCGCGTGCAACCGATCGAACGAGATCGTCATCGTCGACGTCGCGAGCTGGCGTGTGGTGAAGCGCGTTAACGCGCCTGCGACCCCCTACAATATGGCGACGACGGCCGACGGATCGCTCATGGTCGTGACGCAGAAGGGGCCAGGGTCCACGACACTGTGGCGCACGCGCGATGTATCCCTCGTCGCGGACGTGCGAGGGTCGCGCCGCATTGCGAGTGGGGTCGTGGTGAGCGCCGACTCACGCTTCGCGTTCGTAACGCTCGAGGGCAAGAACGATGACCCCGGCACGCTGGACGTCATCGATCTGATGGCAAGGAAGGCGGTCGCGTCGGTGAACGTGGGGAAGCAGGCGGGGGGCGTAGCGGTCGTTCGCTGACGCGTCGCCGCTCGACGGTTCAACGTCATACACGGTGGGAGGAGTACCATGGGGCCGTCGGGGCGACACGTGCGATACCTAACGCTGGCGATGGTCGCCGGCCCGGCGGTCGCGATGGCGCAGGGCGACCCGAATGCGGCGCCCACCATTGCGCGTGTCGAGGTATCCCCAAAGTCCATTATGCTCACCGTTGGGGACTCCATTCAGGTAACGGCCCGCGCCGTCGACGCAACAGGGAAGGAGGTACCGGCCACCGTCTCATTCTCGACCACGGCGGATGGTGTCGCCGGCAGCCAGCTAACGACGCCGTTCCGCGGCGTCGTCGGCGTCGTCTACTCACGGGAGAGCGGCTGGCTCCGCGCGACACGGGCCGGGGAGTTCGCGTTGGTCGTTACGGCGCGGGTCCCGGCGCCACCAGCACCGAGCAGCGGGTTCCCGAACACCACGGCCCCTCGACGGGGTGGAGTGACGACGCGCGTGCCCGTCACCGTGCGAACGCCCCCCATCACGAACGTCGCCATCCTCGGCGACCGGATGCGCTTGTTCGTCGGGTCGGTGCTCACGCTCGATGCACGGGCTACCGACGCCCGAGGCGCCGTGTGGGACGACGCTCCGCTCACATGGCAATCGAGCAATCCCGCCGTCGCTGCCGTGGACAAATCGGGCGAAGTCACCGCGGTCGCACCCGGATCCGTGACGATCTCGGTACGGTCGGGCGAGGCACGGGGGGCGGTCACATACGCCATCGTTCCGAGCCCCGTTAGGCGCATTGCGCTGAAGGCCAGTGCGACCGCCGCCCGCACCGGCGACGTCATCCGGCTTACCGCCGAGGCGTACGACGGTGCCGGACGCCGTGTCGCGGATGCGCCGATCGCGTTCAGCGTCGCATCAGCGGTGGAGGATACGGTGATCGCGCAGTTCGCCCCCGCGGAGGTGGATCAGCGCGGGCGATTCGTTGCCCAGAAGGGCGGGCGGCACACGGTGTTCGCGACCACACCCGGCGCGGTCGGCCGCGTGACGCTGACCATTCGCCCGCGCGACGTCGCCGAGCGCGTGACGGTGGTGGGACGAGCGCCGCTCACGGACAAGATGACGACGGATCTGTACGTATGGACGGCCCGCGACGGTCGCGACTACATGATCACCGGGACGTTCAACGCCGGCGGACAGGCGTACTTCTATGACGTGACCGACCCGGCCAACCAGATACTGCTGGACTCCGTGGTCGTGGATGCACGGACCGTCAACGACGTCTACGTCGACGACACCGGCACGATCTGCATCATCGCGCGTGAGGGCGCGTCGACCCGCCGCAACGGGATCGTGCTCGTCGACTGCAGCGACCCGCGGCGGCCGAAGGTCATCTCCTCGTTCGAGGACGGGCTGACCGGCGGTGTGCATAACGTGAACTACTGGAACAAGCGCGTCTTCGCGATCAGCAACACGACGCGGTACGACATCATCAACATCGAGGATCCCGCGAAGCCCTACCGCGAGAGCTTCGTCGAGCTGGAAACGCCAGGCCACGCCATCCACGACGTGTGGGTGGTTGATGGGCTCGCGTACTCGTCATGGTGGAAGGACGGCGTCGTGATCCACGACGTCGGCAACGGCAAGTACGGCGGCACGCCGTCGAAGCCGGTGCATGTCGCGTCGTACGCGTACCCGCTCGGAACGACGCACGCGGCGTATCCGTATCGCAGCCCTACCGGAAAGTTCTACGTCATCGCGGGCGACGAGATCTTCCCCTATGGCGTGAACTTCAATCCCGGCGGCACGCCGCCGCGAGCGGGGGGGTACGCGCACATCATCGACTTCAGCGACCCGCGTCGTCCGGAAGAGGTGGCGCGCTACGAAGTGCCGGAAGCAGGAGCGCACAACTTCTGGGTCGAGGGCGACCGCCTCTACGCCTCGTTCTACAACGGAGGGCTGCGCGTCGTCGATCTCTCGGGCGAGCTCAAGGGCAACCTGTATTACCAGAATCGGGAGATCGCCGCGTTCCTGCCCATGGACCCCAAGGGCATGATCGCCAACGCGCCCTTCACCACGGGGCCGCAGCTCCACAAGGGGCACATCTTCTTCGCCGATGCCTTCACCGGCATCTGGGCGGTCAAGCTCGAGCCGCGGCGTCCCCCGGTACCCTGAACCGCTCGCGGTCGTGTAGAACGCGCGGCGCGTCGACCGTCGTTCTGACACAGGGTCGAAGCCCAACTCACGCCCAACGAGGATCGAGGTGGCGAAGATACCAGCGTGCATCGCCATGCTCGCGATGCTCAGCGCGGCGGCCGCGACTGGCCAGCCGCCGGCCGACAGTGCGACGCGAGGACGGGCGGACAGCGTCTCGCGCAAGGACGTCACGAGGCCCTCGGGCAGGACGCGCACGATCGAGTTCACCACCACCGAAGGCACGAACATGTCGGTGGACGTCACGCCTGACGGGCAGTGGGTCGTCTTCGACCTGCTGTCGCACATCTACCGCGTTCCGATGGCGGGCGGGGAAGCTCAGGTCCTGACGCAGGGCTCCGGCATCGCGCTCAACTATCAACCACGCGTCTCGCCCAACGGGAAGTCGATCGCGTTCATCTCGGATCGCACCGGGCAGAGCAACCTCTGGGTGATGGACATCGACGGGGGCAACCCGCGTCCCGTCGCGCTGACGCTCGCGAGCAGCTTCACGGAGCCGGTATGGACGCCCGATGGCGAGTCAATCATGGCTCGCGTGGGTGGTGCGATCCGGAAGTACCCGCAGCGCGGAGGCGCGGGAGTCGATGTGCTCCGCGGCGCGTCCAATGCAGCGGTGTCGCCGGACGGCAGGTTCCTGTATTTCCAGGCGAACGTCACGACGGAGACCCGTACCGGCGTAGTCGGCAATCGTGACCTGCTTATGGGCGGGATCCAGATCCGCCGCTTCACGCTCGCGACGCGCGACACCTTCGCCGTCACGAGCGGGACCGACGAACAGAACGGTGGGCGCAACTCCAGCGGTGGCGCGATCGCGCCTCAGGTCTCGCCCGATGGCCGATGGCTCTCGTTCGCCCGTCGCATTCCGAACGGGACGATCTCGTACAAGGGCAAGCGACTCGGCCCGCGAAACACGCTGTGGCTCCATGATCTGGAGACCGGCGCCGAGCGGATGGTGATGGACCCGGTGGAGATGGATGCCGCCGAAGGCGTGAAGACCGCGCGGACGATGCCGGCGTATGCGTGGACGGCCGACGGCAAGTCGATCGTGATCGCGCAGGGCGGCAAGATTCGCCGGCTGGACATCGCGACTGGCGCGGTGACGACGATCCCGTTTCGGGCGCGAGTCCACCGCGAGATCTCCGAACAGGCGGCCGCGGTCACCCGCATCACCGACGAGCCGTTCCGCGCCAGGTATCTGCTCTGGCACACGGCATCGCCGGATGGGTCGATGCTCGCTTTCCAGGCGGCAGGGCGCACCTACGTGCAGGCGCTGCCTAACGGCACGCCGCGTCGCGTCACGCCACCCGACTTCGCGCCGCTGGAGTATGCTCCGGCCTGGTCGCCGGACGGACGCTGGTTGGCGTTCGCGAGCTGGGACGGCATCGAGCCGGGCCACATCTGGAAGGTGTCGCCCACTGGCGGTGCACCCATGAAGCTCACACGCGACGCGGCCGAGTACATCCATCCGTCGTGGAACGCGGACGGGACGGAGCTCATTGCGACGCGCGGCGCCGGCGTGACGTTCCAGGGCCGCCCGCTCACTGCCAACCCGTGGTACGAGCTCGTGCGCATCCCGGCGGCGGGTGGTCGGGCGACGCCGGTCGTCCGTGTGCTGCCATTCACGGGCCGCGAACAACTCCCCCGCGCGACGTTCGGGCCGGGCGGGCGCATCTACTACGTGGCGCGCGCTGCCGCGGCCGAGGGGCAGCAGGCAACGCGCGAGCTCGTATCGGTCACGGTGGATGGCGGTGACAGACGCGTCCATGCCACGTTCCCGTTCACCGATGACGCCGTGCCGTCTCCCGATGGGCGTTGGGTGGCGTACAACGAAGGGGACAACATCTTCGTAGCGTCGATGCCTAACGTGCCGGCGGGGCAGAAGCCCGCCCGCCTGGACCGGCGGCGCGACTCCACGACTATCACGATGCTGGGCACGACTGGCGGCCTCTACCCGCGCTGGCGAGACACGGCCACGGTCGAATTCGGGAGCTCGTACATCTACTCGGCGTACCGCGTGAGCGGCGAGCGGAGAGACAGTGTCGCCGTGGACCTTCGCATCGCGAAGCCGATCCCCGGCGGCACGATCGCGCTGACGAACGCCCGCATCATCACCATGAAAGGCCGCGAGGTCATCGCGCGCGGAACCATCATCGTGCGTGGGAGTCGCATCCAGTGCGTCGGCACTTGCCCGACGGCCGGCGCGGATCGCGTCGTCGACCTCACCGGCAAGACGGTCTTTCCGGGCTGGGTCGACATGCATGCGCATCGCATGTCCTACTCGGACGGCCTGATTGCGCCTCGCAACTTCGAGGCGGCTTCGGCGCTCGCGTACGGCATCACGACGGATCACGATCCGGCCGCGTGGTCGCAGGTCCTGTTCGCGACCGCGGAGATGACGGAAGCGGGCGAGGTGATCGGCCCGCGCGCGTTTGGCTCGGGCGAGAGCGTCAGCTCCGGAATTGGCGCGCGCGCCAATCCCATGGAGCGGTACGAGGACCTCGAGCGCATTGCCGCGAAGCTCAAGTCATGGGGTGCGGTGTCGCTCAAGAACCATCCGCTTCCACGACGCGACCAGCGGCAGTGGTGGGCCGAAGCCGGCCGGAAGCTCGGTATGATGGTCACCGCCGAGGGCGAGCATCTCGATCAGGTGCTGAGCTACGTCATGGACGGACAGACCGGCTGGGAACACCTGCTCAGCTACACCCCGATCTACAGCGACGTCGCGACGTTCATCGGGGCGGCTCACGCGTTCTACTCATCGACGATGGTCGGTGCAGGGCCCGGGATCTGGAGTGAGGAGTTCTTCTACCAGGAGTCGGAGCTGTGGAAGGACGAGAAGCTCCAGCAGTGGGAGCCATGGCAGTACCTCGTGCCGCACACGCGGCGACGGATGATGCGTCCGGTGACGGACTACAACTTCCCGATCGTGTCTCAGGGCGTGGCGGACGTCGTCGCGGCCGGCGGCTACGCACCGATGGGTCAGCACAGCCGACAGAACGCACTCTCGGCCCACTGGGAGGTGCGGATGCTGGCCGAAGGGCTCGGCGCACACGGCGCGTTGGAAGCCGCCAGCGCATACGGCGCGAGGTATCTCGGCGCGTGGCAGGACATCGGATCGATCGAGGTCGGGAAGCTCGCGGACCTCATCGTGACGAACGCGAACCCGCTCGTGAACATCCGCAATACCGAGGACATGAGGTACGTCATGAAAGGGGGAGTCCTCTACGACGCGAGCACGCTCGACGAGCTGTGGCCTCGGCGTCGGAAGTTCGGCCCGCATCCCTGGGTGCGGCCGGAGGTGTATCGCGATGACGATCGGCCGACTGACTACTTCGATCGCCGACCATGACCACGCCCACGCGCCCGTTTCGATCGACGTCGCCAGGAGCTGTCGCGACGATTTTCATTCTCACCCTTGCCGCGGTCGCGCGAGCGCAAGCGCCGTCGGTACCGCAGTCATCCCGGTCCGCTGGCGCCTGGGAGCGAGGCGCATCCCGCGAACGCTCGGCGGAACCGAGCATCGAGATCGCGTTGCGGCCGGAGCGAGACACCGCCGGGAACGTCGCCGCGGTGGCCGTGACCCTTCAGATCTCCGACACCGCGAGCGCCGGCCCCACGATGTCGTTTCGCGCGCCGATCGTGCTGAACAACATCCCCGGCATCGCCGATCGCGTCGATGGCTTTCGTGTGGACGACAAGTCTGGACCGGTTGCTATCACGACGACGGACGATTCGGCGGATGCGAGCGGGTTCGGGTTCTATCGACACTGGCGTACGACGCGAGCGTTATCGCTCCCGGCCACGGTGCGGTATCGAGCCATCGTGCCGTCGGGGCGCCTGCGTGCGGGCCCACCGTTCGACCTGCGCACGTTCGCGGGCGGCGTGAGCGGAGGCGGCGCCGGTTTTCTCGCGGTTCCCGAGGACAATCGACGGTATCACGTGCGTATTCGCTGGGACCTCTCCGGTCTCCAGCGCGGCTCGGTGGGGATTTCCAGCCTCGGTGACGGTGACGCCGAGGCTGTGATGCCGTTAGGCGCTCTCGGCTCGAGCTGGTTCATGGCCGGTCCGCTCGGCCAGTATCCTGAAGGCGGCAATACCGGCGGCTTCAGCGCTGCGTGGCTTGGCTCGTCGCCGTCGCTCAATATTCGCGAGGACATGGAGTGGGCGACGAACACGTACAAGACGCTCAGCACGTTCTTCCGTGATACCGTCGTTCGGCCGTACCGATTCTTCCTGCGCGTGCTGCCGGAGTCCACGACGTCGGGCGGAACCGCGGGAAACCGATCGTTCATGCTGCAGGTTCCCGTTAGGCCCCCGCAGCGGCGGGGACCGGAAGGCGACAACCCTGGCGTGCGGAGCATCGTGGCCCACGAGATGATTCACGGGTGGGCTGGCTCGTTCCAGGGCGCAGGTCCCTGGGCGAGCGAGGGGTTGGCCACCTACTTCACGGCCGAGCTTCAGCGGCGCTTCGCCCTGCAGCCCATCTCGGCGTTCGTGGCCGAGCTCAATCGGCTATCGCGACAGTATTACGCGAATCCGTACCGCAACGCGACGAACGATGCAGCGCGCGCCGCGTTCTGGGCGGACAAGAACGGCGAGCTGCTGCCATACGTTCGTGGGTCGCTCTACTTCTTCGCGCTGAGCGCAGCGATCACGAAAGCGTCCGGCGGCGCGCGATCGCTGGACGACGTCCTCCTCGACCTGTTCGCGAGGCGTTCGCGCGGCGAGACCGTCAGCGTGCAAACGTTCACCGATGCGCTCGCGAAGGAGCTTGGTCCATCGGTGCCCGCGGAGCTCGACTCGGTGGTGGTGCGGGGTACCAGCACGGTCGTCGTTCCGGCCGACGCGTTCGGTCCGTGCTTCCATCGAAGCACGACACGAGCGGTGGTCCCCGACTTCGCATTCGATCGACGGACGCCGGGAACACAGCAGGTCGTGAGTCTCGTGTCGGGTTCCGCCGCTGCGGCCGCAGGCCTTCGGGACGGCGACGTCATCACGACGCCCGTCGCCAGCGATCTGCTGACAAGCAAGGACGCTCGGCGTGTCGAGCTGGACGTCGTGCGTGACGGGAAGCCGCTCCGCATCGCGTACACGACCCGACCGATGCTCGTGGAGTCGTACGAGTGGGCTCGCGTTCCCGACGTTCCGGATGCAACCTGTCGCGGTGGTGACCGATGAGCCAATCGAGCGCAACCGGCGACCGTACCGCGGGGCAGGGCGGCAGTCTCAAGGAAGGCCTGACGATCGTCGATGTCGTGTCGATCGGTGTCGGGTCGGCGGTCGGCGTGTCGATCTTCTCGATCATGGCACCGGCAGCGAAAGTCGCGGGGACCGGGATGCTGCCGGCGCTCGCGATCGCCTCGATCCCCATGATCATCTTCGCCGTCGTCTATGCGTTCATGGGCTCCACAGTGCCGAAGTCGGGCGCGTCGTTCGAGTGGCCAGCGCGGTTCATTCACCCGTTCGTCGGGTTCATGGTGGCGTGGCTTCGCATCGTGGGCAACACCGGCGCGTTGACGGTGCTCACGTTGGTGCTGGTGAGCTACGCGTCCCGGGCTGTCCCGCTGCCACAGAAGCCGACGATGTTCGCGCTCCTGCTCGTGTTCTATCTCGCGAACCTGTTCGGGGTGAAGGTTGCCGCGGGCGTCGAGCGTGTGCTGGTGGTGTTCAAGCTCGTGGCGTTCGCGGTGTTCGTTCTGGTCGGTCTGTCGTCGGTTCGACCCGAGAACTTTCAACCGTTGTTAGGCTCCGGCTGGGGCGCGGTGTTCGCGTCGCTGCCCTTGCTCGTGTCGTTGTACATGGGGATCGAAGGCGCGACCGAGGTGGGGGAAGAGATTCGGAACGGCCGCGCAGTCATCGCGAAGGGGTTGGCGGCGGCGGTGATCCTGACGATCGTCGTCTATGTCGCGGTCTCGAGCGTGGCGCTGGGGGTACTGGGCGCGGGGGCTCTGGGCGCGAGCGACGCGCCATTGTTCGACGCAGGTGAACGATTCCTGGGCCGCTGGAACACGCCGCTGATCATCTTCGCGGCGGTGGCATCGATCAGCACGTCGGTCAACGCGATCTATCTGACGTTCACGCGCTTTCTGTTCGCGATGGGGCGCGACGGCGTGTTCCCCGCGCCATTTGCACGCATTCATCCTCGCTGGGGCACGCCCCATGTCGCGATCACGGCCGTCTTTCTGCTCGGAGTGTCGGGGCTGTTACTGCCGTCGAGCCTGGTCTTCCTGTTTCTCGCCGTGAGCATCCCCACGATGCTCAAATACCTCAGCAACTGCTGGTCGGCGTGGCGACTCGTCGACCATCACCCGGACCTGCACGCTCGCGCACACTTCGCATTGAGTCGCGGCGCGGTGAGGGGCTGGGCGATCGCCGGAATCCTTTGCGGCCTTGTCCTCATTGTTTCGGGGATTGGGGCCGATTGGCGACCGTATGTCGTGCTCGGCGTATGGTTCGCGATTGGCTGCCTGTATTGGGTCGCGCGTGGTCAGCGCATGAGCCGGAGCATGCAGAGTCTTCAGGCGGAGCCGACGTCGTGAGCGCGAAGGGCGCGGGCGTGGTGTCCCGCATCTGCATCGCCGGTGAGCCATCCCGAGCGTCAGCTCGTTGTCATCCCGAGCGTCAGCTCCGTTGTCATCCTGAGCGTCAGCTGCCGCTCCTCGGGATGACAGCACCACAGTTGTCATTCCGAGCGAGCGTAGCCGGGAGCCCACCGAAGGTGGGCGCGTGAGGAATCGCCATCATCCCGATAGAGGGCGCCGCGATCCGCGACGTCGAAGGAGAGCGAGGATAAAATGAGTCCGCAGAGACGTGACGTGCTGAAGGGCCTTGGCGGCGTGGCCGCGATGGCGGCGTTCGGAAAGCTCGGCGCCCAGGTCACGGGCGTGAGCACGCCGGCTGAGCCTAACGGGCAACCCGGCCAGGCGCCGACGTTCCCGCGCAAAGCCGACTTCGAGATCGAGGCTGGCTACACCTACATCAACGCCGCCTACACGCACCCGATGCCGCGCGTGGCGACGGACGCCGTGCAGCGCTATGTCGACGGCCGCCGAGCGCTGAGAGCGCCGGCCACGGGCGGCGGACGAGGCGGGGGCGGCGGTGGTGCCGCGAGCAACGCACCGCGAGCCGACCCCAAGGCGCTCTTTGCCGAGTTGATCAATGCCAAGCCGACCGAGATCGCCTACGTGCCGAACACGAGCACCGGCGAGAATCTCGTCGTGAACGGACTTGGCCTCGAACGAAAGTTCGTCGGCAACGTCGTGACGGACGGGCTGCACTACGACGGCGCGCTCGTCCACCTGCTCGAGCTGAAGCGGCAAGGGCTGGATGTCCGCGTCGTGCGACCGAACAAGGAGTTCCGGATCGCCATGAGCGATCTCGAGAAAGCGATCGACAAGAACACGAAGCTCGTCGAAGTGTCGTCGACGGCGATGTACAACGGGTTCCAGCACGACCTCAAGGCGGTGTGCGACGTCGCGCATGCCAATGGCGCCTACGTCTACGCCGACATCATCCACTCGGCTGGGGCGGAGCCGTTCGATGTCAGGGCGAGCGGCGTGGACTTCGCCGCGTGCTCGAGCTTCAAATGGCTCATGGGCGATTTCGGGCTCGGGTTCCTGTATGCGAAGGAAGACCTGCTGGAGCGGGTGATCGCGCGGTCGCAGATCGGCTACTACCAGCTCTCGAGCATGTCGGGGCACTTCCCACCGTTCGATCCGCGAGAAGCGGAGGCTCCGGTGTCGTGGGCGTTTCGGAAGGACGCGACGGGGTCGTTCGAGATCGGCACCATTGGTGGCTCGATCGCCGCGGGACTCGGCGCATCGCTCGGGTACGTCAAACAGCTGGGCGTTGCGAACATTCAGGCGCACCGGCAGCCGTTGCTGAAGAAGCTGCGGGCCGAAGTCCCACGGTTCGGGTTCACGCCGGTCACTCCGCCGGAATCGACGGCGGGCGTTATCACCTTCGCGAAAGAGAACGTGGGGTCGAGCGGGCTGCCGCAGAAACTCCAGGCGGCGCGCGTGAACGTGCGGTTCAGCACACACTGGATGCGGCTGTCGCCGTCGGTATACAACGACCTCGCTGACGTCGATCGGTTCCTCGAGGCGTTGTCATGAGGTCTGGCTCCTTGCCGTTCCGTATTCTGTGCGCAGTGGCGTTAGGTGTCAGGCTGCTCTCAGCGTCGGCGGACGCAGGTGCCCAGACCATCGACTCCCTCACGATCGCCGGACTCCGGTGGCGCACGATTGGCCCCGCACACAGTGGCGGGCGGCTGTCGGACGTGGTCGGAATCCCGGGGCCATCGAAGACGCTGTTCGTCGCCGCGGCCGCAGGTGGTGTGTGGAAGACCTCGTACAACGGCGTCACATGGCGACCCGTGCTCGACGACAAGCGCGTCGCTTCCATGGGCGCACTGGCAATCGCGCCGTCGGATACGCAGCAGGTGTGGGCCGGAACCGGAGAGCAGAACTCTCGTTATCCGATCGAGCCTGGCGGGGGCGTCTTCAAATCCACCGACGGTGGCATCACGTGGAAGCTCATGGGGCTCGAGAAGACCCAGCACATCGGGCGGATCGTCGTTCACCCAACGAACCCCAACATCGTGTACGTGGCCGCTCTTGGCGCGCTGTGGGGTCCTAACGCGGACCGTGGACTCTTCAAGACCACAGATGGCGGCAACACGTGGTCGCTCTCGAAGTTCGTGAGCAATCGCGCCGGCTTTGTCGATGTCGCGATGGATCCGCGAAACCCGGAAGTGCTCTACGCCGCGAGCTACGAACGACGACGCACGCCGTACATGCTCGAGAGCGGCGGCCCCGGCTCGGAGCTCTGGAAGACGACCGACGGCGGGAAGACGTGGACCGAGATCGTCGGCAACGGATTCCCGACGGGCGTGAAAGGCCGCATCGGGCTTGCCGTTGCGCCAAGCGCGCCGGACCTCCTCTACGCCCTGGTGGAAGCGGCACGTCCATCCACGACCAGGACGTACGTGCCCGAGTATCACGCGCCGTACAGCGGTCTGTATCGATCGCCGGACGCGGGACGCAGCTGGGTCAAGGTCAATGACTATAACGACCGGCCGTTCTACTACTCGCAGGTGCGCGTCGATCCGAAGAACAGCGAGCGTGTGTACTTCTCGTCCACGCCGTATCAGGTGTCCGAGGACGGTGGCAAGACGTCGCGCATGGCGGACAACGGCGTGCACGTCGACACGCACGGCCAGTGGATCGACCCGAACGATCCGGCGCGCTGGGCCATCGCGAACGACGGCGGCTTCTCGATCACGTTCGACCGGGGTGGAACCTTCTTCTCCCCGATGAACCTTCCATTGACGCAGTTCTATCACATCGCGCTGGACAACGCCGTTCCCTACAACGTGTGCGGCGGCTCGCAGGACAACGGGAACTTCTGCGGTCCGAGCCGGCGCATCACCGGTGGGGTGAGCAGCGCGTACTGGACCTTGTACCAAGGTGGCGACGCGACCTATTCGATCCCTGACCCCACCGACCCTAACGTCAGGTACTCACAGACCGTCAGCGGCAACTTCAGTCGGATCAATCTGGCGACGGGCGAGCGTGTTCCCATCCGGAAGCCGAACTGGGAAGCTCGGTACCAGATCTGGGAGGATTCGATCGCGAAGGTTCGCGGCAACCCGCTCGAGCCCTCCACGAAGGAGATCGCCGCGGCGGTGAACGCGCTGCGCGCGAAACAGCGTAAAGACTCGCTGGATCTGGATCTTCGCTTCGGATGGGAATCGGCGGTGCTCGTGTCGTCGCACAACCCGACGACCGTGTACTGGGGCGCGAATCGCGTCCTCAAGTCGACGAATCGGGGCGATGACATGACGATCATCTCGCCCGATCTGACGAAAATGCTGTACGCGAAGATCGACACGTCGCGCCACCGCACCGGTGGCGTCATGCTGGAGACGACTCAGACCGAGTTGTTCGGCTATGTCAACGTACTGGCCGAGTCGTTCGTGAAGCCCGGCATCCTGTACGCGGGCACCGACGACGGCAACGTGTGGAAGACCCACAACGACGGTGCGACCTGGGAGAATCTCACGTCTCGGTTCCCCGGATTGCCGCAGGGCGAGCCATTCGTCGCGGGCATCGAAGCTTCGCGCTTCGACACGCTGACGTTCTACGTCGCGTTCGACAATCACCGGCAGAACGACGGGCGGCCGTACCTGTACGCGACGACCGACGGCGGCAAGACGTTCACGAACATCACCGGCAACTTGCCGTCCGACGGCCCGGCCGACTACCTGCACGTCGTGCGCGAGGATCCACGCAACCGCGATCTGCTCTTCGTCGGGACGTCGATCGGCGTCTATGCGTCGATCGACCGCGGGAAAAGCTGGACGCGGTTCATGACCGGCATGCCATCAACGCCGGTGTTCGATCTCAAGATTCACGAGCGCGACCGCGAGCTCGTTGCTGGCACGCACGGGCGAGGCATCTGGATCGTCGATATCGCGCCGCTGCAGGATCTGACCGCGGACGTCATCGCGAGCCGAGCATATCTCTTTGCGCCGAAGCCGGCGCTGCAGTGGTCGGACGCGGCGCCGCGAGGCAATGCGGAGGGCCACTCGACGTTCGAAGTGCAGAACCCGCCGTACGGCGCGAGCATCTCGTATCGCCTCGCGACACCGACGCCCGACGGGGTGGTGCGCGTGATCGTGACCGACACCCTAGGCAACCCACTGGGCACGGTACGCGGCCCGGGCACCGTTGGACTGCACACGGTGACCTGGAACTACGTGACGCCGGTGTCGCCTCGGCCGCCGGTGATGACCGCGTCGGCGCGGCGCGATAGTATCCTGAGCGCCGCGCGTGCACCGCACGTATTGGACTCGCTCACGAAGGCCGGGTTCGATACCGTCGCCATCGGGCGCGCGCGCGAACTGCTCGCTGGCCCGCAGGCCGGAGTTCGTGGGCAGCCCGTTGGTCGAGGAGTGGGCGGACGCGGCGGAGCAGGCGACGGCCCCGCCGGTCCACCGCCTCTGGCGTCATGCGAACGCCCGCTCACGCAGTGGGATCGATTCTGTGCGCGGCCGGGAGAAGGTGCCGCACAGGGACCGCGCACGAATCAGGGTCCGTTTACGAGTCCGCTCGTCGTGAATGGCGCGGACCCAAAGAGGGTGCTCCAGGTGCTCGAGCTGATCGGCGTCTCGTACTTCAACTTGCCGTCGGCTCGCGGAGGCTATCTCTCCTCGGGCAACAACGCACCTCCACCGCCGAAACTGGCCGAGCCAGGCGACTACGTCGTCACACTGCTGGCGGGCACTGAGACCATGAACCGACGCCTGCGCATCGAGAGATCGAGCTCGCGCGTCGCCCGCCCGTAGCGTGACATCGTGAGCATCGCCGCGGACGTGGTGTCGCGATCGTGGACGGCCGTTCGCGCCGATTTCCCGTATGCGAACGAGTGCGTGTACCTGAATACGGCTGCGGCAGGGCTGTCGTGGACGGGGCAGGGTGCCGCGGCCGCGCGGTTCTACGACGATGCGAAGCAGCGCGGATACAACGGAATGGATCGGTGGCGCGAAGCGCTCACGACCGCCCGCATGCGACTCGCCCCGCTGTTAGGCGTAACGGAAGGCGAGGTCCGCTTCGTCGGCAGTACCACAGAAGCGCTGAATCTCGTCACGAGCGCAATCCGCTGGCGCGGCGGCGACGAGATCGTGCTCGCGGCGGACGAGTTTCCATCGGTGGTTTTCGCGTGCGAGCAGGCCGAGCGCCGCGATGTCTCGGTGCGACGCGTCAGGGTTGCGTCGGAAGAGGACCGCACCTCGGCGGTCGTGGACGCTGTAACGCCGGCAACTCGGCTCGTGGCGGTTTCGCACGTGCACTGGGCGACGGGAACGCGGGTTGATCTCGATCGTGTGGCGGCCGCGTGTCGTGCGCACGACGCGCTACTCATGGTGGATGGGGTGCAGATGCTTGGCGCGGCGCCGGTCGACGCGGGCGGCGTGGACTTCTACTGCGCGTCTGTTTTCAAATGGCTGCTGTCCGGCTTCGGGCTCGGGATTCTCGTTGTCCGCGATCGCGTGCGTGGACAGCTGCACCCGCTCTTTCGTGGCTACAATAACCCGGAGCCATCGACCGACCTGCAGGCGTCGCACGTGAACTATCCGGGGCTGCAGGCGCTCTCGGCGACGCTCGAGTATCTGGAAACCCAGGTTGGCTGGCGACGCGTGTTCGAGCGCGTCGCGACGCACACGGAGCATCTACTCGACGCGTTAGGAAAGGGTGGGCTCACGGTCGTCACGCCACGCGCGTCGCGGGCTGGGATTGTCAGCTTCATGGCGGACGACGCGGGCCACGTGC
>Ga0105249_10000570_pt1 | contig 33791 bp, 28 predicted proteins | sample KBSS44metaG_FD_81522 | JGI IMG/M metagenome (GOLD analysis project Ga0105249, IMG submission 81522) | Switchgrass rhizosphere microbial communities from Kellogg Biological Station, Michigan, USA - KBS S4-4 metaG | ecosystem: Host-associated > Plants > Roots > Rhizosphere > Soil | place...
CGTGGTGATCGCAGCGATCACGTCGTGCACCAACACCTCCAACCCCTCCGTGCTGATCGCCGCCGGCCTGGTGGCGCGCAACGCCCGCAGGAAGGGGCTGAAGGCCAAGCCGTGGGTGAAGACCTCGCTGGCCCCCGGGTCCCAGGTCGTCACCGACTATCTCGCCAAGGCCGGCCTGCAGGAGGACCTGGACGCGCTGGGCTTCAACCTCGCGGGCTACGGCTGTACCACCTGCATCGGCAACTCCGGGCCGCTCCCGGAGGCGATCGGCGATGCGGTGCGGGCCAAAGACCTCGTGGTGGCCGCCGTGCTCTCCGGTAACCGCAACTTCGAGGGCCGCGTGAACCCGGACGTGAAAGCGAACTACCTGGCCTCCCCGCCGCTGGTGGTGGCCTACGCCATCGCCGGCACGCTCAACAAGGATCTCACCACGGAGCCCCTTGGCACGGGCTCGGACGGCCAACTGGTCTACCTCAATGACATCTGGCCCACCTCGACCGAGATCGCCGAGCTGATCCGGACCTCGGTGACGCCCGACATGTTCGCCAAGCGCTACGGCGCGGTGTTCACGGGCGATGAGAAGTGGCAGGCCATGGGCAAGGCCAAGCCGAGTCTCACCTACAGCTGGAATTCCGGCTCCACCTACGTGCAGAACCCGCCCTACTTCGAGGATATGCCCACCGCCCCGGCGCCGATCACCGACGTGGTGGGCGCGCGCGTCCTCGGCCTGTTCCAGGACAGCATTACGACGGACCACATTTCGCCCGCCGGCGCCATCAAGAGGGACGGCCCGGCCGGCGTCTATCTGATCCAGCATCAGGTGCGCCCGGCCGAGTTCAACTCCTACGGGGCGCGACGCGGCAACCACAACGTGATGATGCGCGGCACCTTCGCCAACGTGCGCATCAAGAACATCATGATGGGCGGCAAGGAGGGCGGCAACACTGTCCACTATCCGTCAGGCGACATGCTGTCCATCTATGACGCCGCCATGCGCTACAAGGCGGAGGGCGTGCCGCTCGTGGTGTTCGCCGGCCGGGAGTATGGCACCGGCTCCAGCCGCGACTGGGCAGCCAAGGGCACGCGGCTGCTTGGCATCCGCGCCGCGATCGCCCAGTCGTTCGAGCGCATCCACCGCTCCAACCTGGTCGGCATGGGCGTGCTGCCGCTGGTGTTCGAGGACGGCCAGTCCTGGCAGAGCCTGGGGCTCACCGGCCAGGAAACGGTGACGATCCGCGGCCTCGGGGCCCTCAAGCCTCGCCAGATGCTGGCGGTGGAGATCGCCGGCGCCGATGGCAAGCCGAGGATCATCGAGGTGCTGTGCCGGATCGATACCGAGGAGGAGTTGGCCTACTACCGCCACGGCGGCATCCTGCCGTTCGTGCTGCGCAACCTGGCCGCCGCGTAGAGGGTGTCAGACCCGGCGTCGCCGGTCTGACAAATCACTCCCCACGTCACCGCCCCAGGGCCGCCCGGGCCTCGGGCAGGATGTTAACGGCGAGGCGGTCGTGGTCTGCGGCGGTGAAGTGGATGCGGCCGCCAACCTGCTCTGGATCTGGGCGATATTGCCCGCTGTCTGGCCGGCCTGGCCGCGGCGCGTGTCGTTGCCTCCGGCTTGCATTGCCCGCGACGAGACGGCCGTCGCGTGCAGGCTGGGGCGGACCGGTCCCGACAACGACGCAGAGAGAAAATGCCTAGGTTGCAATAGCGGGCCGGAGGCCCTGCGATGCCGCAAATGCCATTGCCACCCCCGCACCGGGAGAGGCGGCTCCATACAGTATGTGTCGTCGCCGGGACCGTTCCGACCACGCTTCACTGTTAGTTGCTGTGCTCACCATCTGGCAAAGTGAAAGACGTGATCGATTGCTGAACCGATTCTGAAAATGCTAGAGTAGCAGTGACTTCCGGGGCGGGAATGAAAGCCGGATATCCGGGCAGGAATTGCCTGCGGGCAGGGGAAGCCCACATGGGGGTGCTGCGTTTCGAGGGCTTCACGCTCGATGTGGCGGGCGGCGTCCTGATGCGGGACGGCAAGCCGCTTGCCCTGCGGCGGCAGCCCTTCAAGGTGCTCGTCTACTTGGCCGAGCGGTCCGGCCGGCTGGTCAGCAACAAGGAGTTGATCGACAAGTGCTGGGACAACCCCAAGCACACCAGCATCAACTCCCTGGCCCAGTGTGTCAGGGCCATCCGCGAGGCCCTGGGCGAGACCGAGCACGACATCATCAGGACGGTGCACGGCCAGGGCTACGTATTCGCGCCTCCCGTGCTGGCCATGCTGCCGGAGCAATCGCCGGTGGCGGCCCAACCGGAGGCGCCCACTGCATCGCCGGCAACGCAGGCTGCGCAGCCGCAGCCCGCTGGGCCGCAGGGCAGCTCGGGTGCGCCCGCCGCAGCGCCAGCCCTAGCGCCGCTTCGTGAGGCTTTGTCTCTCCTGGGGGAGATGGCCCACCGGGTCCTGCGCCGAAAGCGACACGCTTTGGCGGCCGGCATCGTTCTGACCACCGTGCTGCTCGTCGGCGGCTGGGCGGTCTGGACCTGGGCGGCGTACCCGGCGGAGCTCACGATGGCCGCGGTCCCGTCCATTGCCCTCCTGCCGATCAAGGCCACCGGTGACGAGCCGAACAGGAGCGACGTTGCCGCCGCGCTCACCAGCGAGATCGAGACAGAGCTGTCGCGCATGCCGCGTGGGTTCGACATGCGCGTCCGGCTGGCGCCCGGCTACAAGGGCCGCTTCGACCAGCCGAGGACCGCCGGCCGCGACCTCGGCGTGCGCTACCTCGTGCTCTGCAGCGTCCGCCGCGACAGCGACGGCAGGCACGTCACCGTGCAGCTGGTCGAGGCCGAGAGCGGGCGTGCCGTCTGGGCCGAGCCTTTTGTCTACAACCCGGATGTATCGCATGCCCAGAGCCGGCTGGCCGCCAGGATCGCGCGCATGCTCCAGGGCCAGGTCCTGCGGGCCGAGAGCCGCCGGCCGCTGCCCGCCCGTCCCCAGGCCGGGCAATACGTGATCCTGGGCCGCGCCCACATGGTCGGCGAGCGCGCCATGGAGGCCAACCGGCAGGCAATGGCCTATTTCGACAAGGGGCGCGCCATCGATCCCAACTCGGTGCCGGCCCTGCAGGGCGGCGCCAGGGTGAGGGTCAACAAGGTCCTCAACCGGTGGCTGCCAAGGGAGGAATGGGGCAGGCTTCTCGACGAGGCCGACGACGCCATCAAGCGCGCCATGGCATTGGAGCCGAATGACGCCGGCATGCACGTGCTGCGCGGCGCCTATCTGCGCGCCAGGGACAAGGATGCCGAGGCCGTCAAGGCCTTCGAGCGGGCGCTGGAGCTCTATCCCGACTACCCGCTTGCGATTGCCGAGCTGGGCCGGGCCAAGATCGAGGTCGGCCTGGCGCACGAGACTGAGGGGTACATCAAGGCGGCGTTGAGCCTGAGCCCCAAGGAGCCCTACGGCACGGTCTGGTACTACTGGGCCGGCATGGCCGAGGCGCACCTGGGCCGCTTCCAGAGCGCCAGGAACTGGCTCCTTCAAGCCCGCAACGCCAACCGGTCCTACCCCAACGTCGTGCCGTGGCTGGCGGTGGCGCACGCGGGCCTCGGCGAGTGGACCGAGGCGCGCGCCTACATGGACGAGCACCGCAAGAATTTCCCGCGGTTCTCGATGGCGAGCTGGCGGCTGGCGATGCCGCAGCGCCATCCGGATGTGATCCCGCAACGCCAGCGCATCGAGGCGCTGCTGCGGCAGCTAGGCGTGCCGGAGAGACCGCCGCCGGACGACAAGGTGCAGACCGGCCTGGTGCAGTAGGGACAACATCCAGCGAATCGCCTGACGCGGTCTGTCGCTGGCGGCTGCAGGTGGACCTCCGCCGCGACGCTTCGTCTCCGCTGGCGGCAGCCCGATGCGCTATACTGACGCGCTGCGGTGCGGGCGGGCTCCAGGGGTCGGACCGCGCGGCAGTTCGGGCCAGGTGCCCAGGGATGCCCCATGAGCCACCCTATGAGCCACGCCTCCAAGACGCCGCTGCTCGACACCGTCGAGTCTCCTGAACACCTGAGGCGTATCCCGGATCACGACCTGCGGCAGCTGGCCGACGAGCTGCGCCAGGAGACCATCGATGCCGTCTCCGTGACGGGCGGCCACCTGGGCGCCGGGCTCGGCGTGGTGGAGCTGACCGTGGCGCTGCACCATGTGTTCGACACCCCGCGCGACCGTCTGATCTGGGACGTGGGTCACCAGGCGTATCCCCACAAGATCCTCACCGGCCGCCGCGACCGCATCCGCACCCTGCGCCAGGGTGGCGGCCTCTCCGGCTTCACCAAGCGCGCCGAGAGCGAGTACGACCCGTTCGGGGCGGCGCATTCCTCCACCTCCATCTCGGCCGGCCTCGGCATGGCGGTGGCGCGCGACCTTGCCGGCAAGACCAACAACGTGGTGTGCGTGATCGGCGACGGCGCCATGTCGGCGGGCATGGCCTACGAGGCCATGAACAATGCCGGAGCCCGCAGCGAGCGGCTGATCGTCATCCTCAACGACAACGACATGTCGATCGCTCGGCCGGTGGGGGCGATCTCCAACTACCTGGCGCGGATCACGTCCAGCGGCACCTACCTGCACCTGCGCGACGTGGTCAAGCAGCTGGCCAAGCGGCTGCCGAAGTACTGGGAGCGGCGCGCGGCGCTCGCCGAGGAGTACACCCGCACGTATTGGACCGGCGGCACCCTGTTCGAGGAGATGGGCTTCTACTACGTGGGCCCGATCGACGGGCATAACCTCAACGTGCTTTTGTCGGTGCTGCGCAATGTGCGCGACGCCAGGAACGGCCCGATCCTGGTGCACGCGGTGACCAGGAAGGGCAAGGGCTACCCGCCGGCCGAGGCCTCGGACGACAAGTACCACGGAGTCAACCGGTTCAACGTCATCACCGGCGCGCAGGTGAAGGCCAAGTCCAATGCGCCGAGCTACACCAAGGTATTCGCCCGGAGCCTGATCGAGGCGGCGCGCAAGGACGACCGGATCGTGGCCGTCACGGCGGCCATGCCCTCGGGCACAGGGCTCGACCTGTTCGCCCAGGAGTTCCCCTCGCGCACCTTCGATGTCGGCATCGCCGAGCAGCATGGGGTGACGTTCGCCGCGGGACTGGCGGCGGAGGGCTACAAGCCGTTTGTGGCGATCTATTCCACCTTCCTGCAGCGTGCCTACGACCAGGTGGTGCACGACGTGGCGATCCAGCGCCTGCCCGTGCGCTTCGCCATCGACCGGGCAGGCCTGGTGGGCGCCGACGGACCGACGCACGCGGGCGCCTTCGACGTGGCCTATCTCGGCTGCCTGCCGGGGCTCGTGCTGATGGCCGCTGCCGACGAGGCGGAGCTCAAGCACATGGTCGCCACCGCGGCGGCCATCGACGACCGTCCCTCGGCGCTGCGCTATCCGCGCGGTGACGGAGTGGGAGTGGAGCTGCCGGCCGAGGGCGTGCCCTTGGAGATCGGCAAGGGCCGCGTGCTGCGTGAGGGCACGACGGTGGCTCTCCTGTCCTACGGCACCCGTCTCGCCGAAACCCTCACGGCGGCGGACCTGCTGGCGGGCTATGGGCTATCGACCACGGTCGCCGACGCCCGCTTCGCCAAGCCGCTCGATACCGGCCTGGTGACCCGGCTCGCCCGCAACCACGAGGTCCTCATCACCGTGGAGGAGGGCTCCATCGGCGGCTTCGGCAGCCAGGTGCTGCAATTCCTGGCCACCGAGGGGCTGCTGAACGGGGGCCTCAAGGTGCGGCCGATGGTTCTGCCCGACCTGTTCATCGACCACGACAAGCCGGAGAAGATGTACGACCAGGCCGGGCTCAATGCGCCGCAGATCGTGGCCACGGTGCTGGCCACCCTCGGACGGGACCTGGGGGCCGGCTGGGCGGCCGAACGGGCCTGATCCACCCAATCAGCCGCCCTGACCGGGATCTGTCCGGGTTTTCCAGGCACCCCGTAGTTTACAGCCCGGTCTCAGTGGCTATTTCAGCGGGACGTTGAGCTGCAACCGGCCGCTCCAGGCGTCCGGCACGCCCTGGTCCCCCTCTTCCAGCGCGCCCAGGGCCTGCAGCTTCGGACCGTTGTAGAAGCCGATCGTCAGGCCCGCCTCCGCCTTCAGGCGCATGTCGGCATGACTGCTGTGCGCGCCCGCGGCCACATTGGCCAAGGGGTCGAAGTCCCAGAAGCCGCCCACGACGAGGCGCGGCTCGACAAACGCCGACGATGTCAGGTCCATGTGATAGGCCAGCTCGGGCACTACGTCGATGCGACCCGCAGCGGTGGCGTGCGGCGCCTCGGCCACCGCCGATCCGGGCGGCGCCTCGTGGGCATAGTTGAAGTTCACGCTGGGCGTGAAGCGCCAAGCCCCGAACGCGTTCTCGTTGGCGAGGCGCGCGGTGACAAGGCGCCGCTGCGCTGCAGTGGCTGCTGCCTCCTCGGGGCCGCCTTGGCCCTCTCCCCACGCCGCGCGGGCGTCGAGCACCAGGCCCGGAGCAAGCCGGATCGTGGTGAAGGGGCCGGCCATCCAGCCCTGGTCTATGAGGCTGCGCTGCGTGCCAAGCAGCATCTCGTCGGCGGGGTTCACCTGTGCCAGCGCTCCGATCGTGACGGCGGACTTGAGCTTGTAGTTAACGCCGACCTCGACGCCACTCGTGGTTGGGTCGATTTGCGGTCCCTCGGCGCCGCCCTGCCGATAGCGCTGGTCGAGCCACTTCGTTTGCGTGCCCGCGCCCGCGTGATTCGTGGCGGGGGCAGTATTCTGGACGGCCGGGACTGCCACCTTCGGCGTAACGGCCGAAAGCGCGTCGCGGCTCAGATCGGCGTCCAGGTTGCCAACCACCTGCAGCTCTTCAACCACCTCCGCTTCGAGGGCCGCGCCGCCCTGCCCCAAGGCCGGTCCCCTTGCGGAGGCTTCGCCGCCCGGCGATCGCTTCGGGGGTCCACAAGTCACGCTGAAGTGGGCGGCAACCTCGCCCTCTTTCGCAAAGCGAAAGCCGAAAGCGCCGCCGCGCTGGGCCGTAAATGACACGACCGTGCCGGACGGTCCCACGAGAAGCACGTGTGGCGAGCCGTCTCCTTCGATCAGCGTCAACGTCCCGAACGGGCCGGACTCGGCCTTGAAGGCGAAACGGAGCGTCTCTCCGCGGTGGAGCGCCACGTAGCGGGTATCGGTGGCTGCGGTGGAAAGATCCACCTGCAGCGCCTCCCGACCGATGGCCGTGCAGTCCACCTCGGCCGTCGCGGAGGCCGGCATGGGCCGCCCAACGACAACGGCGATTGCAGTGGCCGCCACGGCAAGTCTTGGCAGGCTGGTGCAGCGAGTCCAACGCAGTACAGTTTGCATCACGGGGCCTCGGCGGATCTGCGGTCGCGGGAGTCCGGTGCGGTGCAGCAGCCCAGAGTTGCATTGCAAAATGGACCGAATTGTGTGATCTGGCATGCACTTGCGTCGCCGCAGACATTCTCCTGCGGGCAGTTTCGGTGGGCTCGTCCTGGCGATGGACAGGGCCGGCCGCCTCTGCTAGAAGCCCGTGTACGCATGGAGCGCGGTTCCGGGCGCGGTGGGGTGCACCTTGCAGCCCCATCTATGGCCCATCGGGGACAAGCCCAACCGCATGACAGGCCCGGGCAGGGCCTGTCGAGCACCGATACAGTCGAGGCAACTCACAGAAGGAAGGCACACCGCTTGCTGGTACAGGTTCGCGACAACAACGTCGATCAAGCCCTCAAGGCGCTGAAGAAGAAGATGCAGCGCGAGGGCATTTTCCGCGAGATGAAGCTGCGGAACTATTACGAGAAGCCGTCCGAGAAGCGCGTGCGCGAGCAGGCCGAGGCCGTGCGCCGCGCGCGCAAGCTGGCGCGCAAGAAGGCCCAGCGCGAGGGCCTGTTGCCCGGCAAGGCTCCGGCGGCCCGTACCGGCGGCCCGGGCGGCCCGGGCGGCCCAGGCAGGCCGGGCGGCCGGCCCGGCGGTCCCGGCGCACGCAGCGGCACCGGCGGCCCGCCCCGCAGCGGCGGCTTCGGCGGCCCGCGCTGACGCATCCCGGAAGTGGCAGACCCCTCTATTGGCGCTCTCGCTCACCAAGCGAGAGCGCTTTTTGCAGGCGCATCAGCCCCCGCGCAGGCTTCCGATCCAGTTTCGCACTGCATTGATGGCGTTGTTGCCATTGATGTAGAGGTCGCTGTGGTTCCCGTTGGGGAAGATCACCAGCTGCTTCGGTTCGGGCGCCAGTCGGGCGAGCTCGCGCCCCATGGCTACCGGCACCACACGGTCGCGCGCACCGTGCAGGATGAGGAGCGGCGACTTGATGCCGCCGATGTAACGCGTGGTCTCGTAGCGGTCGAACAGGAACAGCCGCACCGGTAGGAACGGATAGGCCTTGGCCGCCACGTCGACGATGGAGGTATAGGGCGCATCCAAGATGATGCCTCCCACCGGCAGCTCCGCCGCGATCCTCACCGCGATGCCGGAGCCGAGCGATTCCCCATAGACGATGACCGACTTGGGCGGCACGCCCTCCTTGACCAGCGCGCCGTAGGCGAGGCGGGCGTCGGCGACGTTGACGGCCTCGCTCGGGGAGCCCGAGCTGCCGCCGTAGCCGCGGTAGGTCATCATGTAGACGCCCCAGCCTTCCTCCATGAAGCGCGCGATGCGCGGCGCCCGCACGGCGAGGCTCCCGCCGTTGCCGTGAAAGTAGAGCAGCGTCGGCTGCCCCGGACGCGCCCTGCCGTACCACGCCACGACGCGCGCGCCGTCGGGCGTCTCGATGGTACGCTCCTCGACATCGGCGAGCCCCACGTCGGCGGGCAGCGTGCGATGCCGGTCGGGGAAGTACATGAGCTTGCGCTGGCCGAGGAAGCCGGCAAACCCGATCGCGCCGTACGCGGCGGCGAGACCCACAGCGAGCTTGATCCAGAAAGACATGGGCGGGCACTCGTCCTGTTGTCGTACTCCGGTCCTTTTACCCATCATCTGGCCAGCAACGTGATGCGATCAGAGCCGGAGGCAAATGGTCTCAGGCGGTTGCTGGGCGCCTCCGTTGTGGACTGGCGGTGCCGACCGCCACCGTTGCGTTGACGGCGATTCCGGCGGCGCCCTACGGTCCAGCCCATGCTTAGAGATTCGCACGCTGCCGTGCCGGACGAGCCGGCCCCAGGGTCTGGAAAGCGAAGGAGCGCACGCAAGCCGAAGGCGGCGCGTGCCGCGCTTGATCGGCCGCCGGCGCCACAGGGCTGGCGCACCTCGGACGCCGAGGAACTCGAGCTGCGGCGCTGGCGCGGGCGCACGGAGGTTCTGGGCATCGAGGCGCTGGAGCGCGAGGAGTTATTCGGCACCTTCCGTGTCCGTTCCGAAACCGGGAGCGCCTACGAGGTGGAGATTCGCAACCTCGACCAGCTCACCAACTCCTGCGGCTGCATCGACCATCGCGTCAACGGCCTCGGCACCTGCAAGCACATCGAGGGCACGCTGGACGCCCTGCGCCGCCGCAGAGCAAGGGCGCCGCGCAATGCGGCAACTGTCGGGAGCCCGCGCGTAGAGGTCTTTCTCGACCGTCGGGACGCGCCGCGCGCTGCGATCGCGTGGACAGCCGCTGGTGTCGGGCTGCGGGCCGCACGGGAGTGGCTCAGCCCGTTTCTCACGTCTGACGGCAGGCTCGATGGCGACCCAGACAATATCGCCGCTCTGGTCGCGGCGTGGCCGAAGGCGTCGGCGAAGGTGCGCGGCTCCTTGCGCGTGTCGCGTCATTTCGGGCCGTGGCTGGAGCGGCAGCGGCGCCTGCGCTCGCGTGAGGAGGCTCGCGCCGCGTTCCTGGCCGAGGTGGAGAAGGGCAAGGCCAGCTTCGACGTGGTTCGCTCGCCGCTGCTGCCCTACCAACGCGAGGGCATGCTGCACCTTGCCTTCGGCGAGCGCGCGCTCCTGGCCGACGAGATGGGCCTTGGCAAGACGATCCAGGCGATTGCCGCCTGCGAGCTGCTGGCAGAGCGCAAGCGCATCACCCGCGTGCTGGTGGTGTGCCCCGCCTCCCTCAAGGCCGAATGGGAGGAGCAGATCGCCCGCTTCAGCGGGCGCGCCACCCGCTGCGTGTTCGGCCCGCGGCAGGACCGGCAGGCAGCCTACCGAGAGCCGCCCTTCTTCACCATCGTCAACTACGAGCAGGTGCTGGCCGACGCCGACGACCTCAATGCGCTGCTGACGCCCGACGTGGTCGTGCTCGACGAGGCGCAGCGCATAAAGAACTGGCACACCAAGACGGCCAAGCGCGTGAAGGAGCTGCGCTCGCCCTACGCCTTCGTGCTGACCGGCACGCCCATCGAGAACCGTATCGACGAGCTCTATTCCATCGTCCAATACCTGGACCCTGAGCTGATCGGGCCGCTGTTCCGCTTCAACCGCGACTTCTACCAACTCGACGCGCGCGGCCGGCCGGTGGACTACCAGAACCTCGCGGATCTGCGCCGCCGCATTGCGCCGGTGATGCTGCGCCGGCGCAAGGCTGACGTGGAGAACGAGCTGCCCGGTCGGACCTTGAAGAACTATTTCGTCGGCATGGCCGATGAGCAGAAGCGTCGCTACGAGGAGTTCCGCACGATGGCGGCCCGCCTGATCGCGGTCGCGCAGAGGCGGCCGCTACGGGCGGAGGAGTTCGAGCGGCTGCAGCGCTATCTCGCCTGCATGCGCATGATCTGCGACACACCGGCGATCCTCGACCCCACCTGCCGCATCAGCCCCAAGCTAGAGGAGCTGGAGCGGGTCTTAGGCGACCTGCTGGAGGAGCCCGATCGCAAGGTGATCGTGTTCTCCGAGTGGGAGCGCATGCTGGAGATGGTGCGCGAGCTGGCCCGCGAGATGGGGGTGGAGACGGCGTGGCACACCGGCTCGGTGCCGCAGCAGCGCCGGCGCGCGGAGATCACCCGCTTCAAGGAGGACCCGGCGTGCCGGCTGTTTCTCTCCACCGACTCGGGCAGCGTCGGCCTCAACTTGCAGGTGGCTAGCGCAGTGGTGAACGTGGACCTGCCGTGGAACCCCGCGAAGCTGGAGCAGCGCATCGCGCGTGCTTGGCGCAAGCACCAGACGCGCTCGGTGTCGGTCGTGAACCTCGTATGCGAACAGTCGATCGAGGCCGGCATTCTGGGCCTCCTGGGTACCAAGCAGGCGTTGGCCGACGGCGTGCTCGACGGCCTCGGCGATCTCGACAAGCTCGCCATGCCGTCCGGCCGCGGCGCCCTCATCGAGCGCATGAAGGCGGCGATGCAGGCGGCAGAGGCGGCGCCCCGCATCGTGCCGGCCGACGAGGCGATCGCGGCGGACCTGGCGAGCCGCTACGGCGAACGGGCGCTACTCGTCGAGGCGCGCGAGCGCGGCGACGGCGCGGTCCAGCTGCTGGCGGTGCTCGACCTAGAGAAGGACGCGCTGGCGGTTGAGGCGGCGCGCCTTGCTGCGGCGATGGCCGAGGGCGCGCTGCCGGTGGAGGTCATCGACCGGGCCACCTGGGCCTGCGTGGAGCGCCTGCAGGCGATCGGCCTGCTGCAGCGTACAGAGACGCCGACACGCGTGCTGCACCGGGCAGCATGACAGTATCGACCCGAACACCGGCTGCGCCGACCCACGGCCTGCCGCCGGCCGATCAGGAGCAGGCCGCCGCACAATGGGCGCCGCTACTCGGGTCGCGCAACGTCGCCCCATCCGGCGCGTCCGCTACACCCTGGGCAGCGCGCCCGGGGCCAAGAATTCCGGCAGGCGTCCGAGGAGTTGGGCTGCGGCCTGCATCGCCAAAAGATAACCGTAAGCTCCGGCACCGCAGATCACGACGCTGGCCGAGGCCGAGACCTTCGAGTGGCGGTGCAGCTCGTCGCGCGCATGAATGTTCGAGATGTGGACCTCGACGATCGGCCCCTCGAAGGTCTTCAGCGCATCGATGATGGCAACGGATGTAAAGGAGTAGGCGGCGGGATTGATCACGATGGCGTTTGCGGTGGCGCGCGCCTGCTGGATGAGATCGACGAGCGCGCCCTCGTGGTTGGATTGATGGAAGGCGATCGACATGCCCAGCCGGCCGGCGAAGTTGCGGCAGGCTGCCTCGATCGTCTCGAGCGTGGTTGAGCCATAGATGTGGGGCTCGCGCACGCCGAGCAGGTTGAGGTTGGGGCCGTTGAGAATGAGCAGGTGGGCTGACATTCGCTTGATATCCCTCTGCCGTTCAGCTGGTCCCGGCGAGCGTTCGTTCCCGGGCCGCCGCCGCTTCGGCAAAGACGCGGTGCATGCGCGAAACATCCGCGGCGCGCCCGGCAAAGAGCTGGAACGATTCGGCGGCCTGGTGGACACACATGCCGGCGCCGCCCATGACCCTGCAGCCCTTGGCGCGGGCGCCCTCGACGAGCTTGGTCTCCAGCGGCGTGTATATAACGTCCGCCACCCAATGGTGCCTGGCGACCGTTTCGAGCGGGATCGGTATGCCAGGCACACCGAGCATTCCCACCGGCGTCGCATTGACGACTCCGGCGCAGATTGCCATCGCCGACGTGACGCTGGCGACGGCGCGGCTGCGGCCTTCTCCGAGCTCCGAGCCCAGTCCTTCGGCAAGGCGCCTCCCGCGCTCCATGTCCGTGTCGTAGACGAGCACCGCGTCCACAGCGAGATCGAGCAGAGCGAATGCAACCGCGCGTCCCGCGCCACCTGCCCCGACCAGGAGCACGGTGTTGCCGCGGGCGGCGTCAACCCCAAATGTCTCCTCGAAGGCGCGGCGGAAGCCGATGCGATCCGTGTTGTAACCGCAGGTCCGTCCGGCGCTGTCCACCGTGACGGTGTTCACGGCTTTGATCTGGCGCGCCTCGGGCGACACCTCGTCGAGCAACGGCAGGACTGCTTCCTTGCAGGGATACGTGACGTTGGTGCCTGCAAAGCCGGCCGTGCGCACGGCGTGAAGCACGCTTTCCAGACTGCGGCCGGGCAGCAGATCGAGGTCCATGAGATGGTAGTGGCCGCGCACGCCCGCCTGGTCGCAGGCGTCCTCGTGCAGCGCCGGAGACAGCGACTTCTGAATGTTGCGACCGATCAGCCCGACCAGCACCCGTTGCATGGCATCGCGCCTTCTCAGCCCCGGCCCTGGCGCAGGTGGCCGCAGACCAGAGCGTGCTCGACGCATTCGTTGATGTGCGCGGTCAGGACGGTCTTGGCGCCGGGCGCATCGCGCTTGAGGGCGCAGTCCAGGAGCTGCCGGTGCTGGCGCGAGACGACCTCGCCGCGGAAGCTCAGGGCGAGTATGAGGTAGCGGAAATACTTGTCGAAGACGGCGGCGTGCGTCTCCATCAAGGCCTGCGATCCGCAGTTGGACATGAGGGCCTGATGGAACTCGCTGTCATAGCGCTTCCAGAGCTGGTGGTCCGCCTTCTTCGAGGTCATGCCGCGCTCGGTGGCGGCCAGCTTGTGGTGGGCCGAGACCACGCGTCCCTCCCATTCCATGTCGGCGCGGGCGAACGAGCGCTCCATGGCGTGCGCCTCAAGCAGGAGCCGCAGGTCGGCCAGCTCCTTCAGATCGGCCGGTGATACGGGGGCCACCTCGAAGCCGCGCCGCCCTTCCGCCAGCACCAGTCCTTCCGCCGCCAGGCGGCTGAGGACCTCCCGCAGCGTGCTGACGCTGACGCCATACACCTCCCGCAGCACCTCGAGCCGCAGCTTCTGGGCCGGCCGCAGCTTCCCGAACAGGATGTCGGCACGGATGCGCCGATAGCCATCCGCTGCAACAGTCTGGGCGTCGTCAGGCAGGTCGAGCACGGCAGTCTCCGCGTGGTCGCGTTCGTTCCACGTCAACCGAGCGTGGATGTGGCAAGTCATATGCTATCACCAAGCAAAACAACAATCATCAGATGATTCCTGAAACATATGTTGACTACAACATCATAGCATGATGTAAGGTTCGCGGGAGAGTATAAAAAAGCAATGACGGCGCTCCAACCGGGCCGTGCGGCCGGGAAGGGCTATCGGGAGGGGCCGTCAAACGGAGGAGACGCGTATGCGGCTTATCGGTCGGGGCACGATGCTGGCCTGTCTCGCAGGCGTTGCGGCGCTCGGGGGCGCGATGTTCGGGGCCATCGAGCCTGCCTCCGCGCAGGCGAAGCCGAAGCTCAGGTTCTCGGCGGCGTTCACGGAGCAGGACCTGCGGGCGGAGGGCTACAAGGCGCTCGCCGCCGCCTTGAAGGACGATTTCGATTTCGAGTTCTACTGGGGGAACACGCTCTTCAAGCAGGGGTCGGAGCTGGTCGCCCTGCAGCGCGGCAATCTCGAGCTCTGCAACCTGGCGCCGGCCGACATATCCAAGCAGGTGCCGGCCTGGTCGCTGATGACCTCAGCCTACCTGTTCCGCGACTACGATCACCTCAAAAAGACGTTCGCCGGCGATGCGGGCAAGGAGTTCATCGCTATGGCGCGGGCCCAGATCGGCATTGAGGTGATCCGCCCGGTGTACTTCGGTGCTCGGCAGCTAAACTTGCGGCCAGCCAAGGGCATCACCGCGCCCGCCGACCTGGCCGGCATCAAACTGCGCATGCCGCCAGGCGAGTTCTGGCAGTTCCTGGGAGAATCTCTTGGCGCCAATCCGACGCCGGTCGCGTATGCGGAGCTGTATACCGCCCTGCAATCGGGGGCCGTCGATGGGCAGGATAACCCGCTGGTCTCTGCCCGGACGATGAGGTTCTACGAGGTGACATCGCAATTCGTCCTGACCAGCCATGTCATCGGCTACGACGTGCTGTCGGTGGCCAAGAAAACCTGGGACAGCCTCAGCGCCGCCACGCAGGCGAAATTTCGCGCCGAGGCCGACAGGATCTTCGATGCGAACGCCGCCAAGTATGATGCGCAGCAGCAGGAGGCGATCGAGTTCTTCAAGAAGGAAGGCAAGCAGGTTTACACGCCCGATGTCGACGCGTTTCGGCGCTTTGCACAGAAGCGCTATGTGGAGCGATACGGCAAGGACTGGCCGAGCGGCGCGCTGGAGCGCATAAACGCAATCAAGTGAGTTTCGGCGAAGGGGCTGAACCTTTCGACGCGTCACGTCACACTCTGCGTCCGGTCTGGTTTGTACAATGGCAGTGACGCAAGGATCACGATGGATGCGGGCGGCGCGCTGGCTGCGCCGGCGCGCGGAGAACGTCGCGGCCGGGCTGCTGCTGGTGATGTTCCTGTGCTTCCTTCTGCAGATCCTGGCGCGTTACGTCTTCAGCCGCCCCCTGGGCTGGACCGACGAGGTGAGCGTGCTCGCTTGGATCTGGTGCACCCTTTGGGGCGCCGTGTTCGTGGTGCGCGAAGTGGACGAGGTCCGCTTCGACATCATCTACAGCCTGGTCACCGAGCGCACGCGCCGGGTCTTCACGATCGTCGCAGGCTTCGCAACGCTCGCGCTGTTTGCCACGGCTCTGCCAGCAGTCATTGCCTACGTGACGTTCCTTAAGGTCGAGCGCACCGCTTACCTGGGCATCCGACTCGACTACGCCTATGGCATCTACGTTCTCTTCGCCGTCGGCGTCATCGCTCGCTACGCGGCGCTGACGTGGCGCGCAATTCGCGGGCGTGCTCCCGATGTCCAGCTCGGAAGCGGGTCGGCGCTGTGATAGGCCCGTTCGGACTCTCCGTCATCGCTATATTGGCGCTTGGCCTGCTCGGGTTGCCGATCGGCTATTCGATGATAGCCGGCTCCATTCTCTATCTGTTGCTGGCCAACCTCGACCTCGGCACGTCCGCCGAGCAGATCCTGAACGGACTCTACAACAGCTACGTGCTGCTGGCCGTGCCCCTGTTTCTCTTCTCGGCCGAGCTGATGAACGTCAGCAAAATGACGGATCAGCTGCTGCGGTTCTGCGACATGCTGGTCGGCCGGTTCCGCGGGGGCCTGGGGCATATCAACATCGTGCAGAGCATCATCTTCGCGGGAATGTCCGGCTCGGCGATCGCCGATCTGGCGGGCACGGGCCGGATCAGCATCGACATGATGACCCGCAACAACCGCTATCCACTGAGCTACGCGGCGGCCATCACCGCCGCCTCCGCCGTGATCGGCCCCATCATCCCGCCATCGATTCCGATGGTGCTCTATGCGTTGATCTCGGATACCTCGGTCGGATACCTCTTCCTCGGCGGCGTGATTCCCGGGTTGCTGATGGCCCTGGCCCAAATGGTCATCAACACGGCCATGGCGCACCGCCACGATTATCCCGTCGAGCCCCCAATCCCCCTGCGCGAGTGGCCATGCATCACCACCACCGCTATGCCGGCCCTGCTGATGCCGATCGTGCTCCTGGGTGGCATCTACGGCGGTGTCATGACACCCACCGAAGCTGCCGCCGTGGCTGCCGCCTATGCGTTCCTCGTGGGTGCCGTGTGGTACCGCAACATTAGCGTGGCTGATACCTACCAGGCCGTCCTCAACAGCGCCCGCGCCACCGCCTCAATCGGCATGCTGATCGCCGGTGCGCTCGTGTTCAACTACGTGGTGACGATCGAGCAAGTCCCGGAGACGGTGCGGCGCCTGCTCCATGGCTACGAGCTCTCGCCGGCCATGTTCCTGCTGTGGGTGAACATCATCCTGCTGGTGCTTGGGTGCCTATTGGAAGGCAGCACGATCATCCTGGTCATCCTTCCCATCTTCATCCCAACCGCCAAGGCGCTCGGCATCGATCTCGTGCACTTCGGTGTCGTGTGCGTCGTCAACATTATGATTGGACTCATCACGCCGCCTTACGGTCTGCTGTTGTTCATCATAGCTGCGTTATCGGGCGCGCCACTGCGCACGATCATCAAGGATACGATGCCGTTCGTGGTCGCCATGGTCATCGCGCTCGCGATCATCACGTTCGTACCTGAGACGGTGCTCTGGCTCCCGCGCGTGATGGGCTACAAGGGGTGATGCCCGCATAACCGCCGCACATCGCGTCGACGGAGGGTAGTGTTGTGAAAGCTGACGGCTTCCTGGCCATCTGGAGCGATGTCCCGCCGGAGCAGGAGACGGACTACCTGCACTGGCTCACGCGCGAGCATGCGATCGAGCGGCTGGCCGTGGAGGGATTCCTCGGCGTCCGTGTCTATCGCGCCCTGCGGCGCGACGTCTGTCGATACTTCATCCACTACCGGCTCGCGGCGCCGACTGTACTCGCGAGTGCCCCATACCTGGAGCGCCTCAACGCGCCAACGCCCTGGACGCAGCGCGTCATGCCCATTCTCGACAACTTTGTGCGCGGCGGCGGAACGGTGGTGATCGAGGCCGGAAAGGGGCACGGTTGCGTCCTCGCCGCGATCAAGCTCGATCCGTTGCCCGAGCACGCTCACGAAGGCAAGCTCGCGGGCATCGCCGTTTCGGACCGGATCGTCGCCGCACGGCTGCTTAAGACCGATCTCGACCGAACGGGCATCGCGACGCGCGAGAAGGGCATGCGCGCAGAGGATCGAACCTTCGCAGGCCTGCTGCTGATCGAAGGACTCGATGAGCTCGCCGTGTCGACGGCGGCGGCCCGCCACGGCTTTGACCCAGCCGGCGAGCTCTATGTTGAGGCCTTTCAGCTTTAGCCAAGCCTTGGCTCGCCGTGGTGGCAGGGCAACTTCTGCGACGGCTATGAGCGGCCCACCCCATAGCTATCAGTCCAGCCTCGAAGTCCGTGGATCGCGGAAAGATCGGGGTCGTTCTGGACGGCAATCTCGATTGTGCAACGCACGCCTCCGGCCAGGAAATCGAGGTCGACCGATCCGCCAAGCTCGTAGGGAACAAGATCACGGATCACGCTCATGCCGTAGCCGGGCTGGGCGTCGACACTGAGGGCGGGGCCACCCTCCTCGAGCCACACCAGCCTCAACCTTGTCGCGACGCCGTCCTTCGATGACCGATCCCAACGCACCGATATCCGTCCTTGTGGTGTGGAAAGCGCCCCGTACTTGGCGGCATTCGTTGCAAGCTCATGCAACACCATGGCCATCGCCTGCGTCGCGGCCGGGGTGAGCCTGACATGAGGACCCTCGACAACTGTGTTGCCGGCGGTGGCGTATGGCGCCAGCTCCTGGCCGATAAGATCGGCGAGGCTTACACCTTGCCAGCGGTTGCGACTTAGCAGCGAGTGGGCCTCAGCCATCGACTGGAGGCGGTGATCCAGCGCCTCAATGAAATCGTCGATCGAGTCGCTGCGCTCGCCGGTGCGCCTGGCCACGACGGCAACGCTGGCAAGTACATTCTTGACGCGGTGGTCGAGCTCGGCAACAAGCACGCTCTGTTGCTCCTCGGCGCGCTTGCGCTTCGTGATCTCTTCGCAAACGATAAGCAGCACCGGCTGCTTTCCCGCGGAATTGTACAGGGCTCGTGTCAGCTCTCTGACCCATATGATGCTTCCATCGCGACGGACCTTGCGCAACTCCGTCGCTGCAACCGCTCCTGGCCTCTCGATGCATGACGCCAGATGCCGTCGTGCCGCCTCCTGGTCCTCTTCGTGGATCAACTGCAATACCGACTGCCCGACCAGGTCCACTGGCTTGTAGCCGAGCTGTCGCGCTCCAAACTCGTTGACCGAGAGCACCGTGCCGGAAGCAGCTACGGTGAAATACATCGACGGATTGTCGTCGTAGAGTGCACGATAGCGTGCCTCGCTCTGCTCGAGCGCGGCCTCCCCGCACTTGCGCTCGGTAATATCAATGTTTACGCCGACGATACGTATCGGGCGCCCGTCGCCGTCGTACGAAACCAGGCCACGCGACTCGATCCACCGCGGCCTACCGTCTGGGCGAACAATCCTGTACTCCGTGTTATGCTCACTGCGTCGCGCCGCGAAAGTTTGGCTGCGGAGCGCATCCAAGCGCGGAAGGTCATCAGGATGCACACGGGTTCGCCACTCGTCGCGGGGAAACTCTTCAGTTCCCTCGGCCAAGCCGTGTATGATCGCGTAGCCCGGTGAGTTGTGCACCCTTCCCGTGCCGATGTCGATCGCGAAGCTGCCTACTCGGCCTGCCTTGCCCGCGAGCGCCAGCTGCGCCTCGCGCTCGACCAGGGCCAGCTCCGCCTTCTTGCGTTCGGTTATGTCGTGGGTAATGCCACGCACGCGTACCGGGCGGCCATGAGCGTCGCGCTCGATCGAGCCCTCCGCCGTGACCCAGCGCAGTTCGTTGGAGTTCAGGCGGAATTCCAGTCGGTACGTGGCAGCCGAGCTGACCGCTGTCCAGAATTGCGCCAGCACACTGTCGCGGTCCTCCGGGTGGATCGTCTCGACCATTGCCCCAAAGTCGCGTGGCGCCGAGCCGCCCGGCCGATGTAGAAGGCGCCTGACGGGCCCCGCTGAATGCACCGTGTCGCGGATGACATCAACATCCCACGCAATGACATTGGCCGCATCGAGGATTGATCGCAGCCTCTTGTCGCTTTCCCCAAGCGCGGCTTCGCTCCGGCGCCGCTCGGCAAACAGCGCCGCCAGGACGAAGACCAGCAACGCTCCGGCTAAAACGGTGGTTTGGGCGGCCAGTATGCGATCGGCAAGCGGAACGCTTGGGTCTCCGAAGTGCCCCATGTCAAAGGTGGTCGACCAGATCACGGCCAAAGCCACGACAAACGCTACGGCAGCTGCGAACACCGGCCGGCAGCGGACGACAACGCATAGCAGAACGGGGAAGAGGATGGCCACGGGCAAAGCGGTCGCCCAGAATCCCGGCGGAAGTGACAGCACGAATACACTCAGCGCGGCCACAATTGCGAGGCTTGCCGCACCCTCGATCAATTCACGGGGCGGTGGCGGATCACGCAGAGAATCGCCGATTCCAATCAATAGCGGTGCGACGATGATAACGCCCAAGAAGCACGATGCAAACCAAAGTCGCCAAACATTCACCAAGGGTGCCGCTGGCTCGACGTAGCTCACTGCAAGCGCCGCGCATACTGCGGCGAGGGCCGCTCCCATAGCACCCGCGAGGAGAAAAGCCAGCACATTGGGAACACTCTCCAGCCTGAACTCCCTGCCGAAAGCCCGCTCGATAAGCCAGGCCGTAAAAAGGCATTGGCCGGCGTTGACGAATCCGAACGCGACAGCGAGCCATGCGTTTCGGCCAATCATGATATTGGCGAGAGCGGTTGCCGCCACTGCGCCCCCCGCGACCGGCAGCCGCCCAGGGGGCCCCCACGCGATCAATGCGCCCACGGCGATGCCTGCAGCCGGCCAGAAGACGGCCACACCTGGCCCGGAGCGGAGGGCCAAGCCAAGCCGAGCCGCTAGAAAATATACGATGCCAATGACGAGCGCTAAGCCAAGGGTGGAAGCCCGGCCAATTTCACGCCCCAAAAGGACGTTCCGATTGACACTAGTTGGTGGGCGAGTACCTTCCATGGTCCCCCCGTTCGGCGCCGAGGTTCTCCCAACCGATCAGGCTCGGAAGAGCCCTCAGGTCCTGCCTGTATATGTCTGTCATCCCAAAAACTGCAAGAACCGTCCACCGGTGGGCGGCTTCTGGGCGGATCTGCGCAGGCGATTCACGCAGTGCGGCGGGGCAGGCAACCCAGATAGCGACCGGGGACTGAGACGCTGCATCGCGAAAATGTCCACGCAAGCACCGCCCGTCTCCAAAACCTGACGGCGCTCTGCTTGGCGACTTTGCATGAGCAAGTTAGATTGCTGATCATTCGTTCCGACAGCAACCAGTGTAGAGCGCTCATGGGCAAAGTCGCTGAGCCGAGTTGCAACACGATTGGCTCTCAGACCTTTCGACTCCTGTGCGCCGCTCTGAAGTTGCTCCTGACATCCGCGGGCTACTACGCGTTGGCTGTCGTCGGGACCGCGCTCAGTGTTCCGCCCTCGGGTTTCGCCATCATCTGGCCAGCCACGGCATTCCTCGTTTCCGTGCTGATGCTTGTTCCAATGCGCCATTGGTGGCTCCATCTGCTCGCCGTTATTCCTGCCCACTTTCATATGGTCTACTACTTCCAGAATGCGGATTTACCGTTGATCGTCATTCTCACTCAGCTTACCGGAAACTTCGGTCTGGCGATTGTCACTGGAATTGTCGTGCGGACGACGAGTGAGCAGCCGCTGCGCTTCGACAATTTCAGAAGCCTGCTCAAGTTCATCTTGCTTGCCGGTGTTGCAGTGCCGGCAGTTGTCAACGCGCTGATACTTTGCCTACACCTGCGCACAGGGTTGACCGCAGATTTCTGGCTTTCCTGGCGGCAGTGGATGCTCGCGAGCGTGTTTCCGACTATCACGATCCCTCCCCTGGTGATTACTGCAATTCATCGCCATTTGGTTGGCCGCAGAGCGGACCTCCGGAGGGCCTATGCCGAGCTTGGCTTGCTGACAACAGTGCTGCTCGTCGTGTGCGTGCTCGTGTTCGCCTGGGACCACCCGCAGCCAGGGTATCTGCCAATCCTGCTCTTGCCACCTCTTCCGCTTCTGCTCTGGGCAGCCGTTCGTTTGGGGGTAGGGGGTGCCAGCCTGTCTCTCCTCATCTTTGCGGGTTCAGTCTCAGCGAGTGCGCTCGCCGGTCGAGGACCGTTCGCTCTGTCTTCACCTGTGGAGGATGTGCTTTCACTGCAGGTCTTTCTGACTACAATCTCGGTTCCCCTCGTCTTGCTAGCCGCGCTTGTCGAGGAGCAGACCCATACTGCAGACACCTTGAGATTGAGCGAGCAGCGCTTGCTGGCACTGCAGCAACGTATCGCGCACGAGCTCCACGACTCCACATCGCAGCATTTGACTGCAATGGCTCTCAATCTGATGGCCCTGAGGATCAGAGCAAGCCCCGATACAACGGGGATCATCGACGACATAAGAAGCTCGCTAAGAGAAGCGACACGTGAGCTACGGTCGTTCAGCGACCTCTTGCATCCGGTGAAGGCTCAGGGGAACGGGTACCATTCTACGCTCCAGCGGTGTGTTGACGGATTTGCCATGCGTACCGAGCTGCGAGTGAAATTCAGAGGGATAGGCACCGTCAACGAATTGCCACCGGCAGCCCAAGAGGTGCTCCAGCGCATCGTGCAAGGGGCACTGGCCAACGTTGATCGGCACGCATCTGCATCACGTGTTACCGTCAAGCTCAGCCGTCTCCGTCAGAGGTTGCACCTCGTGATAGCCGATGACGGTAAGGGCGTCCGAAAGGAGCATCCGCCGACAGATGACATGGAGCAGCCAGATTTTGGCGTGAGCATCCCCGGAATGAAGGCCCTCGCGCGCCAACTTGGTGGGAGGCTCCACATACGCTCTCGGTCCACCGGCACGATGGTGCATGCCGTGGTGCCGATTCGCCGCTGAAAGTCTGTCGCTCGCCGATTTGAACGGCGCAGCGCCCAGATGGCCTTGGCACGGCAGCTCAACGGTACGTTTGATGTTGAGTGCCACTCCGCCGCCCGCAGCGTCGTGCGTTTTCCAGACCACGCACACTGAATTGACAGCAATCTCGGCCGCATTTTGTCGGCCATTGCCCCGCGCCACTGGGCCGCTTGTGGTCGCTTCCACGACGCACAGCTCATGACAGGGCGGAAGCCGGCTCCGGGCAAGAGGTGTCCGTACGATCTGTAAGGGTTGCATGCTCAGCAGGAATAGTGATGGTACAAAAGGCGCCATTTGGCGAAAGCGTGTGATCGACTGTACCACCAAGCTCGTAGGGAATGAGATTGCGGATGACGCTGGTGCCATAGCCCGTTTGGGCGGGTAGAGTGACGTCGGGGCCACCGCGCTCATTCCATTCGAGTGTCAGGCTCGACGGTTTGACTTCGTTCGATGGCACGTCCCACCTCACAGAGACTTGGCCCTGCGGTGTCGAAAGCGCGCCGTATTTGGCGGCATTGGTGGCAAGCTCATGCAGAACCATGGCCAGTGCCTGGGTCGCGGCGGCCGTGAGGTCGACGTAAGGACCTTCGACCACCGTATTGCCGGTGCCGACATATGGCGCCAGTACCTGGGCGATCAGATCGGCGAGGCTGACACCCTGCCAGCGGCTCCGGCTCAGCAAGGCGTGGGCCTCTCCCATCGATTGAAGCCGATGCTCCAGTGCGTCGATAAAGTCATCCATGGAGCCACTGCGCTCACTGGTGCGCTTAGCGACTACGGCAACGTTCGCGAGAACATTCTTGACCCGGTGGTCAAGCTCGGCGATCAGCAGGCTCTTTTGCTCCTCGGCCCGCTTGCGCTCGGTTACGTCGATATTGATGCCGACTACGCGTTCCGCACGCTCGTCGCGATCGTAGATGACGAAGGCGCGGGCCTCGATCCAACGAATCTCATCGCCAGACCGTACAATCCGATACTCCACGTGGTGCTCGCGCTGCCCTTCAGCAACGGCTTGGTTCAGGACCGCATCGTACTTGGCGAGATCGTCGGATTGCACGCCCGCTCGCCAATCGTCGCGCCGTATTGCGCCGGTCCCTTCAGGGAAGCCGTGCATGGCGGCGCACCCTGGCGAAATTTGTACCCGCGCGGTGGCAATGTCGAATGCGTAGTTGCCCACGAGGGCTGTCTTTTCAACGAGTGCGAGGTGTGCATCGCGTTCGGCGATGGTCGCCTGCTGCCGCCGCCGTTCCGCGAAGAGTGCCGCGAGGGCCAGAGCACTGAAAGCAATTGCGAGTATTCCCGTCTGACCGGCCAGGACACGTCCGGCGAGGGGAACGCTTGGATCGCCCAGACGGCCGATGCCAAATGTGACGGTCCACACCACCGTCGAGGCGAGAATGAATACGGCTGCCGCTGCGAACACCGGCCGGCAGCGAGCTGTCAGCCAGAAGAGCAAAGGCAAGGGTAGGGCGAGGGGCAGGATTGTCGCCCAGTGTATCGTTGGCGACACAAAGCTGATGGCGCTCACGGTGCCGAGCGCCACAAGCGCCATTGCCGCTTCGGCGAGCTCCAAGCCCCTCGGGAAATCGTGCACAATACGAACAAGACCGATCACCAGTGGTGCAACAGTGACGATGCCGAGCGCATCTGAGGCGAACCAGCGGTACCAAGTCGTCAAGACCGGCGCCGTCGAGCCGTGGAACAGGACGAAGCCCAACGTGCCGCCGATCCCCGACACCGCGGCAGCCAAACCTGCCGCGACCAGCAGTCCGAGTACACGGCGAAAGCTCTCCAGGCTGAAATGTGCACCAAATTGACGCTCGATCAACCATGCAGCGAGCAGGGCTTCTCCGGCGTTGCACAGCGCAAAGACAATGGCGCTTGCGAGATTTCTATCGCCGTCGAGGTTCGCCGCGAGCGTCGCAGCGACTACTCCGGCGATTACCGGCAAGCGCGCGCCCGGCCCAAGAGCGGCCAGCGCACCGGCCGAGACGCCCGCGGCGGGCCAGAACACGGCCACTCCATCACGCTCCGTCAGAAGAACAAGACCCAGACGTGCCGCGAGGAAGTACAAGGTCGCCGTCGCTGCGGCGAGACCGATCCAGGCCCCCCAGCGCCGCGCTTCGGCCCCGGAATGACGTTCCCCGTGGAGCTGCTCTCTCGCCTTGCGCAGCATGCTGACCCCCTGCGACCACTGCCGTCGCGCCGTGCCCGCAGTCTACTGCTCCGCCCCCCAACGGTCCAACCGATTGGAAGGCGAAGTACGGCGGGCTGGAGATGTCGGAGACCAAGCGCCTGAAGGCGCCGGAGGAGGAGAACCGGGCCTGAAGGAGCCGCTCGCCCGGCAGCTGCCGCGCCACCGGGCTGCTCAATGTTGGCCGATCATCGGTGCGGTAGGTGGCGAAGAGCAGGGGCGGCGCTGCGGAGCGAACCCTTCTCAAAGAGCTTGCGCCGAGCGCCTGCGCTGCGGCTACCGGCGCCTGAGAGAGATGGCGCGCCGCCGCGGTGTGGTCCTGAACCTGAAGAAGGTCTGGCGGCTCCTATCGTGAGGAGGGCTTTTCAGGTCTTTCCAACCCAATCCGCCACCGACCTGCCGAACACGTTCAGAGACACCGAGGCCTCGCGGTCAATAGGCGCTCTGCAAAAGCTGTAGAGCTTCGCATTCAGGCGTAGATGTCGGGATCAAGCTGGAGCTCCGAGGCATCCGCGGGACGCCGGCAGCGTCCGTCGAACTCCGCACCTTGCTCGATCACGAGCGACATGTGGTGGATGTCGCCCTCCACGCGGGCCGAGGGCTGCAGCGCCACCGTCATGGCGCGAATGACCCCGGAGATCCGCCCGCGCACGATGACCCGCTCCGCGGCGACGGTGCCGGTCACCCGACCCTGCTCGCCGATGATGATCTCAGCGCCGCCCACGTCGCCCTCGACCTCGCCGTCCACCTGGAGCGTGCCCCGGCTGATGATCCTGAGGCTCTGGCCGATGATCCTGAGGTCGTTGCCGATGACCGATTTGCCAGCTTCGAGCGACGGCGGGCGGGCCGCAAGCGGCTTGTTATGCCCGGCGCTCGAACCCGGTTTGAGCGGCTCGGACGGCATGAAGTCGGATGCGGAATTGCGGGTGAGCATGAAAACCCCTGGCTTGATGGTATCGGTGAAAGGCAGACTTGGCTCTTGTGGTGAGTCAGCTCCAGCTGCCGTGCCCGGCGAAGGGCCAACCCGGGACATTCACTCGTTGCGGTAGGAAAGCTCGTGCTCCTTGGCGACGCGCTCGAATGTCTCGTCGGCGGACTTGATGCGATAGAGAAGGTCGCTGCCTTCGGCTGGAAGCAGGCGCAGGATCTTGTATCTGCTGCTCGCCAGAAGCGAGCCGCCCAACCGCCCGGGCCTGTAGTCGACGAACTGGCCAACCTTGTACTTGTGCTGCGCCATTGGTGCCTCGTGTCGTTGTCTATTGGAGCGCTACCGACCCTTCTTCTTGATCGTACGCTTAGGGCCGCCCATGCCCGGACCACGCTCGAAAGGAGATGTTTGCGCCGCGGGCTTGGGCTTCTCCGCTTTGGGCTTCTTCTTCTCGCGATTGCTTCTTTGGTAGCCACGCGCCATTGCAAGTCTCCTTCGCCTTCCGGAGCGCTCACCCGCTCCGGGGCCTCGCCACCTCGCCGGCTGCGAGCTGCCGGATCAGTCTCGATCCGGGCGCGTGCGCCCTTTCTTCGCGGTTCCCGAGCCTGGCACTGGGCCACTTCCTCGCGCGGTCGGCTGGATTGCCGCCGAGCTCCGATCCTCCCGCTCACGCCGAGCCAGCGGATAGTCGGCGGCCTCGTACAGTTGCCGCATGCCGCGGCTGTCGAACCGCTCGTCGCCGACCTCGAGCGCGGCGCCGGCGAGGGCCTCGGGCGACAGCTCCTCCATGGCAAAACGCAGCGCCTCGGCGGCGCTGGCAAACCGCCTGTAGCCGACGGGCTGGCGTCGCGAGGGTCGCGCGGCGCCCGGGAACAGCTCCGCCTCCGCGCCGTAGTCGAATGAAGCCATTGTCAACCTTCCTCACCGGACGCAGGCTCCGGAGCGCTGCCTCGGCCGATTGATCGGCGATGCCCGCTGGCAATCTCAAGAAGCCGGCACGAAAACGTGGAAACGTCCACTCTCTGTCCTTGGCGCGTGGCGACGCGCGCTCGCCGAAGGCAACCGATCCACCTACGGTTGCAAGCCGCGATCCGATCGCGATGTCTCAGGCCCCAAGTCTGACGAACGCAACATGCAATGAACGGGGCCGGGCCAATCGCTCTACCGCAAGCGATGGGCTGTTGCGTCGGGCGCCGGATGGCGCGCAACACCACCATAGCCGACTGGGCACCAGTCGTCACGATCTTTGCATGCTCGCGCCTCTTCCAGCGCACCCGATGGGCAGAAGGCGTCGACGGACCGGTCGCGCGGACTGCGCTCGCCACCGCGCCGCCTGTCGTTCGTCTGGCCGGCGAAGGGCTACCGCACCGGGCGTTGCGACGGGCCGTCGCTCCAGCCGCGCCAGACATAATAGCCTGCGTCGGCGATACCCTTCAGGATGGCCTCCGGCATTACTGGTGCGGGCACCGCCAGGCGCCGGCCAAGCTCGAAGGCCTGGCACAGGCGCCAGCCAAGTGTGCACGGTGACCGAGGGATGTTGGCGCCCGTGATGTCGTGCGACACGGCATAAAGGTCCTCGCCCTCGCACTGGAACAAGTAGGCGGTACGGGAAGTCTCAAACATCGGTTTGCCCCTCCTGCGCGACCGGCTTCGATCGCGCGAGCGGGCGCTTGCGGAGCAGTGTCTGGGACCCCTTAAAGAGGTGATAGCCGTTGGTGGTGATTCCTTTCACGGCGGCCCACACGTCAAACCCGTATTCCCTGTGCTCCGGCTGCAGGGGGCCGATCTGCATCCAGAAATGCCAACCGTCAGGTGCGGCAGGGGAAGGCAGGCGCGGATCGCCCTTGGCTCCTGTGAGCGCGCAATCGCTCGTAGCGCCGCTGCGGTAGATGTAGATTCGCCTGCCCATCGAAGCTCCTAGCGCTCCTTAGGATCATCCGCCTCGCGATGGCCGAGCAAGCCGGAGATATCGGCTTCATCCGGCTCCTCCTCGAGCACGAGATCGTCGCTGGGGACGGGAATGACGGCTCCCTCATTGGCGTCCTCGGTCGACGCAGCCTCGGGCGCAACATCCGGCTCGGGGGCGGGGGGCTTGGAGCTCCTGGCGCGCCAACCTGTCTTGCTCGTGAACCGTGCGGCGCGCGTTCCGGCTTCAGGGGCCATCGGCGGAGCGTCGGGCACGTAGTGCGCCCCGCACGACGGACAGACGATCGGCTCCCGTGCCAGGTCATAGAAGCGCGCTGCGCACGCGTGGCAGCCGCGTTTCGTGCCGCGCAGCGCCTTCATGTCTCGGGAGGCTGCAGTGATTGCGGGACCTCTCAGGTCTTGCTGCCAAATCCGACCGCGCCGCCGGGCGAGCCCCGACGACGCATCTCAGTGTCCTCGTCAGTGCCTCTCCCGAAGGGCGTCAGTTCAGGCTTTCTGGAGTTGTGCGGCCTGCTTGCCGCGGCCCTTTCTGTCGTCCTCGAGCGTGAACGTGACCCTGTCGCCCTCGTTGAGCATTGGGAGCCCCGCTTGCTCGACGGCCGTCGCGTGTACGAATACGTCCTTGGAGCCGTCCTCCGGGGTGATGAAGCCGAATCCCTTGGCGCTGTTGAAGAACTTGACTGTTCCGGTGAGTCTCATGACGAACCATTCCCGTTGTGCGTGAAAGAGCCGGTCACGAATGGGCCCACGCTCAGCCCAGACGACTCAGGATCGGGAAAGGGCTCGGCCGGCGATGGCCTGCATCTAACCAAAAAGTGAGCACGCGGCCCCGCGTGGACCGCACCGGCTCCTTTGATATGGGCTGTATTGGAGGCAAATACAAGCAAAAGCCCCGAGAGCTGTCGCAAGAGCTGGCGTATGTCAGCCTCTGCGACCGTCTCCGGTCCGTCGCTGCATGACGGTGCGTTGCATGGTGGTGCGTTGCATGGCGCGCAGCTGGCTAAATGAGATCATTCTCCCGCGCTCCTCATCCCACAGCGCGAAGCGGACGCAGCGAATGCTCTGCGGCAGCGTTATCCGTCCCACATCCTTGAGCTCGGGATGGTCGTGCAGGACGCGGGCCAGCCGATAGTAGGGTATGCGGCTGCACATGTGGTGCACATGGTGGACGCCGATATTGGCGGTGAACCAGCGCAAGACGTGCGGCAGGTCATAGTGCGAGCTGCCATGCAGTGCCGCTTGGGGCATGGTCCAGGTGCCGGCCCTGGCCCAGAACGTCTCCTCGAACTGGTGCTGGATGTAGAACAGCCAGACCCCGACCGACGCGGCGAGCAGAACGATTGGCACGTGCACGAGCAGGAAAGGTCGCACGCCGACAAGCCATATGGCGGCAACGAGGAGCACGGCGATCGCCGCGTTTGTTGCCATCGGGCTCACCCAGGAGCGCCAGCGCCTGAGCGCCTCGCCGGCAGGGTATCTGTGCTGCACGAGAAAGAGGTAGGCTGGCCCCAGGCCGAACATCACCAGCGGGTGGCGGTAAAGGCGATAGGCAAGGCGCCGCAATCGCGAGATCGCCAGATATTCGCCGACCGTGAGTATAGTCACGTCGCCGATGCCACGGTGATCGAGATTGCCTGAGCTGGCGTGATGCACGGCATGGCTGCGCCGCCAATGATCGTAAGGCGTCAGCGTCAGCACGCCGATGATGCGGCCAGTCCAGTCGTTGGCGAGTCGCTGGCGGAAAAAGGCACCGTGCCCGCAATCGTGCTGGATCATGAAGAGCCGCACCAGGAAGCCGGCGGCCGGCACCGCCGCGGCGAGGCTGAGCCAGTAGCTCCAGCTCAGGCACGCCCACGCGCCAATCCAGAGCAGGATGAACGGTACTGCCGTGACGATGAGCTCGACCGCGCTGCGCCCAGGGCTGGGCGTGCGATAGCGGTTCAGTATCGGCAACCAGTCCCGTGCGGAGGACGCACTGCCGCGCGCTGTTTCGACTTTCAAGAGGACCGTCCGCCTGTGTTCGGGGAATTCGCACAGCACCGGGTTCTACGGGCCCACTTGGGAGTGCTTGCGCGCTTCCCAGATGTTATAGCAGCAATTGCGGCATCCCTCGCCAGCGGAAACTACGGATCGGGGAGGCACGTGACTCTTTCGCACATGGGCGTTGCCAGCTCACGCTCGCAGCATCGCCAAGCATATCGAGCCGTGAAGAGCTTCGTAAGCATCCGCCTGGATCAAGAGCTACGGCGTCGGTCGGGCGCGCGGAGCCGCGAACAATGTGGTGACGGAGATGCGCCAAAAGCGTAAGGTGGCTCCAGTCCCTTCGGGGTGAACCGCATCGGTGTGCCGCTCACTTCGTGGCCGCCGTACCCGTTCACTGCATAGCTCGGACTTGCGTGTGATCGGGCTTGAGACATCGCGATCAGATCGCGGCCGACAACCGTAGTTCGGTCAACGGTGCCTACGGCAAGGCGCAATCGCCACGCGCCGAGGACCAATCATGGGACAGGCTTCCCTTTTCGGTCGTTCGATCCTTGTGGTTGAGGGCGAGCCGTTCATCGCGTGCTGTCTCGAGATGATCTTGCACGCCGCCGGGGCCAATGTGCGCCGAGCGGCGAACTCCTGCGAGGGCCTGAGCATCTCCGATCACCCAGAGCTATCGGCTGCCGTGCTGGATTTTAACGATGGCCTCAGAGACTGCGACGTCGCAATCGCGCGAAGGCTCACAGAGCGCGGCCTGCCGTTTATACTGTATGGCGGCCATGCGGACGGCCGCTGCGAGGCGTGGCCCGATGCGCCGCGCGTGAGCAGGTTGACGAGCGGCATCGAGATCATCGAGACGCTGTGTGCGTTGATCCTCCCGCCGCAATCCAAGCCTCTGCCGGTCGTCCCGTCCGCGCTCGGCGCACCCGAGGGCGCCCGACCGCGCTCCGTGCCCGCCATGGCCGACATTGAGTCGCTCATGAGACGGCGCGGATCACGCCCGTCTGGTCGCCGATAGCCGACACGGAGCGCCTGCCACCACTGGCTGGGAGAAGCCGGAAGCCCAAGGCCTTGCAAAATCGAGCCCTGCCTGTGGGCGATGTCGGCCAGCGTGTCGATGCGGCGGCCCTCGCACTCCCGGATCGACGCCCTCAGCCTGCGAAAGCCTCGCAAAGGCGCCATGCGACAATCTGTGATGGAACCGCAGAGCCCACCGGCGGTTCGAGCCATTAGATCCGATAGCGACGCCTGCGACCATGGCCATGACGACGCTGGAGGGCCCGCACGGTCGACCCTGGGGATTGACCCGCTGGCTGGACTCCACCAACCACAAAGACATCGGCACGATGTACCTGGCCTTCGCGGTCGCAGGAGGCCTTATCGGCGGCGGGCTATCGGTTCTCATGCGCATGGAGCTGCAGGAACCCGGCCTGCAGATCTTCTCCAACGGTCAGGCCTACAATGAGGTCGTCGCCGGGCACGGCTTGATCATGATCTTCTTCACGATCATGCCGGCGCTCATCGGCGGGTTTGGCAACTGGTTCGTACCCCTGATGATCGGGGCGCCCGACATGGCCTTCCCGCGCATGAACAACATTTCGTTCTGGCTGTTGCCAGCCTCGTTCACCTTGCTCGTCATCTCCATGTTCATGGAGGGACCGCCGGGGATGTCCGGCTCCGGAGCGGGTTGGACCCTCTACGCGCCGCTGTCGACCATCGGTCATCCAGGCCCCGCGATGGATTTCACCATCCTGGCACTGCACCTCGCCGGCGCATCGTCGATCCTGGGCGCCATCAACTTCATCACCACCATCTTCAACATGCGGGCGCCAGGCATGACCCTGCATAAGATGCCGCTGTTCGTGTGGAGCATCCTCGTGACGGCGTTCCTGCTGCTGCTTGCCGTGCCGGTTCTTGCGGGAGCTCTCACCATGCTGCTCACCGACCGCAACTTCGGTACCACGTTCTTCAGCCCGGCGGGTGGCGGCGACCCTCTGCTCTACCAGCATCTCTTCTGGTTCTTCGGGCACCCGGAGGTCTACATCCTCATCCTGCCGGGGTTCGGCATCGTCAGCCAGGTGGTCTCGACCTTCTCCAGGAAACCGATCTTCGGCTACCTCGGCATGGTCTACGCGATGGTGGCGATTGGCTTCATCGGCTTCATCGTATGGGGCCACCACATGTACACCTCGGGCATGGGTGTCGACGCCCAGGCCTACTACGCCTTCGCCACCATGGTCATTGCCGTGCCGACGGGTGTGAAGGTCTTCTCGTGGATCGCCACCATGTGGGGCGGCTCGATCCAGTTTCGCGTGCCGATGCTGTGGGCGCTCGGCTTCATCTTCCTGTTCACCGTCGGCGGCGTGACGGGCGTGATGATCGCCAATGCCGGCGTCGATCGCATGCTGACCGACACCTACTACATCGTCGCCCACTTCCACTACGTGATGTCCCTGGGCTCCGTGTTCACGATCTTCGCGGGCTGGTACTACTGGTTCCCGAAGATGACCGGCTACATGTATAATGAGGCGCTCGGCAAGCTGCACTTCTGGCTCACCTTCATCGGCGCCAACATTCTCTTCTTCCCGCAGCACTTCCTGGGGCTCGCCGGCATGCCGCGCCGCATCGCCGACTACCCGGACGCCTTCGCCTTCTGGAATCATGTGTCGTCGATCGGCGCCTATATCACTGCCACCGCCACGATCGTCTTCGTTCTGAGCATGATCTACGCCTACTTCGTCGCGCGCGTGCGAGCGCGGGGCAACCCCTGGGGCGCCGGCGCCACCACGCTCGAGTGGACGCTGCCTTCGCCGCCTCCGTTCCATACCTTCGAGACCCTGCCCAGGATTCCGTGAGTGCTTCAGCAACCGCTGGCTCGCCGGTACGCCAGGGCATTTGTCGACTATGGTGGCGCTGAGGGCGAATGCCAGGCTGCTGGACGCTGCTGGACAAGCGCTTCGCCTGATTGGCTGCGGGACGCTCGAAGGAGGGCGGACCATGCCTGCCAAGCTCTCCTTCGGGAAGCGCATGCTGTTGACGAATCGCGGAAGCGCCACCTCCTTCCATCGGCACCGGGGGCACTGCCGGACTGGCGATCTCTGCCGATGCCGGGGCGAGCGCAACCAAGGCGCGTATCGATGATGGGACGCGCTCGCTGACCTTGATGGCAGACCGAATCATAGCTAGGCGCTCATCGTCTCTGTCTGAGCTGGTGAGAGCCTTGGAATCGAGCCTATATCCACCGGTCAAGCGCTTCATCGAGAAGCTCGGCTTCGAGGTCAAAGGCGAGGTGTGCGGCTGCGACCTGGTCGCGCTCGACGGCAATGAGCCCACCGCCGTCGTGATCGGCGAGCTGAAACTCACCTTCACGCTCGATCTCGTCCTGCAGGCCGTGGACCGCACCGCTGCGTGTGACGAGGTGTGGCTTGCCGTGCGGGCCTCGCGACGCGGTCGCGGCCGCGAGCACGATCCGCGCGTGCGCAAGCTCTGCCGCCTGCTCGGGCTCGGCCTGCTCTGCGTGTCTGCCACGGGCAAGGTGGACGTGCTGGTCGAGCCGGTGCCGTGGCGACCGCGGCGCGATGCCAAGCGGCGCTCCCGCATCGTCGAGGAGCACCGGCGGCGACACGGCGATCCCGCCATGGGCGGCAGCACGCGCCAGCCGATCATGACGGCCTATCGGCAGCAGGCGCTGGCCTGCGCGGCGGCGCTGTCGCGTGCGCCGGCCCGGCCGCGCGATCTCAGGAACGACGCACCTGATGCCGCGAAGATCCTGCTGCGCAACGTCTACGGCTGGTTCGTCAGGGTGGAGCGCGGCCGCTACGCGCTCTCCGACTCGGGCAGAGCGGCATTGGTGCTCTGGAAGGCGCATCTTCCGGCCGCGACCGCCGAGGAGCTGACGGTCGCGGCCGCATCATAGCCCGCACTGCCGCTCGCTGAGCACCCACAGGCGCCGCGCTGCCTGCATGTCCTGAGCCTCCCGGCTCGGCTGCCTTTGCTGCCGGTCGAAAAAGTATCTGCCGCTCACGCCGGCCACGTCGGCCGACGTCGCGAGCCACACCAGCGTGTCGGCGCCGGCCGCGGGCGTGCGCGCCGTGAGGCCGAGAACAGTCATGCCGATGTCGGTCAGCAGCCCATTGCCACGATTGAAGCCCGTGGCCACGAGCCCCGGATGGTAGCAGTTGGCCGTGACGCCCGTGCCTTCGAGACGGCGGGCCAGCTCGGCGGTGAACAGGATGTTGGCGAGCTTGGTCTCGCCGTAGCGCCCGAAGCTGCGATAGGCGCGCTCGGCATTGATATCGTCGAAGGGGACGCGGGCGCCCTGATGCGCGCGGGAGGCCGTGGTGACGATGCGAGCCGGCGCGCTCGCCTTCAGGTGGTCGAGCAGCAACGTGGTCAGCAGGAACGGCGCCAGGTGGTTGACCGCCCAGGTCAGCTCGATGCCGTCCTGGCTCAGCTGCCGCGTGC
>Ga0105249_10000571_pt1 | contig 33782 bp, 38 predicted proteins | sample KBSS44metaG_FD_81522 | JGI IMG/M metagenome (GOLD analysis project Ga0105249, IMG submission 81522) | Switchgrass rhizosphere microbial communities from Kellogg Biological Station, Michigan, USA - KBS S4-4 metaG | ecosystem: Host-associated > Plants > Roots > Rhizosphere > Soil | place...
TCATGGCCAACGCGCTGGCTTGCGCGGTCGGGGTCGCGTCGGTCGAGCTGTTGTTGGAACAGGATTGGCGCGCACGGGTTTCGGCGATCGAGGCGGGCCTGCGCGCGGGGCTGGCGCCCGCGGCGGCGCTGCCGGGCGTGGCCGACGTACGGGTGCTCGGCGCAATCGGCGTGATCGAGATGGCCAAGCCCGTCGACCTGCGCATCGCGACGCCGGCCGCGCTGGAGCGTGGCGTCTGGCTGCGCCCGTTCCGCAACCTCGTCTACGTCATGCCGCCGTACATCTGCACGCCAGGGGAGATCGAGCAGATCACCTCGGCGATGGTGGGGGTCGCCGGTACGTTAACCTGAACACCGTTCAAGACAGCAGGAGGGTGGTCGGGTGACGCGCGTCGGTCTTTCCCCGCTGGCCTGGCTCGACGACGTCGAGAAGCAGCGGCGCGCGGCCGGACTGCGTCGAACCCTGCGCACCCGGCCGCCCGTCGGCGCCGAGGTCGACCTGGCCTCCAACGACTATCTGGGCCTGTCGCAGCACCCTGAGGTGATCGGCGGCGGCGTCGAGGCGCTGCGCACCTGGGGTGCGGGCTCGACCGGTTCGCGCCTGGTCACCGGCAACACCGAACTGCACGAAGGCTTCGAAACCGCTCTCGCGGATTTCGTCGGCTCCGAGTCGGCGCTGGTGTTCTCGGCGGGCTACACCGCCAACCTCGGCGCGGTGGTGGCGCTGTCCGGGGCGGGATCGTTGTTGGTGTCCGACGCGCTCACCCATGCGTCGCTGGTGGACGCCTGCCGACTGTCGCGCGCCCACGTCGTGGTGACGCCGCACCGTGATGTCTCCGCCGTCGAGGCGGTGTTGTCCGCGCGCGACGAGGAGCGCGCCGTCGTGGTGACCGACTCGGTGTTCTCCGCCGACGGGGTACTGGCGCCGCTGCGCGCCCTGCACGACGTGTGCCGCAGGCACGGTGCACTGCTGATCGTCGACGAAGCGCACGGCCTCGGCGTGCGGGGTAGCGGCGGCCGCGGCCTGCTGCACGAGGTCGGCCTCGCCGGTGCGCCGGACGTGGTGATGACGACGACGCTGTCCAAGGCGCTTGGCAGCCAGGGCGGTGTGGTGCTGGGACCCGCGGCGGTGCGCGCGCACCTGATCGACGCCGCGCGGCCGTTCATCTTCGACACCGGCCTCGCTCCCGCCGCCGTCGGTGCCGCGTGGGCCGCGCTGCGGGTGCTGATCGACGAGCCGTGGCGCGCGCACGCCGTGCTGGATCATGCGGCGGCCCTGGCGGAGATGTGCGGCGTTTCCGAGCTCCCGGATTCGGCGGTGGTGTCGGTCATCCTCGGCGAGCCGGAGGTGGCGTTCGCCGCGGCCGTCGCGTGCCTGGATCGCGGCGTGCGGGTCGGCTGCTTCCGTCCGCCGACCGTCCCCGCCGGGACGTCGAGGTTGAGGCTGACGGCACGGGCATCGCTGTCTGACGACGAAATGGCTTTGGCCCGAGCGGTTCTCACCGAAGTGTTGTCGTTGTCGCCACGCCCGTGAGCATTCTGGTCGTCACGGGCACCGATACCGGCGTCGGCAAGACGGTGGCCACTGCGGCACTTGCGTGTAGTGCGCGGCTGGCAGGCGTCGACGTCGCGGTGTGCAAGCCCGTCCAGACCGGCAGCCCGCGCGACGACGACCTCGCCGATGTGGCGCGACTGGCCGGGGTGAACGCGCTCTATGGGACATGGCGCTATCCCGAACCGCTGGCACCCGCGGCGGCCGCGGAGCGTGCGGGGATGGGGTTGCCGACGCGTGACGAGTTGGTGGCATCGGTCGCGGCGGTCGACGCGAAGTTGACGCTCGTCGAGGGCGCGGGTGGGCTGTTGGTCGAACTGGGTGCCGGCGGGGTGACGCTGCGCGACCTCGCCCGCGACCTGGCCGCACCCGTGCTTGTCGTCGTTTCACCGGGTCTCGGTACCCTGAACCACACCGCGCTCACCTTGGAAGCGCTTGCCGCTCAGGATATTCCATGCGTGGGACTGGTGATCGGGGCGTGGCCGCGGGACCCGGGTGTTGCCGAGGTGGGCAATCGCGACGCGCTCGGCAGGCTGGCTGCGGTGCGGGCGGTGCTGCCCGCGGGTGCGGGAGCGATGAGCGCGGCCGATTTCGAGGCGATGAGTGCGGCGGCGTTCGACGCGCAGTGGGTCACGAACCTGGCCGGCTGATGGTCCACTCCGTCGAGATGGTCTTCGACCCGGATACCGAGGAAGCGGTCCGGCAGATCTGGGACGGGCTGCGCGAGGCCGGCATCCCGAGTCAGGCACCTGCGAGCCGTCCGCACGCCACGCTGACGGTCGCCGAGCGGATCGATCCCGAGGTGGACGCTTTGTTGGCCCCACTCGCGGACCGGTTTCCGTTCCCCTGCCGGATCGGCGCGCCGCTGTTGTTCGGCCGCTCCCAGCTGATCCTCACGCGGCTCGTGGTGCCGACGGCGGAGCTGCTCGACGTGCACGCCGAGGTGTATCGGCTCTGTGTGCCGCATCAGGAGCCGGGGCCGATGGCGAACTCGCTGCCGGGTCAGTGGACCTGTCACGTGACCCTGGCTCGGCGGCTGCACGGAAGTCAGCTCGGCCGCGCGTTACGAATCGCCGGTCGGCCATCGGAGATTCCGGGCCAGGTAGTGGGCCTACGGCGCTGGGACGGCAACGCCAAGCGCGAAACTGCAGTTACTGAGAGAAATGTCAAGTGAAGCACACAATAGGTGCGATCTCGCAGGATCAGCTGACGGTCGCCGCAACACTTTTCGGCACGCACATCCGCCACGCGTCGATCACCAGCTCGCGCACTTCCTCGAGGTCGATCGCGTCGAGCCGGACGTGAATCCAGTTGTATCGCATGTCCGACTTGCGAGGCAGCATGAACTTGTCGGGCTCCGCGGCCACCATCGCGGCGCGCTCCTCCTTGGGAAAGCCGACGCCCATCACCGTCTCGTCCCGCGAGAACGCGACGAACACGATGCGCCCGACCCGGAACTTGATCTGGTCGCGGATCACCACCTCGTACGACCGAGGCAGAGACGCGGTGATGCGCCGGACATCGTCGACCGTAATCACGTGGCCGACGTTAGTCGCGCCCCCCGACAACCGAGTCGCTGTGCGCGGCGATGCCGTCGACGAGAAGGCGCAGCCCGAACTCGAACCGCGCGCTGGGGTCGTCCGATAGCACCGACTGTTCGTCGGGCAGCTCGGCGCCCGCGGCGTCCCACTGCAGGCGTGACTGCTCGTCGACGGTGAAGCCGAGCACGTAGTAGACGATCGTGCGGGCCGCCAGCTCGGCGTGCGTGGGGTCGACGCCGGCGTCGGCCGCCGCACCGCTCAGTTGCGTGAGAATCCGTGCCATTGCATCCGACTGTCCTGCCGCGAAGCTCGCCGACACCAACTCGGCGCCGTCGGTGTGCGACAACAGCGCGTCGCGCAGCCTGCCGCAGGTTCCCGCCACTCGGTCGCGCCAGCCGCCGGACACGTCGCCGACCGATTCGAGGATTCGGTCGGCGACGGCGCCGAGTAGCTCCTGCTTGTTGGCGAAATGCCAGTACAGCGCGCCGGGGGAGACGTTGAGCTCGCGGGCCAGCCGTCGCATGGTCAGGTCGGCGATCCCGTAGGAGTCCAGCAGCGAGGTCGCCGCGTCGACCACGTCGCGTTTGTGGAGCTGCACACCGGTACCCTAACCTGAACGGCGTTCAAGTTTGGCAGCAGGAGGGCGACGGGTGAGCGACATTCTGGCGGAGGCTCGCGAGCAGGTACTGGAGCGCGGCGAGGGCCTGAACCAGGAGCAGACACTGCGGGTGCTGCAGCTGCCCGACGATCGGCTCGACGAACTGCTGGCGCTGGCGCATGAGGTGCGGATGGCGTGGTGCGGACCCGACGTCGAGGTCGAGGGCATCATCAGCCTGAAGACAGGCGGCTGCCCTGAGGATTGCCACTTCTGTTCGCAGTCAGGGCTTTTCGCTTCGCCGGTGCGCAGCGCGTGGCTGGACGTCCCGGGCCTGGTCGAGGCCGCCAAGCAGACCGCCAAGACGGGCGCGACGGAATTCTGCATCGTCGCGGCCGTCCGCGGACCCGACGAGCGGCTGCTGGCACAGGTCGCCGCGGGCATCGAGGCGATCCGCAACGAGGTCGACATCCAGATCGCGTGCTCGCTCGGCATGCTGACCGAGGAGCAGGTCGAGCGGCTCGCGGAGATGGGCGTGCACCGCTACAACCACAACTTGGAGACCGCCCGGTCGTTCTTCACCAACGTCGTCACCACACACACCTGGGAGGAGCGCTGGGACACCCTGCAGATGGTCCGCGAGGCGGGCATGGAGGTGTGTTGCGGTGGCATCCTCGGCATGGGCGAGACCCTCGAACAGCGCGCGGAGTTCGCGGCGAACCTCGCCGAGCTGGATCCGCACGAGGTCCCGCTGAACTTCCTGAACCCGCGGCCGGGCACCCCGTTCGGCGATCTCGAGGTGATGTCTGCGTCGGAGGCGCTGAAAGCCGTCGCCGCGTTCCGCCTCGCGCTGCCGCGCACGATGCTGCGCTTCGCAGGCGGCCGTGAGATCACACTGGGCGACCTCGGCGCCAAGAAGGGCATCCTCGGCGGGATCAACGCCGTCATCGTCGGCAACTACCTGACCACGCTCGGCAGGCCTGCCGAGGCCGATCTCGAACTGCTCGACGATCTGCAGATGCCGATCAAGGCGCTCAACGCCAGCCTCTAGGCGTGGTTGCCGGCAAGGCCATGGCCAAGTTCAACGTCTACACTGGCGAGCCCGCGGGCGGAGCAGTTCCGACCGCCGCGCAACTGGGCCTGGAGCCACCCCGGTTCTGCGCCGAGTGCGGCCGCCGCATGGTGGTGCAGGTGCGCCCCGACGGCTGGTCGGCGAAATGCTCCCGCCACGGTGAGCAGGACTCGAAGGACCTTGAGGACAGATAATGAATGAGGTTGCCCCGCCGCGTGTTTCGCGTCGCAGGGCCTTGGTGAGCACGGCTGCAGGCCTGACGATCGCCGGGGCGCTGATCGGGGCGTTGTGGGCGTGGCTGGCACCGCCGATCCACGGCGTCGTCGCGCTGACCAAGAGCGGCGAGCGGGTCAAGGCGTATCTGGGCAACGAGGCGGACCATTTCTTCATCGCGGCGTTTCTGGTCGTGGGCCTGGTCTCGGTGCTGTCGGTCGTCGCCGCGGAGCTGGTGTGGAAATGGCGTGCCCATCGGGGCCCTGCGATGGTGGCCGCGCTGGCGATCGGTTCGGCTGCGGCAGCGGGTGCCTCGGCGGGCGTCGGCGCGGTGCTGGTGCACTGGCGCTACGGCGCGATCGACATCGCCAGTGCGCCGGTGTCGCCGGAGCACCGCGTGCACTACGTCGTCGAGGCGCCCGCGGTGTTCTTCGGGCACGGGCCGCTGCAGATCGCGGCGACGATCCTGTTTCCGGCCGCCGTTGCCGCGCTCGTCTACGCGCTGATGGCGGTGTCGACACAACGCGACGATCTCGGCGCCTGGCCGCCGGTCGAACAACCGCTCGGGCCGCCCGTTACAGCGGAGAGCGCTCTACCGTCCGCCCAGTGACGACCTTCGCGGCGATCTTCGCCAGTCGAGCCATGCCGACATAGGTCATCGGGTTCAGCAGCGTCGGCCACTTCGTGCGGACCAGGTGCTCATTGACTGGCTTGCCGTTGAAGCGGTCGGTCAGCCAGCGCAGCGTCATCGGCGCCGACAGCGGGTGCAGCAGGAGATGCTCGCTGAACAGGTCGCGGTGGTAGGTCACCGAGGCACCGCCCGACTGATAGGTGTCGGCGAGTTCGTCGATGTCTTCGACGGAGATCAGTTGGTCGTGGACCGCTTGCACGATGAGCACCGGGGGCGTGGGCACTGCCGCGCCCAGCTTGATGTCGTCGAAAACGTGTCGCACAGCGGGGGTTTCGAGGATCTCGTCCAACGGCTGGTCGAGCATGTCGCCCATGTCCTTCTTGGCCAACCGGATGACCGCTTCGGCGGTGGTCATGTTGTGCAGCCGCCGCAGCAGTTCCTTGCCTTCGTCGGTCGCATGGTCGTCGATGACCTTCTTGAGGTCGGGATAGATGTCCGCGAGCGCCGCGACGACCAGCGCGGGCAGGCCGGACATGTAGGTGCCGTTCAGCCGGCGGAAGGTGTGGCCGAGGTCGCCGACGGGCGATCCCAGCACGGCGCCGACGACGTTCAGGTCCGACGCGTAGGAGCCGGCCATCTCGGCAGCCCATGCGCTGGCCAGACCGCCGCCGGAATAGCCCCAGAGGCCGACCGGCGCCGACGGCGACAGGCCCAGGCGCTCGGTGTTCAGTGCTGCGCGCAGCCCATCGAGGACGTGATAGCCGGGTTCATAGGGCGCGCCCCACATCCCCTTGCGTCCTTCGTGGTCCGGCACCGAGACCGCCCAGCCCTCGGCCACGGCGGCGGCGATCAGCAGGAACTCGAACTGTGCGACCGCACCGGGCGCCACGGCACGCCGGCGCAGCGCATAGGACGGGAAGCAGCGTGACGAAACGGCGTCGATTGCGCACTGGTAGGAGACCAACGGGGTGACGGCCTCAGGCCCGCGTTCGGCGGGCACGATTACGGTCGTGGCGGCCGCATCCGGATTGCCGTGCATGTCGGACGTCCGGTACAGCAGCTGCGTCGCGGTAATGCGTTGGGGGACCAGCCCGAGAAACGCCAGCTCGACGTCGCGGCTGCGGAGCACCGTGCCGGGCCGGGAATGCTGAAAACCTGCGGGGGGGTCGTAGAACGGGTCGTCGGCGGGAAGCTGCGGGCGGATACCCGGCTGCAGTTCGTCGTGCTGCGGTTGCCCAATCCATTCGGCCCCGGAAGACCGCGCCGCGCTACCCAAGTCCATCCGGGCATTCTTACTTAAGAAGGCATTAAGAATCCAGTCGACTCACCCAGGAGGGCGCAACGCTGCGAATTCGTCGGTCACCCGGTATCGCGAGTCGGTGAAGCGGTACAGCGCGGCGGGGCGGCCACCGCTGCGTCCCGACCGCGCCGTGGTCCCTGTGCGGGTGATGACGGTACGACGCTCGAGCACGCGCTGAAGGTTGGTGGCGTCGACCTGATAGCCCAACGCCGCGCTGTAGATGTCCCGCAGTGTGGACAGTGCGAATTCCCTTGGCGCGAGGGCAAATCCGATGTTCGTGTAGGACGTCTTGGCGACCAGTCGGGTGCGCGCGTGCTCGACCATCGGGCCGTGATCGAAGGCCATCGGTGGTAGCTCGCTGACCGGATGCCACTGGGTGTCCGGCGGCAGCTCAGGGGTGGCGGGGGAGGGCACCAGCCCGAGGAAGGTCGACGCGATCGTGCGGACGCCAGGGACGCGGTGTGGATCCGAGAACACGGCGAGCTGTTCGAGGTGAGCAAGTTCACGCAGATCGACTTTCTCGGCCAGTTGGCGGCGAACCGAGCTGGTCATGTCTTCGTCATCGCCGAGCCGGCCGCCCGGAAGTGACCACTTTCCGGCCTCGGGTTCGAGTGCACGCTGCCACAACAACACGTGAAGTGCGGGTTTACGGGAATTGACGCCCCGAACCTGGAACACGACGGCGAGCACCTCATGTGCGGTGCTAATATGTGACATGTTTTCGATTATAAGTCGAAAACCTGGACGGGAGTAAGGAGGCGGCGATGACGGTTCTCGACCGCATGCCCGCAAACGATCTGGCCAACCGAATCGTCGCCGGTCCGACCGGTTTTTCCGGGGTCGACGGGGATGAGGAATGGGCCGCCGAGGTGCGCCGCCTGGCCGATCTGCGCGGCGCGACGCTGCTGGCGCACAACTACCAGCTCCCGGCCATCCAGGACGTCGCCGACCATGTCGGTGACTCGCTCGCGCTGTCGCGGATCGCCGCCGACGCTCCCGAAGGCTCCATCGTGTTCTGCGGCGTGCACTTCATGGCCGAGACGGCGAAGATCCTCAGCCCGGACAAGACCGTGCTGATCCCAGATCAGCGGGCGGGCTGCTCGCTTGCAGACTCGATCTCCGCCGACGAACTGCGAGACTGGAAGGCCGAGCATCCCGGCGCGGTCGTCGTGTCGTACGTCAACACCACGGCCGCGGTCAAGGCCGAGACCGACATCTGCTGCACGTCGTCGAACGCGGTCGAGGTCGTCGCCTCGATCCCCGAGGACCGCGAGGTGTTGTTCTGCCCGGACCAGTTCCTCGGCGCCCACGTGCGACGCGTCACCGGCCGCAAGAACCTGCACGTGTGGGCGGGCGAATGCCATGTCCACGCCGGCATCAACGGGGACGAGCTTGCCGACCAGGCCCGCAGTCACCCGGACGCCGAACTGTATGTGCACCCCGAATGTGGTTGTGCCACATCGGCTTTGTACCTGGCAGGCGAGGGCGCATTCCCCGAGGACCGAGTCAAGATCCTGTCCACGGGCGGCATGCTGGACGCGGCACGTGAAACACACGCGCGTCAGGTGCTCGTCGCCACCGAGGTCGGCATGCTGCACCAATTGCGCCGCGCCGCACCGGAAGTCGACTTCCGTGCCGTCAACGACCGGGCCTCATGCAAGTACATGAAGATGATCACGCCTGCCGCGCTTCTCCGCTGCCTGGTGGAAGGCAAGGACGAGGTCGACGTGGATCCCGATATCGCCCGGCTGGCCCGCGCCAGCGTGCAGCGGATGATCGAGATCGGCACGCCCGGCGGCGGAGAATGATCGCGTCCTGCGGCGGTCGCGGCCATTGGCAGCAGCGCGCCGACGTCGTCGTCATCGGCACCGGCGTTGCGGGTCTCGTCGCGGCGCTGGCGGCGCACCGCAGCGGCCGAAAAGTGGTGGTGCTGAGCAAGGCCGGCGATACGGCGACCTTCTACGCACAGGGCGGCATCGCCGTCGTGCTGCCCGACACCGAGGATTCGATCGACCAACACGTCGCCGATACGCTCGCCGCGGGTGCCGGGCTCTGCGATCCGGATGCGGTGCGCTCCATCGTGGCCGACGGCTACCGCGCGGTCGCCGCTCTGGTCGACAACGGAGCGCAGTTCGACGAGTCGGCGCCGGGACAGTGGGCGCTCACCCGCGAGGGCGGGCATTCGCGACGCCGGATCATCCACGCCGGCGGCGATGCCACGGGTGCCGAGGTGCAGCGGGCGCTCGACAACGCCGCGACCCGGCTGGACATCCGGCGCAATCACATCGCGCTCGAGTTGCTCCACGCCGATGGCGCCGTGACCGGTGTGCTCGTCCTGAGCGACGACGGGCTCGGCATCGTGCACGCCCCGTCGGTGATCCTGGCGACCGGAGGTCTGGGCCATCTCTACACCGCGACCACCAACCCCGAGGGTTCGACGGGTGATGGCGTCGCATTGGCGATGTGGGCGGGTGTTCCGGTCAGCGACCTCGAGTTCATCCAGTTCCACCCGACCATGCTGTTCGACGGTGCAGCCGGGGGCCGGCGCCCGCTGATCACCGAGGCCGTACGGGGTGAGGGCGCGGTTCTCATTGACCGGCAGGGAAATTCGGTGACAGCCGGGGTGCATCCGATGGGCGACCTCGCTCCGCGAGATGTGGTCGCGGCGGCCATCGACGCACGGATGGTCGAAACGGGCGATCCATGTGTGTACCTCGATGCTCGCGGCATCAAAGGGTTCACGCGGCGGTTCCCCACCGTCACGGCGGCGTGCCGGGCCGCAGGCATCGATCCGACGCGGGAACCGATTCCGGTGGTGCCGGGCGCGCACTACAGCTGCGGCGGCGTGGTGACCGACGTGAACGGCCGCACCGAACTGGCGGGCCTTTTCGCGGCTGGGGAGGTGGCCCGCACCGGCCTGCATGGTGCAAACCGGTTGGCGTCCAACAGCCTTCTCGAGGGCTTGGTCGTCGGCGGGCGGGCAGGGAATGCGGCCGCGGCGCACGCCGTGAATGCCGGGCTGAGCCAGGCGACGCTGCCTGAGCAGTCCGTGCATCGCGCCTTGCCGCGGGCAGACCTGCAACGTGGGATGTCGCGCTACGCGTCGGTGGTCCGCGACGGCGACGGCCTCGAGCGGCTGGCGAAGGAACTCGACACCGCGACGCCACGCGTTCTCAAGTCCCGCCGCGACGTCGAAGACGTCGCACTCACCACCGCAGCGGGCGCCGTCGCGGCCGCGGCCCTGGCCCGCACCGAGACCCGCGGCTGCCATCACCGTTCCGACTACCCGGCCACCGATCCGGCGCTGGCGCACAGCCTGTTGCCTGCGGTGGTGTGCTGATGGAGCTCAGTGCCGACGAGCTGACCGAGGCGCGCAGGGTGATCGCGCGCGCCCTGGACGAGGATCTGCGATACGGGCCCGATGTCACCACGTTGGCGACGGTGCCCGCCGACGCGACGACGACCGCGTCGATGGTGACCCGTGAGCCCGGCGTGATCGCCGGCGTCGACATCGCGCTCCTCGTGCTCGACGAGGTGATCGGGCCAGACGGCTATCGGGTCAAACACCGCGTGGACGATGGCGCACGCCTGGAGGCCGGCGCCGCAGCGCTGATCGTCGACGCGCCGACGCAAGGTCTGCTGACTGCGGAGCGCACGATGCTGAACCTGGTGTGTCACCTTTCGGGCATCGCCTCGACGACGGCGGCGTGGGTCGACGCGGTGGAGGGCACCAAGGCCAAGATCCGCGACACTCGCAAGACGCTGCCAGGGCTTCGCGCGCTGCAGAAGTACGCGGTGCGCGCCGGCGGGGGCGTCAACCATCGCATGGGCCTCGGCGACGCCGCGCTGATCAAGGACAACCACGTCGTCGCGGCGGGTTCTGTGGTGGCCGCGCTGCGGGCCGTCCGCGACGCCGCACCGGACTTCGAGTGCGAGGTCGAGGTCGACTCGCTCGAGCAGCTCGACGAGGTGCTCGCTGAGGATGTGGAACTCGTTCTGCTGGACAACTTTCCGGTGTGGCAGACACAGATCGCGGTGCAGCGGCGCGACGCCCGCGCGCCGCAGACGAAACTCGAGTCATCCGGCGGTCTCTCGCTGGACACTGCGGCCGAGTACGCGGGTACGGGCGTCGACTATCTGGCCGTCGGTGCCCTCACCCACTCAGTGCGCGTACTGGATATCGGGCTCGACGTTTAGCCTTGGGCGCCGACGCAATCGGCACTTTCCCTTTCCTGAGCAACATATTCAGCACTTTCTGGGAAACTCGAACAGCCTTTGGGCGGCATAATTCGAATTCGTGTGCAAACCACCCAGCGAAACAGTTGCGCCGCGACTCGCGGGTGCGGCACGACACTCGCGTGGTCGCGTCGCCGTTACTATCGGCCTCATGCCGGAGTCATCGTCGTCCGAGTCCACCGCCGAGTACAGCGACCGCGACGGGTCGAGCCTGGGTCGCATATTGCTCCCCATCACCCTCGTCATCGCCATCCTCGCTGCCGCACTGTCCGGGTGGCTGCTGTATCGCCATATGCAGGAGGGCCCTCAGAACGCGCCGAATTACACGGCCGCGCAACGCGCTGACGCCAAACAGAAAATCTGTTCGACGATGGACCTGGTGCGCAACGGGGTGTCGCTCAACACCAATCTGCAACCACCCGGTGGACCGGAGGATGTCACCGGCACCCTGGCCGTGGCGGCCAACGCCCGGGTATCGCTTTACGACGGCGGCCAGTACCTGCTCGCCCGGCTTGATCCGGCGACGCCACCCGAGCTCGCCGATCCCGTGAAGAAGTTCGCCAACCTCTTGATGGACATCGGTGCGGCGGCCACGTCGGGCGCGCAGAACTCCGAGCCCGAGCAAGCGGCACGCCTGAAGGATGCTGACGCGACCAACACCACCATCGCAGAATTGTGCAAATAACCATGGTTGCGCGAGCAACGGTGGTTTTTACCACACTCGATCGTGCTTTGGTCGTGTCATAGGCGTTTGCCAAATTGTCAGGGTGATTACGCGAATCGGGGGAACAGTCGCAGCGCATTCACGCGATCGATCGCTGCGCGGTCCTCGTCGGTGAGAACAGTGCTGCTCTCGATGCCGTACTTTCTCTGCCTGCAGCACCGCTGGCGTCACGTAAGGGAAGTCGCTGCCGAACAGCACGTGTGACGTGGGGACGAACTGCTTGAGCGCGCCGAACACGAATTCCGAGGTCGACAGCGCGGTGTCGTAATGCATCTTCTGCAGCAGGGCCAGGCCGTCGGTCTTCGGGGCGCGGTCTCGCAGTTCGGGCAGGTACGACGCGCCCGCGATGCGCCACGCGAGGTACGGAATGGCGCCGCCGGCGTGCGACACGATGTACCGGATGGACGGATACCGCTCCAACGCCCCGCTGTACAGCATGTTCGCGACCGCGCGGGTGGTGTCGAAGGTGAACTCGGCCACGCCCAAAGGAATCGTCAGGCCCGTCGCGTCGATGGCTCGTCGGCTCGACGCGGAGTGCGTTGCCCTTCTGCTCACGAGCCGCCCCGGTGGCGGGGACGCCGACGGCTGGGATCGCATCGTCAACGACGAGATGAGGTGCTGCACAATCCGCCTAGGAGCGGTATCCGAGCAGCAGGTCGGCGAGTGGGCGCACCGGATCGGTATCGGGCTCACGGCCGCCCAGGCCGCACGGCTGCACCGGCACACCGGCGGGCATCCGCTCTATGTCAAGACGCTGCTTCACGAACTGACGCCGGAGCAGCTCACGTCGAGCGTTACGTCGAGGACACCGGAATGGACATCGGCGGCCAACTTGCCGGGCTGCGGGCGCGGCTGGCCGCCGCCGCTGGGCAGCCCGATGAGGCAGCGCGGCTGTTCGAGCTCGCGATCGCGACTATCCGGCCCGGCGACGGGTTGCTGGATCGCGCACTGTTGCGGCACCGCTATGGCCGCCTGCTGCATGCGCGTGGCAATCGCCGTGAGGCCGTCGACCACCTGCGTGCCGCACACGAGATGTTCGCAGGCGTCAGCGCAGAGCCGTACCGGCAAGCGGTCGCCGACGACCTGGCGTCGTGTGGAATCCGAACGGCGACAGAGCGATCGCCGCTGGACTTCACCGAGCGTGAACAGGACGTCGTGGCGCTGGTCCGAAAGGGCATGACGAACAAGGAGATCGCGCAGCAGATGTACGTCAGCGAGAAGGCCGTCGAGTATCACTTGCGCAACGTCTACGGCAAGCTCGGCATCAGCTCGCGCCGTGAGCTCCGCCTGCAGGGCTGAGCAGAGTTCGCGCCGCCGCCTTGGCGGCATCGAGTGCGGCGGCATCTCCGGCGATCCGCGAGAGGATGAGCGCGCCTTCGAGGAGGGCGATCACGGCGAGTGCGGTCTGGTCCGCGTCCCCGGTTGGCCAGCCGTCGGCGCGCAGCCGATCCGCGACGGCCAAACACCAGCCGCCGAAGGCCCGTCCCGACGCTTCACGCACCTGCGGGCTGGCGTTCACCGACTCCGTGGCTACGGGTTCGATGGGACAGCCGTCCCGCTGATCGGACGATAGCCCGGCACTCATCAGGTCGATCCAAGCGTCGACGATGTCGGCGACGGCCAGGTCGTTGTCCAGGAATCTCCTCAGCCGCCGCTCGATGTCGCTGCCGACAACCTCCACGACGGCTGCCGCAAGCTCTTGCTTGCCGTCGGGGAAATGGTGATAGAGCGACCCGGCCTTGACGTCGGCGGACTCCAGAATCTGGTTCACACCCGTCGCGGCATAGCCCTGCCTGCGGAACAGCGTGGCGGCGCTGTCCAGCAGCGCGGCTCGGCTTCGATCCGGACGGGGCATCCCTTGACTTTACTTGAAAGGTCACTCAACAATACTTGAAAGGTCGCTAAAGAAAGGTCCGAGATGCACCAGTTGATGTTCGAGGCGGCGGGCGAATACGCCTGGCGAGAGGCTCCGGACCCGGAGATCGCGGCACCCCAGCAGGCGCTCGTCCGGCCGGTGGCGGTGGCGTGTTGCGACCTCGATGTGGCGGTTGCCGAGGGCCGGTTGCCGATGCCGCCGGGCCACGCCGTGGGCCACGAGGGGGTGGCCGAGGTCGTCGCGGTCGGCGATGCCGTCCGCGACTTCAAGGCCGGCGACCGGGTGATCGTTCCGTTCCAGATCAACTGCGGACAATGTGCTGCCTGCCGGCGGGGCGTGACGGGGACGTGCGCGTCGTTGCCGTTGATGGCGATGTACGGCATGGCGCCACTGGCCGGCCTCGACGGAGGTGGCTTCATGGCGGACTTGTTGCTGGTGCCGTATGCCGACGCGATGCTCGTGGGCGTTCCCGACGCCGTCGATCCGGTCGCGATCGCGTCGCTGTCGGACAACATTCCCGACGGTTGGCGTGCCGTCGGCCCGTACCGCATGGAACTGGCCGCACTCGACCCTGCGGACCGCCGTGTCCTGGTGACGGGCCGCCTCTCGATCGGGTTGTATGCCGCCGCGTTCGCGTCGGCCTACGGTGCGCAGGTCGATTATGTGGACACCGATCCCCAGCGGCTGACGATGGCCGAAAAGCTCGGCGCCACAGTGCATGACCGGCTGAAGCCAGACAAATCGTGGGACCCGTACCCGATCACCGTGCACACCACAGCGGATCCTGCGGTGCTCGCGGCGACGATGCGCGCCACCTGGCCCGACGGGGTGTGCACCGACACCGGCATCTACTACCAGGGCGCGGTCGAGATGCCGCTGCTGTCGATGTACACCCGTGGGCTGAGGTTCGTCACCGGCCGGGTGAATGCGCGCGCCGTGATCCCCGAGATCCTCGACTTAGTCGCGGCGCGTTGCGATCTCGCGCCCGCCGTGGATCGCGTCGTCGGCTGGGAGGACGCCCCCCAGGCGTGGCCGGCGATGACGGGCAAGACGGTCTTCACGCGCTGAGAGCTACACCGTGGCAGCCCCGCGGCGCACCAGCGACAGCACCACCGCCGCCGTGGCGAACAACCCGGAGAACACCCGGTTGAGGATCGTTTGCTTGCGCGGCGTGTGCAGCCACTTCACCAGCCGAACCGAAAGGCCGGTGTAGAGCCCCATGACGACGAGGTCGACGGCGACCATGGTCACTCCGACGGCGAGGTACTGCGGCAGCAATGGATCGGTCGGCACCACGAACTGCGGCAGCACCGCGAGGAAGAACACCACGCCTTTGGGGTTGGTCGCGTTGACCAGGAACCCGCGCACCAACAGCGCCACCCGACCGCCGTCCATCGCCTTGCCGATGTGTTCGCGCAGGTCGACGGTCGCGGTGCGCCATTGCCGCGCCGCCAGAAAGACCAGGTACGCGACGCCGATCCACTTGATGATGTTGAACGCCAGGATCGAGTTCGCGACCGCCGCACCCAGTCCGACCGCGACGAGCGCGAGTTGCAGCATCAGGCCGACCTCGAGACCGAGGATGCTCCAGTAGCCGCGCCGCACACCGTGTGTCAGGCCCGTCGCCATCGACTGGATGGCACCCGCACCCGGCGACACGCTGATCGCGATCGCCGCTCCAAAGAACGTCAGCCAGACTTCCCACGCCATGGGGTCAGTTCGTCAGCGCGGTCAAGCGATATCGGCGACGAAGATCGCGACTCTGTTCGCCTGCGCTCGAGCCATGAACGGCAGCCCCTCGGCACCGCTTCCGGCGGGCACGATCCGCGGGTTGACGAGGTGGACGTCGCGACGGACGAAATGCAGATCGGCCTCGCCCGCGGCCAGCACGTTCTTCACCCAGTCGGTCTTGCCGTGGCCCAGCGCGATCGCCACCGCATCGCCCTTTCGGTACGCGGTCACGATCGTTTCGTACGGCTTACCGGACTTGCGGCCGCGATGCTTGATCGTCGCCATGCCCGGCAGGTAGCGGACGAACGGCTTGATCACCGGGTTGAAGTACTTGACCTGAAAGTTCTCCACCGCGACCGGGAACACCATCGGCACACCGGGTGCGTTGTTGGGGTGGTCTTTACGAGATGCAGCGGACATGGCCATGAATCTAGTCGTTCGGCGGCGACGCCAGCGCCCGCCGCAGTGCGGCCGGCGTCTGACCGACGTGATCGCGGACCGTGCGCGTGAGGTGTGCCTGGTCGGCGAAGCCGAGTGAGGCCGCCACATCCGCGATGCCGGCTTTGTCTCGAGCAAGCTCGTCGAGCGCCCACCCGACTCGAACGCGATTGCGATACTTGGTCACCGACACCCCGAGAACGCGCGGAAACGCTCTGCTCAATCGGTACGGTGACGCGCCGACCACCTCCGCCAACCCGAACAGGCCGTCAGCCGCCGGGTGGCGGTCATGGATGGCAGTCCGTGCCCGCTCCACGAGCCGATGGTCGAATGGGCCGCCCGCGTCGTGCAGAGGCGTTCTGCGCGCGGTGTTGCGCAGCGCGGCGGCCAGCAGCCGTACCAACTCCTCGGCGAGCCGGTAGTCGACGTCTGCCCGCCCCGCCGCGAGCAGCCTGCGGTGGGCGAGTTCCGTCCGCGCATCGACGTAGACCGTCAACATGGGCATCGGAGCCGGTTCACCCGTCAGCCGCCGCCACGACGCAGTGTTGAGCTGCGCCGAGGTGCACGTGTCGCCGCCGCGCGGATGAGCGAACTGCTCCTCCTCGCCGGGCTCGCCCACGTAACCGGTCGTGCGGTCCAGGTCGACCGTGCCGCCGGGACCTCGCCGCCGGAATCGACCGGTCCGAACCAGGACAAGCCGCGCGGCGGTCGGGCGCTCGACGGGCGACCAGCCTGCGCACTGCGGCAGGCAAGACCAGGCGCTGATGCTGAACTCAGGCCGGGTGGCGACGGTCTGCGATGACAGCACGCCCCGACGCTATTCGCAGCCTCCGACACCGCAAGAATCTTCAAGACCACACGGCGACGGATCGCGATGCTCTGGTCATGGCATCAATACGCACCGAATTCATTGTCGAAGCCGACGCGGAGCGGGTCTGGAAGACGGTCGGGGACTGGGCGAACGGTCCGGCCGACATGGCCCGCGGTCACGTCGTCTCGTCCAGCGCCGACGGACCCGTTCGCGTCGTGACATTCGCCGACGGCCGGATCGCCCGCGAGCGGCTGGTCACCTGCGACGACGCGGCGCGCAGGATCGTCTACTCGGTGATCGGCGACGACGTCCGGCCCGAGCACGACAACGCGGTCATGGAGATCGTCGCGGACGGGGAAGGTCGTTGCCGGTTCGTCTGGTCGCGCGACGTGCTGCCCGACGAACTGGCTCAGCCGTTTCTTGCAGCGATGCGCGAGGCAGGCGCGGTCATCAGGCGGACACTCGAGGATCGGTAATCGATTTTTGTTCGCGTAGCCCGATCAGGGACAATCGAGTCGATGGCCCAGTTCACGATGACCCGTATCGACCTGCGAAACCGCTCCCTGAGCGCGGCGCAACTGCGTGCTGCGCTGCCGCGAGGCGGTGTGGACGTGGACGCGGTCGTGCCCAAGGTGCGCCCGATTGTCGACGCGGTGGCCGAGCGGGGCGCAGACGCCGCCCTCGAGTACGGCGAGTCGTTCGACAGGGTGCGGCCCGCGACCGTCCGCGTGCCGGCCGCCGAACTCGACGCCGCGCTCACCGCTCTACACGCCGATGTCCGCGCGGCTCTGCAGGTGGCGATCGACCGGGCCCGCGCCGTGCATGCCGACCAGCGGCGCACCGACACCACCACCACCCTCGCGCCCGGTGCGACCGTCACCGAACGCTGGGTGCCCGTCGAACGCGTCGGCCTCTACGTGCCGGGCGGTAACGCCGTCTACCCGTCGAGCGTGGTGATGAACGTGGTGCCCGCGCAGACCGCGGGTGTGGACTCGCTGGTGATCGCCAGCCCGCCGCAGGCCGAATTTGGTGGCCTGCCGCACCCGACCATCCTGGCCGCCGCGCGGCTGCTCGGGGTCGACGAGGTCTGGGCGGTCGGCGGTGCGCAGTCCGTCGCGCTGCTGGCCTATGGCGGCACCGACACCGACGGCGCCGAACTCGCGCCTGTCGACATGATCACCGGGCCGGGCAACATCTACGTCACGGCAGCCAAGCGGATCTGCCGTTCACAGGTCGGCATCGACGCAGAGGCCGGTCCCACCGAGATCGCGATCCTCGCCGACCACACGGCGGACCCGGTGCACGTCGCCGCCGACCTGATCAGCCAGGCGGAGCACGACGAGATGGCGGCCAGCGTGCTCGTCACCGACAGCACGAAGCTGGCCGACGCCACCGACAGGGAACTCGCGAACCAGCTCGAGACGACCGTACACCGCGAGCGGGTGACCGCGGCGCTGACGGGGAAGCAGTCGGCGATCGTGCTCGTCGACGACCTCGACGCAGGCGTGCGCACTGTCAACGCCTATGCCGCCGAACACCTGGAGATCCAGACCGTCGACGCACGCGAGGTGGCGGGCCGAATCCGTTCGGCTGGCGCGGTTTTCGTTGGCGCCTATTCACCAGTCAGCCTTGGCGACTACTGCGCCGGATCCAACCACGTGCTGCCCACCGCGGGCTGTGCCCGGCACTCCAGCGGATTGTCGGTGCAGACCTTCCTCAAGGGCATTCATGTCGTCGACTACGACGAGGCCGCGCTCAAGGACGTGTCCGGATACGTGATCACGCTGTCGCAGGCCGAAAACCTGCCCGCCCACGGCGAGGCGGTCAGGCGGAGGTTCGAGGCGTGACGCCAGGCAATAAGGTGACGCTCGCCGATCTGCCGTTGCGCGAGGACCTGCGCGGCAAATCGCCTTACGGTGCACCGCAGTTGGACGTTCCGGTGCGGCTCAACACCAACGAGAACCCGCATCCGCCTACACAGGCACTCGTCGACGACGTGACGGCCTCCGTGCAAGCGGTGGCCGGTGACCTTCACCGCTATCCCGACCGCGACGCGGTGGCGCTGCGCACCGACCTGGCTGCATACCTGACGGCGCAGACCGGCACGCAGCTTGGCGTCGAAAATGTTTGGGCCGCCAACGGTTCCAACGAGATCCTGCAGCAGCTGTTACAGGCGTTCGGCGGACCCGGCCGCACCGCGATCGGCTTCGTGCCGTCATATTCGATGCACCCGATCATCTCCGACGGCACCCAGACCCAGTGGCTGGTGGCCAACCGTGCGGACGACTTCAGCCTCGACACTGATGTCGCGGTGCAGGCGATCACGCAGCACACACCCGACATTGTGTTCGTCGCCAGCCCGAATAACCCGTCGGGACAAAGCGTTCGGCTCGACGAGCTGAGCCGCCTTCTCGACGCGATGACCAAGGGCATTCTCATTCTCGACGAGGCCTACGGGGAGTTCTCGTCGCAGCCCAGCGCGGTCAAGCTGCTCGACGAGTACCCGACCAAGCTCGTGGTCACTCGCACCATGAGCAAGGCGTTCGCGTTCGCCGGTGGCCGACTCGGCTATCTGATCGCGACACCCGCCGTCATCGATGCGATGTTGCTGGTGCGCCTGCCGTACCACTTGTCGTCCGTCACGCAGGCAGCCGCACGTGCCGCGCTGCGCCACGCCGACGACACACTCGGCAGCGTCGCAAAGCTGATCGCCGAACGTGACCGTGTCACAGAAGCGTTGACGGACATGGGTTTTCGGGTGATTCCCAGTGACGCCAACTTCGTGCTGTTCGGGGAGTTCGCCGACGCGCCCGCGACCTGGCAGCGCTACCTCGACGCGGGCATCCTCATCCGCGACGTCGGTATCCCCGGATATCTGCGCGCCACCACAGGGCTGGCCGAGGAGAACGACGCGCTGCTCAAAGCCAGCGCTGAAATAGGAGCACAGTGACCGAACCACGTCGCGCGAAGATCGAACGCAAGACCAAGGAATCCGACATCGTCGTCGAGCTGGACCTCGACGGCACCGGCGTCGTGGACGTCGACACCGGCGTGCCGTTCTTCGACCACATGCTGACCTCGCTGGGCACCCACGCCAGCTTCGACCTGACCGTGCAGGCCAAGGGCGACATCGAGATCGAGGGCCACCACACCATCGAGGACACCGCGATCGTGCTCGGCCAGGCGCTGGGCCAGGCCCTGGGGGACAAGAAGGGGATCCGCCGGTTCGGTGACGCGTGGATCCCGATGGACGAGACGCTCGCCCATGCGGCCGTGGATGTGTCGGGCCGACCGTACTTCGTCCACACCGGCGAGCCGGAGTTCATGGTGGAGTTCACGATCGCCGGTTCCAGTGCGCCCTACCACACCGTGGTGAACCGCCACGTGTTCGAATCGCTGGCCTTCAACGCCCGCATCGCGCTGCACGTGCGCACGCTGTACGGCCGCGACCCGCACCACATCACCGAGGCGCAGTACAAGGCCGTCGCCCGCGCGCTGCGCCAGGCCGTGGAGTACGACCCGCGTGTCAGCGGCGTGCCATCCACCAAAGGCACACTGTGACAGCGAAAGTCGTCGTACTCGACTACGGCTCCGGCAACCTGCGGTCAGCTCAGCGGGCGCTGCAGCGGGTCGGCGCCGACGTCGAGGTCACCGCGGACAGCGACGCGGCCCTCAACGCCGACGGTCTCGTCGTGCCGGGCGTCGGCGCGTTCGAGGCGTGCATGACCGGGCTGCGAAAGATCAGTGGGGACAAGATCATCGCCGACCGGGTGGCGGCGGGCAGGCCGGTGCTCGGCGTGTGCGTCGGCATGCAGATCCTGTTCGCGCGGGGCGTCGAGTTCGGCCTGGAAACCACGGGCTGCGGGCAGTGGCCGGGCGCTGTCGTGCGGCTGGACGCCCCCGTCATCCCACACATGGGCTGGAATGTCGTCGATGCGCCCGCGGGCACCACGCTGTTCAAGGGCATCGATGCGACGACCCGGTTCTACTTCGTGCACTCCTACGCCGCGCAGCAGTGGGAGGGCAACCCGGACGCGCTGCTGACCTGGGCGACTCATAGCGTGCCGTTCCTTGCCGCGGTGGAGGACGGCCCCTTGTCGGCCACCCAGTTCCACCCGGAGAAGAGCGGCGATGCTGGTGCCGTGTTGCTGGGCAACTGGGTCGGAGCACTAGGTTGACCGACGTGCGATTGATTCTGTTGCCTGCCGTCGACGTCGTGGACGGCAAGGCGGTGCGCCTGGTCCAAGGCCAGGCGGGCAGCGAAACCGAGTACGGCTCCGCCCTTGACGCCGCGACGACCTGGCAGCGCGACGGCGCCGAGTGGATCCATCTTGTGGACCTCGACGCCGCCTTCGGTCGCGGCTCGAACCGGGAACTGCTCGCCGAAGTGGTCGGCAAGCTCGACGTCTCGGTCGAGCTGTCGGGCGGCATCCGCGACGACGAGTCGCTGACGGCGGCACTGGCCACCGGCTGCGCACGCGTCAACCTCGGCACCGCGGCACTGGAGAACCCCCAGTGGTGCGCCAAGGTGGTCGCCGAGCACGGTGATCGAGTGGCCGTCGGCCTGGACGTCAAGATCGACTCCTCCTCGCCTGGCGGCGGGTTCCGACTCCGCGGGCGCGGCTGGGAGACCGACGGCGGCGATCTGTGGAACGTGCTGGAACGCCTTGACCGAGAGGGCTGCTCGCGATTCGTCGTCACCGACGTCACCAAGGACGGCACGCTCAATGGTCCGAACCTCGAACTGCTCACCAAGGTCACCGAGCGCACCGACGCCCCGGTGATCGCCTCCGGCGGGGTCTCCAGCCTGGATGACCTTCGCGCCATCGCCACACTCACCGACCGCGGCGTCGAAGGCGCGATCGTCGGGAAGGCCTTGTACGCCGGCCGATTCACGCTGCCGCAGGCGCTGGCCGCGGTGGCCCAGTAGGACGCCGATGGCGCTGGACGAGACCGATCTCGACGGCCTGGTTGCGGAGGCGGCCGCGATTCTGGACGAGGCCGCGAGGCCGTTCATCGAGGGGCACCGCGCCGAGTCGGCGGTGCAGAAGAAGGGCAACGATTTCGCTACCGAGGTTGACCTGGCCATCGAACGCCAGGTGGTCGAGGCGCTCACCGCCAAGACCGGGATCGAGGTGCACGGCGAGGAGTTCGGCGGCGCCGACGTCGACTCACCGCTGGTGTGGGTGCTCGACCCGATCGACGGCACGTTCAACTACGCGGCGGGCTCGCCGATGGCGGCGATCCTGCTGGGTCTGCTTCGTGATGGTGAACCGGTCGCGGGGCTGACGTGGGTGCCGTTCACGGGCGAGCGGTTCACCGCTGTAGTGGGTAAGCCTCTGCGCAGCAACGGAGTCGAGCAACCTCGGTTGCCAACCGCGAAGCTGGCCGACTCCATCGTCGGTGTCAGCACATTCAACGTCGACTCCCGTGGCAAGGTGCCGGGGCGCTATCGGCTGGCGGTGATCGAGAACCTCAGCCGCAAGTGTTCGCGAATGCGGATGCACGGCGCCACGGGCATCGACTTCGCCTACACCGCGGGCGGAATTCTGGGCGGTGCAATCAGTTTCGGCTCGCATGTCTGGGATCACGCCGCCGGTGTCGCGCTGGTGCGGGCGGCGGGCGGCGTCGTAACGAACCTGGACGGCAGCGACTGGACCACGAAGTCGCGCTCGGCGCTGGTCGGGGCGCCCGGCGTGCACGGCGATCTCCTGGAACTGCTGAATTCCGTTGGCGATCCGGGGGACTACTGATGAACCCCAAAGACCTGGCGGTCCGCATCATCCCGTGCCTGGATGTCGATGACGGCCGCGTGGTAAAGGGCGTCAACTTCCAAAACCTGCGCGACGCAGGCGATCCCGTCGAATTGGCCGCGACGTACGACAAAGAGGGCGCCGACGAGCTGACATTCCTTGACGTGACCGCCTCGTCGTCGGGCCGGGCCACGATGCTGGAGGTCGTCAAGCGCACCGCAGAGCAGGTGTTCATCCCGCTCACGGTCGGCGGTGGTGTGCGCTCGATCGCCGATGTCGACGCGCTGCTTCGGGCCGGCGCCGACAAGGTGTCGGTCAACACCGCCGCGATCGCAAGGCCGGAACTGCTGGCCGAACTGTCCCGGCAATTCGGGTCGCAATGCATCGTGTTGTCCGTCGACGCGCGCACCGTCCCGCAGGATGAGGAGCCGACGCCGTCTGGGTGGGAGGTCACCACACACGGGGGCAGGCGTGGCACCGGGATCGACGCCATCGAATGGGCGACCCGTGGAGCCGAACTCGGCGTGGGGGAGATCCTGCTCAACTCGATGGACTACGACGGGACCAAGGCGGGTTTCGACCTGAAGATGCTGAGGGCGGTGCGCGGCGCGGTGTCCGTGCCGGTGATCGCCAGCGGTGGCGCGGGCGCGGTGGAACATTTCGCGCCTGCCGTTGTTGCAGGAGCCGACGCCGTGTTGGCCGCCAGCGTCTTCCATTTCGGGGAGCTGACCATCGGCCAGGTGAAGGCGGCGATGGCGGCGGAAGGGATCGTGGTGCGGTGATGAGCGCTTGCGCGAAGAACAGACTGTCATGAGTCTGGATGCAGGCATTGCGTCGCGGTTGAAACGCGATGCGAACGGACTGTTCACGGCCGTCGCGCAGGAGCGCGGCACGGGACAGGTGCTGATGGTGGCGTGGATGGACGACGTCGCGCTGGCTCGCACGCTGGAAACCCGCAAGGCCACGTACTACTCGCGCTCACGGCAGCAGCACTGGGTCAAGGGCGAGACGTCGGGCCATACGCAGCACGTGCACTCGGTGCGGCTGGACTGCGACGGCGACACGGTGCTGCTCGAGGTCCACCAGGTCGGCGCGGCGTGCCACACCGGCGACCACACGTGCTTCGACGCAGATCTACTGCTTGCTTCTGAGGATTAAGCTGCCTTCGTGAAGAAGCTTGCCGCGGTTGCCATTTTGGGGACAGCCGCATTGGCGGCGCGACGGTACCTGACGATGTGGGATGCCATGGCGGCCGTGCCTGCGGAAATGCGTAATCCGGTGTTGCCGTTCGTCTCCGGCACAATCACCAGGCGGACGCTGCCGTTGTACCGCCTGCAGTCTCAGGTTCCAACGCCGTCGGGTCGTGGCGTCACGGTGACCAAGCGCTACGTCGGTGACCCCGCGATTCCGGTGCTGGTCACCGCGCCCATCGAGGGTCAGCGCCCACGACCGGGCGTGCTCACGATTCACGGAGGCGGCTACATCTTTGGCTCGCCGCAAATGGAGGCGTTCGCGACGGGCCGTCTCGCGCGGGAACTCGGCGTCGTAACGGTGTCACCGGACTACCGGCTGGCGCCGGAGCATCCGTTTCCCGCCGCGCTCGACGACTGCATGACGACCCTGGGGTGGATGCGCGCACACGCGGACGAACTTGGCATCGACCAGGACCGCATTGCCGTGATGGGAATGAGCGCCGGTGGTGGGCTGGCGGCCGCAGTCGCGCAACGCAGTCATGACGAGGGCATCCCGCTGCGCGCGCAGGTGCTGGTGTACCCGACGCTCGACGACCGCGCCGTGCTGCGGGACGACCACGCCGGCCGCGGCCGCCTTGTGTGGACACCGGCGAAAAACCGGTTCGGATGGACGTCGTATCTCGGTCGCGAGCCGCGGATGTCGGACGCTCCGGAGTACGCGGCGCCCGCCCGGCGCACCGATCTGACCGGACTCCCGCCGGCATGGGTCGGCGTCGGCGATCTCGACCTGTTCTACGACGAGGACGTCGACTACGCCGAGAAGCTGCGGGCCAGCGGAGTCCCTTGCGAACTCGTCACCGTGCCGGGCATGTATCACACCGCGGACGTGTTCGCGCCGAAAGCCCGGGCAATGCAGGACTTTCGGCGCGGCATGACCGAGCACCTGCGGACGTATCTGTAGCAGCTATTGCCCGAACTGCTGATCCGTTTGGGCCAACTGTTCGTCGAGCTGCGTCTGCTGCTCGGCCGCCTCGTTCTGTTGTTCGGCCTCCTGCTCGGATTGCTCCATCTGCTGAATCGAGTCCTGACGCTGCTGTTGAGCTTGTTCCTCGTCCTGTTCCTGTTGCTCCTGCCACTCTTCGTCTTCTTGCTCTTGCGCAAGTTCGTCGGAGTCGTCGTCATCAGCGTCGGATTGGGCGTCGTCCGAACCGTCGTCGGGCCCCTGCGCTCCGGGCTCGTCGGTGGCGAATGGCGCCGCATGCGCGCGCGCCTCGATCGACGCCGGGGGGATGGCGGCGACGAACACACCCAGCGCGAGGACGACCGCCGCGGCGACGACTGTGACCCACCTCATATCCGCACGCTATCGCCGCCGTCTCTGCCGGACTTAAGTCAGCGGTCCCAGCCTGCTGTGAACCCAATCCTCTTGCAGACTGGGACGATGCCCCGCTTTGCCGATCGCGTCGCACTGGTAACCGGCGCGAGTTCAGGAATCGGCCGTGCCACCGCGCTTCGACTGGCGCAGGAGGGCGCGGCCGTCGCCCTCGTGGCACTGCCCGGCGACGAATTGGAGGCGGCGGCAGAGGAGTGCCGCGCCACCGGATCCGCCGCGCTCGCCGTCCCGACCGACGTAGCGGATTCCCAACAGGTTGCCGCAGCGTTCGATCACGGCGAGGCTCTTGGCCCCGTCTCGGCTGTGTTCAGCAATGCCGGCATCTCGATCGTCGGCCCCGCGACCGACCTGCACGACGACGACTGGCTGCGGCAGCTGCACGTCAACCTGTCGGGGAGCTTCTACGTTGTACGGGAAGCCGCCCGACGGATGATTCCGCGGGGCGCAGGCGCCATTGTGCTCACCGGGTCAGAGCTCGGGCTTCTCGGCCAGCAGGGCTATGTCGGCTATACGGCGACGAAGGGCGGCGTGCTGGCGATCACGCGTGCCTTCGCGGCTGAGCTGGCCGCGCACGGAATCCGGGTTAACAGCATCTCCCCCGGCACCACCGAAACCCCCATGCTGATGGCCGAATTCGCCGCCGCGCCCGACCCCGCGAGGGAACGCGCCGAGAACGAGTCGACGATTCCGGTCGGCCGTTTCGGACAACCGGGTGACATCGCTGCGGCGGTCGCCTTCCTGTTGTCGGACGAGGCCGGCTACATCACCGGAGCCAATATGGTCGTCGACGGCGGTCGCACATCGTGTTTCACCGTGGGCACCCTCGGTGGGTCGCAGGATTAGACGTCGATGCGAGTGGCCTTGGCGCGGGCCGACCACCGGCCGTCGTCGTAGCGGACCTCTACGGGGTGCGCGAACGCGGCGGTGACGTTCTCGGTCGTCACGGTTTCGCGGGCGGGCCCCGTAGCGACCGTGCGGCCGTCGGCGATGAGCAGCGCATGCGTCGTGGTGGTCGGCAGCTCCTCGAGGTGGTGCGTGACGAGGATCGACGCCACCTCGGGGTGGGTCTCGTCGAGTGTGTCGATTGTCTCGAGCAGTTGCTCCCGCGCCGCCACGTCGAGACCGGTGGTCGGTTCGTCGAGCAGCAACAGCCGCGGGTCCGAAATCAGTGCGCGCGCAATGAGAGTGCGTCCGCGCTCACCGTGCGAGAGCGTCGGCCACACGTCGTCGGCCCTGCGGGACAGGCCCACCGTCTCGATCATCGCGTCAGCGCGTCCCAGTTCGTCCGCAGTAGGTGTCCAGCGGTTCGGGATGTCGATCGTGGCGGTGATGCCCGTGAGCACCACCTGGCGGACGGTCAACGCGTATTGCAGGCGATGCCGCGGATTGACGTGTCCGATCGCATGGCGCAGCTGCGACAGGTCGACGCGGCCCATCTGCTGGCCGAGGATGCGCACGGTTCCCGACGTGGGAAAGGTGACGGCGGCGCAGAAGCCGAGCAGCGTGCTCTTGCCTGCACCGTTGGGCCCGAGGAGGGCCCAGTGCTCGCCCTCGTGCACCGTCAGCGAGATGCCGTCGATGATCTGCTTGCCGTCCCGGCGAAACCTCACATCGGCGAGTTCCAGAACCGGCGTCACGCGGACTGCCGCTGCCGCAACGTCTCCAGCGCCTTGTCGGCATGGGTGTCCATGCTGAACTCGCTCGCGATCACGTCGAGCACGGTGCGGTCGGTGTCGATCACGAACGTCGTGCGTTTGACGGGCATGAGCTTGCCGAGCAGGCCGCGCTTGACGCCGAACTGGGTGGCGACGGCGCCATCGGTGTCGGAAAGCAGCGGATAGTCGAACTTTTCCTTGTCGGCGAACTTCGCTTGCTTTTCAACCGCATCGGCGCTGATGCCGACGCGGCTGGCGCCGACGGCGGCGAACTCGGAAGCCAGGTCACGGAAGTGGCAGGCCTCCTTGGTGCAGCCCGGCGTCATCGCCGCGGGGTAGAAGAACAGCACGATCGGGCCGTTGGCGAGCAGCTCTGTGAGGCTTCGTACGGTGCCCGTCTGATCCGGCAGTTCGAATTCGGCTACCTGGTCACCACGTTTCATGACCGTTCACGCTACGCCGGTCGATTTGGAACCGTCTGGGAGGATTACCTGGTGCAAACGACCGCCAACCTCGCGATAACCACCTCGCGCGAGGACTTCCGGGCGCTGGCCGCCGAGCACCGCGTAGTGCCGGTGACTCGCAAGGTGCTCGCCGACAGTGAGACCCCGCTGTCGGCGTATCGCAAGCTGGCCGCCAACCGGCCCGGGACGTTCTTACTGGAGTCGGCCGAGAATGGCAGGTCGTGGTCGCGGTGGTCGTTCATTGGCGCGGGCGCGCCGTCCGCGCTGACGGTGCGTGACGGCGAGGCGGTGTGGCTGGGCGTCACGCCCAAGGACGCGCCACGCGGCGCGGACCCGCTGCAGGCGCTGCGCGCGACGCTCGAGCTGCTGAAGACCGAGCCGCTGTCCGGCCTGCCGCCGCTGTCCAGCGGCCTGGTCGGGTTCTTCGCGTACGACATGGTCCGAAGGCTGGAGCGGCTGCCGTCGCTGGCGGTGGACGATCTCGGGCTGCCCGACATGCTGTTGCTACTGGCCACCGACATCGCCGCGGTCGACCACCATGAGGGCACCATCACGCTGATCGCCAACGCGGTGAACTGGAACGGCACCGACGAGCGGGTGGACTGGGCATACGACGACGCGGTCGCCCGCCTCGACGTGATGACCGCCGCGCTTGGCGAGCATCTGCCGTCTACCGTGGCGACGTTCAGCCGGCCCGAGCCCTTGCACCGCTCGCAGCGCACGCGACAGGAGTACGGGGCGATCGTCGAGAAGCTCGTCGGTGACATCGAGGCAGGCGAGGCATTCCAGGTGGTGCCGTCGCAGCGGTTCGAGATGGACACGGACGCCGACCCGATCGACGTGTACCGGATGCTGCGGGTGTCCAACCCCAGCCCGTACATGTACCTGCTGAACGTGCCCAATGAGGCTGGCGGACTGGACTTCTCGATAGTCGGCTCGAGCCCAGAGGCGCTGGTGACGGTCATGGACGGCCGGGCGACCACGCACCCGATCGCAGGAACGCGCTGGCGCGGGCAGACCGAAGAAGAGGACCTGCTGCTGGAGAAGGAGCTGCAGGAGGACGAGAAGGAGCGCGCCGAGCACCTGATGCTCGTCGACCTCGGCCGCAACGATCTCGGCCGGGTCTGTCAGCCGGGCACGGTGCGCGTGGAGGACTACAGCCACATTGAGCGCTACAGCCACGTCATGCACCTGGTGTCGACGGTGACCGGGCTGCTCGCGCCCGGTAAGACGGCGCTGGACGCGGTCACCGCATGCTTCCCTGCGGGCACGCTTTCGGGTGCGCCGAAGGTGCGGGCGATGGAACTCATCGAGGAGGTCGAGAAGACCCGGCGCGGCGTTTACGGCGGCGTGCTGGGGTACCTGGACTTCGCGGGCAACGCCGACTTCGCGATCGCGATCCGCACCGCGATGATGCGCAACGGCACCGCGTATGTGCAGGCAGGCGGGGGAGTCGTGGCCGACTCGAACGGGCCATACGAGTACACCGAGGCGGCGAACAAGGCCAAGGCGGTCCTCAACGCGATCGCGGCGGCCGAAACGCTGACCGAGCCGTGATCCGCCTGGCCCAGCTCCTGCTCCTGCTGTCGGCGGGGGCGCTGTGGGGGGCTTCGCGCATGGTGTGGGTCGAGGTGGCTTCGTTCGACGGGCTCGGGCAGCCAAAGACCACCGCGTTGAACGGCACATCGTGGTCGACGGCGCTGGTGCCGCTGGCGGTCCTGCTGCTGGCCGCCGCGGTGGCGGCGCTGGCGGTGCGGGGCTGGCCGCTGCGGTTGCTCGCGGTGCTGGTCGCCGCGGCAAGCGCGGGGATGGCCTACCTGGCCATCAGCCTGTGGGTGATTCGCGACGTCGCGGTGCGGGCCGCGCATCTCGCCAACGTTTCGGTGGCGGATCTGACCGGTACGCAACGCCATTACGGTGGCGCGATCGTGACATTGATGGCTGCGGTGGTCACGCTCGTCGGTGCGGTGCTGCTCGTGCGCTCAGCGGCTAGAGCCAAGCCGGAGGCGGCCCGCTATGCCCGCCGTAGTGCGCCCGCACCGGAGCAGGCCGCAGTGCCGTCTGAGCGCGCGATCTGGGACGCCCTCGACGAGGGTCGCGACCCGACCGATCCGGAGAACAAGGGTCGGTGATCGATCGTGCTGTGGTGGCGACTACCCTTCGATGAAGATCAAAACGCGCTTACAGGAAGGACCGCGACGCGTATGAGTTCGGCGACTGTGCTCGACTCCATCATCGAGGGAGTTCGCGCCGACGTTGCCGCTCGTGAAGCCGTCATCCCACTTGCCGAGATCAAGGAGAAGGCCAAGCAGGCGCCGCCGCCGCTGGACGTGCTCGCAGCGCTTCGCGAACCGGGCATCGGCGTGATCGCGGAAGTGAAGCGGGCGAGCCCATCGCGCGGCGAGCTGGCATCGATCTCCGATCCGGCGAAGCTGGCGCGCGCATACGAGGACGGCGGAGCGCGCATCATCAGCGTGCTGACCGAGCAGCGCCGATTCAACGGCTCGCTCGATGACCTCGACGCAGTGCGCGCCGCGGTGTCAATCCCGGTGTTGCGCAAGGACTTCATCGTCCGGCCGTATCAGATTCACGAGGCTCGTGCGCACGGCGCCGACATGCTGCTGCTGATTGTCGCCGCGCTGGAGCAGTCGGTATTGGTGTCGATGCTGGATCGCACGGAGTCGCTGGGCATGACGGCGTTGGTCGAGGTTCACACCGAGGAGGAGGCCGACCGCGCGCTGCAAGCGGGCGCGAAGGTCATCGGTGTCAATGCGCGCGATCTCAAGACACTCGACGTCGATCGTGATTGCTTCGCGCGAATCGCGCCGGGGTTGCCGAGCAAGGTCATTCGGGTCGCGGAGTCGGGCATACGCGGCACCGCGGATCTGCTCGCCTATGCGGGGGCCGGCGCCGACGCGGTGCTCGTCGGCGAGGGACTCGTCACCAGTGGCGATCCCCGTAGCGCCGTTGCCGATTTGGTCACCGCAGGCACGCATCCGTCCTGCCCGAAACCCGCGCGCTGACAAGTGGCCGATCTCGCCGGCCCGGAGCTGCCGCGTTCGAGCGCGGGCGTGGCCGAACCGACCGTCCACGATCCTGATGCGCATGGCCATTTCGGTGTCTACGGCGGGCGGTTCGTCCCCGAGGCGCTGATGGCGGTGATCGAGGAGGTCACTGCCGCGTATGAGAAGGCCCGCGGCGACCAGGCTTTCCTCGACGAGTTGGACCGGCTGCAGCGGCACTACAGCGGGCGGCCGTCGCCGTTGTATGAAGCGGAGCGCCTTTCGGAGCATGCGGGTGGCGCACGGATTTTCCTGAAGCGAGAAGACCTCAACCACACCGGATCTCACAAGATCAACAACGTGCTGGGGCAGGCGCTGCTGGCGCGTCAGATGGGCAAGACGCGGGTGATCGCCGAAACCGGTGCTGGACAGCATGGGGTGGCGACCGCGACGGCGTGCGCGCTGCTGGGCATCGAGTGTGTCATCTACATGGGCGCGATCGACACCGCGCGGCAGGCGCTGAACGTGGCGCGGATGCGGCTGTTGGGCGCGACGGTCGTTTCGGTCGAGGCCGGCTCCAAGACCTTGAAGGACGCGATCAACGAGGCGTTCCGCGACTGGGTCACCAACGCGGACAACACCTACTACTGTTTCGGCACTGCCGCGGGCCCGCATCCGTTCCCGACCATGGTGCGTGACTTTCAGCGGGTGATCGGCCTGGAAGCGCGGGTGCAGATCGTCGAGCAGGCGGGCCGGTTGCCCGACGCTGTGACGGCGTGCGTGGGCGGTGGCTCGAATGCGATTGGAATCTTCCACGCGTTCATCGACGATCCGGGAGTTCGACTCGTCGGCTACGAGGCGGCGGGTGACGGTGTCGAGACGGGGCGCCACGCCGCGACGTTCACCGGTGGCTCGCCGGGTGCGTTTCAAGGATCGTTCTCGTATCTGTTGCAGGACGAGGACGGGCAGACTATCGAATCGCATTCGATTTCAGCTGGTTTGGACTATCCCGGCGTCGGCCCGGAGCATGCCTTCCTCAAGGACGCCGGCCGAGCGGAGTATTGGCCGATCACCGACACCGAGGCGATGGATGCCTTCTCGATGTTGTGCCGCACCGAGGGCATCATTCCCGCCATCGAATCCGCGCATGCCGTCGCGGGCGCTTTGAAGCTGGGCGTCGAGTTGGGCAGCGGGTCGATCATCCTGCTGAACATGTCCGGCCGCGGCGACAAGGATGTCGAGACTGCGGCCAAGTGGTTCGGCCTGTTGGATGGTGCGTCATGAGTCGGCTTTCCAGGTTGTTCGACGAGTGCCGGGCGGAGGGCCGGTCGGCGTTGATCGGGTACCTGCCGACGGGGTTCCCCGACGTGCCGACGTCGATCTCCGCGATGACGGCCATGGTCGAATCCGGTTGCGATATCATTGAAGTCGGTATCGCGTACTCCGATCCGGGGATGGACGGGCCTGTTATCGCGGCGGCGACGGAGGCTGCATTGCGCGGGGGGGTCCGGGTGCGTGACGCGCTGGCTGCGGTCGAGGCGATCAGCAAGGCAGGCGGCCGGGCCGTGGTGATGACCTACTGGAATCCGGTGTTGCGCTGGGGTGTTGACGCGTTCGCTCGCGACCTGGCCTCTGCGGGTGGACTGGGCATGATCACGCCCGACTTGATTCCTGATGAGGCCGACGAGTGGTTGGCCGTATCCGATGCCCGCGATTTGGACCGGATCTTCTTGGTGGCACCGTCGTCGACGCCGGAGCGGTTGGCGGCAACTGTTCAGGCGTCGCGCGGATTCGTATACGCCGCTTCGACAATGGGCGTGACGGGTGCACGTGATGCGGTGTCGGTGGCGGCGCCCGAGCTGGTGCGCCGGGTGAAGGCGGTGTCGGACATTCCGGTGGGCGTCGGGCTTGGGGTGCGGTCCCGCGAACAGGCGGCGGAGATCGGCGCCTTTGCGGACGGGGTCATCGTGGGCTCGGCGTTGGTGTCGGCGTTGAAGGACGGTATTCCGGCGGTGCGGTCGCTGACCGAGGAACTCGCCGACGGTGTGCGGCAGAGGATTACTGCGTGACGACGACTTACCTGGCGTACATACCGAGCCCGCCCCAGGGCGTTTGGCATCTCTGGGTCATTCCGGTTCGGGCGTATGCGCTTTTCATCATCGTGGGCATCATTGTCGCGCTGATTCTCGGCGACCGGCGGTGGGTGGCCCGCGGCGGTCAACCCGGGGTCATCTACGACATCGCGTTGTGGGCCGTGCCGTTCGGCCTCATCGGTGGCCGGCTTTACCACGTCATGACGGACTGGCGGACCTACTTCAGCGACGACGGTGCGGGACTGGCGGGGGCGCTGCGGATCTGGGACGGCGGCCTCGGCATTTGGGGCGCGGTGGCCCTGGGCGGCGTCGGAGCGTGGATCGGGTGCCGGCAGAAGGGCATTCCGCTGCCGGCGTTCGGTGACGCGATCGCGCCGGGAATCGTTCTGGCGCAGGCCATTGGCCGGCTGGGCAATTACTTCAACCAGGAGCTGTACGGGCGCCCGACGACCTTGCCGTGGGGCCTGGAAGTGTATGAGCGGCGGGATGCCAGCGGCGCTCTCGACTCGCTGAACGGTGTGTCGACAGGTCAATTGGTGGGTATCTTCCACCCGACGTTCTTGTACGAGTTGCTGTGGAATGTACTGATTTTCGCGGCACTGATCTATATCGACCGCCGGTTCAAGATCGGCCACGGCCGATTGTTCGCGATGTATGTGGCCGGCTACTGCTTCGGGCGGTTCTGGATCGAGCTGATGCGCAGTGACGTCGCCACACACATCGCGGGAATTCGTGTCAACTCGTTCACGTCGACGTTCGTGTTCATCGGCGCGGTGGTGTACATCATGGTCGCGCCGAAGGGTCGAGAGGATCCTGCCTCGCTCGCCGGCAAGCCGGAGGCCGAGGAAGAAGACGAGGTCGAGACGTTCGCCAAGGAACTCACGGCGGTGGCCGCTACGACCGGCGTCGTCGCCGCCGCCAAGGCCGCCGGTGAGGCGGAGGACGAAGACGCGAAGGTTGCCGTAAAGGACTCGGTCGAGGACAGCGTTGAGGATGAGGCGGCGGAGGAGCCCGAAGGGCCTGAGGCCGCGCCCGAGGTTCATGAAGCGGCGGTGGAAGCGGCTGACGACGCTGAGGCCGTCGATGAGTTCGCCGCGGAGCCAGCCGCCGGGGCCGACGAAGAACCCGAAGCCGACTCCGAAGACGCGCCCGCGGCTGGCCTGGGCGCGGTCGAGGGTGAAGAAGCGACCGAGGCGCTGGAAGCCGCGCCCGAGGTTCATGAAGCGGCGGTAGAAGCCGCCGATGAGGCTGAGGCCGTCGCCGATGAGGTCGCCGCTGGGGATGAAGCCGCGGAAGCCGAGGAGCCGGAGGCTGAGGCCGAGGAGGCGCCTGAAGCCGAGACGGAAGGCGACCACGAACCAGAAGTTGAAGCGCCAGAGGCCGATTCGGCTGAGCCGGAGGCGGGTCTGGGTTCGGTCGAGGGTGAGGAAGCTGCCGAGGCGGTGGCGGCGGCGCCCGAGGTTCATGAAGCGGCGGTAGAAGCCGCGGACGAGGCTGAGGCCGTCGCCGA
>Ga0105249_10000575_pt1 | contig 33720 bp, 23 predicted proteins | sample KBSS44metaG_FD_81522 | JGI IMG/M metagenome (GOLD analysis project Ga0105249, IMG submission 81522) | Switchgrass rhizosphere microbial communities from Kellogg Biological Station, Michigan, USA - KBS S4-4 metaG | ecosystem: Host-associated > Plants > Roots > Rhizosphere > Soil | place...
CCTCCTCGGCGGCGCGTCGCGCCGTGAAGTCCACGAACGTCACGACCACACCGTCGATGCGGTCGTCGCCAGTCCGGTACGGCCGCAACCGAACGAGATACCATCGGTCGTCACGACTTCGCGTTTCTCGTTCCACGGGCCCCAGCCAGCGAAGCACGCGCCTCGCGTCCTGCTCCAGCTCCGCGTAGTCGAGGCGATGCGTGAAGTCGCTGATCGAGCGGCCACGGTCACGCTCCGTGATGTTGAACAGTTCGGCCACCGGGGCCGTGAAGCGCGCAATGCGAAGCGAGCGGTCGAGAAACAGCGTGCCGATCTCGGTCGCGGCCATGAGGTTCTCGAGATCGCTGTGGGCGCGCGAAACCTCCTGCAGCTTGGATTTGAGCTCGCTGTTCACTGTCTCGAGCTCCTCGTTGATGCTCTGGAGCTCCTCCTTGCCCGTCTCGAGCTCCTCGGCGGTCGACCGATATTCCTCGTTGATGCTCTGGAGCTCCTCGTTCGCCGACCGAAGCGCCTCGGTGTTGGCCTGGAATTGCTCTCGCGAGCTCGCCAGCCGTTCGTGCGTCTGGCGAAGCTCTTCGCGGAGCTGCAGCGTCGCGTCCGACGACGCAGCATCGGCTGCACCGGACAACGCCGACGCTTCGCCGCCTTCGATGAACACCACGAGCGCCATGCGCTCGCCGTCCGTGCCTGCCCTGGGGCGAACTAGGAGCGCGATGCGCTGCGCGGTGCCATTGGTCTGGACCGGCACGAACGGCGTCAACGTATGCTCGCCACGGGCGAACGCGGCAAACAGGGCAGCGCTCAGTTCGGCCTGCAGCTCCGCGCGAACGAGCTTCGTGACGTCCGGGACGAGTGGGCCACCGGGCGGTTGAAGGAAGCGGCCTGCCGTCTCGGACAGGTTGATGACGTTTCGCTCCTCACCCACGAGGATGCTCGGCGGCGCCAGCTCCTCGAGCAGGCGGCGATGCATGACGCCAGCCGGCGCGGCAGCCGGCTCAACTCCTCTCGGCGATTCCGGGGCGCGGAATCGCATCGTGGTGAGAAGCATCTCGGGCAGACCCGGCGCCTCTTCGGCCGGTATCTGCCGCGCCCGGTAGATGTGCTGCGCCTTGTCGAGCACGCGGAAGTGTCGTCCCTCCGCCGTCTCCGAAGCGCCGAGGAAGAGGAAGCGACCCGCGCGCAGGGCGTACCTGAATACGCCGAAGATCTGCTGCTGCAGCTCGCGGTCGAGGTAGATCAGCAGGTTGCGGCAGGAGATGAGATCGAGGCGCGAGAACGGCGGGTCGCGGAGCAGGTTGTGCGTCGTGAACAGGACGCAATCGCGCACCTCCTTCGTCACGCTGTATTGCTCGCCTTCCTCACGGAAGAACCGCTCCAGGCGTTCCTCGGACACGTCGGCGGCGATGCTTCGCGGGTACCGGCCTTCCCGACCGGCGGCGAGCGCGGCCTCGTCGAGGTCCGATGCGAACACCTGCACGTCAGGCCACACGTCCCGCCGGTGCGCTTCCTCGAGGAGTAGCATAACGAGCGAGTACGCCTCCTCGCCCGTGGCGCATCCGGGAACCCAGACGCGGATCTTCGCGCTGCCCGGGCTGTCGTCGAAGAGGCGTGGAATCACGTCCTGCGCGAGCGCCTGCCAGGCCTTTGGGTCGCGGAAGAACGTCGTGACGGAGACCAGTAGGTCGGCGAACAGCGAGTGGGCTTCCTCGGGATGCTGGCGAAGGAACGCGAAGTAGTTGCCGAGCGTCTCCCTGCGCTGTATCTGCATCCGTCGTCCGACGCGGCGGATCACCGTTCCCCGCTTGTACTTGGAGAAGTCGCTGCCCGTGCGAGCGTGCACGAAGGCGAGGATTCTGCCTAACGCCGCCTCGTCGTCGGGCTCGAGGACCCCGGGCGCCTTCGGGTTGATCAGGTCGCGGAGGCGGCGCTTGGCGCGGGCGAGGTCGGTGAGGCGGGCGGCGAGCTCGCGCACCGGAAGCACGACGTCGGCGACGTTTGTGGCGATCGCCGCGCGAGGCATGGAGTCGTGAGCGGCCTCGGCCGGATCCTGCACGAGCACGAGCCCACCGGCTTCCTTGATCGCCTTCACGCCAAGCGCACCGTCGCTGCCGCTTCCCGAGAGCACGATGGCGAAGCCATCGCCGTGTTGCTCGGCGAGCGATCGGAAAAACAGATCGATGGGGGCGCGGCGCCCCCTGGGCTCATCGAAGGGCGCCGCCGAGACCGCGCTGTCGGTGATCGTGAGCCGGCGATCGGGCGGGATCACGTAGACGTGATTCGCTTTGAGCGGCACCGTGTTCGCCACCTGCTCGACGGGCATTCGGGTGCGGGCGGCGAGGATTGCCGGCAGCGTGCTCCGGTGCTCGGGCGAGAGGTGTACGACGACGACGAAGGCGACGCCCGTGTTCTCGGGTAGCGCCTCGAAGAAGGCCTGCAGCGCCTGGATCCCGCCCGCGGACGCCCCAATCCCGGCGATGATCGGCCCGGGCGGAGGGATCGCGATCTCGGCGCCAGTACCGGCCGCCGTCGCTGCTAGGGAAAGCGGGCGGAGCGGACCGCCGGAGGCAGCTTCTCGGTCCATTGCGGCTCCTGCGGAAGTGGCCGGAAGGGTGCCGGTCCATGTGTCCGGTCAGGAGGTCCAGCCAATCGGAATGTGCAGTCTCGCGCTTCGATTCGCGAGCCATCCCGTCACTAGAACTCGATCTGCGCTCCAAGCTCGACCACGCGATTCGGCGGAATCCCGAAAAACTCGGTCGCCGAGCGCGCGTTTCGCGACATGAACCCGAACAACTTCTTTCGCCAGGGCGACATCGGAGACCGGCCGCTGGAGATCAGCCGTTCGCGCCCCAGGTAGTAGCTCGTCTCGCTCGGCCGGGTGCGCAGCCCGTGCTGTGCGCTCATCGCGATCACGTGCGGCACGTTAGGCGTCTCCATGAACCCGTACGTCGCCGTGATGCGAAAGAACCCGTGCTCGAGCGTCTCCACGGTGAGCCGCGCATCGTCGTCGACTTCGGGGACACCGGCCGACACGACCGATAGCAGCACGACCTGCTCGTGGAGGACCTTGTTGTGCTTGAGGTGATGCAGCAGCACGACCGGGGCTCCCTCCGCGTCGGACGTCATGAACACCGCTGTCCCTGGCACCCGCGGGACCCGCTTCCGTCCGAGGTCGGTGAGCAGCAGGTCCATCGGCATGCTCGAGCGCCGCATGAGATCCGCGAGGATCTCGCGCCCGCGCTTCCACGTCGTCATCAGCGTGAGGATGCCGATCGCGATCGCGAGCGGCACCCATCCGCCCTGCTCGATCTTGAGCATGTTGGCGCCGAGGAACGCGAAATCGAAGGTAAAGAAGAACGTGGCGAGCGCCACAACGCGCCACAGTGGCCATCCCCACCGGAGCCGCGCGATGAGCGCGAACAGTATCGTCGTGATGGCCATGGTGCCCGTGACCGCGATGCCGTACGCGGCACCGAGCGCGTCGGACGAGCGAAAGCCGAGCACGATGAGCAGCGTGCCGATCATCAGCGCCTTGTTGATCTCCGGCACGTAGATCTGGCCATGCTCGCGCTCCGACGTGTGCACGATGGTCAGCCGCGGGCTGTAGCCGAGCTGAACGGACTGCTGCGCCAGCGAGAAAGCGCCCGAGATGAGTGCCTGCGACGCGACGATGGCGGCGAGCGTCGCGATGACGAGCAGCGGATAGAGAAACCAGCGCGGCGCCAGCAGGTAGAACGGATTCTCAACAGCGTCAGGCGATCGCAGCAGCAACGCGCCCTGTCCGAAGTAGTTGAGCAGGAGGGCCGGCAGCACGAGGACGAAGAAGGCGAGCCGGATCGGCTTCTTGCCGAAATGCCCGATGTCTGCGTACAGCGCTTCCGCCCCCGTGACGGCGAGAAAGACCGCGCCGAGCACGGCGAACGCGGCGAAGCCGTGCAGCCGAAACATCGCGACGGCGTGCAGCGGGTTCACCGCCGCCAGAATCCGCGGCTCACGCACGATCTCCAGCAGCCCGAGCGTGCCGATGGTGAGGAACCAGACGAGTGTTACCGGACCGAACGCTTTGCCGACACCGCCAGTGCCGCGCTTCTGCACCATGAAGAGCGCCAGCAGGATCACCACCGTGATGCCGACGACGAACGTCTGGAGCGCGGGCGTGATGACCTCGAGCCCTTCCACCGCGCCCAGCACGGAGATCGCCGGCGTGATCACACCGTCGCCGAAGAGCAGCGCCGTGCCGAACACGCCGAGGATGACGAGGAGCCCGCGTCGTCGCCGGTCCTCCGTGCGCTCCTGCCGCTGTAGAAGCAGCGCGAGCATCGCGAGCACGCCACCCTCCCCGCGATTGTCCGCCCGCAGGATGAAGACGAGGTACTTGAGGACGACGACGAGGATCAGCGACCAGAACACGAGGCAAAGGATGCCATACACGTTCGCGGCGTTCGGCGCGAGACCGTACTCGGACGAGAACGTCTCGCGCAGCGTGTATAACGGGCTCGTACCGATGTCGCCGTACACGACGCCGAGCGCGCCGAGCGTGAGGACCGCGAGCCGCCGGCCCACCGGGTTCGCGACGGTGTGCGCGCGCGCGTGCGAACCGCTACTCTCCCCGCCCGCGGGCGGTGTCCGGGCGGGGTGCTCGAGCTCAGGTTTGGAAGTCGTGGCAGACACAGGCTGGGTCGCAGGCTACCGGCCGCCACCGCGCGCAACAAGGCGATGGAGCGTCGGGACGCCATAAAAAGTCCATAAAAAATCCCACCTGGGCGTACGCACTCGGGCGCCGTCACAGTGCTCATCACGAAGAGCGGACGTAGCTTACGGAGGTGACCACCGATCGAGAGCCTGACGCCGGCCTGCTTCGCACGGGCGAGCGACGCGTGCTCGTCATCGAGGACGAGCCGCGGATCCGGCAGGTGGTCCAGCACGCCCTGCGCGACGTCGCGACATACCTGCTCGAAGCCACGTCCGGCGAGGAAGGGCTCCGCGTCGCGATGGCCGAGCGTCCCGACCTGATCGTGCTCGACCTCGGCCTCCCGGACATCGAGGGCATCGAGGTCTGCCGGCGGCTTCGCGCCTGGACGAGTGCGCCGATCGTGGTCCTGTCCGCGCGCCACTCCGAAGACGAGAAAACGGCGCTGCTCGACGCGGGTGCGGACGACTACGTGACGAAGCCGTTCGGATCGGCCGAGCTGCGGGCGCGCATCCGTGCGCAGCTGCGCCGAGCGCGCATGACACCAGTCCCCGGTGGCGACGAGCCGCTGCGGGTAGGCGACCTGGTCATCGACGTGGCGCGCCGCACTGTCACCCGCGATGGCACGACCGTTCATCTGACGCCGACCGAGTGGGCACTGCTCGTCGCGCTCGTCACGAACGCCGGCAAGACCGTGACCCATCAGCAACTGTTCCGCTCCGTGTGGGGATCGGCGCACGGCGACGCGCAGCAGTACCTGCGCGTGTACGTGGCCCATCTGCGGCGAAAGATCGAGCCCGATCCCTACGCGCCGCGGCACGTCGTGACCGAGCCGGGCGTCGGGTACCGGTTCGAGCCGGAGGCGGTGCCGTGACGTCTCCGACCGTGGAGGTCCGGCACAGTGCCTACGGGGCGGCGCATGCCCCGGTCCCCGATCGGCGCCGCCTCGCGCTCACATGGGCGGTCTGGCTGGCGGTCCTGGCGGTCGTCACGCTGCTCATGTTCACGTTCCGCCTGCAGCTCGACAAGGTGCACGTCGCGTTAGGCTTTCTCATCGTCGTGCTGGGCGCCAGTGCCGCCGGCGGCAGGCTGCTGGGCGTCGCGTTGGCGCTGGCGGGATTCTCCCTGTTCAACTTCCTCTTTCTGCACCCGTACTTCACGTTCGCCGTCTCCAACCCACTCGACTGGCTCGTCCTGCTCGCGTTTCTCATCACGGGCGTGGTGGCGGCGCAGCTGCTCAACCGGTCGCAGGAGCGGGCGGAGATCGCCCGGCAGCGCGCCGTGGAGGTCGAGCGCCTCGCGGCGTTAGGCGCGGAGACGCTCAACGCCGGCCGTGCCGAGGATGCGCTGCACGGCATCGCGGAGGTCATCCGCTCGTCGGTGGCGGTCGCCTGCTGCGAGGTGCTCGTCCCTCACGGCACGCCTCCACAGCTCACCGTGCTCACGCGCGCCGGGTCGTGCGGCGACGACATCGGCTCGGCGAGCGCCGACGTGACGACGCCGTGGAGCCTCGCGGTCTGGGTTGCCGAGAAACGGGCGGTCGCGGCGGAGCGCGCCGATGGCACGAAGTGGATCGGCGGTGGAGACACGCCGGACGATGGGCTTCGCTGGCCGCCGGAGGAGATGGCGATCCGGACCCTGCTTGTACCGCTGATGGTCCGGGAACGAACGGTCGGCGTGCTCCGGGTCTCGAACGGCGAGCCGTTCACGCTCGATCCGGACCGCGAGCAGTTCCTCAGCGCGCTGTCGTATTATGCCGCGTTAGGTGTCGAGCGTGTGCAGCTCGTCGCCGACGCCGAGCGCGCGGAAGCGTTCCGCCAGGCGGATAGGCTCAAGTCGGCGCTCATCGCCGGGCTGTCGCACGACCTGCGAACGCCGCTGACGACGATCAAGGCGCTGGCCCAGGCCTTGCGCGAGCGCGGACACGCCGACGCGGCCGCCATCGAGGAGGAGGCGGACCGCCTCAACCGTCTCGTTGCCGACCTGCTGGACCTGTCGCGTCTGAACGCCGGTGCCATGCCCATGCGGCTCGAGATCAACGCGGCCGAGGATCTGATCGGGGCGGCGCTGCGTCAGGTCGGCCCGACGATCGGGTCGCGCCGCATCGTCGTGTCGGGGCCAGGGCCAGCGTTAGGCAGCACGACCTCGGACACATCGGATGCATCGGTCATCGTTGGACGGTTCGACTTCGTGCAGTCGCTGCGAGCGCTGGTGAACCTGATCGAGAACGCGGACAAGTACAGTCCGCCGGACGAGCCGATCGAGCTGACGGTCGCGCGGTCGAACGGCGAGGTGCAATTCGTCGTCGCCGACCGCGGGCCCGGTGTCGAGGCGGCGGAGCGCGAGCGCATCTTCGAGCCGTTCTACCGGGCACCCGGCGCCTCCCCGGACGTGGGCGGCGCCGGCCTCGGTCTCGCGATCGCACGGCGCCTCGCGGCGGAGCAGGGTGGCGACGTGCGCTACGAGCCACGTCGAGGTGGTGGGAGCGTCTTCCGCCTCGTGCTTCCGGCCGCCGACCAGTAAGCGTCGTAATCGGGGTCAGATTTTGTCTGACCCCAATCGCTGCGGCCATCCGCCTCACGCGGGACTTTCACGAGATTTTAGCGCCCGTCGGGGTGCTTTTTTGTGCGGTCTTAATGCCGGCCGGTCTAGCCTACGGATGTTCGCGACGAGGGATGTCGCGGCGCTGCCTGGAGCTGACCATGGAAATGCTGGCCTACATCGTACTCGCCGCCGTTCTCTACGGCCTTCTTGCCGATCGCATCGACCGCGCGATCGAGCGCGAGACGCGAAGTCGCCGAAAGGGCCCGCCGGATCTACGCCTTGTGGGCGACGCCAAGCCGGGGTGGCCGCTTCCCTCGCCGCTGAGCGCCCTCGACCGGAACATACGCCAGCTCCTTACCTTCGCGCGCGCTTCGCAGCAACAGCCCGCCGCGACTCATGTCGCCGCGGCCGACGAAGTCGCCCGGAAACACGAGCCGCGCGCCGAAGATCGTCAGGAATGCGTCGACGTACTTCCCCGTGGCAATGCTGCCCAGCAGGACCACTTGCGTGTCCTTCCGCACGCGCGATGACAAGGCTGCGGCGTCGCGCAGGAGCGGCGTCAGGTAGCGGTCGCCGCCCGCCGCGATGTCGACCTGGCTGAATTCGTGGAGGTCATCGATCGTCACCCGCGTCTCGGGAGGAACGAGTCCGCGCTCCGGGGTGATCACCAGAATCCCGGCGGCGCGGTCCGGCGGTGACGCGAACGCCCGCGCGTACGTGAGCTTGCCGCGGAAGTAGAGCCCGCTCAGGAAGCTGAACACTTCACCGAGCTCGGCGCCCTCGGGCGTGCGCAGCGTAACGGCGAGTGGGAATGTCGCGCGCGGGCTGAACAGCAGCTTGGCGCGCAGGCCATCCGTCCGCGCCGGTGAGAGCAGAAATACCCGGGAATCCGCCACGCACGCGTGCGGTGCAAGTCGCATGCGGCGATCGCCGGGTGCGAGCCTCGGCCGTCATTGCTTCACGGTCACGGAGACGCGCGGTTGGGTACGTGAGACGATGCGCGCGCCCCGCGCGGCCGGACGGTCGGCCGGCGAATGCACTACGGGCCTCCCCTATTCGGGAGGCCCGTTCCGCCTGCGATGCCTTCGCGATGCTCTTCGGTTGGGTCCGCCAGGAGGCTGAGGCTCCGGGATCGTCCTGATCGGCCGGGCGCTGAGAAACAGCGCTTCCAGAATCTCGGGCGTGCTCCACCGAATGGGTCCGCAGCGGGCGAACCGCTGCTCCCTGAGGGAATCCTCGCTGGTAAACCGCAGCACCATCCGCGGCGCCGGGCCATCGATCGAAGCGACGACGGTCTCGAGCCGAGCCACTTCCTCCGCCACCCAACGCCGACCACTCGGCTCCGTGTATCTGGCCGCGAATGCGTGGCGATCGGACTGGTCCATGGTGTCACGGGGTGAGGTCGGACAACAATAAAGCAAGGACTGGTCCGGAAACACGTGCCCGCAGGCTCATGATACGGTGTCGTGGCTCAACCGTGGCGGAAATTGGACGTTGGGGTCAGACCCGACCGTTTCGTCATTCCGAGCGGAGGCGAAGGCCGGACGCGAGGAATCGCCGGGACTTGTCATTCCGAGCAGAGCACCGCAGGTGCGGAGGCGAGGAATCGCCATTGTCGCGACCGGGAGATCCCTCTACCGGGATGACTGCGATTCCTCGCCTCCGGCCGTTCGGCCTCCGCTCGGAATGACAACAACCGAGCGCCTCGTTTCCTCAGTCGACGAGGCGCCCGAGACGTACCGCCGTCAGGTCCTGCACGGAGTCGCGCTCGGCGAAACGGACTTTCGTACGGACCACGTCTCGAACGAGTGTGTGGAACCCAGAATCGGTCAGGTCGCCTCGAACGAGCAGCAGACGGGTGACCACGTCCGAGACGACCGACTCGTCGACGCCGATCTCGCGGGCTAAACCTTCAGTATTGATCTCGGTCATTTGGGCGAACCTGGTAAGCTGACCACCCAGCATGCGATGAAAGCACGCCCGGATCTGTGACCTATACAACAGTCAGGCCGTTAGCAGGCTCTGCCTTGCACAACTCGGCTGGAAACACGAGATCAATCCGACCGGATCGCAAGCAATGGGTCGACTCTCGTGGCCCGGAAGGCCGGTAACAGCGTTGCGATCAGCCCGATGGCAACGAGCAGCGCCGTCGTCGCCGTCCACGTTGCGCGGTCGAGCGGGCTGACGCCGTACAGCATGGCGCTCAAGAGTCGAGTCGCGGCGATGCTTCCCGCCAACCCCAGGCCAATGCCGACGCCGATCAGCGCGAGTCCTTCCCTCGTGACCAACGTCAGCGTCGTACGCGGTGTGCTGCCGAGGGCGGTGCGAATCCCGAACTCCCGCGTCCGCTGGGCGACAACGTAGCTCAGTACTCCATAGATGCCCGACACCGCCAGCACGACGGCGACGCAAGCGAATACGCCGAGCAGCGTCAGGTAGAACCGATCGCGCGCAGTGCTTCGCGCCATGACCTCTGGCATCGTGCGGATATCGGTGATCGCGACCTGCTGGTCTACGGAACGCACGGCGGATCGAATGGACGCCGTGAGATCGGAGGGGTTGCCCCGCTTCGCGCGCACCATGATCGAGAAATTCGAGCTGCCCTGACCGAACTGCCGGTACGGCCGGTAGACCTCGGGTCGCGGCTCCTCGACCGGGCCGAAGTTCCGAATGTCGGTGACGACGCCGACGATGGTCGCGAACGTGGTGTCGCTCGTGTGGAAGCGCTTCCCGATGGGATCCTTTCCCTGGAAGTCGCGCGTGACGAGGGCCTCGTTCACCACGACGACCGCTGGCGACTCCGGCCGTTCGGTGTCCTGTGCTCCGAGCAGTCGACCCGTGACGAGACGCTGCTTCGTCACCTGGAAGAACTCCGGCGTGATGACGCGGTTCTCCGTCATGGGCAGTCGCGTCGGGTCCTCGCCGGGTTGTCCCTCGTAGCGGATGTTGAAGTTCCATCCCCAGTTGTCGTATGGGATGAGGGTGATGGCGCCGGCCGCGTCGACCCCTGGCAGCTCACGGATCTTCTGAATCGTCGGGTCGAGGAATCGCTGCACCGAGCCGCCGTCGGGATAGCGCTCAGGCGAGATTGTCGTCTGCAGCGTCAGGATCGGCTCGGGGTCGAAGCCCGGGTCCCTTTTCGTGAGCCTTTCGAAGCCCTTCAGCACGAGCCCCGCCCCGATCAGCAGGACGAGCGACAGTGCCACTTCGGCCACGACCAGTGATCGGAGCACCCGGTGGTGCCCGCGGCTCGTGCCGCCGCCGCGTCCGTCCCGGAGCGCGTCCTGCGGATCGACGGCCGCGCTGCGCCACGACGGGAGGCCACCGCAGACGAGTGCGACGAACGCCGCCAGTACGATGGCGAACGCGACGACGCGATAATCGACCGACAGGCCGACGAGCTGCGGCAGTCGTGCGGCGGCCAGCGACCCGATGGTGCGAACGCCTGCCCACGCGAGGCCGAGGCCGAGCAGTAGGCCAATCGCCGTCATGACGAGGCTTTCGCTCAGCACCGGCCGCATGAGCTGACGGCGGCTCGCACCTAACGCGGACCGGACCGCGAGCTCGCGTTGGCGCTGTACGGCCCGCGCAAGCAACAGGCTCGCGACGTTCGTGGCGGCGATGAGGAGGACCATGCAGACGGCGCCGAACAGGAGCAGCAACGGCTTCCGGACGGCGCGCACGCCCTCGCCGGCGAGGGACAGCGCGCGGACCTGCTCGCCGCGGAGCTCCGGGTTCGCGATGACGATGTCGTCGAAAATGCGCACGAGCTCAGCCTGCGCCGATTGGGCGGTCGCGCCCGGGGCGAGTCTGCCTAAAACAGAAAGGTGGTTGTTCCGTCGCTGTGCGAGCTCGTTCGTCGAGAATCGCATCGGCACCCAGACCTGCGAGCGAATGACCTGCGCGCCGTGCGGGATCCCGAGCTCGCGCGGGGCAATGCCGACGACGGTCGTTGGTTGTCCGTCGAGGCGGATGGGTTTCCCGACAACCGACGGGTCGCTACCGAACCGTTCGTTCCACAGCTCCTCACCGATCACGACGACCGGCGACGCGTCGGGCTGATCATCCGCCACCGTGAGCAGGCGTCCACGCAGCGCGCGCAGCCCGAGCATCGGGAACAGGTTCCCGGTCACCCGCTTCACGGTGACCTGCGCGGCCTCATTCTCGAGCGCGAGGAGGCTCGTCGTCGGGGTGATGGCCGCGAGCGCTTCGAGCTGACGCGTCGCGCGCGCGAGGTCCACGTAGTTCGCCGGCGAGAACGGCCCGGTGTCGAAGTGCGGCGTCGTCCGGTACACGGTCACGAGCCGCTCGGGCGTACGGAATGGCAGCGGCTCGAGCAGCGCACGACTGATGGCGCTGGAAATGGCCGACGTCGACCCAATGCCGAGCGCGACGCAGAGAATGGCGGATCCCGACACGAGCGGCGTTCGGCGCAAGGCGCGGGTCGCGGAGAAGAGGTCGGTGACGAATGCTGGAGCTGGCACGGGCCGCGTCCTCGGAGTGTGGTGCCGTTTGGACACCGACTCCGAAAACGCGGTTTGATGTGGTGGGACGAGCCGAGGAACAGCGCTCCATACTGCGTGCTAGTCCGCCCGCAGCGCTCCTGCCGGATCCTCCGCCGACGCCCGCCGGCCCGGAATCAGACACGCCAGCGTCGCGACTCCGATGACCACACCGAGCACGCCCACAATCGTCGTCGGATCCCACGGCTTGACCTCGAACAGAAACCCGCTGAGCGACCGGCCCGCGAGATACGTCCCGGCGACGCCGATCGCACAGCCGACCACCACGAGCGTCAGCCCCTCTCGAACGATGAGGCGGACGACGCCCGACGGCCGCGCTCCGAGCGCCAGTCGAATTCCGAACTCGCGCCGGCGGTGGCTCACCGTGTAGCTCAGCATGCCGTAGATCCCGACCGCCGCGAGCGTCAGCGCGAGCACCGCGAACGCCGTCATGAGCGTCATCACGAATCGCGGCGGGTCGACCACCGCCGCCAGCACTCGGCTCATCGGACGCACGTCGCCAAGGGGCAGAGTCGGATCGAGGCGCCGGACTTCCTCGCGGACGATCGCCGTCAGCTGTGCGGGATCACCCCGGCCGCGTACGACGAGCGCCATCTTGCGCGCCGGGAACTGCCCGGTCGCGAAGTACATCGCGGGCTCCGGCGTGTCGCGCAGCGACGTGTTGCGAATGTCGCGCACCACGCCGACCACCTCGTGCTCATCCCCGGGCACCAGGCGGCGAGCGAGCGGCCCGATCTGCCGGATCGTCGTGCGGATTCGCCTGCCGATCGGGTCCTCGTTAGGCCACACCTGCTTCGCGAAGGTCTCGTTCACGATCACGACGGGCGCCGATGCGGCGGCGTCGTGGGGGTCGAACGTGCGGCCGCGGACGACGGCAGCACGGACCGCGGCGAAGTAGCCGGCATCCGCGGAGTGGACCTGCGCGGTCGGCGCGTCGCCGGCAGGCACGGGTGCCGCGCCGACGACGGTGTACGGCAGTCGCCACCCTGGAAGGAGTGGGAGAAACGTCGTCGTGCCCGCGGCGACGATCTCCGCCCGGTCGGAAAGGGCACGGGTGAGCGATGCATAGAACTGGTCGACCCGCTCCCATTCGCTATAGGCTGCGTCCGGCAGCTGCATATCGGCCGTGATCACGAACGCCGGATCGACGCCCGTGTTCACGCGCAGCATGCGCGATACACTGCGCACGAGCAGTCCCGCGCCGGCGAGCAGGATAACGGCGAGCGCGACTTCCGCCACGACGAGCGAGCTGCGCATGGTGCGTCCCTGGGCGACGCTGCCCTTGCTGCCATCCTTGAGCGCGTCCTGCAGCTCGGCGCGCGACATGATGAACGCCGGGACGAGCCCGAACGCGAGCGCGGTGATGGCCGCGATCACCGTCGCGAACAGCAGCACGGGCAAGTCGATGCCGATGGCGTCGGCGCGCGGGATGCGCACGGGCGACGCGACCAGAAGTGCCTTCACGCTCGCCACGGCCACGACGACCCCGACGAGCGCGCCGGCTACCGCGAGCACGACGCTCTCCGTGAGGAACAGCCTAACGAGCCTGCCTCGGCTCGCGCCGATGGCGGCACGGAGCGCGACCTCGCGACGGCGTGCGCTGGCGCGCGCGAGCAGCAGGTTCGCGACGTTGATGCACGCGATGAAGAGCAGCAGCGCCGATGCGCCGAACAGCGCGAACAGTCCGGGGCGAAACACACCCGCGGTCTCCCGGTCGAGCTCGATGACCTTGGGCGTCCACCCCTCGTTCGTGGCACGGAACTCGGTGCCGAGCCTCAGCCCGAGCGCGGCGAGCTCGCGATTGGCGCGCTCCGGCGTGACGTCGGCCTTGAGCCGCGCCACCGACTCCATGAAGTGCGCGCCGCGACTGTGATTGTGCAGGTTCCACTGCAGCTGTTGCCAGAGATCCGTCTCGCCGGGGAATCCGAAGCCCGGCGGCATGATCCCGACCACCGTGTACGTGTAGCCGTTCAGCTGGATCGCTCGGCCAACGACGGCGGGGTCGCCGCCGAAGCGCGTCTGCCAGAGCCGGTGACTGATGATCGCTTCGTGCTCGGGGCCGAAGAGGTCGGGGTGGACGGTGAAGCCGCGACCGACGGCCGGCTGCACGCCGAGGACGGTGAAGAGATTCTCGGACGTCTCGACGGCGGCGACGCGAATCGGATCGCCGGTCTCGTCCGCGAGGTTGAGCTGCGGCCGCCACCAGGCTGCCGCATCCTCGAACACCGCGCCGAGTCCGCGGTAATCATGGAACGTGACCGGGGAAATGGGCTCGTGGTCGAGCGCCTTCTCGCGATTCGTGTCCCAGATCGTGACGAGCCGCTCGGGCTGTTTATATGGTAGTGGGCGCAGCACCACGCCCTGGAGGAGACTGAACACTCCGGCCGTCGCGCCAATGCCGAGACCGAGTGCCAGAATGGCCGTGAGCGCGAAGCTCGGCGACCGGATGAGGTTTCGGACGGCGAAGCGGATGTCACTGAGCAGAATATCCATGGGCCGTGGTGAGGTGCCTGCTGTTGGACATACCGTTGTCGGGGATGGTTCTTTGTCATTCCGAGCGGGAGGCCCGAATCGCCGGGGCATTGTCATTCCGAGCGGAGCCGCGTAGCGGCGGAGGCGAGGAATCGCACTCGTCCCGACCGAGGGGCTGTCCCTCTACCGGGAGGATGGCGATTCCTCGCCTCCGGGCCTACGGCCCTCCGCTCGGAATGACGAGGCCCGGCGATTCCTCGCCTCCGGCCTTCGGCCTCCGCTCGGAATGATAGACGGTCAGCGATCCGCTGTCGTCGCCTGCCGACGAGCAGCGTTCACCTCGAACGCGAAGACGTCGGGCCGACTGTAGTGCCCCGACACGTCCAGCGTCATGGACTCCTCGCGCGTTAGGCCGAGCGCGAGGTCTGCGATCAGGAGGGCCGGGGCGTCGTAGACCGGCTCGCGCACGTAGCGCCCGTCAGGCGCGATGATGGCGCTGCCACCGCGCAGCACGAACTGCTCGTCGCTCCGCACAATGTCGGGATGCGCCTCGAGCTCTGGCGGCAGCGCCGACGCCCGCATCAGCGAGCCCGCGGCGAGCACATAGCATCGACCCTCGAACGCGTAGTGGCGACTCGCGATCTGCAGCATCTCCTTCACCGTCGGCCACGCGGCGACATGGATGTCCTCGCCGGAATCGTGAAGTGCCTGGCGTGCGAGCGGCATCCAGTGCTCCCAGCAGACGAGCCCACCGACACGCGCATAGCCGGCGTGTAGGGGCACCTCGGCGGCGCGAATCCCGTGACCATCGCCTGGCCCCCACACCAACCGCTCAGTGAATGTCGGAACGAGCTTGCGATGATGGTTGAGGAGCGAGCCATCGGGCCCGTAGGTGAGCAGCGAGTTGAACAACGTGCCGCGCGCGGGACCATGCTCGACGCGCTCGACAACTCCCACGACCATCGCGATGCGATGCCGGTGCGCAATGGCCCCAAGCTCGCGACCTGAGGCGCCATCAACGACGACCGCGTTCTCGGCCATGCGTCGGTACACGGCCTTGACGGGCGGATGATCCCAGAGTCCGGCGTCGCGACACACGTCGAGCCAGGCAGGATACCCGGGCAGCCAGGTCTCGGGGAACGTGACGAGTGCGGCGCCGGCGTGCGCGGCGTCGGCGGCGCGGTCGTTCGTGATCTCCAGCCCTCGCTGGAGGTCCGGCGCGACCTCGGCCTGAACGATGGCGACGCGAATGGTGGCGCTCTGGGAAGTCATGCGGACGAATCTATAGTAGTGGAACACGAGCATGTCATTCCGAGCGGAGGCACGGAATCGCAGAGCTGTGTCATTCCGAGCGGAGGCGCGAAGCGCCGGAGGCGAGGAATCGCCGTCATCCCGTTCGAGGGGCCTCTCGGCCGGGACGAGTGCGATTCCTCGCCTCCGCACCTTCGGTGCTCCGCTCGGAATGACAATGTCCGGCGCCACGCAACCAATTCCGAGATGGTGTTGTCCTACAGACATTCGATAGGACAACACGCCCCCGACATATCGAATGTCTATAGGAAGCCCATGGCCGACACACGCACCAACCTCCTGCAGGGCACGCTCGATCTCCTGATCCTCAAGGCGCTCGCGCTCGGGGAGCTTCACGGGCTCGGCGTCGCGCGACGCGTCGAGCAGATCACGCGCGGCACCTTCCAGGTCAAGCCCGGCTCGCTCTTTCCTGCGCTCTACCGCATGGAGGAAGCCGGATGGCTCGTGTCGTCGTGGGGCGCGTCCGAGACGAATCGACGCGCCAAGTACTACCGACTCACCGCCGCCGGCCGACGACAGCTGGACGCCGAGACGAGCGAGTGGAAGCGGATCGCCGTCGCGATCGCGTTCGCGCTGCAGGCCACCTGACGTTCCGACGCGTTCGACACCTCACGGAGCACCACGATGTCGCCGCTCCTTCCGATCTCTCGCGTTCGCGCGCTCTGGCGCAACGTCTTCTCGAAGTCCCGGGTCGAGGACGATCTCGACGAGCACGTCCGATCCTACGCCGACCTCCTCGCCGCAGAGAAGATGAAGGCCGGCCTGTCACCCTCCGAGGCACGTCATGCCGCGCTCGTCGAGCTCGGCGGCATCGAGCGCGTGAAGGATGAGGTGCGTGACGTGCGGTCCGGCGCGCTGCTCGATACCACCGCTCGGGATCTCCGCTATGCCGCGCGTACGTTGATCCGGCGCCCCGGCTTCACCATCGTCGCCGTCACGGCCCTCGCGCTCGGTACCGGCGCGACGACGGCGATCTTCAGCGTCGTGAACGGCGTATTGCTTCGTCCGCTCCCGTACGCCGACCCGGACCGGCTCGTGGTGCTGCTCCATGATGCCCGCAATCCCGTCTCGCCGGCGAACTATCTCGACTGGAAGCGGCAGAGCACCGTGTTCTCCAGCATGGGCGCAGCCGAGGTATGGGTTGGCAACGTGAGCGGCGACGTGCCGGAGCGCGCGCAGGGCCTCCGCGTCACGTCGGACGTGCTCGCGATGACGGGCGTACGGCCCGTGTTGGGTCGCGTGTTCCGCCCGGACGACGATGCGCCGACTGGCGAGCCGCCGCTGGTGCTGTCGTGGGGCTACTGGCAGCGCCGCTTCGCGGGTCGACGTGATGTGCTCGACCAGCGCATCCTCGTCGACGGAACGTCGTACGTGGTTGTCGGCGTCATGCCCCAGGGCTTCGACTTTCCGACGTTCTGGGCGACCGGCGTACAGATGTGGGCGCCGCTCCCGTTAGGTGAGCGCGCGACGTTGCGGAGTAGCTCGAGCCTGCGCGTGTTCGCGCGTCTTCGACCGGGCGTGACACTGGAATCCTCGCGCGCGCAGATGACCACGATCGCAGCGAGCCTCGAGCAAGCGTTCCCCGGCAGTAACCGCGACGTGACGGTGACACCGCTCGCGGAGAAGGTGGTCGGCGACGTCCGCACGGCGCTCCTCGTCCTTCTCGGCGCGGTCGGATTCGTGCTGCTCATCGCGTGCGCGAACGTCGCGCACATGCTTCTTGCGCGCGCGACGGCCCGCCAGCGTGAGATGACCGTCCGACTCGCGCTCGGCGCCAGTCGAGCGCGCCTGCTGCGCCAGATGCTGACGGAGAGCGTGGTGCTCGCGCTGGCTGGCGGGGTCGTCGGTGTCGCGCTCGCACGTGTCGGGCTCACGGTGCTGATCGCCCTGGCAGGGAAGAGCATCCCCCGCGCCGAGGGCATCGCGCTCGACCCGCGAGTCCTCGCGTTCTCGGCGCTCGTGTCGCTGCTCACCGGCGTTGCGTTCGGGTTGCTGCCGGCCGTTCGCGTCTCCCGAAGCGAGATGGCGGACGTGTTGCGGGAGGGCGCGCGTGGATCGACGGAAGGGGGACAGCGCAGCCGGCTGCGCTGGGTGCTCGTCGGTTCGGAGATCGCGCTATCGATCATCCTGCTCACGGGAGCGGGGCTCGCGATCCGGAGCTTCGTTGCGCTCCGTGCCATCGACCCGGGATTCGACGCGCGCGGTGTGCTGACGGCCGTCATCTCGCTGAAGGGGACCGCGGAGCAGCCGCCGGGACGTCGCACGGCGTTCTATCAGTCGGCGCTCGAGCGCGTGCGCCGGCTTCCGGGGGTCGAGTCCGCGAGCCTGATCAACCACGTCCCGATCGCTGGCGACATCTGGGGCTTCCCGTTCCGCGTCGAAGGTCAGCCGAAGCCACGCCCGGAGGACACACCGTTCGCGGTGTATCGGGTCGTGTTCCCGGAGTACTTCAAGGCGATGCGGCTTCCCATTCTCCAGGGTCGCGATGTGACGGAGAGCGACCGGCTGGGCTCGACGCGCGTCGTGGTGGTGAACGACGTTTTCGCGAAACGCTACTGGCCTAACGAGAGCGCGGTCGGCAAGCGCATCACGCTCGATCCCGCGGAGGACGATCCTGTGTGGGTCACCGTGGTGGGCGTGGTGAAAAACGCGGTTCGTTCCGACTGGGCGGCGCCGCCCCAGGAAGAGATGTTCCTGTCGTACCTCCAGGCACGGCAGTATCTGGAGAGCGACGGCGGCCACGTCGCGTACATGTCGCTCGTTGCCCGGGCATCGTGCACGCCAGGCACGCGCTGTACGCCCGCGTCGCTCGCGCCGTCCGTCCGCGAGGTGATCGCGTCGCTCGATCCAGCGGTGCCGGTGACGGAGATACAGACGATGGACGACGTGATCGCCGGCGCGACGGCGGGACCACGGTTCACGCTCGTGCTGCTCGCGACGTTCGCGGCGGTCGCGCTCGTGCTCGCGGCGGTCGGGATCTACGGCGTCATCAGCTACGCGGTCTCGCGCCGCACTCACGAGATCGGCGTTCGCATGGCGCTCGGCGCCTCGCCGGCGACCGTGGTGAGGCTGATCATCGGGCAGGGGGTGCGCGTGGTCGGCGCCGGTGTGATCACGGGGCTCGCGGGGGCGCTGCTCGCCACTCGGCTGATGACGAGCGTCGTGTACGGCGTGCGCGTGACGGATCCGCTCACGTATGTCGGGGTTGCGGCGCTGCTGACGGGAGTGGCGATGCTGGCGAGCTACATCCCGGCCAGGCGCGCGACGCGGATCGATCCGCTCATCGCCATGCGTTCGGACTGACGATCCGTCATCCGAGCTGCCACCCCGAGTCGCACCACCAGTTCTACGTGCGCCAGCAGGTCAGTAAGAGTCATCAATTGTGAGTCCCAGGGACTCAAGTCTGACAACTACGCCTGACGCGCTGGCGCACGTAGAACTGGTCAAGCCTCATAGAAGGCCCTCCCCCAAGGTGGCGGCGTGGGTTGACGACGACCCACCAATTGCCTATCGTCTACTAGAAATCTAGTAGATGGACACCTAACGCGGGAGCGCCCGGCCTCTGCAGGCCGGCGCGCGCTCGTCCACGCGTCTCCCCGAGCCGAACCCCCACAATGCCCTCGCCGTTCGCTGTTCGCGCTCTTCCGTTGCTGGCACTCGCGATGGGGCCGAGCCTCGTGTTGCGACGCCCCGCGCAGGCACCGCGCGTGCTCGGCAAGCCGCAGGCCGAGCTTGCCGAGCCGTTCACGAACGTCGGCAGCGTGCGGGAATTGAGCGACGGGCGCGTGCTCGTCGTGGACAACGGCGACCGCGCGCTGTACGCGGTCGACTTCAGGGCCGGGACGTCGACGCAGATCAGTCGTCCCGGGAGCGGACCGGCGGAGTATCGGACGCCTGGTCTGCTACTTCCGTTGGCAAGCGGTGATACGACGCTGCTGACCGACCCGGGGAACAGTCGCCTGCTTGTGCTTGGCCCGGATGCGCAGCCTGTCACCGTGGTGAACGATGCGTGGCCGTTGCCGAATGGTGGGCGCGGCACCCGGCTTCCACGAGCGATCGATGCGAAGGCGCGCGGCTACTTTCTGAGCAGCGCGAGCGCGCTCACCGCACCGCCGACCACGGGGGGCGAGATCAAGTCACCCGACTCCCTGGCGCTCGTTCGTGCCGCGCGCGGCTCCACGACGGAGGAATTGCTCGGCTACGTGCACATGGCGCCGCGGCGGATCTCGACCACGGCAAAGGATGGACAGCTGACGAGCGTCAACATCATGGTGGCGCCGTTTCCGGCGCAGGATGGATGGCAGGCATTCGCCGATGGAGCGGTCGCGATCGTCAGGGTCCGCGACTACCGCGTGGACTGGGTGCTGCCGGACGGGCGTCGCGTCGCCGGATCGCCGATTGGATTTGTGCCGGTGCGCGTGACCGATCTCGACAAGCAGCAGCGTGAGGCCGGTGCGGGCGCGCGAGGGGCGACCGGCGCACGGCCGGCCGGTGCACCGCCTAACAAGGCGCCCGAGATCGACTGGCCGGAGTTCAAGCCGCCGTTCCCGTCGACGGCGGTGTTCGCCGGTACCGACGGCCGGCTCTGGGTGCAGCGACACGCACCGGCGCAGGATGCTCGCACGCACTACGACGTCATCGATCGGCGCGGTGCCGTCGTCGCGAAGGCGGAAGTGCCTAACGTGGGTCGCATCGTGGGTTTCGGTGCGGCGTCGATCTACGTCGTCCGCAAGGACGCGGACGACCTTCAGTATCTGCAGCGGTTCCCGTTGCGCTGAGCGACGGCGTTGTGTCACATGACACGACACCGGACAGCATTGGAACACTTGCCAGGGTGCGACGCGGCGCACACTCGCAACGTTGCCTGTGGCACGAACTCGTCGGTTGGATGGGATTCCCACCGTAAGACCGGAATTGGCCGTGCCAACCGGCTTTCGATCACGGTGCGAGGGCTGCTTTACGAGGGATCGCAGTCAACAAGGAGGCGATCCCATGTTGTCCATTACGTCAGTCATTTCGGTCAATTTGATCGCGACGGTGGCAGTCGGGCCGACCGACAGCGCGCGCGTCGTCGCCGCGGTCTCCAGGGCCAACGCGAGCACCGGCTCGGCCATCGCTGTCGAGCGCCGCGTACTCGGCACTGCCAGGCGCTACCTGGGCACCCGGTATCGTATGGGCGGCACGAGGCCGACTGCGTTCGACTGCTCGGGGTTCGTGCGCTACGTCTTCGCGAAGCATGGAGTCGAGCTGCCGCGCACCGCGCGCGAGCAGTCGGCCGTGGGACGGAGCGTGGCGGTCGGTGCTGACTCGCTCCGGGTCGGGGACCTGCTGTTCTTTCGAACGCCGCGCGGTCGCGCGAGCCACGTCGCGATCTACGCTGGCAACGGGCGCATCATCCACGCGAGCTCGGGGAGTCGCCGCGTTCGCTACGATGATCTTGCGTCCGCGCGCGGCCGCTGGTTCATCGAGCGCCTGACGGCGGTGCGACGCGTGCTCCTCTTGACTTCCGACAGAAGTGACATCACTCTTCTCTCGGAACTCGACAAGAGACCCGCGTCCTCCACTCCGCCGGGCCATGCAGCCACCGTCCAGTGACGTCCTTCGCGGCACGCTCGACCTGCTGATTCTCAAGACGCTGACGCTCGAGCCCATGCACGGCTGGGGCATCGGCCAGCGCATTCAGCAGCTCTCGCGCGGCGTGCTCGATGCAAACCAGGGGTCGCTCTATCCGGCGTTTCAGCGCCTGGAGCAGAAGGGGTGGATCGACAGTGAGTGGCGGACGACCGAGAACAACCGGCGCGCGAAATACTATCGGCTGACGGGAGCCGGGCGGCGCGCCGTGGGGACGGAGTCCGCAAACTGGCGGCGCTACGTCGAGGCCGTCGAGTTCATCCTGCAGACCACCTAACGACCCGAAGTTCATCGCGGGCCGTCGGGCGCTCGGGTGCTCCGGCTCGCGATGCGGAGTGACCAATGAGCATGCTCAAAGGATTCGCCGCTCGCCTGCGTGCGATGTTCTCGCCGCGCTCGACCGAGCACGCGTTGGATGAAGAGATCCGGTTCCATATCGAGCAGGAAACCGAGAAGAACCTCCGCCTCGGCATGTCGCGTGACGAGGCGCGACGTCAGGCGCTCGTGCAGTTCGGCGGGCTGACGCAGGCGCGCGAAGCGCACCACGAGGTCTATGCCGCGCGGCCGGTGGAAGACTTCGTGGCCGACGTCCGCTACGCGCTCCGCACGATGCGCCGCACGCCGGCGCTCGCTGGCGCCGCGATTCTCACACTCGCCCTCGGCATTGGCGCGAACACCGCGATCTTCTCGGCCGTCAATGCCGTGATCCTGCGACCGCTGCCGTTTCCGAACCCGGACCAGCTCTACATGCTCTGGGAGGAGAATCCGGAGAAGGGGTGGCACAAGCAGGTCTCGGCGCCGGCCAACATGTTCGATTGGAAGGAACAGGTGGCCGCGTTCGCGGACGTGATGGGCTACTCGGAAGCGTTCGGAACGTCCACGCTGACGGACGGCGGCGAGCCGATGATCGTCAAGCCGGCGCTCGGCACAGGCAACTTCTTCTCGGTGCTGCAGGCTCGTGCTGCGTTAGGCAGGACGTTCACGGATGCCGAGACGTGGAGAACCGGCCAGAGCGTGGCTGTACTCTCGCACCGGCTGTGGCGAGACCGGTTTCGCAGTGATCCGGGCGTGGTCGGCCGGACGATCCAGCTCGACGGGAGTCCCGTACAGGTCGTCGGGGTGATGCCCGCGGGCTTCGCGTTCCCTAACGAGAAAGTCGACCTGTGGCAGCCATGGGCGTGGAACCCGAGCAACCGGCAGCAGGTCTTCTTCCGCCGCGCGCACTGGTTGAACGTGATCGCGCGCGTGAAGCCCGGCGTCACACTGGAAACGGCGAACGCACAGCTCCAGGCGGTGGTGAAGCGCTTACAGGGCGACTACCCGGCGACAAACACCCTCATGGGTGCGGGGATGACGCCCCTCCACGAGTTTCTCGTCGGCGACACACGTCTTCCGCTGCTCGTGCTGCTGAGTGCCGTCGGTCTTTTGCTGCTCATCGCGTGTGCAAACGTCGGCAACCTGATGTTGGTGAAGGCGTCGGGGCGTGAACGCGAGGCCGCCATCCGGCTCGCGCTCGGCGCCGGGAGGCGGCGCCTCGTCAGGCAGGCACTTACGGAGAGCCTGGTCACGTCGATGCTCGGCGGCGCCGCCGGCGTGGCGTTAGGCTGGTGGGGCACCCGAGCCCTGCAGGCGCTGCAACCGGGCGGAATGCTTCGCGTGTCGCAGTTCGAGTTCGACTGGGTCGTGCTCGCGTACGTGCTCGCGATCACGACGGTCAGCGGTCTGTTGTTTGGCATCGCCCCAGCCCTCTGGTCCAGCCGGCGGCTCCCGCTCGATGCGCTCAAAGACGGCGGTCGCGGCGGCAGCGAGAGCCGCCGCATCCGGCGGTGGGGCGAGCGACTCGTCATCGGTGAAGTCGCGCTCGCGCTGATGTTGAGCATCGGGGCAGGGCTTCTCGTTCGCAGCCTTCTGCGTCTCCAGCACGTCGATCCCGGCTTCGATCCGAACGGCGTGCTGGCGGTGAGGGTATCGCTTCCCCAGGGACGCTACGACACCAATGAGAAGATCGTCTCGTTCTCCATACAACTCGAGGAACGGCTTCGCGGAATCCCTGGTGTGCAGTCCGTCGGTGGGATCTCACAGCTGTCGCTCGAGAACGCGGGCTACACGAGTGACTTCACCATATCGGGATGGCCGGCCGGCAAGTACGGCAGCGAGGTCGGACACCGTCGCGTGACGCCGGAGTACTTCAAGACGATGAGGACCCCGGTTCTCGCGGGCCGAGCGATCACGGTGGACGACCGGGCCGACGCCCCCCAGGTCGTGGTCATCAACGAAGCATTCGCTCGTAGGTATTTCCAGGGCGAGGATCCGATCGGCAAGCGGATCACGTTCGATCGCGTTCCGGACTCGGCGTCGGTGTGGAATACCGTCATTGGCGTCGTGAAGAGCCAGCATCAGACGAAGCTCAATCTCGAGCCTCAGATCGAAGTGTTCGAGCCGCTCGCGCAGTCGCCGGCCGGGATGTTTGCCGTGCTTCGCACCGCCGGTGATCCGGCGTCGTTAGGGCCCGCGGTGCGACGCACGGTGGCGGAGATCGACCCCGCGCTGGCGATCGAGTCGATGCGAACCATGAACGAGGTGCGTGCCCAGTCGCTTGCCCGCGAGCGCTTCCTCACCACATTGCTGCTACTGTTCGCGAGTGTCGGCCTCGCCCTGGCGGTCGTTGGCGTCTACGGCGTGATGGCGCAGATGGCGCGTCGCCGAGTGCGCGAGATGGGGATCAGGCTGGCGCTCGGTGCGCAGGCGAACGACGTGCGGTGGCTGGTCGTTCGCAACGGGCTGCGGCTGGTGCTGCTCGGGCTGGTGATCGGGACGGCGGGTGCACTCGTGGCGACGAGGACGATGCAGGCCTTGTTGTTCGGTGTGGCGCCCAAGGATCCGCTGACGTTCGTGTCGGTTCCGCTCGTGTTGGTCCTGACCGCGCTCGTTGCGACGTGGGTGCCGGCGACCTATGCGAGCCGGGCCGATCCGGCGACGGCCCTTCGCGCAGAATAACGACGGTGCGGGTAGCGCGTGAACCCGGCTACGGCTTCCTGCCGGCGGCGGCAACGGCAGCGTACTCGCCGCTCCGCCGCTTGAGGTAGTCGACGACTTCGCCGTCGAACCCCATCTCGAGCTTCAGCCGAACGACATCGCGCACGAGCTGCCTCGTGTAGTCGTGCTGCAGGTGTGAGCAGACGCGCTCGAGCAGCAACGCGATGTCACCATCGAAACCAACGTTAGGCGCCGCGGTCGCGCGGCGAGAACCCGGGTTGGCCATGCCGCGTCCCTTGCTGAGATGGCGGCAAGCTACACGGCAGAGTCTGGCGGCGCAAACATTTGTTGTGTCTAACCTCGTGCCCCACAGGAACTTACGCGCTCGCTGCCGAAGCGGCGTCGAGAATCGTTCGCACCCGGCGCGCGAGCTCCGCGGGCTCGTACGGCTTTGGAAGGAAGCTCTCATCGTCGAATCCCGACCCATCGCCGTCACCGCGCGCGTCGAAGCTGTAGCCCGACACGAACAGCGTGCGGAGCCGTGGCGCGCGGACCCTCAGCATCTGACTGAGCTCGCGTCCATTGAGTCCCGGCATGACGACATCCGACACCAGCATCGCGATCGCATCCGGCGAGCGATCGAACACCGTGACTGCGTCGGCGGCGTTCGCGGCTTCGAGCACCGTGTATCCCGCCTCGACGAGCACGCGCCGCGCGACCGTGCGCACCTCGTCCTCATCCTCGACCAGCAGGATCGTCTCCGACCCGCGCTCGATACCAGCGCGCGACGGCGCATGCCCCGAGATGTCGATGCGTGCGGTGCGCGGCAGAAAGACCGTGAACGTCGACCCGAGACCAGGCGTGCTGTCGACGGCCACGAACCCTCCCGACTGATGCACCACGCCATACACGGTCGCCAGTCCGAGACCGGTGCCGCGTCCAACCGGCTTCGTCGTGAAGAACGGCTCGAAGATTCGCGATCGCGTCGGTTCGTCCATTCCGACGCCGGTATCTCGAACGAGAATCGTCACGTACGCGCCGGGAAGAATCCCACGCGCCGCTGCATCGGCCGGGGACAGATTCACATCGGCGGTGGCCACCGTGAGCACACCACCGGCGGGCATCGCGTCGCGCGCGTTCACGACCAGATTCACGAGCACCTGCTCGATCTGGCCGCGGTCGGCGGTGACGCGTGAGACGGCCGGCGCGAGCTGCGTGAGGAACGTGATGTCCTCGCCGATCACCCGCCGCAGCATCCGCTCGGCGTCTGCGACGACCTCGTTCAGATCGAGCACCGCCGGTGTCAGCACCTGCTTGCGACTGAACGCGAGCAGCTGACGGGTGAGCAGCGCCGCGCGCGACGCCGCGTGCGCGATCTGTTCGAGGTCGTTCCGCAGCGGTATGCCGCCAGGCAGCTGATGGAGAGCGAGCTCCACGTTGCCCTTGATGATGGTCAGCAGATTGTTGAAGTCGTGCGCGATGCCGCCGGCGAGCTGGCCCACCGCTTCGATCTTCTGCGACTGCCGTAGCTGATCCTCGAGATGCCGCTGCTCGGTGACATCGATGGCGAGAACGAGCCGCGCGTGCCGTCCGGCGAACACGAAGTCGCGCGACACGATCTCGACCATGACCGTCGAGCCATCCTTTCTTTGATGGCGGTACGGGCCCGAGCGCTGCGAGCGAACCTCGCGTGGGGCCGCGGCGCGCGCCAGCGCGATGTCCGCATCCTCGGGTGGCCGGATGTCGGTGATCGACATCCGCGTGAACTCCTCCTGCGAGTACCCGTACTGGCCCACCGCCGCCGCGTTCACCGAGAGAAACATCAACGTCTCGGCGTCGATGACGAGAAGCGGAATCGGGTTCTCCTCGAACAGCAGCCGATGACGCTCCTCGCTTTCGCGAATGGCTTCCGCCGCACGCCGGCGGTCCGTGTCGTCGCGGATCACCGTCGAGAGGTACTCGATGCCCCCGGAGGGATTCCGATGCGAGAGGATGACCTGCGTCGCCGGATGTTCCGCGCCGTCTGCCCCAAGGAACGCGCTCTCCCCGCGCCAATAGCCGTCGCGAATCGCAGTCGGAATGGCCTCCTCGAAGATCATCTTGTGCACGCGCTCTGGATACGTATTCCCGATCCATCGACCGGCCAGATCCGCGTCCTCGGCGATGCCGAGCAGACGGCGGCCAGCGGGATTCATGTAGAGCGTCGTGAACTCGGCGTCCGACGTCGCGACCAAGTCCGGGGTCGCGTCGAGAATGGCAGTCAGTCGCGCTCTCGTCTCCTCAGCCTGTTTGCGATCGGTGATGTCGATGTGGATGCCGGTCATCCGGCTCGGTGAGCCGTCGTCGTGCCGTTCCACCACCTTGCCGCGGCCAAGGATCCATTTCCAGCCGCCCTGCTTCGTGCGACATCGGTACTCGGCTTCGTACGCCGGTGTCTGGCCAGCCACGTGCTCATCGATGGCCCGCTGTACGGCGGGCAGGTCGTCCGGATGCAGGCTCTGGTCCCACGTGCCCCCGGTACGACGCTCCATCTCGCCCGGCTCGTAGCCGAGCATGCGCTCGGCGGCGGCGCTGTAGTAGACGTCGCCGGTGTCGATGCTCCAGTCCCAGAGGCCCTCGTTTGCGCCCTCCAATGCGAACCGAAAGCGCTTTTCACTCTCCAGGAGCGCTTCCTCAGCGGCCTGTCGCGCGGTGATGTCGCGATAGATGCCGACGAGACTCGTCACGTCGCCGTTGGCGTCGCGGCTCACGGCGATGACCGTGTGCAGTGCGCCAGGCCGGCCGTCGGCATTGATGAACGGAATCTCACCTTCCCACCGGCCGTCCCGGAGCGCCGCCCGTCGTGCGGCGTCGGCGTGTGCCGGGTCGATCGCGGGACGACTGCTGGTGGCGTTCGGGCAGAGCGGCTTGCCACACGAGCAGGCGAGCAGGCGTCGTGCGGCGGGATTGCAATCGATGACGCGCCCGTCGAGGTCGGTGACGACGGCAGCGTCATCGATCATGGAGAAGACGAGCGCGAGGTGACGCGGCTCGTCGGAGTGGCTCTCGTTAGGAGCCGATGTACGCGAATTGGTGGCGACGGCGGGACCGAGCGAGTCGCGAAGGGCCACGATGCGAGACGAACGGGCGGAGGGAAAAAGCGAACCGCGGATTGTAGTCCGAACGCGCGGCGGAAACTGCGAGCAACATCACATTGCGCGGTTAGTTCACGGTCAGTCGGACCTGGGATCCTACCTAACGCTGAGCACAGTGCGTACCGTCTCGTGGACCGGGCAGTCGATTCCGGCGTCGGCGGCGAACCGCGCGACGGCGCCACTCAGTGTCTCGAGCTCCGTGGGCCCACCAGCTTCGACGTCGAGGAGGAAGCTGGGCTTCATGGTCGCGGGCAGCGTGTCGATGTAGGCGCACGTGCGCGGGCCCTCGTCGTCCGGCAGGGCGACCCCCCGAGCGCGTGCAACGTCCACGACCTCCGTTACCGCGCGCTCGATGAGTCGGCGGCCGCCCGGCGCGTCACGCACGGGGCCAATGGACGCGCGGGCCAACCCGCACACCGCGGCCATGGCCGTTATGAACACGAACTTCTGCCACAGCTCGATTTCCATGGAGCCGGACGCGCGCGCATCGATCCGCGCGTCGGCAAACATCTGTGCAATGGCGCTCGCGCGACCGCTCAGGCCCCCCGTCAGCTCACCCACGACCATGCTCTGGAAGCCGCTCCGCCGTTCGACGACGCCCGGGTCCGTTCTCACCGCGCTGACGCGAGCGAGCCCACCGAGCACCTTGTGCCGAGGTACGCCGCCGGCGATCAACTCGTCCGCGGCGGTGACGCCGTTGAGCAATGGCAGGACGTCGGCTCCACGATCCGCAACCGCGCGTGCGATCGGAATGATGTCGGCGAGCGAGTAGCTCTTCACGGCGATGACCGCGAGGTCGGCCGACGGGAGCTCGGCGACAGCGTTCGTGGCGGCGACGGGCGCGGTGAACTCGCCCTCGGGCGTGCGCACCGTGACGCCCCGCCGCCGTAGCGCATCCAGGTGCGCGCCGCGCGCGAACATGGTCACGTCATGGCCGGCGCGCGCGAGCTCGCCACCGAAACATGCCCCAACGCCCCCGGCACCAATCACGACGATCCGCATCGAGACCTCGATCAGTCCATCGTTAGGCGCAGCACCGAATCGGCCGCGCGATATCCTGTTCCCATCGCGCCGTGCACCGTGCCGGTCCGGCCCTCCGCGTCGGCGGCCTCGCCAGCGAAGAACAGCGTGTTCTCCACCGGGCGCGCGAGCCGCCTCGCGGCGGTACTGCCGCCGACCAGCGCGTAGCTGTAGGCGCCGAGCGTATACGGGTCGCGCAGCCAGTCATGGTGCCAGCAATGATCGATCAGCGACGCCAGCCGCCGGCGCTGCATGCCGAGCTGTCGAGCGAGCGCCGCGATGGCGCGGTGCTCGATCTCAGCCACGCCGTGCGCGGCGAGCCGTTCGGCCCTGCCGCCTCCCGCCCAGCCCACGAGCGTGGCCGCGCGCACGGGCGAGGCCGTCCACCAGACCGGAACGTCCTCGTCCGACGAGTGCAGAAACGCGAGCTCCGCCAGCGAGCGCCCGCCGGTTCGGCGTCTCACGGCCTTCGACTCCCAGAACGGCTCGCGGAAGAGCAGAACCATCCGTACCACGGAGCCCATCGCAAGCTGGCTCGCGGCGCGGCGCGTGTCCTCGATATCCGGGGAGAACGCGATCGCGGACTCGCCGGTCGTTTGCTGGAGCACGCCGAGTGGCACGGTGAGGATCGCGGACCGGGCGGAGACCGCTCCGCTCGGCCCTGATGTGCCGTGCGTCGGGGGCGTCGTGTATCGGACCTCCACCCGTCCCGGCTCCCATGCGATCTCACGGACGACGTGCGAGAGCCTAACGCCTGGCAACGACGCCGCGAGCGCCGCCGGGATGTGATCGTAGCCGTCGAGGATGCGACCCTGACGCTGATCCGCCTCGTCCTCCGGCGCGCCGCCGTCCGCGAGCGCGCGCTCGCTCACGCGCGTGAGATCAGCCGCGTGAAAGCCTTCGACGTACTCCCGTGCCAGCGTGCGCTGCTGCGCGAGTGCCGCACCGCCGGGCTTTCGGTCGAGGAATTCCTGAAACGAGCGGTCCGGCGTGCGCTCCGGATCGAGCCGGTTCATGACGCGACCCAGCTGGCGCCAGAAGTCCTCGTCGTCGAGTGGCGTCAGCTTGCCGCGAGCCGCCCGCCACCGCTCACCGTGGATGTCGCAGATGATGAGCTTTTCTTCACGGGCCAGGCGCACGACCTCGTCTGCGCTGCCGTGGACGAACTCGGCGCCGAGCTCGATCGGGACCGGCGTGCGATCATCGCGCACCGTAAGAATCCGTCCACCGATGCGGTCGCGTGCCTCGAGGATGGCCACGCGTGCGCTGGCCAAGTGGAGCCTCCGCGCCGCAGCGAGGCCGGCTACGCCCGCACCGACGATGACGACGTCGACGTCGTCGTTCGCGTCAGGACGAGTCACGCGGTCTCAGCGCCGTTGGGGAAACGGCCGGCGGGTCCGGAAACGTTGCGCCGAGTGGGCGCAACGTCTCGCGCATGCGGCGGCGCGCGTCCAGGTAGATTCGAGCGCCGGATCGCATGGAGCCGAGGATGGTGCCGAAATCGCGTGCGTCGACGCAGTCGATCGTATGCTCCCGCGTACAGCTCGTCTCGCGGTCGTGCAGGACCCGCATGGCGAGCACGAGCGAATCGAGACCCTCGAGCATCTGGCGATGGAAGACGGCGACAGTATCCGGTCGCATGATTCCACCAAAGCGCGTCGCGAGCCGTTCGATCGTGGCGCTGGCGCTGCTGTCGTAGGTGATGGTCCTCGTGGAGTCGAGCGTCAGGTACGAGACCACGGCGCCGAGCGCGCTGTCGCCGACGGCCGACGTGCGGTTGGCGTAGCCCTGGTAGCTCCCCTCGGATTCGCGGCAGGCGAGGCACACGACGGCCAGCGCGAGAAGGGCTGACCGCGACGACCGCATCGACCGCAGCGACCGCAGCGACCGCGACGGTCGCGGCGATCGGTCAGCGGGTGCGCGCGACGGCATCTGGCGAAATATGGGGTTTCTGTTCGAATCGCGATGAGAGGTCGCGGCGACGACCTGAGGGAGGTTCATTTACCGCCACTCGAAGCCACCCTACGCATCAGCACTGCACTCAGGCTGCAATATGCGCACTTCGCAGATCATTGGCATGACCGCCGTCGTCATCATGGCACGAACTGCCACGGCCCAGGACCCGTTCGAGATCCAGGTCTACGAGTATGCGACGGTACCGGCCGGGAAGTTCAATCTCGAGACGCACCTCAACTTCGTGCATCACGGGACGACGTCGTTCGAGGGGAAAGTCGCGCCGAGCGAGCATCAGACGCACCTAACGTTCGAGCTCACGCGCGGGATCACGAGCTGGTTCGAGCTTGCGGGGTACCTCGTCACCGCTCGACGCGAAGGCGAATCGCTCGAGTACGTGGGGTGGCGTGTGCGGCCCCGTGTGCGGGCGCCGGAGTCGTGGAAGCTCCCAGTCGGGCTGAGCCTGAGCACCGAGGTTGGGTTCCCGAAGGATGAGTACGAAGAGGCGGACGCGACGCTCGAGGTTCGTCCGGTCATCGAGTGGGGCCGCGGCCGATTTCTGCTCGACGTGAACCCGGTGGTGGGTCGCGCGCTGAGCGGGCCGGGGTCGGATGAGGGGTGGGACTTCGAGCCCGGCGTCCGGCTCGGCTGGGCGGCGACGAAGCGCTTCGACCTCTCGCTCGAGTACTACGGGGCGACAGGTCCACTGTCGGATCCACTGCCGAGCAACGAGCAGGTCCACCAGTTCTTTCCGGGCGGCGACTTTCAGGTGACCCCGAACATCGTGTTCAATTTCGGCGTCGGCTTCGGGGTGACGGACGCCGGGAACCGGCTCGTCTCCAAGACCAGGCTCGGGTGGATGTTCTAGTCGAGTCGGAGGATAACGCCAGCCGTCACCGACTGGCGACTCGAGTCGTGGGGAAAATCGTCCGACGGACGGTCGACGGCGCGCGCACGGAACACTAGGCTACAGGAGCGCCCATACATCGTGGCGCGCGAGTCACAGCGAGTCACACTCCCGCCATCCTTTCCCCATGCGCCGCTTCCTGGTTCTCGCCTTCATGACCGTCGTTGCACCGCGCCTCTCCACGCTCGACGCCCAGACCGACCCTCACATGGCGCGCGCGAAGCGGGTGCTCAGCACCACGCCACTCGTGGATGGGCACAACGATCTCCCCTGGGCGATCCGTGAGGCGACGGCGGCGCCACACGATGTGGAAGCGTACGACCTGCGCAAGAAGGTCCCGGGCCATACCGATCTCGCGCGGTTGAAGCAGGGGATGGTTGGCGGACAGTTCTGGTCGATCTACATCCCGGGCGAGATCAAGGATTCCGGCTACGCGCGCGTGCAGCTCGAGCAGATCGACATCGCGCGCCGCGTGATCGCGAAGTACCCCGAGCGGTTCCAGTGGGCGCTCACGTCGGACGCGGTGCGGGCGGCCTTCAAGGCGGGCAAGATCGGGTCGATGCTCGGGCTCGAGGGCGGCCACGCGATCGAGAACTCGTTAGGTGCGCTGCGCGTCTACTACGACCTCGGCGCGCGGTACATGACGCTCACGCACAATGTCACGCTCGACTGGGCCGATGCTGCGCTCGACTCGGCCAGGCATGGCGGGCTCACGAACTTCGGCAAGGAAGTCGTGCGCGAGATGAACCGCCTCGGCATGCTCGTGGATCTGTCCCACGTGTCTCCCGGCACGATGAGCGACGCGCTCGACGTCACCGAAGCGCCCGTCATCTTCTCGCACTCGGGCTCGCGCGAGCTGGTCGATCACAAGCGGAACATTCCGGACTCGATTCTCGCCCGGCTGCCGAAGAACGGCGGCGTGGTGATGGTGCCGTTCGTGACCTCGTTCGTGTCGAAGGAAGTGAAGGCGTGGGGCGATGCCCAGGGCCAGGCGCAGGAGGAGGCGCGGCGGAGGCTCGGCACCGACACGGCGGCGGTGCGGCGCGCGGTGGACGACTGGAACAAGGCAAACCCGCAGCCCAAGGCGACGCTCGCGCAGGTGGCAGATCACATCGAGCACGTCCGGAAGATCGCGGGCGTCGACCACGTCGGCATCGGGAGTGACTTCGACGGCATCACGGACCTGGTGGTGGGACTCGAGGACGTATCGAAATTCCCGGATCTGTTCGCCGAGCTGTCGCGTCGTGGCTGGACGGACACGGACCTGCGGAAGTTGGCGGGCGACAACGTGCTTCGCGCGTTGAAGCAGGCGGAAGCCGTTTCGGCGCGGCTCAAGAAGCAGCGGCCACCGTCGACGAAGACCATCCAGCAGATGGACGGTAAGGTCGCGCAGTAGCCGGAAGCTGGGGAACCGGGATGCGTGTAGTACGCCTCGGTTCCCAGTTCCCGGTTCCCAGTTCCCAGTCTTCGTGTGCCCCGCGTCACCAATCGGCGCCGTCAGTCGTCGGTGTGACGGCAACGCTGCTGCGACCGAATCGTCCTCGCATTAGGATGGACCACGTGCTGCGCATCCCTGAATCAGACCGTTGCTCGTCGTGATTAGCTCGTCTCGATCGCTCGTTATCTTCGCGAACGCGCCCGAAAAGGGCCGCGTCAAGTCCCGCATCGCCGCGGACCTCGGACCCGACGTCGCACTCACGGCCTACAAGACGCTGGCCGAGCACGCGGTGGCGGCGGCGTCGCAGGTGGACTGGTGCCGCAAGACCATCGCGTACGCGCCTAACGGCACTGGCGAGGCGATGCGCAGCTGGTTCGGGGACCTGTTCGACTATCGCGCGCAGGGCGACGGCGATCTCGGGCGGCGGATGCTGGCGGCGTTCGAGCGGGCCTTCTCGGACGGTGCGGACCGGGTGATCCTCATCGGCGTGGACTGCCCGGGCGTGACGGAAGCGATCATCACGGAGGCGTTCGCCCGGCTCGACCCCGCGGACGCGGTGATCGGTCCCTCCTTCGACGGCGGCTACTACCTCATCGGCATGAAGAAGCCGATCAAGGAGCTATTCACGGACATCCCGTTCGGTACGGGCGACACGCTGCAGAAGACACTGATGTCCGCGCGGCGCGCCAGCATTCGTGTGTCGCTGCTGGAGTGGAAGCGCGACGTCAATACGGGCGATGCCTGGAGGGGCGTGGCCAAGACGCTCACGGAGAACAAGCCCGTCTTCAAGTCCGCGTTCGCGTTCTAGATCGAGCCGCCACGGGGTGTTTGTCTGGCACCATCGTGGCGCTTGGCCCGGGGCCCGGCTCCATCGTGGCGCGAGGCGCGGGGACTCGGCTTCGTCGGCTGACGCGCGCTTCACGCCCTGAGCCAGCGGGCACTGGGGCCCGCGCGGGGATGGTGCCGGTGCCCCGCTGTCTCCGGGCTACGCGCGTACGCCTCCTCCGCCGAGCCCCCGCGCCCCACGGCATCGCACGCTGACCGCACGCTGCTCGTCACCGCGCACGCACCGGGACTCGGCTCGGAATGATTACGCTCCGACGTCTCCCGTCTCCCGTCTCCCG
>Ga0105249_10000576_pt1 | contig 33690 bp, 30 predicted proteins | sample KBSS44metaG_FD_81522 | JGI IMG/M metagenome (GOLD analysis project Ga0105249, IMG submission 81522) | Switchgrass rhizosphere microbial communities from Kellogg Biological Station, Michigan, USA - KBS S4-4 metaG | ecosystem: Host-associated > Plants > Roots > Rhizosphere > Soil | place...
GGCCGGCGGAGCGGCGCTCATCTGGCGCGAGCTTACCACGCGCGAGCCGGTGATCGACTTCCGCGTGCTGCGGCATCGACAGATGTGGGTGGGCACCGTGCTCGGCATCGTCATGGGCATCGGGCTTTACGCGATGGCGTTCACGCTCCCGGTTTTTCTCCAGGGCAATCTGCGGATGACCGCGGAGCAGACGGGAATCGTGCTGCTGCCCGGCGCGCTCGCGACGGCGTTGTCGATGCTCGTGGTCGGTCGTCTCACGGCTCGCGTCGATCCGCGAATCCTCATCACAGCGGGAGCACTGATGTTCGCGGGCGCGGCGTGGAAACTGTCGCTGATCACCGGCGAAAGCGGCAGCATGGATTTCTTCTGGCCGCTGATCCTCCGCGGGGTTGGGCTCGGCTTCATGTTCGTCCCGCTCACGACCATCACCCTTGCCGAGCTGTCGATGGCCGAGCTGCCGCAGGGCACCGGGCTGTACAACTTCTTCAGGCAGCTCGGCGGGTCGTTCGGCATTGCGGGGATCGCGACGCTCGTCTCCCGGTATACAGCCCAGTATCACGCGGTGCTCTCGGAGCACGTGACGACGCTCGACGCTACCAGCCTCGCGCGCGTGCAGACGCTGACGCGCGGCATGGTCGCGCGTGGCGCGGACCCGTGGACGGCGCGCGCACGAGCGTATCGTCTCATCGAGGCGCAGCTGACGGGGCAGGCGAGCGTCATCGCGTACTCACGCGTCTACGTGCTGAGCGCGGTCATCATTCTCGCGATCATTCCGCTGCTGCTGCTCGTGCGCCAGACACGCGGCGCTGGTGGACGCGGGCACGCGGTAATGGAGTAGGGCACTTCTCCCCGGCTTGGCACGCGCCGTGGTAGCGTATCAGTCGTCCGAGCGCCGATACGCGGTCGGGCGCCTCATTAGCGGGGACGTCAGCATGTCAATCCTCGTCGTCGGAGCGACCGGCTACATCGGAAGCAACGTGACCCGACACCTCCGCGCCGCCGGCTACGACGTCGTCGCGCTGGCGCGGTCCGACGCCAGTGCCGAGCGGCTCGGCCGCGAGGGAGTCGAGGTATGTCGTGGCGACCTGAGCGCTCCCGATACGATCCGCGCGGCCGCGGCGAACGCCGATGCCGTCATCCATGTCGCGGTCGGAGTGCAGGTCGGGCTTGTCTCGGAGGCGGATGTTGCAGCGGTCGACGCCATGATCGACGCGCTGGCAGGAACCAGTCGACCGTTCATCCTGACGAGCGGCGTCGCCGTGTACGCCGGGGTTGCTGGCGCGACCGTCGATGAGGAGACACCGCTCGAGACGGCGGTTCCGACGCAGCTCCCGCGGATTCGGCTGGAGCAGCGCGTGGTGCGCGCGGCGGAGCGCCGTGTGCGAGGCGTCGTGCTGCGTCCGGCGTTCAGTTATGGGCGAGGTGGAGCAGGTTTGCTGCTTCGCGTTCAGTTCGAGCGTGCGCGTCGCACCGGGGTCGGCGCGTACACCGGCGACGGCAGTGCGCTGTTTCCTGTAGTGCACGTCGACGATCTCGCTCGTGCCTATGTGGCTGCCCTCGAGCTCGGGCAGGCGGGCTCGATTTACAACGTCGTCGGCCGCACGCACTCCGCATGCGAGATTGCGGCGGCGATGAGCCACTCGGTCGGTGCGGACGGGCGGATCGCTCCCTTGTCCGCCGACGAGGCGCGCGACGCATGGGGTCCGCTCGCGCCGGTGCTTCATGGACTCCCACTCGTATCGGCGGTGCGCGCGACGGTGGAGTTGCGATGGACCCCTCAGGAGCCGTCACTGATGTACGAGCTGGTGCACGGATCGCTGCGCCTCTCTGCCTAGCGACCCAGCGCGAACCGCACGGTAACGCGATCAGGCGCCTGCCTAGCGCCGCCCATGCCGGTGCAAAACGGCCTCGATCGCCTCAGACGCCGCGGCCGCGCCATCCTCCGCGCTTACCCGCGCGCTGATCGTGCGCGCTCGTGCCGCGTAGCCCGGTTCGTCCAGCAGCCGCCCGAGCTCTCGGGCGGCGCGTCGCGCGGTGTATCGCCCTGACGGGATCGTGCGCGCGACGCCGAGCCGCGCAGCGCGCCACGCGTTATCCGGCTGGTCGTGCGCGAACGGGACGGCGAGGATTGGCCGACCTGCTCGTAATCCCTGTGCGAGCGTACCAATGCCACACTGCTGCACCACCGCCGCGGCGCGCGGAAGGAGCAGCGAGTGCGGCACCTGGTCCAGTGCGAGCACTTCCGGTGGCAGCGACCGCGAGAGCCGAGCGGCGCGCTCCGTGCCGGCGAGGAGTACGGCGCGCCGCCGGAGCCGACGCACCGCCTCGATGCTCTCCTCGTAGAAGCGCCCCGCCGCCAGCACTGCCGAACTTCCGAGTGTGAAGACCACAGGCGGTTCGCCGCTGTCGAGGAAGCGGGCGAGCGTGGGGTCGAGCGACGCCCCGTGCCCAGCGTCGTAGAACACATGGCCAGTCACACGCACGTTCGGTGGCCAGTCCGGCTGCGGCTCGGCCAACACGCAAGAGAAGAGGGCAAGGACAAGCGTCGGCGAGTGCTGGCCCTCGAAGACAGGGTGTTGCCCTCGCGGGAGCCGGAGCCGCGCGCGCAGCGCGTCCACCGGCGCCAGCCACGGCCGAGTCATCCGGTGCGCCGCGCGCATCAGAAGAACCGTCGGCCAGCGCGTGACCCGCTCGACGCGCTTGAGCCACGGCGCGGGCGGCATCACGAACGGGTCGTGCTCGGACATGAAGCTCGCCGGTGCGAGCACCGTCGAGACCCACGGCATTCCTGTCGCCTCGGCAAGCACGGGCCCCGCGAACGTGACGGGGTGAGTGACGAGCAGCTCGGCGCCCGTGGCCGCCGCGCGAAGCGCGTCATACGTTCGGTCGATGGCCGGCGCGAGCAGTTCGCGAAGCAGGAACTCTGTACCTTTCCGCGCGTCCATGATGCGGCCGACGACGGTAGTGTCGCCCGGCTCGACGTCAGGCCCTACGGCCGCGTGCTCGAGCCCCTCGCGCTCGACGGCCGCACGGTAGTAGGCGGGGATCGCCAGCACCGGTGTGTGCCCGCGCGCACGGAGCGCGAGCGCGAGTCCGATGTAGGGGTTCACGTCGCCGTAGGACCCCCAACTCGTAATGACGATGCGCGCCATCACCAGAAGCTAATCGAGTCCGCGTTAGGCCGATCGATCCACCACCTCCGAGGCTTCGTTCGGACGGTGAGCTCCCTCAGCCCGTTGTCCGATGGTCTCGGCAGGTCGACCGCGGCACGCTTCTGGCGCGGGGTAGCACACTTACGCAGCGCTCCGTTAGGCAACCAGCTTCCGGCGGCGACACGTGCTCTCGCTCCTCCTTGGCCTCGCTCAGCTTGGCCACATCATTGCGCGGACCGCGCGCAATCCTGAATTCCGCGCCTTGCTGATCCTGTACGGGATCATGCTGGGGCTCGGCACGACATTCTATGCCCGCGTCGAAGGCTGGAGCGTGCTCGATGCGATGTACTTCTGTGTGGTGACGCTGGCGACGGTCGGGTTCGGAGACCTTGCGCCGCACACGTCGCTCGGCAAGGTATTCACGATCGTGTACGTGATGATCGGCAGCGGTGTGTTCGTCGGCGTGGCTGCCGAGTTCGCCATCACGATTCTTCGGCGCGAGGATGCACGGGCGCGGAACGCCGAGGATGCAGGAACTCGGAACGCACCGGGTCGCCGCATCCGGGATGAGCTGGAGAGCGCTGACGACGAGTAGGTGCGCGGCAGAGCCACCGTCCTGCTCCTCTTACAGCGCCGTTGGGCGGAAAGTCAGCGCCCGCTCGCCTCGCGCCTAACAAGTCTTGCGCGGCCGCCTCCACGGCACGACGAAGCAGCCGGAGGCGCTGCCCCCGGCTGCTTCGTCGTCCTTCACCCGTTTGTCAGCTGCTGCTCAGGGCGATCATTCCTGATTACGCAGGAAGCGGGCGAGCGCAACACGACGCGCGCGACGCCGTCGGACGAGCCGGCTGCCGACCAGAAGGCGCGCCGCCCTGTTCTCACCGCCCTCATCGGCATCATCGTCATCCCCTTCGTCCAGATCGTCCTCGGACTCGCTCCGCTGCTTCAACAGCTTGACCAGGAGCGCGCGACGTACGCGCCGCCGGCGCAGGATGCGGCTGGCGACCAGGAGGCGCAGGAACTTGCGCTCGCGATCGGTGCCTTCCTCGCCAATGTCCTCGTCGCCCTCATCCGCCTCATCATCGAACTCCTCTTCCCCCTCGCCACCCCCCGCGCGCTCTCGGAGGAGACGCGCTACCAGTGCGCGACGGACGCGGCGGCGCCGAAGCATCCGGCTGCCGAGGACCAGGCGCAGGAGCTTGCGCTCGTCGTCGCCTCCCGTCTCCTCGCCTTCCTCGTCGTCATAATCCTCATCCGCCTCATCTTCACCCTCGGACCCCTCGGAGCGCTGTTTGATGAGATGCGCGAGGAGGACTCGGCGCATACGCCGGCGCCGCAGCAGGCGGCTGCCGAGGAGCGCGCGCACGAGCTTGCGGTCGTCATCATCCCCACCCTCTTCGTCGTCCGTGTCCTCGTCTCCATTTTCCTCCGACCCTTCCGCCCGCTCGCTGAGGAGTCGTGCGATGAGTGCGCGGCGGATCCGGCCGTTTCGAATCATCTTCCCGCCGACTGCGAGTTTCGCGAGGTCTTCAGTTTCCCGTGCATCGGTGCTCATGTGGTGCTCCTTGGTTGTGCGTAGCGTCTAACAGGTGAACCGGCGGCGGAAGGATCATGCGGCCGCCACGAACGTCGCTTCCATGACGGTGGGCTTACTTCCTGGAGTGCTCCATCAGTGTGCCCAGAATCGCGCGGTTCAGCGCGGGGCGCTCCGTCAGGTGACCGACACCGCTCCGCTCGAGCAGCGGCGCTAGCAGCTGCCGGCGAAATTCAGCGTCCTCCGGCGATTCCTGCGTCTCTTCCTCCTCTTCGATTCCGAGCACGCATGCGATGCCGGCTTCGAAGGCTTGCTCCACCAACGCGGTGACGCGTTCGTCGCGCCCTTCCTTCATGAGGCTCGCCTTCTCGTCGTCGGAGAGCTCGCGCCGCGCGCCCGTCGCATCCACTCCCTCGACACGAACGACCTCGGCCGATTCGGCGTCGATCGTTATGGTCACGGTCATGAGCCTGTGGACGGGCTGGTCCGCCCTCACCGCCGTGGTCCGGGTCTTCGGCGCTTCGGTCTGATCCGCCTTCTCCACTCGTGGCTGTCCCGGCTTGGCGGGCGGCTGATACTGATCGGCCTTGATTGGCGCTTTCGTCGTGCTTGGTGTGCTCGGGGTGGGCGGTGTTTCGGCCATGGTGGGCTCCTGAGGACGAACTTGTTTCGCGCGGTGACGAGGGACGCGTCGCGCACCGCGCGCGAGCGGCTCTCAGGAAAACGATCTCGGAAGTTGGGGGTTGCGAGCCCGTTGCGAGGGCCCGGGGTGGGGGTCGCCAACAAGCCGGGCCTCTGCGGGCTCAATTCTGCTAACGACTCACAATCTCGCGAACCGTGTGCGACGAGCCATGGGACCTTCGTACGTCATTGATGCTTGGCCATGCCGTCAGCGCGTTACCGGGCCGTAGCAGGCGGCGTCTTGCGGCGCTGCGCATGACGTCCACGAACGCACGAGCCACAGCTGAGGGCGACTCGAATGGGCCGCGACTCCTGCGAGACGCACGACATCACGCGAATGTCGTCGCCTTGGCTTCGGATTACTGCACGGGTCGGTTGCGCGAGCGCGCTCAACGGCAATCGCTTCCGCTCGACGTACGCCGTCGCACGCTTGTGACGTACGGGCTCGCCGCGCATCGCGACGTTCGCGAGCCATCGGCGCGGTTGCGCGAGGAACGGGCCGAGTACAACCCGACCGTCACGCTTCATCGGCGAGCCGTTGAACGCGGACCGCGTCGTCGTCCATCGAGAGGATTTTGTGCGCGACCGTGCGCGCATCGCGGCTGCCTAACGACGACCGCGCGCTGAACGGTGAATCATCCGGCAGCGCCTGCGCGAAGCCCTAACGACGCCCAAAAGGCGTCGTAGCGCGGTGGATGAAGTTCCGTGTCAGGCAGCCGCACGCTCGGCCAAAGGTCGGCGGCGCAACGAGGTCAGCGTGAGCGAGGGTGGCGAGTAGGCCGCTCCCTCCAACGGCGCCACTCGGGAAATATTTCGCGCGAAGCGTGTCGGGCTGCTGGCCGCCCTTGCGGTACTTGCCGGTGAGCATGCCTTTCGCCAGCGGGCTCCACGCCATCACGCCCATTCCGTAGCGCTGGCACGTGGGGGGCACCTCCCGTTCGATCGATCGGTACAGGATGGAATAGGGCGGCTGTTCGGTGCGGAACCGCGCCAGTCCGCGGCGCTCGGCGACCCATTGCGCTTCCACGATGTCAGACGCGGGGACCGTCCACGCGCCGATCGCGCGCAGCTTGCCTTCCCGCATGAGATCGGTGAGCACCGACAGGGTCTCCTCGATGTCGGTGTCCGGCGCGGGTCAATGGACCTGGTAGAGGTCGATATGGTCGGTCTGAAGGCGGCGCAGCGAGTTCTCGAGGGCGCGAGTGAGCCAGCGCCGCGAGCTGCCACGCTGGTTCGGATCGTCGCCCATCGGATGAAAGGCCGTAGTGGCGAGCACGACGGCGTCGCGTCGGCCCTTCAGCGCCTTGCCGACGATCTCCTCTGACTCGCCCTTGCTGTACGCATCGGCGGTATCGATGAAGTTGATGCCGGAATCGAGGGCCTTGTGAATCACGCGGACGCACTCATCGTGATCGGGATTGGCGAGCTTCCCGAACATCATTGTGCCCAGGCAGTAGGGGCTCACCTTGGTGCCGGTCCGCCCGAGCGAACGACGTGTACTAGCCGCGCAGCCGCGCGAGCGCCCAGGCCACGTGATCGCGCACCATTGCCTCCGGCTCTTCGTCGCGAACGCGCTCGAGGAGCCCGACGTCGTCCGCCGTGCCGACGTTGCCGAGCACCACGGCCGCGTTGCGCTTGAGCCCACGCAGCTTCGCGCGCTTCATGGGCGAGCCCTTGAAGGCGCGGCTGAACTCCGCCTGCGTCATGCCTAACAAATCGCGCGCCAGCGTCCGCGCGTCTTTCCCCGCGAGCGCCTCGCGCGCCGCGAACGCGGACTCGTCAGGTAGCTCCCGCGAGAAGCGAACGTTCCACGGACACACGTCCTGGCACACGTCGCAGCCGTAGAGCAATCCGCCCATGGCTTCCCGAAGCGCGACGGGAATCCCGCCGCGGAGCTCGATCGTGAGGTACGAGATGCAGCGTCGCGCATCGAGCACGCCTGGTTCGAGCAGCGCCTGTGTCGGACACGCGTCGAGACATCGCGTACACGTCCCGCATCGTTCGGCCTCGAACGGATCGTCCGGTACGAGATCCAGATCCAGCAGCAGCGCTCCCAGGAAAAAGAACGAGCCCGCGCGGGGATTGATGAGCATCGTGTTCTTCCCGAACCAGCCCAGACCGGCGCGGCGGGCGAGGTCACGCTCCAGCACGGGACCCGTGTCGACGTAGCCCTTTCCGGCGATGTCGCGACCGACCCACTGATTCACCTGCTGGTGGAGATGGCGCAATCGCACGTCCATGACGTCGTGATAGTCATCGCCGCGGGCATAACGCGCGACTGGCCCACTCGGCTCCCCTCCGCCGTAATCCAGTGCGACGACCACCGCGCTCCGCGCGCCCGTCACGGGTCGGCGGGAGTCGCGTCGCTTTTCCGCGCCGCGCTCGAGGTAGGCCATCTCGCCCGCATGGCCGTGCGCCAGCCATTCGTCGAACCGAGACGCGGTGGTCGCCGGGCCTAACGTGGCGATCCCGACGAGATCGAACCCGAGCCCGTACGCCTGGGCCTTGATGCGCTGCTCGAGTGAAGCTCCCGCCGTGGAGTCGTTGGCTGCGAGTTCGCCGATCGACTGGCGATCGGGCGGGGCGATCATCACTCGCCGCGGCCGACCCACCGCGCGTACCGCACGACGTCGTCGACCGGCGGAACTATGTCGTGGTCCCCGTACGCCGTGTGCATCCGCCATCGGACGTACTTTGTCGATGGGAGCGGCAGGAAAGGGAACCGGGCGTACCACCCGCGGGCTCGGAAGCGCCAGGCCACACGAAGGAGGTCGGCGGCGAGCGACGGGCTGACGAGCCCGCGACCCGCGAGCTGGAGGGTGAGCCGCAGCCAGGACATGCGGTTGAATTTGTCGTCCGCAGCGCCCTCGACCAAGAGCGGCTAGACGTCGCCGCGCTTCCGGGCCTTCGAGTACCAGCGCACGATCGTAAGCAGAATGCCCGAATAGCCCAGGACCATTCCACCCTTCCAGGCGACGTCGCCCAGCTCCGGGTCGGTCGTGTGAAGCCCCCAGGCCATACAGACGAGCCCCGCGCATGACCACATGATGCACGTGAGGGCCGCCCGAACGTTCGCCCAGAACGCGTCGCGAGAAGCGAGTCGATGCTCCTCGGCGCGTTTACGCTCCATCTCTTCTCTGACGTGACGAGGTAACGGCATCAGAATCCGGGTGGATTGGCGGCGGTCAGCAGTTGTCTCAGCGCACCTTCAGCGCTTCGTGGTCACCAGGATTACCCCGCCCATATGCCCGGTTCCCCACTTCGTCGTGGCATCGCGGGAGCTGAAGAACTGGATCTCCTTGATCAGTCTCGCGTTCACGTTCGAGAGCGTCGCCACGCCACCGTAGGCCACGTCGTCCACGTAGACTTTCGGCCGTGACGTCTCACCGGTGGCGTCGGTGGGCGACCCCTTGCCGCGGCCGCGCAGCATATGCGGCCTCAGCTTCTCGATGACCTGGAGTGCGTTCACGGATCCACCGGCGATCGCTACGATCTCCGACTCGACGATGATGTCCTTGTTCGGGGATCCGGGGCCGAGTCCGCTGCCCCCTCCACTCGTTGCGCACGCCAGTGTCGATGCCACAGCCATTGCAGCAAACACGACGCGAGCACGCATAGTCGTTCTCCATGCAGTGTGACGCCAGGGCTCATCACGCCACGGCGGATTCTGCTCCACGCTCGCCGTCGGATCGGTCGGCCGCAAGGTCACCGGGCGCGGCCGGATGGTTCGACCAGCTTCGGTCGACGAAAGTTGCGCCGTCGAGCCCCGTGGGGATCTCGAGTCCCAGGGCGGCGAGCGCGCTTGGCATCACATCGACGGTTCGCCGAGGCACGCGGGCGACGGGGCGGTTCGTCAACAACGGGACCAGCATGTGATCACGGTGCAGCGCACCGTGCGACGACACGTGCGGGATCGGCTCGTGCCGGTCGCGGAAATCCCAGTCGCGCGAGGCCGAGAGAATCACGTCGCCCGATCGCGGCGCACCGGCCAGTCGCGCGACCTGAACGATCGCATCGGGATAGTCCGACTCGCGGGTCGCCTCGTAGGCCGCGTCAGCGCGGATCGACTCGTGTGCGCCGATGGCCAGCGGATCGCCCGTCAGCGGACGATAGCTGAACGTCTCGTCCTGCACGGTGATCATGGCCGAGCCTCGCTCGCGATGGCGGACCTCGAATCGATCGGCGGCGTGCGGCAGAATCATGAGATCCACCGAAGGTCGATCGAGGAGCGATTCGGCCAGGTCCGCCCACCGGTCGGCGACCGAGGGCCACCACGGCCGCTCGGTGCGGTCGAGATCGAGATAGATGTGCGCCATCGCGTTGCCGCTGACCATCACGGCCGCGTCGCGCCCGCCGGAGAACGTCCACGGGTGCGTGATGGTCCCATGACCCCACGTCCGGAGCAGCGTTGCGAGATCGTCGTGCTCGGCCACCGGTGAGTGACCGTGATCGCTCGCGATCCAGAGATGCATGGAATCCCATCGACCTGAGCGTTCAGCATCGTGCCGTATGGTCGCTGCCGTCTCATCGACGATGCGCATTGCCTCGTGGACCGCAGCCGAATCGTGCCCTGTCGCGTGCGACGTCTTGTCGATGCCGGTCAGCGCCGCGAACGCGAAGCGCGGACGGGCCTCCCGGATGCGTCGCGCGACCTCGGCGCCGATCTGGCGGTCGATTGCCAGCCAGCCGGCCACGTTGCCGCTGAAATGCGTTTGCGCCGCGCGCGCGATGAACCTGATGCCGCGCCCTACTCGCTCAGGGCGGCGGAGCCCCCGACCGATGACACTCAGCGCACCGACCGATGGGCCCGCGAGCTCGAACACGGTCGGCGCAGCGCGATCGAGATCCGTGTCCACGTGGCGCATCTCCGCGCCGACGTAGCTCCGGCAGCGGTCGAATCTACGCGCCGTTTCCCGCGTTCGGTCGAACCATCGCAAGCCCGGCAGCCCGACGGGGCCGGGATACCGGCCCATGAGAAACGGCGTATATGCGGGTCCTGTGACCGACGGAAACACCGTCGTGACATTGGACAGCGATCCTTCGGCGCGCAGCCGGGCGAGTGCGGGCAAGGTGCCATCGTCCATGGCGCGGCCAAGGACATCGGGACGCGCCCCGTCGGCAAGAAGAATGATCACAGACAAAATGGATCCGTATGCAGGGCGTGGGTCGCTGACGACCGGTCGTAAACCCCATGGGAACGGCCCGGTGCGAGTGGCGCGCCGGTTCCCATGGTCGATAAACTCCTTCCCTTGGCGCGACCGGCGCCCGCGTTTCCGCAGACTGGAGTGAAATGGCCAAACGAAAACCACGATCGGGCGACTCGCGCCCGGCGCCGCCGACGCGCGCCGCCACTCAGCCGTCCGACAGTAGCACGACTCGGGCCCGATCCAAGGTCGGCCGAGGTCCGCGCACCGCTTCGGGCAAGAAGGCCAATCCCGGTACGCTCGCCCACGCCGCGGCCAACGCGCTCGAGGGTCTCCGGGAGCGGACGGAACAGGGGCACCTGAAAGCGGGCCGTACGCCGCCATCGCAGACGCCGGCGCTCAGAAGCGCAGGAGCGACGCGCGAGGTGGACGACGCGATTCGCAGCCCGTACGCGACCGTCACCGAGGACGAGAAGCTGCTCCAGCAGCCGGGCCAGTTCGACAACTTCACGCGCACCGACCCGTGGCGCGTGCTCCGCATAACGAGCGAGTTCATCGAGGGGTTTGACACCCTCGCGTCGGTGCAGAAGGGCGTCACGGTCTTTGGCTCCGCGCGTACCGGGCCCGAGGATCCGCATTATCAGAGCGCGCAGGAAGTCGCTCGGCTCCTTGCCGAGGCAGGGTTCGCGATCATCACCGGTGCGGGCCCCGGCATCATGGAGGCGGCGAACAAGGGCGCGCGTCTGGGTCGCGGCCGATCGATCGGCTGCAACATCGAGCTGCCCTTCGAGCAGGGTGCCAACCCGTACGTCGATACGCTGGTGAACTTCCGCTACTTCTTCGTGCGGAAGACGATGTTCATCAAGTACTCGGTCGCGTTCATCATCTTCCCCGGCGGCTTCGGCACGCTCGACGAGCTGTTCGAGGCACTGACGCTCATTCAGACGGGGAAGATTTATCAGTTCCCAGTCATCCTGTTCGGTCGGCACTACTGGGCCGGACTCGTACGCTGGCTGCAGACGCGCGTGCTCGGTGAGCGAAAGATCTCGCCGGGCGACATGGATCTCATGTTGCTCACGGACGATCCCGCCGAGGCGGCCGCCGCCGTGGTGTCGGCGTACGAGGCACAGGTGGGCACCGCGCGTTCCCGTTTGGAGGGCGAATGAAAAAACCTGGGAAGCGGTCGCGGGCAACGGGGAACACAAAGGCGTCGCGCAACGGCGGGAAAGCGCGAGCGGGCGAGCAAGCTCCTGACGCGCGCCCGCGCGGACTCAAGAGCTCGCGGCCCGGCAAGACGATCAAGCGGTCGTCCGCGGCGGGTCCCAAGGCCGAACAGAAGCGCGCCGCCGAGGACCGTGAGCAGCGGGGCGCGAAGCACACGTCGCACGAGACCAGTCGGTTCCTGCGCGGTCAGCGGATCGATCCGCGGCGGATCGACGGCACCGAGACGGTGACCGAGTTGATCGACGGGACGTTCCTCGCCTACAACGCCGCTCGCTTACGGGAAGCCTGTCAGCTGTTCACCCAGAAGATGCTCGATGCGGACGTGACGGTGGGCATGACGCTCACGGGCGCGCTCACACCGGCCGGGTTGGGCATGGCCGCGTTGATCCCCCTCATCGAGGCCGGGTTCGTGGACTGGATCATCTCGACGGGTGCGAATCTGTACCACGACACGCACTTCGGCCTTGGTCTCGCGATGCATCGCGGCAACGCGCAGGAGTCGGACGTCGTGCTGCGCGAGGAAGGGGTCGTCCGCATCTACGACATCTTCTTCGACTACGACGTGCTGTTGTCCACGGACGCGTTCTTCCGGAAGATCATCCAGGGGCCGGAGTTCCAGCGCCCGATGTCGAGCGCGGAGTTCCACAATCTCTGCGGCAAGTACGTCCGCGAGCGCGAGAAGGCGTTAGGTATCGGGCAGAAGTCGCTGCTGTCGGCGGCCTACGCGGCCGGCGTACCGATTTACACCTCCTCGCCGGGCGACTCCTCCATCGGGATGAACGTTGCGGCGCTGGCGCTGGATGGCAATCGCTGTGTGATCGATCCCAACGCGGATGTCAACGAGACCGCTTCGATTGTGCTCGGTGCGAAGCGCGGTGGGGGGCGGAGCGGGGTGCTCATCGCGGGCGGCGGCAGTCCGAAGAACTTCATGCTGCAGACGGAGCCGCAGATTCAGGAAGTGTTGGGCATCGACGAGAAGGGCCACGACTTCTTCCTGCAGATCACGGACGCACGTCCCGACACAGGCGGCCTCTCCGGTGCGACCCCGGCGGAAGCGGTGAGCTGGGGCAAGATCGACCCGGACCGGCTGCCTGACGCGGTCGTGTGTTACCTCGACTCGACGGTCGCGCTGCCGCTCCTGACGTCGTACGCGCTCGCGGTGCGCCAGAAGCGCCCACTGCGTCGCCTGTACGATCGTCGGCGCGAGCTGATGGACCTGCTGCGGACTGAGTACGGGCGTGCCGGCGATCCTGCCGAGGCGGAGCAAACGGACTCGACGCTGCCCATGCACCGATAGCTCGGGGCTCAAGGAGTCCCGAGTCCCTTTCTCACCGCCCTGACGAAATTCGTCCTCGAGTAGTCGCCGCCGGACAGAATTCCTGGCAGCGACTCGCCGCCGAACAGCTCACGCACGATCACGGAGTCGGGAGCGCCTGTCTGGATTCGCCGCTCCACCGCGCCAATCGTTTCGTCCGTCCAATCCGCCTTCGCAATCAGCGACGCCGCCGGGTCGCGCACGAACCCGCGATGCGCATCGAACAGCCGCGCCGGGCCTAACGCGGCGACCCGGCGCAGCGTCCTCGCGAGGACCCGCGGGTCCTCGCCGCCGTGCGCGATCCGGACCTTCACGCCCAGGAACAGGTCGCCGCCGAACAGCGTTCCGCTGGCCGCGTCCCAGACCACGTGATGGTCGAAGGAATGCCCGGGTGCGCCCACGAGCTCGAAGCCAGGCTCCTCTAGCGGCGAAACCGCGCTTCTGAGCGCCGGCGTCGACCCCCAGGTGACGCGCCGGTACAACCGGATGCGCTCCGGCGATCGGAGAGCGGCGAGCGTTTCCGGGGCGGCGGCGATGGGGATCCCGAGACGTGCGACCTGCTCGACGTTGCCGGCGTGGTCCTCGTGATAATGGGTGAGGAACACGCCGCGCGGGCGCTCCTGGGCGAGCAGCGCCGTTACGTGCCCTTGTGCCGCGGGGAATCCGCAATCCACGAGCAGTCCGCGCACGAGGTACGCGCTCGCGGAGTAGCCGATGGCACGTCCCGCAGTGCTCGACATCTCGAACCGCGTGACATCTCCGTGGCGCTCGACTCGTATCATCGGGGAACGGTCTGCCTCACGTGACGGGGGCGGACGAGTGCGGAGAACGACCACGCCGGCATAATTGCCTCACCCTGACACCCGACTTACGTTAATGAAGGGGTAGCGCCCGGCCCGAAAGGCCGGGCGCTCCACTTTTTGTCTCTGAGTTTCGTCTCTGCGGGGCCCGACATGATTGAAGCGCTGAAGCAGAAGCTGGGTGACGAGGTGCAGCGTCTCCAGCACGAGTTGAACGTCGTGTTGCCAAGCGAGATTCGGCGGGCGGTCGAGCTTGGCGACCTGCGCGAGAACAGCGAGTACAAGGCGGCTCTGGAGCGTCAGCAGTTCGTGCAGGCGCGTCTTGGTCAGCTCCGGCAGCGTCTGAGCAAGCTCTCTCAGATCGACCTATCACAGATCCCCACCGACAAGGTCGGCCTCGGTTCACGCGTTGTCGTCGAGGATCAGCAGACGAAGACCCACGAGACCTACAGTCTCGTCTTTGGTGACTCGGTCGAGTTCGAGGAAGGCCACGTCAGCATGGGCTCGCCGATCGGCCGCGCCCTCGTCGGCAAGGGCATCGGTGATGACATCGTTCTCAAGCTTCCCGCGTTGACCCGCCGGATGCGTATCGTGGAGTTGACCACCATCCACCAGGGCGTCACCGAGTAGGCGTCCGGGCGGAGGGCGTTCCTGATTTGTGCCCTAACGCGCGCGAATGTAGTCGCCTCCGAGCCCTCAGCCCTCAGCTGAGGGCTCGCACCGTCCGAAGATGCGCTGTACGTCCGCCTCGTAACGCGCGATCTCGGTCCGAGCCCGCGCGTTGTCCCACCCGAGCCGGCCTGCCAGCACCGCCGTCGCCACGCGCGAGGCCGAACGGCCATGGTCCGCGACTTCGTAGGCGATCCGCAGGCGCCTTATGAGAACGTCCGCCAGCGTCAGCGCCATCTCGCGCTCCACGGCGTACACGACCTCCGCCAGGAGGTACGGCAGGTCGCGAACGATGCGACGCGCGAGCGCAGGCTCCTCGGCGGTGAGTGCGGACACCTCCCGCCATCGCGTACCGTGTGCTTCCACCAGGCGCCGGGCGATGATCGCGTCGCCGACTTCGAGCTCCGCGGCGCGCAGCGCCTCGTCGAGAGACCTGACGTCACCGCCCGGAAGCGGCAGTCGGGCGGTCGTCGATCGGGACGGCCGGCGGCCTAACGCTGTTTCCACCGCGCTCGCGACCTCCTCGGCCACTGAGCGATAGGTCGTCAGCTTGCCGCCCGACACGGAAATGACGCCGGTCGCGCTGCGGTCGATGCGATGCTCGCGCGATGCGCTGGCAGGGTCGCGCGTGAACCCCGACGCGACGAGTGGCCGGATCCCCGCCCAGGCGGCGATGACATCACGAGCCGTCAGGTGCGCGGACGGAAAGAACAGGTTGGCGGTGGCGAGCAGGTAGTCGACGTCTTCGCGCGATGCGCGCACCTCGTCGGGGCGCTCGTCGGTCGGCGTGTCCGTGGTGCCAATGATCGTCGTGGCAGTCGATGGCAGCGCGAACATCACCCGCCCATCTACTGGGGACAGTAGCGTCAGGGCACCGTGGGTCGCCAGCCGCTCGAGCGGCACGGAAATGTGCACTCCCTTCGTGGCCCGGACCGCGTTCGGAGACTCGCCCACGTCGAGCGCCCGAAGCGTGTCGGTCCACGGTCCCGTCGCGTTCACTACGACTGATGCTCGGACGTGGATGTCGGCGCCGCCCTCGCTATCGCGGACGACGGCCCCGGTCACGCGTCCTCCGTCCCGCGTGAAGCGAACGACCGACGCGTGATTCACGACGACCGCGCCATGCTCTTCCGCAGAGAGCACGTTCGCGAGTGCGAGCCGAGCGTCATCGGTGGCGGCGTCGTAGTACTCGGCCCCGCCGAGAAGCGCGTCGCGTCGCACGGATGGCTCCTGCGCGATCACCGCTGCGGCGTCGAGCGACCGATGATTCTTCACGTTGCGAAACGCGGCCAGCGCGTCGTACATGAAGAGGCCGGCGTTCAGCTTCCACCTCGGAATTCGTGCGCCGCGGTAGACCGGCCATGTGAATCGCAACGGACGCACGAGGTGCGGCGCGATGCGCATGAGCGTCCGCCGTTCTCGGCTCGATTCCAACACGAGATGGAGATGGCCATGCTCGAGGTAGCGCACGCCGCCATGCACGAGTCGCGACGACCGGCTCGACGTGCCGCTTCCGAAATCGTCACGCTCGACGAGTGCGGTGGAGAGCCCCCGGAGCGAGGTGTCACGCGCGATGCCTGCGCCGGTGATCCCGCCGCCAATGACGAGCACATCGAACTCGTCCTCGCCGAGTCGCGCGAGACGGCTGGCGCGCGTGGGCTGCGCACCCTTACGGCTCTCTGGCGCCCGGCCGGCGTCGCTACCGGTCATCGATGACCGGCACCGTCGATCCGCGCGACGACCGCGCGCACTGGGCGATCCGGTACGCCGAGCGCGGCGACGAATTCGGTCGGGCGCCGTCCGCGTGGGTCGTCGATCGCTGCCTTACGCTGCCGTCCGGGGCGACGATCGTCGATCTCGCGGGTGGGACCGGGCGGCACGCGGCGCCCTTGGCGCGCAGTGGCCGCACAGTCATCGTCGTCGATTTCGTTCCACGCGCGGTCGCGGCGGCCATGAGCCGCCACGAGCGGGTGCGCGGGGTCGTCGCAGACGCGCGCGCCTTGCCGCTCCGCGACGCCTCCGTCACGGCGATCGTTTGCGTGAGCTTCCTGGATCGCTCGATCTTTCCCGCCCTCATCCGGGCGATCGCGCCCGGCGGCGCGCTCGTGTACGAGACGTTCACCGTGCCGCATCTGGATGTCGTCGGACGCGGTGCCGCGCGGGGGCCACGCAACGTCGCGTACCTGCTTGAGGCCGGCGAGATCGCGCGGCTCGTCGCCCCGCTCGAGATTCAGGAGCACGAGGAGGGGTTGGTCGTTGACGACGCCGGCGAGCGGTACGTCGCCCGCGTCATGGCAATCAAGCGGTGATTCACCGTGTCGTCCTGATTCCCGGATTGTGGTTCGCGAGTACGTTCATGCCGTGGACGTGTCCTCGGCGCCCGGCTCCGGCGAACCTACCTGCTTTCCCTCTGTGGCCATAGGGGAGACTCCGGTCCAGAGTCTGATGATCGCCGGATTCTGCCGGGTCCCGGGACTCAACTTGGACTCACCCCAACGGTTTGAGGGGAAGGCACTCGATGGCGACTGTAGAGAGTCCGCCAGGCCTTCGATGTTGCCGCGAGCGATGGGACCGGACGACCTTGCCGACTTGCGCGCAGGCCGTTCTGCGCGATGCTAGCTTCTCCACCATGACGCCGCGCCAGCGGAAGCCGTGAAGCACGGTCCTCGAGGAATCGGGCATCGCGGTTCGCGGTTACGAGCCCAACGCTGGCTCGCTACTCTGCCGCGAGTTTCGGCTCGACGGGGAAAAGGATCGCATGTCGTTAGGCCACCGGGATCGCACACTCGCCGAGCTGCAGGCCGGGGAGCTCTAGTGAGGTAATGACCGTGAATAGTTCGACGAAAAACGCATCCGCTCAACCAGGCATCTGGAAAAGGACACGACGCGATCTCGTCGAGTGTGTCGTCACGATCATCGTGATGGACGCCATCGCTGTTGGTCTCGGCGGATTTCTGTCGCGTCCTCTGGGACAGGAGATGTGGGCGGTCGGTTTCGGCGTCGCGGGCTGGGTCACGATCTGCTTCGCTACGGTGATCGCGGCGGACCTGCTCTTCGGCATCGCGGTCACGCGCCGGGACATCCCGTCGAGCACGCAACGCTAGGTGACGGATTTCAGCCGGTCTCCGGCAGTCGTTGTCCGAAACGCGCCTGACTCGCCGTTCCGCGGACTCACTTTGGACACACCCCTAACGCTAGGCGCCGTGCTATCAGTCGCTTACCGCGCTGAGTAGGTTTCCGCCATGGCGAGCTTTGGCAACGGCAGGCGCGTAGCGATCGTGGCGGGGGTGCGGACACCCTTCGCCCGCTCGGGCACCGCGCTCAAGAACATCTCTGCCACTGAGCTGGGCAAGGTGTGCGTCGCGGAGCTGATCCAGCGCACGAATCTCGACGGGCGCGAAGTCGACGCGCTGGTGTTCGGCACGGTCGTCCCATCGGTCATCGCGCCGAATATCGCCCGCGAGGTTTCGCTGCTTCCCATGCTTCCCAAGGGAGTGCAGGCCGTCACGGTCAGCCGCGCCTGCGCCTCTGCCAACCAGGCCATCACCGATGGCGCCGACCAGATCGTCCTGGGACATGCAGCCGTCGTCATTGCCGGGGGCGCGGAATCGCTTTCGAACGTGCCCATTCTGCACTCGCGCGGGTTCTCGGATGCGCTCGTATCGGCATCCCGCGCGAAGTCCATTGGCGGCCGAGTGAAGGCACTCTCTCATATTCGGCCGAAGGACCTCGTACCCATCACCCCTGCCATTGCCGAACCGTCGACCGGCGAGACCATGGGACAGTCGGCGGAGAAGATGGCGAAGATCAATCACATCGCGCGTGACGAGCAGGACCAGTTCGCGCTGCGCTCGCATCGCCTTGCGTCGGCCGGAACCAAGGATGGGAGGTTGACCAGCGAGATCGCGCCCACGTACATCCCGCCGAAGTACGAGTCGGTGCTGACGAGCGACAACGGCATTCGCGACGATACGAGCATCGAGCAGCTCACGGCCCTCAAACCGGTGTTCGATCGAAAGTATGGAAGCGTGACCGCCGGCAATTCCTCCCCGCTGACGGATGGCGCCGCGAGCGTCCTGCTCATGAGCGAGGAGCGCGCCCGCGCGCTCGGCTACGCGCCACTCGGCTTCATTCGCTCGTACGCGTACGCCGCGCTCGACCCGGGCGAGCAGTTGCTGCAGGCGCCGGTGCTCGCCGCGCCAGTGGCATTGCAGCGGGCCGGCCTGTCGCTCCGTGACATGGATCTCGTCGAAATGCACGAGGCATTTGCAGCTCAGGTGCTCTCGAACTTACGTGGCTTCGAGTCGAAGGACTGGGCGGAGCGTGCCGGATTTTCGGAGCCGGTAGGTGAGGTCGATCGGGCCCGGCTGAATGTCATGGGCGGCTCGATCGCGATCGGCCATCCGTTCGGCGCGACCGGTGCCCGCATAACGACCACGCTGTTGAATGAGCTCGGGCGCCGCGGTGGCCAGTTCGGGCTCATGACCGTATGTGCCGCCGGCGGGATGGGGTTTGCGATGGTCGTGGAGCGCCAGTGATCGCTTGCTCATGACCACAGCCCTCACGACGGACATCCGGGACGGCATCGCGGTCATCACGCTCGACGTGCCCGGCGCGCCGGTCAACACGTTCGCACGGTCCGTCCGCGAGGAGTTTGCCTCCGTGCTCGAGCGTCTCGAGCGCGACCAGGAGATTCGCGCCGCGGTCGTTCGCAGCGGGAAGCCCGATGTATGGGTGGCCGGTGCGGACATCGAGGAATTCCTCGAGATCGAGACCGCGTCGCAGGCAGAAGCGATGAGTCGAGACGGGCACGCATTGCTCGAACGGCTCGAGAAGCTGCGCACGCCCGTCGTGGCCGCGATAAACGGGGCGTGCCTCGGCGGTGGCCTCGAGGCTGCGTTGGCGTGTGCCTACCGTGTGGCGACTGACGCGCCGAAAACCGTATTCGGATTGCCCGAGGTCCAGATCGGTCTCATTCCCGGCGCAGGTGGCACGCAGCGATTGCCGCGGCTCATCGGACTCGAGGCTGCGCTCGATATGATCCTCACCGGCCGCAACGTGCGTGCGCGGAAGGCGCTACAGGCCGGACTCATTGACGAGCTGGTTCATCCGGCACTGCTGGATGAAATCGCGATCGCCCGTGCACGGGCACTGGCCGATGGCTCGCTGCGTCGGGGAGCGTCCAACGGACCTCACGGCGCTCGCCACCTGTTGCTGGACGAAAATCCGATGGGCCGAGCGCTCGTGCTTCGCCAGGCCCGCGAGAAGGTCCTCGCGCGCACGCGAGGGCAGTATCCGGCGCCGCTCGCCGCGCTCGACGTGGTCGCGCTCGGTTACTCGCAGAGCCCGGAGCGTGGATACCGCGAGGAGGCGCGCCTTTTTGGCGAGCTCGCCGTGAGCGAGGTATCGCGGCAGCTCGTCTTCCTGTTCTTCGCGACCGCGGCGCTCAAGAAGGATCCCGGCGTGCCCGAGCCGGCGCCGCCACCGCGACCCATTCGAAAGATCGCGATCCTCGGCGCAGGGTTCATGGGCGCGGGCATCGCGTCGATCGCCGCGCCCCAGGGCACGCTCATCCGACTGAAGGATGCGGACCATGCGCGGGTCGGGAGGGGACTGGCCGCCATTCGCGAAGGGCTGCGCGAGCGTCTGACCAGAAAGCAGATCACACGACAGCAGCTGGACGACTACATGTCGCTCGTCGGCGGGACCGTGGACTACTCGGGGTTCCGCAGCGTCGATCTCGTCATCGAAGCCGTGTTCGAGGATCTGGCCGTCAAACAGCGCGTCCTCAAGGAGGCCGAGGAGGCGACGCGGCCCGACGCCATCTTCGCGTCGAACACGAGCACCATTCCGATCGGCCGTCTTGCCGAGGCGTCGGTGCGGCCCAGTCGCGTGATCGGAATGCACTTCTTCTCGCCCGTGCAGAAGATGCCGTTGCTCGAGGTGATCGTCACGCCCGAGACGAGCCGCGAGGTCACGACGACCGTCGTGGCGTATGGAAAGTCGTTAGGCAAGACGGTCATTGTCGTGAACGACGCGCCCGGGTTCTACGCGAACCGGATTCTGGCCCCGTATGTCAATGAAGCGGGGCTCCTGCTGGATGAGGGCGTTGGGATCGATGCCGTGGATCGCGCGCTGGTGGAATTCGGCTTCCCGGTCGGTCCGATCACGCTGATAGACGAGGTCGGTCTGGATATCGCGGGGAAGTCCGGCGCGATCATGATGGATGCGTTCGGCAACCGCATGGCGCCATCTCAATCGCTGCAGCGCGTCGTCGCCGCCGGCCGGCTGGGCCGCAAAGGGAAAAAGGGCTTCTACAAATACGACGACAAAGGAAAGAAGAGCGGCGTCGACCCGTCCGTGTACGAGCTGTTGCCGATGGGGGGGCGGAGAATCGAGGTCCCCGCTGACGAGATCCAGCGTCGCTGCGTGCTCGCAATGGTCAACGAAGCGGTGCGCTGTCTTCAGGAAGGAATTCTGCGCACTCCGAGAGACGGCGATATCGGCGCTGTGTTCGGGATCGGGTTCCCGCCATTACGCGGCGGACCGTTCCGCTACGTTGATTCGCTCGGTGCTGAACGGGTCGTTCGGGCCCTGCAGGGTCTGAACGCGGATCGCGCGCCGCGATTTACGCCCGCGCCGCTGCTTACCGAAATGGCCCGCGCAGGTCGCAGATTCTACCCTGAGCGTGGACATCCGCTGGCAAGCCAGGAAGATCAGGCCAACGGTTAACCTCGCTGGCTGCGGACGTGGCGGGCTCATCCTGTTGGCGCTCAGCCAGACGAGTCGTCATCGTTCAGCGCTTCATCGCCCCGATCCTTCCTCCCGACGCCATGCCACGATTACGGTTGCTCGCGGTCGTCTCGCTGTCCTGCTCGCTGTCGCTCATCGCTTGCACCCAACCGCCATCGGCCGGCAGTCCGGCGCCTAACGTTTCAGCAGCGGTTCCCCCGGCCGTGTCGGACGCGCGACTCCCGCGGACGCGCGCCGAACGCACTGGATATGCCGAGACATCCCACTATGACGACGTGGTCGCGTTCATCGATTCGCTGCGGCGGATCGGCGCGCCCATCTCCGTCGGCTCGATCGGAACGACGAGCGAGGGCCGAGCCATTCCCTACGTGATCGCATCTCGGCCGCTGGTGACGACGCCGGAGGCGGCGCGCGCGCTCGGACGCCCCATCCTGTACGTCCAGGGCAACATCCACGCAGGCGAGGTCGAAGGGAAGGAAGCGTTGCAGGCACTGGTGCGCGATCTCGTGTACCAGTCGAAGCGGAACGTGCTGGACTCGATCGTGCTCGTCGCCGTGCCCATCTACAACGCCGACGGCAACGAACGCTTCGCGGATCAGGCACGAAACCGCAGCGAGCAGAATGGGCCTGTGATGGTCGGGCAGCGACCTAACGCGCAGAGCCTGGATCTCAATCGCGACTACATGAAGGCCGACGCCCCGGAAACGCAGGCGTCGGTCGGCATGCTCACGCGCTGGAATCCCGACGTCTTCGTCGACCTGCACACGACCGACGGAAGCTATCACGGCTATGCGCTCACGTACTCACCGTCGTTGAACCCGGCAGGTGCCATCGGTCCCGCGTTCGCGGGCGCGGCCTACGCGCGCGACTCGTTGCTCCCCGAGCTGCGGCGCCGCGTCCGGACGCGCCGTGGGTACGAGACCTTCGACTACGGCAACTTCGTCTCGCAGGACTCCGCCGAGCGTGGCTGGTTCACGTATGATCATCGCCCGCGGTTCGGGACGAACTACTACGCACTCCGCGGTCGTATCGCCGTGCTGAGCGAGGCATATTCCCACGACCCGTTCGCGCGTCGGGTGGCGTCCACGTATGCATTTGTGAATGAGCTGTTGTCGCTCGTGGCTGAACGTAGCGAGCGCATTCGCGGGATGGGCCCGAAAGCCGACACCGCCGTGGCAGCGTGGGCGAGTCAGCCAGGGTCCGCGCAGATTCCGATTCGCGGCGACCTGACGACGACCCCTTACATGGGCGATGTGATCGTGGAGTCGCTTCAGCGCACGGGCGATACCGTTCGCAGCGAGCCGGGCGTACGACGAGGCTTTCGTCGAACCAACACCTTCCGGACAGTCCGAATGCCGGTCTATGACCGCTTCGTGCCCACGATGACGACACCGAGTGCATGGGGCTATGCACTCGGCGCCGCGGACACGAGCGGTGTGCGATTGCTCGCCCTGCACGGTGTGACGGTGGAGCGAACGCGGGCCGATTGCACGGCGAACGCCGAGTCTTTTACACCCGACTCGGTAGTCGTATCGCCGACGGCATTCCAGAACCGGCGCAACGTGCGGGTGGAAGGCCAGTGGCGACGGGCCGACGTTCGGTTCGAGCCAGGTACCTTTGTCATCCGACTTGCCCAGCCCCTCGGTGTGCTGGCGACGTACCTGATCGACCCTCGCAGCGACGATGGCCTGGTCGCCTGGAACATCGGCGACCGTGCTGCCGCCGGTCAGCTTCGGCTGAGTCCCACGCGATTGAACGCGCCGCTGCCGCCCGCGTGCGGCCTTGAAGCCCGCTAGATTCCCGATCGCCTTCGCCTCGCTCACTGCGCGCCGACGAACACGAGCCCTCATGCTGCGGAAGACGTTGCTCTATCTCTCGAACCAGCAGAAAGTCTTCACCTTCGTTCGGCGCAATCGGCTCGCGAAGCGCATGGCGTCGCGCTTCGTGGCCGGCGAGACCATCGCGGACGCGATGGTCGCCGTACGCGCGCTCAACGCCCGTGGCATTACGGTGTCGCTCGACCTGCTGGGCGAGAGCGTGTATCGGGAGGAGGAGGCGCGCGCCACGGCGCAGTCGTACCTGGAGCTGCTCGATCGAATTCAGGCGGAGAAGCTCGACGCGAACGTGTCGCTCAAGCTCACCGCGATGGGCCTCGACGTGTCCGAGGAGCTCTGCGTGGCGAACATGCAGACCGTCCTCGACCGGGCGCGCGATTACGGCTCGTTCGTGCGCATCGACATGGAGAGCAGCCACTACACGGAGCGCACGCTCCACATGTTCGAGCACCGCCTCTATCCATCGTATCCCGCGAACGTGGGGATCGTGCTGCAGAGCTACCTGCGGCGCACGCAGGCCGACGTCGACAAAGCGAATCGCCTGAAGTGTCGTGTCCGTATCTGTAAGGGAGCGTACCAGGAGCCGCCATCCGTGGCCTTCCCGGGCAAGCGCGACGTGGACGAGAACTATGTACACTGCATGCATGCGCTCATGAGCGACGGGAACTACCCGGGCCTCGCGACGCACGACGAGCGCATCATCGCCCAAGCGAAGCGGTTCGCATCGGAACGCCGGATTTCGGCCGACCGGTACGAGTTCCAGATGCTGTACGGGGTACGACGCGACCTGCAGGAACGACTCGTGCGCGAAGGCTATCGCATGCGCGTGTACGTGCCATTCGGCACCCAATGGTATCCGTACCTCATGCGCCGTCTCGCGGAGCGGCCGGCGAACGTCGCGTTCATGACCGGCAACGTCGTGAAAGAGATGCTGCGCGGCCGATAACGATGTCAGGTCGATTCCTCCCTCCCGATCACGCGCGTGGCGACGCCAACACGATCGGCGGCTACGCGGCCGCGCACGCGCGCCCCGCGGCGTTCGAGGGAGCGGATGGAATGTCCTACAGCGTCGAGATCGTGGTCGATGAGACGGACATCGTCGGACGCCCGTTCGGCGGCTACTTCCTGTTTCTCCGCTGGCGGCGCATCGGAACGCAAGGCGTCGAGAGTCACCTCGAGACCGACTACCTCGCGTATGGGCCCACCGAGGAGGCCGCTCGCGCGGCGATCGGGGCGATGGCCTTGAGCGCGGTGAAGCAATTGCTCGACGACTTGATCCGTGAGCACTCGGCCAACCAGCCGTCGCGAAAGTGGTGGGACGCGATGAGGGACGAATGAGTCGCCTTCCGCGCGTGGCGGCATGAGAGGGACCGTGCTGTCGGGAACGGGCGGAGTCTGGCGCGTGCTTGGCGCGGACGGCGCGATCTACGAGAGCTCACTGCGTGGTCGCCTGAAGCAGGGGGGACTCAAGCTCGCCGTTGGCGATGAGGTCGAGCTGGAGCAGGGGGAGCGTGGCGAAGGGCTCGCGATTGCCGAGATCCACGAGCGTCGATCGAAGCTTGCGCGCCGCACGCCCGGCGGTGGGCACGGGGAGCGCATCGTCGTCTCGAACGTCGATCAGGTGGTCGTCGTGTTCGCGCTCGTCAAGCCGACCCCACACCCCCGCATGCTGGACCGCTTTCTCGTGATCGCCGAGGCGAACGAGCTGGCCGCGCGGATCGTCGTGAACAAGGTGGATCTGGCGAGCGAGTCCGAGGCGGCGGCGATGTTTGCGGACCACGAGCGGGCGGGTTACCCCGTGCACCTGACTAGTACCAAGGCCGGGGGCCGTGGCCTCGAGGCGCTGCACGACGCCTTGCACGGTCGAACCTCGGTGCTCACCGGTCCGTCCGGGGTAGGAAAGTCGTCGCTGCTGAACGCGCTCTACCCGGGGTTGCAACTCCGCGTGGGTGAGATCAGCGAGTCGGTCAACAAAGGGAGACACACGACGGTGGGGGCGTCGCTGCATCCGCTTCCCGACGGCGGGTTCGTCGCGGATACGCCAGGTCTCCGCGAGATCGGGATGTGGGGGCTGGATCCGACGCACCTCGATACGTGTTTCCCCGAGTTCCGAGCGCTCACGCCACGCTGCCGCTTTGCCGACTGCACACACACGGTCGAACCGGAGTGCGCGGTGCTGGGCGCGATCGCCGCCGGCGAGGTGAGCGCCGCGCGCCACGAGAGCTACGTCAAGCTTCGCGACGAGCTGCAGGAAGCCGCGCGTCTCTGGTAACCGCTACCCGCTCCCGTCTCCCGTCTCCCTTTCACGGCGACAGCCGATCGATCCCCCACCCGGACTCTCCGCGCCGATACCGCAGACGATCGTGCAGGCGGTCCGTTCGCCCCTGCCAGAACTCGATCTCATCCGGAATCACGCGAAAGCCCCCCCAGTGCGGCGGAAGCGGTACATCCCCATCCGCGAAGCGCTGCGTCATTTCCTCGAGTCGTCGCTCCAGGTCCGATCGGCTCGGAAGCACGGCACTCTGGTGCGAGGCCCACGCCCCGAGTCGGCTGCCGAGTGGCCGGGATCGGTAGTAGGACTCGGACTCGCCGGCGCTCACGCGCGACACCGCGCCAGCGACCCGCACCTGCCGCTCGATCTCCTTCCACAGAAACGTCAGCGCGGCGAGCGGATTCTCGCTGAGCTCTGCGCCCTTGCGGCTCCGGTAGTCCGTGAAGAACACGAAGCCCTGCGCGTCCACACCCTTGAGCAACACGATCCGCGCCGATGGCACACCGTCGCGCGATGCCGTCGCCAGCGTCATCGCGTTAGGCTCCAGCACCTGGGCGGCCACGGCGTCGGCGAACCACCGCTCGAATTGACGGATCGGATCGGGGTCGACGTCGGTCTCCAATAGCGACGACAGTGCGTAGTCCCGACGAAGCGCGGCGAGATCGAAGCTGGTCATTCGAGGGCAGCCGGAGCGAGGATTTCGGGGACGATGGCGGCCGCGGGGCCTCGCAGCGCGAGCGTCGCGGAACCGGTCAGCGGCGTGTCCGCAACGTTGATCTCAATGACGTCGCCGCCGGCGCGCCGCGTCAGGTCGGCCAGGCCGGCCGCCGGGTGAACGAGCGCGCTCGTGCCGACGACGAGGCACACGCCGGCGGCCGACGCAAGCTCCACAGCTTCTCCGAGCACATCGGGATCGAGTGACTCTCCAAACCACACGACGTCGGGCCGGGCGAGCGCCCCGCACGACCGGCACCGAGGCAACCGCTCGACCGAGCTCGCGTCGACGTCAGCGCGATCGTCGCGGCGTTCACCGCATCTCGTGCATCGCGTGCGAAAGAGCGATCCGTGAAGCTCGAGCGCCTGGGCCTCGGGCGACGATGCCGCGGCGGCATGGAGCCCATCCACGTTCTGCGTCACGATGCGGAACCCGTCCCGATCGGATGCCGCTGCGGCGAGGGCGACGTGCGCGGCGTTAGGCACACACTGCCGCACGACACGCCGACGCCAGCCGTACCATTCCCACACGAGGCGCGGGTCGCGAGCAAACGCATTAGGCGTCGCCAGGTCTTCGGCCCGGTGTTCCTTCCAGAGCCCGCCCGGGCCGCGAAACGTCGGCACGCCGGATTCGGCGCTCACGCCCGCACCGGTCAGCACGACGACATGCTCCGCTTCGCCCAACAGCCTGCGGGCCCGGTCCACCGCCGCGCGCGGCACGCCCGCCATGCCCGGCGTCATGTCACCCGTCCTCGACGATCCGCCGCAACGCTTCCACCTCGTATGGCTTGTCGACAATGGCGGACAGGGCGAGCCCCTCGATGCGATGCCGCACGGCTGGGGTTGCCGTGTCGCCCGTCGACAGCACGAACCGGGCGTTCGCGCAGGTCGGCATCTCCTTGAGTCGCCGAATGACCTCGGCACCGTCCATGCCCGGCATGCGCAGGTCGCAGATCACCACATCGAAGCTCGCGCGCTCGGCGACACGCAACGCCTGACGACCTTCGTGCGCCGCCACCACCGCATGGCCCCGCGAGGAGAAGTAGCGGACGAGGAGGCCGACGATGACCTCCTCGTCGTCGATCACGAGGATGTCGAGGGGACGATCCGCGTTCTGGCTGGGCGGACCGAGGGGCGCGGATTCGATGGCGGCGAGGCCGTCGACACCGTCGCGCCGGAAGGCGGGCAGCGAGACGACGAACGTCGTTCCCGCTCCGACACGCGTGTCGACGTCGATGGTTCCGCCGTGCGCCGTCACGATACCGTGCACCACGGACAGGCCAAGTCCGGTGCCTTCGCCTTCCTCCTTCGTCGTCCAGAAGGGATCCCAGATGAGCGGGAGCTGCGTGGCCGCTATGCCACGCCCATTGTCACTGATCTCGAGCGACACCGTGTTGTTTCGCACCGACGTGCGGATGACGACCATTGGCGCGCGCGTGGCGCCCGTGGAGACGCGACCGGCCGCCACCGGCGCCGTCAGCGCTTCGAGTGCCTGACGTGCGTTCACGAGCAGGTTGAGCATGACCTGCTCGAGCTGGGCGGAGTCCGCGGAGACGAACGCCGGCTCATCGCTCAACACCAGCTCGCAGTGGACGCCGTGCGTCTCCATCGTGTACCGCTGCGTGTCGGCGATGTAGCGAACGATGTCGTTCAGGTCCACGCGGTGCCGCTCGGACGATTCCTGCCGCCGAGCGAACGTCAGGAGATCCTTGACGATCTTGGCGGCGCGCTTGGCTTCGCGATGGATCGTCTCGATCGCGCGGCGATCGTCGTTGGGCAGGTGTGTCTTGAGCAGGATCTGGGCGAAGCCCGAGATCGCTGCCAGCGGATTGTTCAATTCGTGCGCGACGCCGGCCAGCGTGTGTCCGAGACTCGACATTCGCTCCGCGCGGCGCACGACCGCTTCGCGGAGCAGACGCTCGGTGACGTTTTCGGCGATGCCCTCATACCAGACCACGTCGCCGTGCCCGTCGCGCGCGGCGCGCGCCGAAAGACGCACCGCGATCGGCACGCCATCCTTTCTCTTCCAGGTGACGTCGAACCATTCGGGATGCGCGCCGCTGTCGATCGCTGCCATCCAGCGTTCGCGCTCTCCGATGTCGACGTACAGCTCGCGCAGAATGTCGATCCCGAGTAGCTCGTCCGCCGTGTCGTACCCCAGCATCGTGACCAGCGCCGGGTTGGCATCGAGGAACCGACCCTCGCGCGTCGAACGGAAGATGCCGTATGCCGCGCGCGCGATCAGGGCACGCATCCGTTCTTCGGATTGACGCAGTGCCTCCTGCGCCTGCTTGCGCCCCTCGATGTCACGGGTGACGCTGAGCAGCCGGTCCGGGACGCCGGCCTCGTTTCGTAGCAGCGCCGTGTGCGTCTCGACCCAGATGTACGTTCCGTCCTTTCGGAGACACCGCCACTCGACCAGCGGTGTCTCTCCACGCAGCACGGCGAGGTATGCGTCGCCGGCGAGCTTCGCCAGGTCGTCGGGGTGCGTGAGCGCGAAGACGTCCTTGCCCACCAGCTCCGCGGGTATGAAGCCTAACGCCTTCTCCGTCGATGCCGAATAGTAGAGCGCCGTCCCGTCGAGATCCTGCAGGCACACGATGTCGTCGATCGACTCGGCGAGGAGGCGATACTTCGCTTCGCTCTCCATCAACGCGAGCCCGGCGGCGCGGTGCTCGGTGGCGTCGCGCGCCGTGAGGCGATAGCCGACGACCTGGCCGTCATCCTCCAGCACGGCGTCGGCGCGTGCCTCGATCCAGATCCAGGTGCCGTCCTTTCTGCGCACGCGCGCCGTTTCCGTAACCGGTTGGCGCTCACGGATCGACTGGACCGACTGCGTAATGCGATCGCTGTCCTTCGAGTCCAGGAGCGTCCACCACTCCAGGCCCAGGATCTCATCAGGCGTGTAGCCGAGCACGTGTTCGATGGACGGTGACACGTAGGTGAACCGCCCTCCGTGGAGGGCCACCAGCGCGATGATGTCGCTGGAATTCTCGGCGATCAGACGGTAAAGCGTCTGCTGTCGGCGAAGCTCGACCTCGACGGACACTCGCGATGTGACATCGTTCAGCGTGCCGCTGACGCCCACGATCGTGCCGGAGAGATCGAGCATCGGAATCGCCCGCAGCTCGAGCCAGTGAACGTTGCCCGCGACGCACCGGAAGCGGATCACCTGCTCTCCGCGCGATTCCTGGCCCTGCATCAGCCGTTCAAACAGCGCCTCCAGCTCCGCCGCGTCGTTCCCGACCATCACCAGCGTGGCGACCTGACCGATGCTTTCCTGCGGCGACCGGCCGGTGACCGTTTCCCAGGCGGGATTCAGGAAGGTCCACCGTAGGTCCCGGTCGACCTGGAACACGATGGTCGTCAGATTGTCGACGAGCACGCGGTACCGCTCCTCGCCACGCCGGAGCACCTCCTCGGCGGCTTCGCGCTGGTGGATGTATTCCTGCAGCACCGAGCGCAGCGACGTCACGTCGACCGTGAGCTCGTCGATGGTCGCGTTTCGACGTTGCAGCTCCAGCGTCGCCCGGTACCGGCGGGCGCGCTCGGCGACGAGCGCGATGACGGCACCGATGGCGGTCGCGACCGCGATCGCAGCGGCAGCGGTAGGCGAGTCGAGGATCAGCGGATCACTCCGGACGAAGGCTGACGATGGCAATTGATACGCGGTCGAGCACGTCGGCGGGAGGGGCGGGCGAGCCCCCTTCCGGCGAGGGCGCGCCAGAGCGGCCTCCGCCGCTCGACCCGGCGGGAACCAATGGTGAGGAGTCCCGCTTAGTCGGGGAGATGACCGCCTCGTCCCACACCACGCGCGAGGGGGACCAGCGCTTCGAAGCAGAAGCGCTGCCGTACATGGATGACGTGTACCGATTCGCGCTGTCGCTCACGCGCGACCCATCGGACGCGGACGATGTCGTTCAGGAGACGTTTCTTCGCGCGTACCGTTCATGGCACACGTTTCAACCCGGGAGCGACGCACGCCGCTGGTTGTTCACGATCACGCGGAACGTGTTTCTGCGGTCGCGAGAGCGTGAGAAACGTCTCGTGGACCTGGAGGATGGCGATCTCGAGGCGTTGAGCTCGTTCGCCGTGCACAGCCAGATGGTTCGCGACGGCAGCGATCAGATTCTGTCGCGGATTGATCTGGGGCCGGCGTTGCGGCGTGCGCTCGACGAGCTCGACGAGCCATTCAAGTCGGCTGTGCTCCTGGTGGATCTCGAGGATCAGTCGTACGAGGCCGCCTCGCAGATCCTCGGCATCCCCATTGGGACCGTACGGTCTCGCTTGTTCCGAGGGCGACGAATGCTGCAGGACAAACTCATTACCTACGCGCGCGACGCCGGCTTCTCGACCGCGCAGCGCGGCCAACGCGGACCGAAGGAATGACTGACTGTAACCGCGACATTGACTGCCGCACTGCGGTCCAGAAGCTCTGGGACTATCTGGACGATGAGTTGACCCCCGAGCGCATGGACGATGTGCGGCGGCATCTCGAACGGTGTGGCAGCTGCCTGCCGCACCACGATTATGCTCGTGTCTTTCTCGCCGCGCTGTCAGCCGCCCGTGAGGGTGAAGCGCGCGCTCCCGAACAGTTGCGGCGTCGCGTCATGGACAACCTCCGTGCCGCGGGGTTCAACGCCTGATCCCGCGACACGCGGTCGACACCCTCTCGCCTACATCCCCGGGCGGCCAGCGATGTCCACGACGACGACGTCGCCGAGCTTCGTTGCCCGCAGCGTCGGCTCGATCGATTTTCGATCGCCTACGATCACGATGGCCAGCTTGTCGGGATCGATGTACTGGCGTGCGACGCGCTGAACGTCCGCTTGTGTCACGGCGGCGATGCCTTGTGTGTAGGTGTTGTAGAAGCTGAGCGGCACATCGTACGTGACGAGCTGCGAGAGCTGACCCGCAATGCCTCCGGTCGTCTCGAACCGTCCGGGCAGCTGGAGCTGCAGGTAGCGTTTCGTCTTCTCGAGCTCGTCCTTCGGTAGCGTGTCACGGATGGCTCGAAGCTCCTTGATGAACTCGATCAGCGCGGAATCGGTTTTTGCCGCGACGACCTCCGCGCTCGCAGTGAACGGACCCGCTGTGCGCCGCATCCCGAAGCCTGCCGAAGCCCCGTACGTGTACCCCTTGGTTTCACGCAGGTTCTGATTGAGCCGGCTGGTGAAGGACCCACCCAGGGCCGTGCTCATGACGGTCAGCGGGAAATAGTCCGGCGTGTTGCGGGCGACGCCGACACCTCCGATCCGGAAGGAGGACTGGGCCGCACCGGGTTTGTCGACCAGGTAGATCGTCGTGCCCTTCGCAGCGGGCGGCTGCCCATAGCTCGCGGGCGGGACGTCCCGACGCTCCCACGCGCCGAACATGGCGCGCACGCGCCGCTCGACGTCGTCGGGCTTGACGTCACCGACCACGAGCAGCGTCGCGTTGTTCGGGCGGAAGTGGGTGTCGTAGAAGCGGCGCACGTCCGCCTGCTGAATGGCCTTCGCGCTCGCTTCATCGCCCGTGAGCGGGCGCCCGTACGCCGCGCTGCCGTAGACGATCGCGGCGTAGGTGCGGTTCGCGATCTCGGGCCCCCGATCCTTGACCTGCAGGAGGCTCGTTAGGCGCGTCTGCCGGAGTCGCTCGAGCTCGTTGGCCGGAAACACCGGGTGCAGCGCGATGTCCGCGAACAGCGCGAGCGCACTGTCGAGTTGCGCGGTCGGCGTATGAAGCTGAATGGTCGTAGCGTCCCATCCGCTGCCCGCGAAAATGTCGACCCCGAGAAACGCTTCCTGGTCGGCGATCTGCAGGGAGTTTCGCGTCGTCGTGCCTTCCTTGAGAAGCGAGGTCGCGAGCGTGGCCGTGCCGAGCTTGCCCGCCTCGTCCGTCTCGCCGCCGCCCTTGATGACCAGCACGAAGTCGGCGAGCGGCAGTTCGTGCTGTTCCACGACCATGAGCCGGAGCCCGTTAGGCAGCTCGCGCGTGACGACGGCGGGAAGGGCCAGCGCCTTCGGATCGCCGAGCACCGGCGGCTTCGTCAGGTCGACGGACGCCGAGCTCGGGGCAGGGGTCGAGGTTGCCGACGACGCGGCGCTTGGGCTGTGCGAGCAGGCCGCGCCGCTCAGTACGCCCGCGAGCAGCGCGGCTCGGAGCCAGTCGCCGCGGGTGCGTTCCGTCGCGCGGATCACGGCGCGGTTCATTGAATCACCCCCGTCACCATGAGGTCGCGCTTGCCTTCCGGGACCACCGTCAGGGTTACGCGCGGCTTGGTGAGGTAGGACGCCGCAGCGCGCTTGAGGTCTGCCAGCGTGACCTTGTCGTACCGTGCCGCATCCTGACGCGCATAATCCGGCGTACCGATGAAATAGTTGTAGTAGTTCAACTGGTCCGCCTTGCCGAGATTGCTCGCGATACGATCGAGGAACTGCGCGCGCGTCGAGTTCTGCGCTCGGGCCAGCTCGCGGTCGGTGGCCCCGTCAGTGACGAGCTTCTGCAACTCCTCGTTGACCAGCTTGGCCATTTCCGCCGGCGTGTGACCCGGCTTGGGTGTCACGACGATCTGGAAGCCGCCGTCGAGGCGCTGGCTATTGTTGAAGGCGCTGACGTCCTGTGCGACCTGCAGGTCGTACACGAGGCGCTTGTACAGCCGTGAGTTCTTGTCGCCGGCGAGCACGTACGCCACGAGGTCGAGCGGCGCGTCGTCTTCATGGAACGCTTTCACCGTCCGCCACGCGTAATAGAGCCTGGGCAGCTGCACCTTGTCCTCGAGCACGAGGAAGGTGTCGCGCGCCACTGGCTGTGACGTGATCTGGGGGCGCGGTGGCAGTGCCGGCCCGCGCGGAATGCCGCCAAAGTAGAGCTGGACGAGCTTCTTCACCGAATCGCGCTGGAAGTCGCCGACGATCGAGAGCGTCGCGTTGTTCGGTGCGTAATACGTGCGGAAGAAGTTCTTCACGTCCTCGAGCGACGCCGCACTCAGATCGGTCATGGACCCGATCGTCGAGTGTGAGTACGGATGAGTCGCCGGGTAGAGCGCCGCGAGGATCGTTTCGAACGCGCGACCGTACGGAACGTTGTCGTAGCTCTGGCGCCGTTCGTTCTTCACCACATCGCGCTGCAGGTCGAGCTTGGGGAGGTCCATCGTCGGCAGCAGCCGTCCCATGCGATCGGCGTCGAGCCAGAGCGCGAGTGGAAGCGCGTTGGCAGGCAGCCACTCGTAATAATTGGTGCGGTCCCCATTCGTGGAGCCGTTGTTGTTTGCGCCAGCCGCTTCGAGCCACTGATCGAACTTCCCGACGGGAACGTTCTCGGAGCCCATGAACATGATGTGCTCGAACAGGTGGGCGAAGCCGGTGCGACCGGGCGTCTCGTCGCCCGACCCGACCTTGAACCACGTATTCACGGCCACCACCGGCACCGAGTGGTCCTCAGCGAGGATCACCTCGAGTCCGTTAGGCAACGTGTACTTCTCGTGCGCGATCGCCGGCGCCGTTTGCGCCGCCGCCGGGGCGGAAGCCGCCGCGACGCCGACAACCGCGACCGCAATGCGAACGAACGCGGCGACGTGGACGTCGGCACGATCGCGTGAACGCTGAATGCTCACGAGCGA
>Ga0105249_10000577_pt1 | contig 33686 bp, 29 predicted proteins | sample KBSS44metaG_FD_81522 | JGI IMG/M metagenome (GOLD analysis project Ga0105249, IMG submission 81522) | Switchgrass rhizosphere microbial communities from Kellogg Biological Station, Michigan, USA - KBS S4-4 metaG | ecosystem: Host-associated > Plants > Roots > Rhizosphere > Soil | place...
CGACGGCGCATAACGTGACTGATAGAACGCCGTCACGGCATCGCGAGTCAGGCTGCCGACGGTTGCTTCGAGGCCGCCGTCGGGCAATGCATAACGCGAGTCGCCCGCATAGGCGAATCGGCTGAACATGTCGTCGGCGAGGCCGCGTGGTTCCGTTTGCTGCTGCAGGAGCTCGGCAAGCCGTTCCTGCTTCAGTCGCTCCACCTCGCGCTCGGGAAAGGTTGGCGACCGCACGACCTCGGCGAGCAGCGACAACGCGGCCGCGACACGCTCCGACGTGACAGTGATCCGTATCGTGGTGCTGTCCCAGTCTGCACTCGTGTCCAGCGCCGTTCCGAGTCGTTCGAACCGCTCGGCGAGCTGCGTGCCGTCGCTCTGCTCGGTGCCTTCCGCGAGAGCCTGCGCCGTCAGTTGCGCAACGCCCTCACACCCCGGTGGGTCCACGGCGGCGCCCGCGTCCACGAGCGCCACCACGGTCACCACTGGAAGCTTGGAGACCGGCGCGACGACGACGGTGAGGCCGTTGGGAAGCGTTAGGCGCTCGAACGCCGGGAACCGGTAGTCGCGCGTCGGTCCGGGTATCGGGCGTGGCGGTCCCGCGACGACCGTCATACGACCGTCTCGGCCAGGTCCGCCACGTTGGCGGGTTCGGCCTCGCCTTCTCGGGGGACATAAAGGAGGCTCGCCCGGTTATCGGCACAGAGCCGCTTCGCGATGAACGCATTCACATCGCTCGTGCGCACCTGCCGATAGCGGTCCACTTGTTCGTTCAACAGCGACGGGTCACCGAAGTAGGTCGCGAACATCGAGAGCTTATCTGCCCGCTCGCCGGCGGCTTGCATGGAGGTGACGAAATCCGTCTCGATGAGTGCAACCGCGCGCTCTACTTCCGCGTCCGTCACACCATTGGCCTGGAGCAGGTCGATCTCGTTCGCGACTTCCTGCTCGAGCGTTTCACCATCGATGCCCGGGCGCGCGGTAACATCCACGACCAGCAGATCGCTGCCCTTCGGAAGGTCGAACGTGAACGCCGTCGCATCGGCGGCAATCTGTCGCTCGCGAACCAGCGCGCGTTGGAGCCGGCTTCCACGGCGCATGCCAAGGATCGCGCCACACACGCTCGCGGCATAGTAGCCGTCACTGCCGAACACCGGCGACCGAAACGCGAGGTATAGCCGTGGCAGCATCACCGCATCGCTCACGACCTCACGCCGCCATTCTCCGAACGTCGGTGGAACTTCCATCGGCGGGAGCGACGGCCGCCCCACGCCCCGCGGTATTGGGCCGTAGTACTCCTCGACGAGACGTCGAGCGTCAGCCGGATCGAAGTCGCCGGCGATGGAGAGCACGGCGTTGTCAGGCGTGTAGTATGTCGCGAAGAAGTGGCTGATGTCCTCCAAGCTCGCCGCGGATAGATCCTCCATCGAGCCAATGAGCGAATGGTGGAACGGATGCTGTGGAGGAAACGTGAGTGCCGGCAGTTTTTCCCACCACGTCCCGTACGGCTGATTGTCGACGGACCATCGGCGCTCGTTCTTCACCACATCGCGCTGCGTATCGAGCTTCTGCTGGGTCATCGCCGGCAGCAGCCGACCCATGCGGTCCGCCTCCAGCCATAACGCGATCGCCAGCTGATTGGATGGGACGGTCTCGAAGTAGTTGGTGCGATCGAGCCACGTGGAACCGTTGAGTGTTCCACCAGCACGCTGTACCAGCTCGAAATGCTCGTTCGCGGCGACGTTCGCGGACCCCTGGAAGAGCATGTGCTCGAACAGGTGCGCGAAACCGGTTCGGCCTGCGCGCTCGTTCGCTGAGCCGACGTGGTACCACAGATTCACCGCGACGAGCGGCGCCGTGTGATCTTCGGAAAGCGTGACGAACAATCCGTTCGCCAATCGAAACGTGTCGATCGGTAGCCGCATGATCGTAAGTTGTACCCACGTCTATGGCAGAGGGAACCCCGCGGTCGGCGGGTCGCGAGGTCAGCACGATCGCCATATACGACCGTTAGGGCTGATCAAGCGAGAAGGTGTGTGCGACAATCATCATCGGAACCTTGATGGACTCGCTGATGACGTAGCCGAGTGCCTGACCTTTGTTCGCCGAGATCGGGCTCGTCTGTGTGGGCGAGGTGGACGCGTTCACACCATACTGCGTCGAGAGAATTCGCAACCTGAGCATATGAAATGGGTCGCTGACGAGTATGGCAGTCCGCATCTGCTGCGTGCGCATGATCACGGAGACGGCGGCGACCGATTCGCGGGTTGTTCGGCCTTCGTTCTCCATGAAGATGGCCGTATCGGGGACCCCGTGCCGTAACGCATACGCTCGACCGACCGCTGCTTCGCTGGTCGTGTCACCAGCGCCCATACCACCGGTGAAGATCAGGCGTGGTGCAAGCCCCCGCTGCCAGAGATCGAGCGCATGATCGAGCCGCGCGCGAAGAACCGGTGACGGACGTCCAACATACTGCGCCGCCCCCAGCACCACGATCGCGTCGGACGCACGCGCGCCGTCGCGAGCCCCCCACATCAGGACAGCAATCGCGGAAGTGATCCACGCTGCGATCACGACGATCACAACGCCGGCGAGGACGCGACTCCCGAGACGCGACGGCAGCTTCATGCGGCGAAACTAAGCAGCCGCGCTTATTCCGCGAGGCTCAGAAGCGAGAGCCAGAGGACATCGAACGCAACACGGTGGTTGGCGTCAGGGGCCAGCGATGCATGGATCGCGAGCCCATCGATGAATGCCACGATGACGTCGGCGAGCAGCTGGACAGGCACCCGCGGACGTAGCTCGAGCAGGGCGAACAACCGATCGACGGTTACGGCAGCGGCGTCCCGCCTTACACGAGCCGACTGCCGGATCGCGTCGCTGATCAATGGTCCGCGTTCCTGGGCGAGCTCGTTCAAAACGCGAAGGTGGCCCCGTTCGATCTCACCAGCGACCCAGGTCCATAGATCGTCGACCGCCGTCTTCGGAGCACTCAATGCCAACGTCGCTGCTTCGCGGTCAATGGATTCCCGCGTCATCCACTCGATCAGGCGGGTGAGCAGTGTTTCCTTGTCATGAAAATGGTAGTGGATGAGGCCCTTGCTGACACCGGCCGCATCCGCCACGTCCTGCATGCTCAGGTTGGCCGTGCCACCTGCGACCACACGCATCGCAGCCGCGTACAGGATCCGCTCCGGCGTCGAAAGCCGCCGTTCTCCCCCCACCTGACGCGTCCCCGGCGCTGAGTTCAAAACTCGTGTCGCTCCCGGGGCAACGGACACCCCACTGTCAGTCCTTTCGCGCCTAGCGCCGTTGCCAGCTCGTCCTGGGCCGGTGGCTCACCATGCACAAGCCACACCTGACGGAGCCGGGGCGAGTGCTCACGGACACGATCGATCCAGGAGCTGAGTTCCGCACGGTCCGCGTGGGCACTGTAGCCGTTGATCACGACGACTTCCGCCCGCAGCGGGACCTCCTCGCCGAAGACCCGGATCACCGGACGTCGCTCCACGATACGGCGCCCGAGGGTATGCTCGGCCTGGAACCCGACGATGAGCACCGTGTTTCGCTGATCCGATGCGCCCTGTGCGAGATGGTGCAAAATACGTCCGCTTTCCACCATGCCCGACGCCGCGATGATGACTATGGGACCATGCATGGTCGCGAGCGCCTTTGACTCTTCGACGTTACGTGTGTAACGCACGAGGTCGAATCGGAAAAGGTCCTGCACTTTCTGCACGAGGTCTTCGCCATGGTCGAAGACGTCCGGATGCATCTCGAACACCGACGTGGTATCGATGGCCAGCGGACTGTCGATGAAGATCGGGATGGCGGGGATGGCCCCGGCTCTCGCAAGCACGTGAAGATCGTACACGAGCTCCTGCGTTCGGCCGACCGCAAACGCCGGGATCAGGACACGGCCGCCCCGTGCAGCAGTCTCGCGAATGACCGATGCCAGACGCGCGCGTGCGCCTTCCACCGACTCGTGACTTCGATTGCCGTACGTGGACTCCATGACGACGACGTCGGCGCCATCTGGCGCTTCCGGATCGCGGATGATCGGTAATCCCGATCGGCCAATGTCACCGGAAAACACGAGGCGCCGCGTCGCATTGCCCTCGGTACAGTCCAGAGCCACGGATGCCGATCCGAGGATGTGCCCCGCATCGATGAATGTCGCGCGCACCCCGGGTACTACATCAAACGGTCGCCGGTAGGGGACAGCAGTCATGAGCTCGATCGTCCGGACGGCGTGGCGAAGCGAGTACAGTGGTTCCACCGGCTCCTTGCCACGTCGTGCCAGGAATTCGGCATCCTTCTCCTGAATGTGTGCCGAGTCGGCGAGCATCACGGCACACAGATCACGCGTGGCCGGCGTGCACCAGATTGGTCCGTTGTAACCGTGCCTGACGAGGAAGGGCAACCGACCGGCATGATCGATGTGAGCGTGCGAGAGCACGATCGCATCGATCTGCTCGATCGGCACCGGCAGCCGGAGGTTTTTCTCGTGGCTTTCGGTCCGCTTGCCCTGAAACAGGCCACAATCGAGAACGATCGTCTTGCCTGCAGCACGAAGAATGTGGCACGATCCGGTGACCTCTCGCGCGGCGCCGACGAATTCGAGTTCCACGATTGGCTTGAGTAAGACGTGGCCGTGACAGTGCTGGCGTTAGGTACGGTCCATCACCGATCACGGGATGCGTCACAGGCGAAGGAATGACGCGAGTACCGTCGTCTCCTACGAAGACCAGTGAGATCACCTGGGCACGGCAGAGATCAGTGTCTGTCGGTATCCGTCTCGCGCTGGAAGATGAGGGTAAGCCGCTCTTCGTCCTGTGACATCATCGCCGGCTCCCAGCCGCCGCGCATTCGCTCGTTCAACAAATCGGTAAGGGCATCCTCATCTTCACGCGTACGACGCGTGAGCCGGTGGATGACCGCTTGGTATTCTTTCATGGGCGCGAAGATAGTAGCTTCCCGCCCATGGCCACCACCCCCGCGTTCGCGAACTTGACGCTTGTGCGCCACCCGCTTGTTCAGCACAAGATCACGCTGCTGCGCGACCGGCGAACACCGACGAAGATCTTCAAGGAACTCGTCGACGAGATCGCGATGCTGATGGCCTATGAAGCAACATCGGAGCTGTCCCTCGACCCGGTGACGGTCCAGACCCCGCTCGAACAGGCCACCGGGTACCAGGTCAGTGGGAAGAAGCTCACGCTCGTCCCGATTCTCCGCGCCGGTCTGGGCATGGTTGAGGGCATTCTTCGACTCGTCCCATCGGCTCGCGTCGGACACGTTGGTCTCTATCGGGACCACGACACCCTGGAGCCAGTCGACTACTATTTTAAAGTCCCAGGCGACGCGGCCGAGCGAGACTTCTTTGTGCTCGACCCGATGCTCGCGACCGGCGGAAGCGCGGTATCGGCCGTCAGCTCGCTCAAGCGTGCGGGCGGTCTTCGCATCCGCTTCCTGTGTCTCGTGGCGGCACCCGATGGCGTACAGCGGCTCGGCGACGCGCACCCGGACGTGCCGATCTACTGCGCAGCGCTCGATCGTGAGCTCAACGCGCAGGGATACATCCTCCCCGGACTTGGCGACGCCGGCGACCGTCTGTTCGGCACGCGTTAGCCAGCGTCAGGCATTCCCGTTACCCGAACCACTCGCGTGGACAATCGCGCTGTTGTCGCGCCGCGTCGAGAATCCATTGTTGCGTTTGTGCGTCGGTGATCTCCGGCGGAACGCGATCGAACCACTCCTTGGCCTGCGCTACGTCGCCCACTCGACGCCATAGCTCACCGACGAGATACGTAAGCACGGCGCGCTCCTCCCGAATGACGCCATCGTAGCTATTCAGCGCGCGTTCCAGCGTCCACGCTGCTTTCCGGCGAAAGTACCGCTCCGCTTCGATGTCGGATTCGTCGACGCAGCACCATGCGGCACGCAGTAGAAGATCCGCGATGTGACGCGGCTCCATGGACTGCCACTCGGCGATCTTCGCAGCGAGCTCGTACTTCTCCGAGCCCGAGAGTGCCTCTGTCGGAAGTCGCGGTGTCAGTTCGTTCCACACGTGCTCGCGGAGCATTGGGGTGACTTCCGCGTCGTCACTGAAGTCTCGTTCAGCGCCCGAGTACCCGCAGCGATTGCAGGTGTGAACCAGATAGGGCAGGGGCTGCGTTCCCGCTGCGCGTTCGTGAAAGTCGGTGCGCTTCCCGCCGAAGGAGTTCGTCGACACGACCGCCTGAGAGCGGAATGTCGATTCACATATTGGGCACCGCAGTTCGATCTGCTGGAGCGTCGTCATCGTGCTGCACCTCGCCAGCGTTCCACCTCGACCCCGCTCTGCCTGACGCGACGAGGCTCAACGTTTGACTAGGAAAATTCTGTGCCAGCTTCGATGACTCTTCTCTCTTGTTCGCACTTCACGCCATCACTATCTTGCCGCGCGTCCCGCCAGAACACTTGCGCCGCTTCCCCGCGCTCCGGGTGAGATGCTGATCAATCTGCTACCTGACTTTTTTGCCGTACTTAATAGCACTGATCGCGTCGCAGCCTATCACCGCTACTTCGAAACTCACCGACGCCTCCTCGAGGCTTATTGGCACAACTACGTTCTCGACCCTGACGGCCCTCACTTTCGAGACGTAGTGCAGCTCGCTGCGTTGGCAGATCGCTCCGATCTGCGCGCGATGCTCGAGCGAACAGACGTAGTGGCGCTCGCACGATCCACCGAAGAGCAGTGTGGTGCACTGCTCGAGTACGACACCGACATTGACGTCGTACTCATGGTGGGAGTCGGTGCCGCGAACGCCGGAGAGCTCGTCGTCGACGGCCGTGGCACCGCGTTCGTGTGTCTCGAGCACTTCACCAGCGTCGCTAACCCCGAAACGCAAGGTCTCGGCCTTGAGCCCGAGCTGATTCCGTTGTGGCTCGCCCACGAGATCACGCACGCCGTTCGGTACACCTCGCCACGAAGTCGAAGCGAAGTGCGACGCCTCGTCGAGGAGGCCAACGGGTACTACTCCTATTGGGAAACGGGGCGGCGTGCGAGCCTTCGCGAGCTGCTCATCAACGAGGGGCTCGCGGTCCAGACATCGCGGGCTATTAGCCCGGGCCATGCCGCATGGGAGTACTTCGGCTACGGTCGACGGCAGTATGCGCGCATTCGTGAGCTTGAGCCCGTCATTGCACGCGCCGCCGCTGAGGATCTTGAGCGGGCTGGGCTTGGACTCCGATTGCGGTATCTGTCCGGAGGCATGAGCGACGAGGCACGCACGATCGACCGCTATGTCATGCCCGAGCGCAGCGGGTATTACCTGGGGGCACGCATGACCGACGCGGCCTTCACGACCCGCGGCGCTGATTGGGCGGTTCGAGCCAGCGCCACAGAGATTTCCGCCATCGCGGAAGCTGCCGCCGCTACCGCATAACGCGGGACCATCGCCGAGTCGACACCCGCGGGCGGGCGGTTCTCATTTACCAATACAAAACGTCGAGAATAAACGCCCGAGGACGTCATCGACGTCCACGGCGCCGATCAGCTCATCGAGCGCGCTAACCGCTGACCGTATGTGGACGGCCGCGATGGATGCTGGCAATTCTTCCCGCGACCAGTGGGTGCGGAACTCCACCATTTCGTTCCGCGCCTTTTCAATAGCGATACGATGGCGTGCCCGTGTCAGCGCCGGCCGACTGACTGGAATGGTCCCGTAGCGGTCATTCAGCACCTCTCGAACACACGCGGCGAGTGTCTGAAGACCAGTTCGTGTGTGCGCGCTCACGAGCACTACACCATCACGCTCGGGTAAACGTTCCACACCATGGTCGCCCACCAGTTGATCTGCCTTTGTCAGCACTGGAACGACCGGGACAGAGGCAAGCGAGCGAACAGCCTCGACCGTCTGGCCCAGGTGCTGGGGTTGGTCGTCGCAGGCGAGAACCACATGCGCATTCACGAGATAACGCTCACTTATCTCAATACCTAGACGTTCAACGAGCTCGTCGGTGTGTCGCAGACCGGCGGTATCGACAAGCCGAACCGGCCAATCGTTGAACTCGACAGGCGCTTCAATGGCATCACGGGTCGTTCCCGGAATGTCGGTGACAATCGCCCGCATCTCGCCCACAATAGCGTTGAACAGCGACGATTTGCCTACGTTCGGCGGTCCTGCAATTACCACGATGGCGCCTTCGCGAACGAGCGCTGTAGCTGGTGCAGTGTCGAGCAGCATGCGGAGATTCGACTCTACTTGACCGGCGGCGTTCCCGATTCGATCACGGTTCAGTGGGCCATGATCTTCCTCCGGAAAGTCGATCTCGTAGGCGAGCAGCGCTTCGACATTCAGCAGGCGGTCTCGAAGATCGTCAATCTGCCGTGACAGGCTGCCATCGAGCTGGTGGAGCACCATTCGACGCATGCTGTCGGAAGAGGCATCGATCAGATCACCAATGGCTTCGGCCTGAACTAGGTCGAGCTTGCCGTTGAGGACGGCGCGGCGAGTGAATTCACCAGGTTGAGCTTCTCGGGCACCGGCATGGAGAAACGCCCGAAGCACTGCTTGTGGAACAGCATGTCCACCATGTGTCGAAAGCTCGACCGTGTCTTCGCCCGTGTATGATCGCGGTCCTGCGAATGCTGCAACAACAGGCTGGTCGATGAGCGACTGATCGAGTGGGTCATAAATCCGGCAGAGGGATGCGACACGTGGCTCGAGGGGCCATGGTTTGACTATCCCGCTGGCAATTGAAAAGGCGGCCGAACCCGATAGGCGAACGACTGCGATTGCACTACGGCCCGGTACCGTTGACAGCGCAACGATGGTGTCGTCTTCACCGGGTAGCAGAGTTGGCACGGGTAGCGTCGCTGTCAGCAGATAGGTGTTCCAGGAAATGACCTGGCTCCAAAATGCGAACGTCGCTCCGTCGATTGTATGTCGAGAGCAGGTGCTTCAGGCCCTCGATTGCGTCGTACGCACCCGAGGTGACGTGCTCGAACGTACCCCAATGATAGGGGACCAGATAGCGAGCGCGTAGACGATCGAAGAGCTGAAGGGCATCAGCGGCACTCAAATGACCGCGTCGGAATCCCGGTTTCCACCACGGCGCGTGGCCAATTGGCAGTAACGCAATGTCCAGCTCCCGGCCACCTTGATGGATGACTTGGCTCACAAGCTGATGCGTGTCTGCCGTCAGCGCAGTGTCACCGGCAAAGAAGCACGCCTCAGTACTTGTGTCGAGCAGGTACATGTTCGTCGCGGAGCGCCAGCGATCAAACGAGTACCGACTCCCGCGGTGCTGGGCCGTAGCAGCGTGAATTACAACGTCACCCACTGTGACTTGACTGTCCGCTGGTAAAGGCCGGGCGTGCGAATATCCGAGACGGATGAGCCAGGTGGCGATGGCTGGCGGCGCGAAGAGCGGGATGTCACGCGGAAGCCTGTCCAGGGTCTGGAAGGAAAGGTGATCAGCGTGCGCGTGCGTCAGCAGGATGGCGTCGAGTACTGGTAAGTCTGCCAGCGCGATTCCCGGTGGGCTGACCCGGGGAAGGAAGCGGCCGAGTGTATCATCGAAATTTGGATCGGTTAATAACCGCTGCCTGCCAATTTCGATGAGGAGGGTGGCGTGGCCGATGTACGTAACGCGCATGAACACTGCTCATTTGCAGGTTCGACACCACTGGGTAAGCCTGCAGCGCTCGGAGCCGCTGCAAGCTCTAGGTGCAGCGGGCTAACCGGTTTTCTGCATTGCCACGTTTTTCCCGCGCTCATTCGCGATCAGCCACTGCTGAGGAATCGCAGTGATGTTCTGGACGGCGTAGTAGAGATTCAACCCGGACGCGAGGTTCAGGAAGAATACGGTCATCATCACCGGCAGCACGTACGCCATCATTTTCGCCTGGGGATTCGGCGGCGAGTTCCGCATGCCAATGATTGACAGGGCAAACATCGACAGGCCCATGAGGATCGGGACGATGTAGAGCGGATCCTTCAACGAGATATCGCTAAGCCACAGGAAGGGTACGCCTCGAAATTCGATCGTGTTCTGAAATACGAAAAACAGCGCGAAGAGAATCGGCATCGGAAGGAGCATCGGCAGACAGCCTGATAGGGAGCTGAATGGGCTCATGCCATGTTCCTTGTAGACGCGCATGATCTCCGCCTGCATGCGCTGCGGATCTGCCTTGTAGCGTTTCTGAATCTCCGAGAGCTCAGGCTGCAAACGACTCATCTTCATGCTCGTCCGCATGGCCTTCTGGTTCAGCGGCCAGAGGAGTAGTCGGATGACGACACCGAAGATGACGAGCACCCAGCCATAGCTCAGATGCAGCGTTGCACGCATCCACAACAGAATTCGCATGACGATGGTCGCGAATGGCTGCACCACGCCCTGCAGAAAACCACCGTAGGGATTCGAATTCTCGAAGTCGCGACCGAGTGCCAGGAGGCGTCGCCACTCTTGTGGACCAGTATAGAGCTCAAAGGCGAACGCGCCCTCATGGATGGGTTCCACAACGGTAGCAGACGCTCGTGTCGCACGGCGACCAGTACGTGGGCCTCCAGTCACGTCTACTTCTGCGAACGGTGTATCACCCTCCGCAGTTAGCAAGCCGACAATGAAATACTTGTTCTTGGCTGCAACCCAGGTGATTGGGCCTGTTTCGAGTCGCTTCTCGCCAGGATCGAGCTTGCTGAACGGAATCCCTCGCGCGCTTTCTCGTTGTGGCTTCACCGCATAGGCAAGATGCTGTTGATCGTCGAGCGAGTCTGCTTCTGCGGACTGCAGATTCATCGGCATCTCGACGCCAATGAATCCATTCGGGGTAGATGGATGCCTAACCTCACCGGACACCCGAACGAGGTAGCTGTCTGCGGCAAACGCATAACGGATAGCTATATCCGCACCAGCTACTGATGCACGGTATGTCAGTAGCTCCGCATTGACACTGGACCGTGACCGTTCGAGTTGAAACGGAATTCGACTGAGATCAACAGTGTCTCCCCGTAGAAACAAACGATATGAGACCAGTCGACCGGATGCACTGGCAAGTTTCACATTCTCTCTCGAACCGTCCAAAGCACGGTACGACTTGAGCTCCACCGAGAGGGGCAGTGCACCGATGTTGGTGAACCGGTAGTCAGCTACCGAAGTCACCACGACAGTCGATTCTGCCATTACAGGCGCCACGATTGTGCTGTCCCCACGCGTGCTGACACTTGCTGGTCGACCTGAATCTGTCGCTACGACCGCTTCTGGTGTCGATGCAACCGTTGGGTTGACCGTGGAAGATTTTGCGAGAGAGTCGCGTCGTGATTCCCGAGTCTGCCGGGATGGTCTTGCTCGACGTCGATTGCGTCCTGAACAACCATGGCGTTGCAATCACGACGACAGCCGTGAGGACGAGTGCGAGAAGAAACCGTTTATCCATTGCGTTCAAACATGATTACGGAACCGGATCGTAGCCGCCAGCATGAAAAGGATGACAGCGTCCAATCCGGCGAATGGTCAGCCAGCTACCACGCAGCACTCCGTGGCGTTCGAGCGCTTCGATCGCGTACGCTGAACAACTGGGAAAGTAGCGGCACGATGCGGGAAGCAGTGGCGAAAGAGCCACTTGGTAGAACCGAATGAGAGCAACAAGAACAGCGCGCACAATTCAGGTAAGGAAACGGCGAGCTTCGTTGGCACTTTGCACCAGCTCCTCGGCGAGCTCGGAAAATGAAATCCCGAAGGTGCTCGGTCGTACCCGAATTACGGCGTCGACGGCTGGAAGGGTTCCCAACACCCGAGTGCGAACAATTTCGCGAAGCTGTCGCTTCAGACGATTCCGCTCAGCCGCAGAATGGCCGTAGTTCGGCACGATGAATCCGACTCGGGGATGACGCAGAGGGGAAGCGAGAATTCGGACCTCGAGATGCCTCGTCCGAATGCGCTTCCCCTTTGTCCCAGTCTTCTGGATGTCCGCGCCCTTCGTCAGCCGGTGGCTGCGAGGGAACCTGAATCCGCTATGCGGCGGCGTACTTGGTCGGGAGCTTGACGGTCAAACGCTGACGACCCTTCTTGCGCCGCCGACTGAGTACTTCTCGACCCCACTTCGTTTCCATACGCGTTCGGAATCCGTGGGTGCGAATTCGGCGCTTATTACGGGGACGGTATGTCGGCTTACCCATGGAATGAACACTCCCTTCAACGCTCTGAAGAACGAGCTGGACAAAGATTCTGGGAAAAGAACTGCAAATCTATTCAGGGATTGAAGATAGATCAAGCCCGGCTACATCGACGGTGGTCGTGTTCTGATTGACTTTTCCACATGGCGCTCATAGCTTCGCCGCCCTGATTTCTCCACATCCCATGAGCTTGTCAGCGCCAGAGGTTTGGTCGAGGCTTCTCGACCGAGCCCGCCAAGAAGTTTCCGAGCAGATTTTCCGAACCTGGCTCGAGCCCACCGAAGCTCTCGAATTCGATGGGAAGACCATTTTTGTCGCGACTCCAGATCGGTTTGCCGCAGACTGGAACGAGTCGAAGCACACTGAGCTGCTCACCGGCCTTGCACCTATTGTGCTTGGGCATCCAATCAAGATTGTCTTCCGCGTGCACGAAGATCGGAAACGGCGATCCCAGATGGATCTATTTGTTGCGCCACTACCCCAATCAGTAGCGACACTAAAGGCACCTTCCGGAAGCACTAACACGCCATTGAGTCACCGATATACGTTCGACCATTTTGTAATTGGCAAGTCCAATGAGCTTGCTTATGCTGCTGCAGACGCGGTAGCCCAAGCTCCTGGCAAAGTCTATAACCCGCTTTTCATCTACGGGGATACTGGGCTTGGAAAAACGCATTTGATGCAGGCTGCTGGACACGAAATTTTACGTCGAACTCCTGCAACACGAGTTCTCTACATCGGGACTGAGCAATTTACCAACGAGTACGTCGCTGCCATTCAAAGTCGTACGACACAAGACTTCCGACGACGTTTTCGCGAAAGCGATCTCCTGCTAGTCGACGATATACACTTTCTGAAGGGCAAGGAAGCAACACAAGAAGAGTTCTTCCACACTTTCAATGCATTGTATGAGGCTGGGCGGCAGATCGTTATGACAAGTGATCGACCACCATCGGACATACCAGGAATAGAGGCACGTCTAGTCAGCCGATTTCAGTGGGGGATGGTTGCTGATATAGAGCTACCAGATCTTGAGCATAGAATCGCAATTCTTCAGCATAAAGCACAGATGGACCACCTTGAGCACACTGTGCCAGAATCTGTGATTCGATTCGTTGCGGAGAATGTTCGGTCCAGTGTGCGAGAACTGGAGGGATCAGTCATCAAGCTGTTGGCCTATGCATCTCTCAAGCATCGCGATATCACAATTGAGCTTGCACGTGAAGCGTTACGGGACAAGTTACGCATAGATGGTAGCTCCAATGTCACTGCAACTTTATCCATTGCCACGGTTCAGAAGTCAGTTGCTGATGAGTGGGGAGTAACAACTGAAGGTCTCAAGTCAAAGACACGCACAAAAACACTTACCGTTCCTCGTCAGGCCGCGATGTATCTGTGTCGAGAGGTTCTTGGACTTCAACTTGTTGAGATAGGGAACAGCTTCGGAGGGCGTGATCATTCAACCGTTATTCACAGCTTAGAACGGGCCGCAATGCTGATAAACGAGGAGCCATTATTCCAGCAACGTGTGCAAAAGCTTCGAGCTCTTCTCGAGTCCATGAAGTAACCACCACTCCTTCCACACTGTACCCCCATCTACTTAGTCAATTCACTTGGTTCCACTGGAGAAAGTGTTGACTAGTACAACCAAGCAACATAGAACTCACATTACACATAGGCTTCTAACATCAAGTCCCGGCAGATGCTTATGGACCTTTTTCCACATATCTGCATTCCCTGCTGTTACTACTGTCTTTCTTATCTTTAAGTACTCATAGAAGCAGTACAACGTCCAATACAGCAGAATATCCACAGGAGTCGGAATGCGGTTTACGATCTCGAGAGAAAAGCTCCAAGAGGGATTAGTAGCAGTTGGACCCAGTATTCCTGGAAAGACAACTCTTCCTGTTCTCGCCAATATCCTCGTCGAGACAACCGAACGTGGAATTAGACTCTCGGGAACAGATCTGGATATCGCTGTCAGTACCGAGGTCAGTGCAGATGTAGAAACTCCAGGTGCCATTACTGTCCCAGCAAAGAAGCTGTCAGAGATCGCTCGAGAGCTGCCACCAGCGCCGGTAAAGATCGCCGCGATGGGAGAACAGCGTATCACACTTGAGTGTGGTCGCTCGAAGTTCAAGCTTTTAGGACTACCTCGAGACGAATTCCCGACGTTTCCACAGGTCCGATTTCAGGATAGCTGGCGTGTGCGGTCAGCTGATCTCCAAAAGCTTATTTCACATACATCGTTTGCGGTTTCGACTGAAGAGAGTCGCCCTATCTTGAATGGAGTACTCTGGGAGCTCCGTCCAGAGCGGATGCGGATGGTAGCCACGAATGGTCACCGTCTTACGCGAATGGATCTCCCAATTACGTCTGTTGGTGCACCTGGTGGAGATCTGATCGTGCCGCCTAAAGCTCTTGAACAGGTACGCCGACTCTTCCCTGCGGAGGAAGACCTTGAAATTGCTCAGGGTGATAATCACCTGGGATTCCGGTCGCCATTTACCGCAGTGTTCACTCGACTCATTGAAGGTCCTTATCCGAACTATGAACAGGTAATCCCTCGAGATAACGATCGGGTTGCAATCAGCGACAAAGTTGCGCTGATCAGTGCGCTCAAGCGTATGTCAGTAATTGCCTCGGATCAGACACACCGGATTCGTCTGTCATTCAACAGTGGATTGTTGCGCTTCAGCGTTCAGACACCTGATCTAGGCGAAGCGCAGGATGAACTTCCTATTCGCTTCACAGGTGATCCGCTCGATATTGGCTTCAATGCCAACTATCTGCTGGAAATTTTGCGGTTCATTCCCACGGATGAAGTGCGCTTAACACTCAAAGCTCCGGAACGAGCAGCAACGATAGAACCGGAAGGGTGGAACGATCCTGCATCTTATCTATGTCTGGTAATGCCACTGCGCCTAATGGATTGAGACATTTTCTGCGAGGTTACCCTCACGGAAGTCGTGCAGTAATTACTGTGACCGATCGCTGAAGGAACCGTTGAGTTCTCATTGGTGAGTGAAACTCCAGCTCTAACTGACTCTGTCCTGAGAGCTGACGCAGCCGTGGTGGAATACCACCTACGAATAAAGTGTCTACTGCTGCCCCTTCACCGCTGACTTGTACCGGTTGCTGCCACTGTAAGCCATTGCCAGTAACTCTGACGTCTGCCACTCGGATAATGGTTGTTTGCACTGGCCGAGTTGGTGTGGAAGGGTCAACGCGATAACGAGCAATTCGTGCGAGCTGCATTCGTAGCCCACCGCGGCATACTTCTGATGTCGATGTATCTGCCCAGGACCGAGATGCTGACCCTTCTCGAAGCACGGTAGGAAGGATCTCATCACCATGGAAAACAATGTCCTGCGTTTCCTGAGTGCACTCAGTTAGAACAGCTCGTGGGGATGTAATTCGCCCAGTCGAGCGGTCAACACGAAGCGGTACGAACTGTGTCTGGAGAGATGATGACACTGTGGATCCAGGGTGTGGTGCTACGATGATAGAGTCTGCTTTGAGCGTTGCATCCGTAGATCTCTGTGTTGGGTTTTCATTAAATGTGGCTGTCAATACTGCAGTAATTCGAACTGAATCAGTTCGTGGAATTGAATCGCCAGCAATTGCTTGTACTGTCGAAGTGAGTCGGTAGTCGTATCGTATTGATCCTGCTTGGTAGATATCGAGCGGGGAGGTCAAAGCGTGAACTGTGGAATCCACAGCTGTAATAGGTGGGCGGTCTCCCTGGCTAGCGGGAACAGTGGATGGTGTAGGTGCAGAAGCACAACTTGCCAGTGACCATGTCGTCAACCAGCTGATTGTGACATACCATCCTGTAAAGCGCGGAACCATCGATCGCCTTCGTCTGTTATGAGTCGTTTGTGAATCGTTGTGGAACTGTGGAAAACAAATTCAGCCCTCTGCATCTCTGAGATGCGGAGGGCTGAATCTGTAGAAGCTATGGCTGACCTGTAAGCCGGGTTCTGTCGGGTGAAAGTTCTCACCCGGACGGTCATTTCTCTCGGAGCACGATCACTCGTACTCTCTAGCAGCCTACCCGCGGCGTCTTGGTCGAGAAGGACAGTCTCTCGCCGCCTATTTGGCCTTGCTCCGGCTGGGGTTTACCGTGCCGTTCATGTTGCCACGAACGCGGTGGGCTCTTACCCCACCTTTTCACCCTTACCTCACAAGCATTTAGATGCTTGAAAGGCGGTTTATTTTCTGTGGCACTGGCCGTCGCACATCGTGAACTAGCAGGAACTCCTACCACTTCCGATTGCGCCCAGGTATTACCTGGCAACCCGTCCATGGAGCCCGGACTTTCCTCGGCAACAAAACTACACTGCCGCGACCGTCCGATCAGCTACAGCGTGGGTCCACGAAACATACAATCGAATTGTTACACCCGCCAACCAAAAATGACGGTGTACTGACAGCGTCCTGTACTGTGGGTGCACGGTCCTTTAGCTCTTCTCCCCTTAATGGAGGTGACTCAAGTGCATCCGACGACCGTCAACCGAGCATCACTCGCTCCGGTGACAACCATTCTGACACCTGCTGAACGAGTTCGCGTCGATGCAGCTGGCGAAGGCCTATATACGGCGATGCATCGGGATAGCATTGACGACGTTATCCGGGATCTGAAGGAACGACATGCTGCTGCAGTCCTCGTGTCAGTTACGCGGTGTGAGCCTCGGGACGCAACACGTGTCGCAATGCTCGTACGCGAATTTCCACGAGTGCCAACCGTTGCACTGCTCACTGATCTTGAGTCTAACGTTCCAAGCTCTGTGCTCACGTTAGGTAGGAGCGGGATCCAGACGCTTGTCGACGTTCGGCAACCATCAGGCTGGCGCCGGTTGCGTGATGTCCTACTTGCTGATCAATCGCGTGACATCAACCGACTTGCGTTGGCGCAGCTCTCTATCGATTTGTCTGGTGTCCATCCCGATTGCTGGCGATTCTTCGAAGTTCTCTTCGGGCTTCCATGCGGTGTTGGAACAGTACGATCGCTCGCCTGTTATCTCGGTGTCATTCCAAGTACGCTGATGAGTCGGTTCTTCCGTGCCAAGCTTCCAGCACCCAAGCGCTACCTAGCGACAGCACGCCTCGTTCGAGCGGCACAGCTCTTTGAAAATCCTGGTCTTTCCATTGCGAATGTCGCTAACCGACTCGACTACTCCTCACCCCAAAGCTTTGGCCGTCATGTGCGAGGCCTTATCTATCTGACTGCCGTTGAGTTTCGACAGAAGTATGATGGAGAAGGAATGTTGCAACGATTTCGCGAAGACCTTGTCCTTCCTTATCTCGTAACGCTTCGGGACTTCTCACCACTGGCAACTCTTCTAGGTCGTAGTCACGAATCGTGACGAAAATGGTGGTGATGGTAGGGACCGTACTAAAAGTAGGCTCGTCTCGTAAAGTGTGCGAGTTTCTGGATAGCGTGCCGCAACAACGTTGTGCGGTCATAGCATGTGAGGAGTGATCTCACCGGCTCGTGTCAAAGCAATTACTGGAAACCCTTTGGCCTCGAGTGCTTCGGTACCACCTTCACCACGGTCGACGACTGCTAGAACTCCGGTGACAACACCTCCGGCGGCTTGTACCGTAGCAGCAGCCTTCAGTGCAGAACCTCCGGTCGTTATCACATCCTCCACGATCGCTACACGATCTCCTGATTTGAATGGCCCTTCAATGAGCTGTCCTGTCCCGTGAGTCTTTGCTTCCTTACGGACCGTGAACGCTCGAATTAGGCGTCCTTCTTGAGCACTGGCGTACGCAATCGCGTACGCCACCGGATCTGCCCCGAGAGTAAGGCCGCCAACTGCCTGCACGTTCCAGCCACTCTCCTCGAGAGCTGCTAGCCCTAGCGGCCCAATCAGCGCTAGTCCTTCCGGGCTCATTGTTGTAAGGCGAGCGTCTATGTATAAGGTTGACTCGCGCCCGGATGACAATGTGAATCTTCCCCGTCGTGCTGATCGCTCTGCAAGGAGATGCTGGAGAGCGTGAAGTGATGAAGTCATGGCGCAGGAGCATAGAGCACAGGGGTACCCCCGTCAACACAGCTTCATCCCTTTCAGACTCTAGTTGCTTTCGTCTCTGCTGATGGCATTTCCAGCAATTCGCGCTCGTATTGCACCAGTCGCGTTATTGGTTGCGTTTGCATTCGTTGTCGCCGGATTTCTCCGTGCTGACCGTGAAATGACTCATGCAGAGGAGGAGCGGGCAGCGCTCGTCGCATCCGAGACCGCAACGCAAATAGAAGTGTTTCTATTCCGAAATGCGTCGCAGCTCCACATGGCAGAGCGGGCACTGAGCAGGCGAGAGGTTATCAACAAACAGACATTGGACAGTGCGGCAATTCTTTGGAAGCAACTGCCCGAGCTCTCTGCTTACTTCAATGCCCTCGCGATAACTGACTCGATGTTCAACATAATTGAGTCGGTAAAGCTACATGATGATGCGGTTATTACCGCTGTAGGCGGGCGCATCTCGATATCGAAGGCTATACCTCATCGAGATTCGCTTGGCCTTGTTCAGCATTGGCTTGGTCAAACGCTCGTAATCGTGAGTAAGCAGCGTCCCCAGGCAGCTATCCTATTCATCGAATCGCTTTCATTCAATCGAAACACGATTCTCGTCGGTTTTGCTTCGGTGGACTCACTCACTGCCCTGCTTCGCCGGCAACTGCAGATACGCTCCTACAACATCGTGGTCAGGACAGCGTTGGATACTGTACTCACTCTTCCTGCTCTCGTTTCGAAAAAGGCCACCAAGTCTGTCGAGCATGAGATCACAACACCATTTGATTCAGAATGGACTGTTGTGATGACCTATGCACCAAGCGGCCGTGGTGTTCGGATCGCACTCTGGGTGGTGGGCTTGGGCGCAATCGTTGGGCTGGGCATCGGATTGCTCCTCGAGCGTCGAGAAGCTAGCCGTATCGCCGACCGATCGAGTGAACTCGAACATCTCTCAACGGAACTGCTGCGTGCGAACCGTGCGAAGAGTGAATTCCTGGCCAATGTCTCACACGAGCTCAGAACACCCCTCAACGCGATTGTAGGCTTCGTCGATCTATTGCGAGATGGTGTGTACGGGACGCTCAACTCACGTCAGGTAGGTCCAGTCGAACGCATCGAAGCATCGGCTAACCATCTTCGGCACCTCGTTGACCAGGTGCTGGATCTGGCAAAAATGGCTGCTGGACGCCTAGAAGTTCACGCTGAACCTCTCGAGCTCAGACCGTTTGTGTTCGATGTTGCGAGTGAAGTAGAGCCGCTGATTACTGAAAAGGGGCTCAGTTTCTCATTAGCCGTTGGGGCATCGTTGCCGAAGGTGCGTACAGATCCGACGCATTTACGGCAGATTCTTATCAACCTCTTGGGGAACGCAGTCAAGTTCACCAACAGTGGTGGGATCTCGGTTCGCGGAAAACTCGTTGGCATCAGCGAACCCCCTGGCCTTGTGCAATCGGTACTTCAAACCGCGACGCAATCTGCTCACTCACCTCGTCTGGACGGGCTGTGGGTTGCGCTGCAGGTGGCTGATAGTGGTGTGGGGATCTCGGACAAGGACCGTGAGCGAATTTTTGACGAGTTCGAGCAGGTTAATGCTGGACCACGTGGTGATTCGATACGTCGAGGTACCGGATTAGGTCTGTCGATCTCGCGTCGACTCGCTCGCCTCCTTGGAGGCGACATTTCGGTCGAAAGCGAATTGGGACGTGGGTCCGTGTTCACGGTGTGGTTGCCGGTGAACCCCGCAGACCTTCGTGGTGATCGAGCAGCTTGACGGACCGCTGAAGAAATGGTCTCGACTCCAGCCAGCCGGGTAGAGCCGCTACTTTTGGCGGAAGAGTCCCTTCATCTTCGCGAGAAAGCCGGTGTCGTCGGCCGACGTTGACATCAGCGCCTTTCGGAGATCGGTGGCGAAGCTCAACACATCCGGGTAGCGGTCGGTCGGTTGCTTGGCCAGCCCGCGCATGATGACGGCTTCTACCTGCGGTCCGAACTGAAGATTCGGACGAGCTCGATTCAGAGAAATGGGAGGCTGAGAGAGCAGCTGTGTGAACATCTCACGTGGTGTCTTCGCCAGGTACGGCAAACACCCGGTGAGCAGGAAATACGCGATCGTCGCGAGGCTGTACTGGTCGGCCGCAGGTGTAACAAGCTCCCCGCTAAGCGCCTCGGGCGCCACGTACATCAGGGTACCGACGAAGAACCCTGCGCGAGTCAGGCGCTCATCAGGTGCCGTATCCGTTGCCGCGGCGATGCCGAAGTCCAGAAGCTTGACCTGATGTGTTTCCGGATCGTACATCACGTTGTCAGGCTTCAGATCGCGATGAACAATGCCCGCAGCGTGGGCTGCCTGAACAGCATCGCCGATCTGAATGACAATCCGTGCTACTTCCTCGCGAGGCAGCGGAGCGTTGCGCTTGGCGTACCGCTCGAGAATCTCACCAGCTGCCCACTCGATGGCGAGAAAATGTAGGCCGGGCCCCGATTCGCCGGTCTCGATCGTTCGAACGACGTTCGGGTGTTGTACGCGAGTGCCGAACTTCGCCTCTCGCGTGAATCGGGCAACGGCCGTTCGATCCTGGCGAAGTTTCTCACGCAGGACTTTGAGTGCTACAACACCATATTGGGGATGGTCGGCGCGGTAGACGGCGGATGTACCGCCCTCCCCGACCATATCCTTGATGCTGTACCCGGCTAGCGTGGTACCTACGAGCGTATCGCGCGACACGCGGCGAACCTAATCCCACAAGCCGACGGCGGCAAGCGAGTTCGTTGAGTAGGCACCATCTCGTTTGCAAACGACGACGACTGACCCAGACCGCTGCACATAATGTATCGCCCCTTACGTACTGTCCTGACGATAAATGTCATCCTGCTGGCAACAACCGCATGTGGTGGCAGCCGACAAAAACCACCAGCTCAGGCACCCCAGCCAGCGGCACCTGCTACCCGTAGTGTGGCGCCAAGCCAGCCAGACGCGGTACGACTGTACCGGCAGATGGGACTGCTCGCAGAGGGTGGTGAGACGCCATTTGTCGGCAGCGTCTCGTTCCTCGCGGGGAAAGTCCCCGATTCAACGGTCTTCCTGTTAACTGTCTCCGTTCCCGCGCGTGCGCTCACCTTTGTGCGCGAGAACGATCGCTACCGTGCCTCCTACTCCGCGACACTGTCGCTGACACGAGCAAGCGAGGCAGCACGACGGTTCGAGACACATCACATCGTACGTGTGGCGTCGTTCAAAGAAACCACCCGCTCTGATGAGAGCGTGCTGTACCAGCAGATCGTGCTCGCACGTCCGGGTTCGTACGAATTGGGTTTCTCATTGCGCGATGATGCTGGTGGCAAAGGAAGCTCCATCGAAGCCACCGTAAATGTCCCGCGAGTCACCACAGGCTCACTGTCTTCGCCAATTCCAGTGTACGAGGTCGTGCCTCGTAGCTCACTGGATTCACTGCCCAGAATCGTTCCAACGCCTCGCGCAACGGTGACGCTAGGTCAGGATTCGACGCTCGCGGTTTACGTCGAGGGCTACGGCAATGGATCGGTTCTGCTGCTCCGTGCAGCCGTTTTCAGCGAGAATGCGTCGACGCCTGTGTGGTCCGACACGACATCGATTCAGTGGCGAGGAGCGCTGTTCAGTGGCCAGGTCAACATTCCCGTGAGGCAGCTTGGCGTTGGTGCCCTGACGCTGACGGTTGCCACTCCTCACGGGTCTGATACGACGAAAGCGCCGCTCTTCGTCACATTTGGTGAGGACCTGCCAGTTGCAACGTTTCCCGAAATGGTGAGCTATCTCCGCTACTTCGGATCACCCGCGCGACTCCAAGCCCTTCGTGACGCCCCGCCGGATGGACGAGCACGGGCGTGGGCGGCATTTCTCCGTGAGACAGATCCAGACCCAGCAACTGCGACGAATGAAGCTCTTCGCGACTATTTCGGTCGGATCGCCCAAGCCAACACACGGTTTCGAGAGGAAGGCGGAGCCGGTTGGCTAACGGACCGCGGTCGGGTATTTGTCGCACTTGGGTCCCCGGATCAGTTCTACGAGCCCAACACCACGGACCTGAACCAGCGTGGCCGATCTCAGATCTGGGAGTACCGCCGACACCGACTGCAGGTGGTCTTCGTCGATCAGACAGGTTTTGGCCGATGGCGAATGACGGTTGGTAGTGAATCCGAATTTGAGGCTGTCATGCGTCGGGAGCTGGCTCGTTAGCGAGCGTGTAAGGCTGTGATGTAAGTCACATTAGCCGGTCTGTTCAACTCAAATGTTTCCCAAGCCATATAGATGGGCCCGATAGGGTATCTCGTTGCGGGACATAGCGTTCTCTTGACAAATTTGCATGGTGCGCCTATATAGGTGCCCGCAAACCGGGGTCGGTTTGCCCTGTGCGTATTCGACACGGGCTCGGTTCACCTCGTAGGAGGCAGCTTGCATGGCCAGAGGGAAAGTGAAGTGGTTCAATGACGCGAAGGGCTATGGCTTCATTGAACAGGAAGGTGGAGAGGATGTCTTCGTCCACTTCTCCGCGATCAGCATGGACGGCTTCAAGACACTCGCCGAGGGTCAGGAAGTCGAGTTCGAGATCCAGACGGGTGCAAAAGGCCTCCACGCGACGAACGTCACGCGCGTCTAGCACACCACGACACTCGTAGGCCGTCCAAGTTTGCCTCCGCCTGCCTTCACCGGCAGGCGGAGGTTTTTATAGGGGCGCGGGTTCGTTCCTGTGTTTGCAGGTACCTCACACTCGGTACCTAACGCAGGCGACCACCAGTGCGCACTCACACCTGCGTTCGGCCCGTTGTGGCAGTGTACTTTCCGACATCGCGCCGCGAACGTTGCGCGACCGCGCTCGCACCGAGCTCGACACCCAACAGGCAGACTCCAATACCGACGCTTGTGGCTGACGTATCACCGCCCCCGTCTCCGCGTCTCTTTCTGATCGACGGCTACGCGCTCATCTACCGCGCGTTTTTCGCCATGATCTCGCGCCCGCTCACGACGAGCAAGGGTGAGAACACCTCGGCCGCCTGGGGTGTCGTCAACTTTCTTCAGCGGCTCATTACCAATCACACGCCGGACTATATCGGTTGGGTGCACGACTCCGGTCTTTCGTTCAGGCACGAGACGTATCCGGCGTACAAAGCCACGCGAGAAAAGCTCACAGAAGAACTGCAGGCGGACTTCAATCGCGGCATGGAACGCATCAGCGAGATTCTCGATGCATTTCAGGTCCCTGTCCTTTCGGTTAAGGGATACGAAGCGGATGACGTCATTGGTACGTTGGCAACCCAAGCGGTTCAGACGGCACTGAACGTCGTAATCGTTTCCGGCGATAAGGACTTTCAACAGCTCGTTAGGCCTGGTGTCTGGCTGCTGAATCCTGGCCGTGGTGGTCCCGCAAACGTTGAGGAGCAATGGGTCAGCGTCGAGAACGCTAGCGAACGCCTCGGTGTATCCCCGGATCGCGTCATCGACTATCTAGCGCTCGTTGGGGACTCGTCAGATAACGTGCCTGGTGTCCCCGGTATCGGTGACAAGACCGCGCGCGATCTCGTCTCCGAGTTTGGTGCGCTGGAATCCATCCTCGCATCGGTCGACAAGATCACGAAAAAACGCCCACGCGAAGCATTGGCCGAGCACGCCGCGCGTGCTCGATTGTCCAAGGAATTGGTAACAATACGAGACAATTTGCCGATCACACTGAAACCGGACGAGCTCCGAATTCGCCCGGTCGATACGACACGTCTGCGTCAGCTCTGTGTCGAGCTGGAGTTCACCACCCTCATCAAGGACATCGCACCGGCATCGACGCCGATAGATACCGCCCCGCGCTTGTACACTGTGGTGGATTCGATTCAGAGTCTCGAGCGGCTTGCCAGCCGCGTCCGCAAAGCGCGGTACATCGCGATCAATACCGGAACTGTTGCGGAGCCAGGAGTACCGACCAACGCGGATCCCATGCGATCTCGTCTGGTCTCGCTTGCAATCGCGCTGGCCGAAGGCGAGGCGTTCTACCTGCCGTTAAACCACCGAGAGTGGCAGCCGACTCAGTCATCTCAAGGCGAGCTGCTCATTGATGCGTCAGGCGATCGTGCACCGACGGACGCACCTGAGGACCATGGAGTCGTTCGCGGCGGCGATGAAAGCGATGCCATTGCCACACCGAGCCAGGCTGGCGTTGCCAAACAGTCGCGTGGAGCCGCAAAGAAGACATCGACGAGTCAACCAACGAGCATTGCTGCTCGTGTGCTTGCCTCCGGAACCCAGCCAGTCAGAAACCTGCCGGCGCTGGACAGCCCCGCTATGACACCACTGCGCCAGCTACTCGAGGACGAGACCGTTCTCAAAACGGCCCAGAATGCGAAGTACGATCTTCTCGTACTGCGACGAGCGGGAGTAACACTGCGCGGCCTTGACTTCGATACGATGCTGGCGAGCTACGTGCTGGACCCGGGACGGCGATCGCACGGGCTGGACGTACTTGCGCTTGAGTTCCTCGACCACACGATGACGTCGTACGAAGACCTCTGTGGTAAAGGAAAGGCGGAGATTCCGTTCGATGCGTGCCCAGTGGACACAGCGCGAGACTACGCGTGTGAGGAGGCCGATACGGCCTTTCGTCTCCGTTCGATCTTCGAGCCCCAACTCGAGGCGTACGGCCTAACGAGCCTGATTCACGACATCGAGCTTCCACTGCTTCACGTACTCGCCGATATGGAGTGGACCGGAGTGTCTATCGACCTGGCTTGGTTCGCGTCCCTCAAGGAACGGTTCAAGCGCGAGCGCGAGCGTGTCGAGCAGGAGATCTATACCGAGGCGGGCGGCGAGTTCAACATCAATTCGAATAACCAGCTTCGGACGATTCTATTCGACAAGCTGCAGCTTCCGGTTCGAAAGCGAACATCAACCGGACCCTCGACGGACGCGAGCGTGCTACAGGAACTCGCCGAAGCAGGACATAAGCTCCCCGAGCTTTTGATGGAGTATCGTGAGCTATCGAAGCTAGAAAGCACGTACCTCGACACGCTACCGTCGCTCATTCATTCGGATGACAAGCGGCTTCACACCTCGTTCAACCAGACCGTCGCGTCCACGGGGCGGCTCTCGTCGAGCGATCCGAACCTTCAAAACATTCCTATTCGCCGAGAACTTGGCCGCGACATTCGCCGTGGCTTCATCCCACGAAAGGGATGGCTGTTTCTCGCGGCTGACTACTCGCAGATCGAGCTGCGCCTGCTCGCACACCTCTCCGCCGATCCAGCGTTCGTCGACGCGTTCAAGTCGGGTGGTGACATTCACAGGCAAACGGCCTCGATCATCTTCAGTGTTCCGGTCACTGACGTGACGTCGGACATGCGCGCGCGGGCGAAGACGATCAACTTCGCCACGATCTACGGTCAGGGCGCGCACGCCCTGTCGCGACAACTCAAGATCTCCAACGTGGAAGCGCGCGAGTTCATCGCCACGTATTTCGAACGCTTCCGCGGCGTTCGCAGCTACCTGGACTCAATGGTCGAACATGCGCGTGAGCATGGGTTTGTGGAGACGATCTTTCATCGCCGCCGCTACATCCCGGAATTGCGCGACCGGAATTTCAATATCCGGGCGTTCGGTGAGCGAACTGCGGCCAACTCTCCCATCCAGGGGTCGGCTGCCGACTTGATCAAAATCGCGATGATTCGCATCGACTCAGCGCTGAGACAGCGCGGAATGCAGGGCCGAATGCTACTTCAAGTGCACGACGAGCTCGTGTTCGAGTTCCCTGCTCAAGAGCAGGAACAACTCGTGACGCTCGTGAAACACGAAATGGAACACGCGGCTGAGCTTTCAGTACCGCTCGTGGTGGATGTCGGGATCGGCGACAGCTGGCTTGCTACCAAGCTCGGATAGAGCCGCTATACTCGATGTCGTAGCTCAGCAACCGGGATGCGCGTCACATCTGCCGGTATTGCAGAGTGCGCCACACCGCGCGATGTGAGCTGCCTAATCACACGGCTCCCACGGGCAAGCGATCCGATAAGTTATTGCTGAAGCTCGTCTTATAAGCCTGCGCGCCTGGCGGCCCCGGCATTGCCTTCTCCCAGTACTACGCAAGCCGCCCCAGTGCAGTGCGCAACGATCCGACGCGCAGCAAGACTTACCTGTGAGATGACCATGCCAAGGCCCAATCGCCGCGGTTTTACGCTTATCGAGCTGCTCATAGTTGTTGTCATCATCGGCATCCTGGCCGCGATTGCCGTTCCCAAATTCCAGAACACGAAGGGAAAGGCGAATGCGGCGTCGCTCCGTGCCGATCTACGCAACCTCGTCACAGCGGAGGAAGCGTATTTCTACGACAACGCGTCGTATACGACCAATATCCCATCGCTCAACATTCGTGTGACCACGGGCGTGACGATAACCTTCGGCACCGCCACCGCGGGCGGGTGGTCGGCGAAGGTTACTCATCCAATGGCTTGGCCCATCGAGTGCGCCATTTTTTTCGGGTCTGCTCCTCCACTAGCGCCGGCAACGTCCGAAGGGCTGCTGGCCTGTCAGTAGAGAAATACGTCGAAGGTACTTCACGCTGAGCGTGACCGCTGACGTTGCGCCCCCGTACCGGGAATTTCTGCACCGTCGAGAAGGAATGATCTTCGCGATGGATGGCGGGCTCTGGCTTCACCGGCACCGTTGGAAGGATCATCCAATGGCCCATCTGGTCTCGACGGATCGTGAGCAACTGCTCGCCTACGGACGCCACGTTGGTCTTCCCGTAGAGCGTCTCCAGTTCAAACCGCTCAAGGATCCGAGGACTGGGCTCCGGCGAGACGCCTGGCACTGGGACCTCGTTGGCCGGTTCCTGCCGCCTCCCCGTTAGGCCCCCATTTATCCTGGCAAGCGGTCACGCGCGCTCGTAAATCGCCCCCGTCACCGGGTGGTCACGAGGTACCGAGCAACGTGTCGAGCTCAATCACATCAGCCCGCAGCCACGCGAGCTCACTGAGCAGGTGATCGTGCAGGCGACGATCACGGCGGAATCGAACGTACGTACGCACACGCGCCACCGCGCGGTGAAGCCGATCCGCGTACCGAAAGTCCCACGTTGCCGATATCGGGAGTGAGATCGCATAAGCCAGCGTGGTGATCCAACCAAACATCCAGCCGACGAGTATGGTCTGGGCGCTATAGAAGATGAGCACGAGGATAAGACCAGCCACGATCGTATTCATCGCCGGCTCGTCAGGTGTGTGGCTTCGTCGCAGTGCGAGCCAGCGTGCGATTCGCACCGGTAACCAATGGTTTGCACGGCCCCAGAGCGCCAAGGGACCGGCGACGGCACCAATCAATAACTCGCGGATGACGAACCAGGTGCCGGCACCGACGCCCGTGTCCATCTGGACGTCGCTTGCAGCAATCGCATTCTCTTGGATTGCCTGCTCGAACTCTGCGAAGCGTTCCAGAAAACGTTGTACACGTACTGCCACAGTTGGTTCGAGCTCCGGCAGCCGTGGCGCAATCGCATTGATCCGCTGTGCCACGCGAACACTCTCAGCTAGCGGAGGATCGGGTGCCCGTAGCGGACGAAACACATCGAGCACCCCGGTCAGCGTCGTCGATACCGCCAGCACCCGTCGTGCGTCGTCGAGCGTCGGGAAGTTGAGCGTAACCTCGCGGAGTCCGGCATTCACGCGGTTGGTCAAACCTGTGGCCGCATCAGCGTTAGGCGCCACTGCGTCTGCTGAAACCGGTTTACCAACGTACATCAGGACCCGCGAACGCGGCTCCCACTTTCGCTCGAATGTAAGCCCCACGGGGACGATGGGCACCGTGAGGCGACGCTCATCACGAGCCATCAGTGCCATGCGCGCCAGTCCGGTCTTCAACGGGGCAAGCTCGGGATCGCTGTGGCTCTTTCCCTCCGGGAACACCAAGACAATCCCGCCCTGCTCGAGCACGTCGAGCACGGCGGTGAATGCGTTGGCATTGCGGGAGGGATCGAGGATTCCGCTGGCGCCGTTGTGCGCGTCATCGCTGGCCCGTCGAAGCGGGACAACCCCTGCCGCGCGAAGCACGCGACGCGTGATGGGGTTGTCCAGAAGCGTGGCTTTCGCTGTGAGCGTGACAGGCCGGCGCAGCGTACACCCAATCACGAGCGCATCGACAAGCGCATTCGGATGGTTGCTCGCCAGCAGCACGGGTCCAGTAGCAGGCAGGCGCTCGATGCCTACCACTTCCACGTCCCGGTAGAACCACCGGAGTGCCAGTCGGCCGAACCCACGGAGGATGTGATACGCGATCATCGCGACCGATGCAGCGGCGAAAGGCGGATGGCCTACACAGCGGCAGGTGAAATCAACCCCTCATCACCTGCCCGGGCCGCCTGCTGTCCCTCTGTTACCTTCACGCGACTCAGGATCAATGCGCCGATCACAAAAAAGAGAATGACGGAAAGGATTGCGTTCCGGCTACTGCCAGTCGTGGCGATCGTGACCCAGAAGAGCAACGGTCCGAAGATGCTCGCAAACTTTTCGAACACGCTGTAAAAGCCGAAGAACTCTCCCGACTTGTGCGTGGGAACGAGGCTCGCGAAGAGCGACCGGCTGAGCGCCTGCGTTCCGCCCTGCACCGTGGCGACCATCGCCGCGAGCAGTATGAAATGCCCGGCGGTGCGCATGTAGAACCCGAGAATGCTGATGACCGTGTAGACGACAAGCCCGATGAAGATCGCGCGTTTCGCGCCGATGCGGCCTGCGATGCTTCCAAACAGGAACGCGAACGGAAACCCGACGAACTGCACGATGAGCATCGCTGAAATGAGTACCGAGTTGCCTATGCCGATCTCCTCCTTGCCATAGGCCGTCGCCATCTTCTGAATTGTCTGGATGCCATCGTTGTACACCATGAACGCGAGCAGCATCAGGAAGGCCTGCTTATAGGCGCGCAACGCGCGGAACGTCTCGCCGAGCCGAACGAACGACGCAAGAAACACATTGCCGCCGTTTGTCTCGTCCGGCTCGCGCGTGCGTGGTGGCTCAGGCACGCGGAGAAACAGCGGCACGGAGAACACCACCCACCACACCGCGACCGAAAGCAGGGCCAGACGCGTTGGCAGTGTCGCGGCAGCGTCGGAAAGTCCCGAACCGCTCGGCAAGCCGAACCACCCTGGCTTGAGAATCCACGCGAGGTTCAGCGCGAGCAACACGCCGCCCCCGACATAGCCGACGGCATAGCCGGCACTCGACACGCGGTCGATCTCATCTTCCGAGGCGATGTGCGGCAAAAGGGCGTCGTAAAACACGGTGCTCGCGGTCGCACCGATCAGCGAGATGACGAACAACACGAGCGCGAGCTGATAGTTGCCCCGCTGCACAAAAAACATTCCTGCAACGGCTGCTGCTCCAACGAGCATGGAGGCGCCGAGCATTCGCTTCTTCGCGGCGACGTAGTCGGACATCGCACCGAGCACTGGAGACAGTACCGCTAGTACGACCGCCACGATGGTATTGGCCGCCGCGAGCGCCTGTGTCGCTCGGCTCTCCGGAAGGTCGCTTTTTGCGATATCCACGAAGTAGATCGGGAATACCGCGACCATGATCGTGGTCTGTACCGCCGAAACCGCCCAGTCGTACATCGCCCAGGCACGTAGCTCGGGACGACTGAGGCCAAGTCGGCTCAGGAATCCCGAATTACCATGCCTCTTGGCTGGCTCTGGTGTGCCAGAAGTTCTTTCGGACATCAGCGGTTGCTCCCGATGAGCAGTGAGACAGTCGGTCAGAATGCTTGCCGGCCGCCGAGCTCCATCCCATACGTCGAGTGACGTAGCCACGGAGCAAGATGTTGGTGCCGTTTCAATTGACGGTGCCGCCGGAGCGTGCAGATTTCGCCGTATGCGATGGCTTCTGCTCTGGCTCATGCGACACGTGCTCAGCGAGCCCATCGCGATTGCGATTGGGCTCGCGCTGGTTGCGGCGTGCGAACGGACCACCCCGGCTCCGGGGCGAAAGGATACGGCGGTCACGGTAGTGCCGCCACCCGAGACCACGGTCGTGGCGACACCCGAAGTGTCCACCTGGGATTCCACGGCTGGCCCTGCCCTCTTTGTCGTCGGGTCCACGCCGGCTGAGGCGTTGGTGATCGCGCCTCGCTATACCGATACTACCGCACTCGACTCGGCCCGGGTTGATTTGACGCCGCTTCGCGGCATTCGGCTGGATCTGTTCAGCGGCGGAAAGCGCGTCGGAATCGCGCGTGTTGCGTCCACGACAGGAAGTGTGAGAACCGATTCCTGTCGGACGTGGCCCACAGCTCGCCTGGATGTCGCTGCAAACGACAGCGCCGCTACGAGCGAGTGGAACGTCGCATTCGAGGCCGGACATGCGGTACAGATGGCGCTCGACTCTATTGCCGGCCTCCCATCGGCCGATTCGGCGACATTCGCCGCCGACATCGCACGCATCGCGTCCGCTTTGCCCGGTGACACATCCGCGGCGTTCCGGGGGTTGCCCTTCGTGGTAAACAAGGCATGGCGCGCGCGCATGCCGAACGGTCGGTTACTGGTGGCGGCGATCGTCGTGCGAAACGTCAACCAGGAAGCCAACCCTCGACAGGAACGAATTCTTCTCGTTGCCGAGCGTGACAGTGCCGCACCGCGGGGCCGATATGACACGCAGTACTCCGAGCGCGTGACTGGCCTCGAGGAAACGCTGGAGACGACCGATCTCGTCACCATGGTGTTGTTAGGCACCGATCGTCGCCCAACCCTCATCCTCGCGCGAGATACCGGGAGCGGGTCGTCCTACGCACTCATCGAGCGAATCGCCGGTCAGTGGCAACGACGATGGGGAAGTGCTTACGCTGGATGTTGAATCGCCGGCCGCAATCGCAAGACGAGGAGCTCTCGAGGAGCGTTCAATCTCAGCGGCAGAGGAAGCTGCTCACCGAGCCCGCGCGTCACGTACAGCGGAACACGGGGGTTCTTCACCCATCCGCTTGCGGACCTGGGACCACAGACGCGCGCCATCGTCACGAGTGCGCCTACTCCCGGGAAGACGATCTGCCCACCGTGTGTGTGACCGGCGAGCGCCGCGTCGACGCGCAGGCTCGGGTCGAGACGCAGGACGCCGTCCGGATTGTGCGACAAGACGATCGTAGGTACCTGCTCGGCGACATCGCATCCAGCATACGCGTCGACGCGTCCCTCGCGCACGTCGTCCAGCCCCGCAACGCGCAACGCACTTCCTGATCTCAGCACACGCCGGGCGCGATTGACCAGGACATCAATGCCCATGCTGGTCAGCCATTCCGTGACTGCCGCCGCACCCGCGTAGTAGTCGTGGTTGCCGAGAACGGCAACGACACCATCACGCGCTCGGAGTCGCGTGAGCTCAGGCGTCATCTCGCGCATGATGTCACGATACCAGCGCCGCGACTGCACGGGCATCCGCTTGAACGACTCGCCGTAGTCGCCGAGCAACGCGATCATGTCGGGTGACGCGGCCTCCGCGGCGTCCACTGCGTGACGCAACCATGCCAGGTCCCGGCCGGGCGAATGGTGAAGGTCCGAAAGCGCGAGGATCGTGTACCCGTCGAGCTCCTGCCCCAGGTCGTCTACCGCTACGTGGATCGTACTCGTGGTGGCAGCGGGACGTGGGCCGGAGAAGCAGCGAATGACGCGACCAACGACGAGACCTGCGACGCGGAAGGCGCTCACCGGCAGATGCTAGGCGGTGTTCGCGTCGACACGCTGACACTCCGGCTAGGACGCAAGACCGCTTCCCGGGGTGGGGTAACGAGACTGACTGGGCTAACGCCGCCCAAGTGCTGCCGGCGCCGCATGACGGCCTGCGACGCTGGCGAGGGCGAGCAACGTCAGGATGTACGGGAGCGCGAGGAAAAGCTGATAGGGCAATGCCCATCCGAGCGACTGAAACACGAACTGTAGGGCACTGGCTGCGCCAAAGAGGACGGAGGCAATGGCGACTCCGACCGGCGACCATCGGCCGAGCGCCACAATGGCAATCGCGATGAAGCCACGGCCGGCTGACATCCCTTCGGCGAACGTGCCAACCTGTGCGACCACCAGGCAGCCGCCGCTCAGGCCGCCTAACGCACCGCCGAAGCACAGCGCCCACCAGCGGACGCGTCGCGGTGAAATTCCGGCCGTCGCGGCCGCCGCAGGATTCTCGCCGACGGCGCGCAGGGCCAGGCCGGCGTGCGTGTGTGAGAGCCACCAGGCGAGCACGGGGACCGTTCCGTACACGACGTACGTGGTGACAGGCTGAGCGAAGAACGCGCGTCCTATCACCGGAATGTCCGACAGCAGCGGGATCGGGACGGGACCAGCTGTGGGAATGGTCAGCGCGACGCCCGCCGTTCCGAACATCGCGCGATACAGCAGCCCTGTCGTTCCGAGGGCGAGCAGGGTCACCGCCGTCCCTGTCACGATGGCATCCGACCGCAGTTCCACGATGAATAGTGCGAGCAACACTGCCGTCAGGACCCCTGCGGCGATCGCTGCCGCGAACGCGCCCGGAACGCCAGCTGCTGTCGCGACCGCAACAGCGCCGAACGCGCCGGCGATGATCGTGCCCTCGAGGCCGATATTGATCGTTCCCGATCGCTCGACGAGCGTCTCGCCTAACGCGGCGAGCGCGAGTGGCGTCGCCGTGCGGACTGTCGCGTCCAGAAACGGTGCGACAGGGTCGATCACGGTACTTCAGCGCCCGCTCGCTGCACGACGTCGGCTGTCCGGCGCATCACGAAAGCTCGACGCCAACGCTTCACGGGGGCGCGCAATGCCGCGACGCCAAGCAGCAGGAGGATGATCGACGCCTCGACGACCGTCGCGAGAACGGATGGCACACCGGCATCGCGCTGCATGGCCGAAGCACCTGCTTCGAGGGCGCCAAACAACACGCCGCTGCCCACCGTCAGTGCGGGATCGAGCGAACCCACCAGTGCCACGGCAATGGCCGTGTAGCCATAGCCGGGTGAGAGGTTCTCGTAGAGTGAGTACGTCACGCCGCTCACCTCGATCGCGCCAGCCAGGCCCGCGAGCGCTCCGCTCAAGAGAAAGGCACGCATCGCGGTTCGTCCAACGTCGATCAAACCGGCGCTGCGCGCGGCGTCAGGGTTCGCGCCGAGCAGTCTCACGCGGAACCCGGCAGCCGTCGAGCGTAGCGCCCACCAGAGCATCGCCCCACACACGAGCGCGATGAAAAAGCCAAGATGCAATCGAGTCCCGCTCACGATGATCGGCAAGCGCGCGGACTCCGATATCGCGGGGCTCTGCGGGTAGATCCGAAGAGGTTCCTGAAGCGGACCGCGAACGAGGTACCCAACCATGTAGAGCGCCACGAAATTCATCATGATCGTGCTGATGACCTCGAGGACTCCGAAGCGGCGACGCAACCACGCAGGCAAGAAAGCCCACCCTGCTCCGGCGAGAGCGCCACCGAGCAACGCGAGCGGAACCGACAGCCGTCCCACGGCCGGGCCGGCAATCGCGTCGACCGTTGCTGC
>Ga0105249_10000578_pt1 | contig 33622 bp, 29 predicted proteins | sample KBSS44metaG_FD_81522 | JGI IMG/M metagenome (GOLD analysis project Ga0105249, IMG submission 81522) | Switchgrass rhizosphere microbial communities from Kellogg Biological Station, Michigan, USA - KBS S4-4 metaG | ecosystem: Host-associated > Plants > Roots > Rhizosphere > Soil | place...
CGCGGCCGCTTCCGCCGCGAGCTCGCCGAAGCCAAGCCGTCGGCCGGTTTCGCCGTGAACGACGGCGCCGTTCTCGGTCCGACACGCCGAGCGCTCGACGTTCCATCGCGCGGCGGCGGCGGTGAGGAGTGCATGACGCGCGGTCGCGCCGGCTCGGCGTAGCGCGATCCAGTTCGAGCTGACGCCAGTACTGCCGCCCGTGAACTGTCCGCCGAACCGACGGTCGAATGGCGCCTGCACCACGCGAACCTGATGCCACGGCACGTCGAGCTCTTCGGCCACGATCATCGGGAGCGCGGTCTTCGTGCCGGTACCGATCTCGGGGTTCTTCGCCGCGATGGTGACGACGCCGTCAGCCTCGATCTCGATGAACGCGCCGATCTGTGCGGGCGCCGCGGCTCGTCGCGACCCGCGTGCGCGCCGGGAGCCGGTGGTCGGAAATACAACGGCAACGCACAGCCCGCCGGCGGCAGTGGCGCCGATGCGAATGAAGCTGCGCCGACCGAGTGGTGAGCGAGCCGCTGGCGATAACGTCGGATCCATCACGTGTCTCATGAATGGGCTTCGACGCGACGTTAGGGACCGCGAAGGCCACCGGGCAACGTCGTCGGGACGAACCGGTGGCGCTTTTGCACTTCTCGCACAGTGGGGATGTCATTCCGAGCGGAGCGAGGAATCGCGGGACTTTGTCATTCCGAGCGGAGCGCCGGTTGCGTACTTGTCATTCCGAGCGGAGCCCGCGCGCAGCGCAGGCGGAGGCGAGGAATCGCACTCGTCCCGACCGGGAGGTCCCTCTACCGGGAGGATGGCGATTCCTCGCCTGCGCCGCTGCGCGGCTCCGCTCGGAATGACAACCGAAATCTAGGTATTTCGCGGTTTTGCCTTCCTCGTGGGCTCCGCAGCCATGGGATCGTCCGGCCAATGGTGCTTCGGGTAGCGACCCCGCATCTCCTTCCGCACCTCGAAGTACGATGTCTTCCAGAAACCCGCGAGGTCGCGGGTGACCTGCACCGGACGCCGAGCTGGAGACAAGAGGTGGATGGTCAGCGGAACTTTTCCGCGCGCGATCCGCGGCGTATCCGCGAGCCCGAACATCTCCTGCAGGCGCACCGCGAGCACCGGCGCGGCCACATCGCCGTAATCGATGGGGATGCGGCTTCCGCTCGGAACCACGACATGCGTGGGTGCGAGCTCATCGATGGCGACGCGACGATCCCACGACAGCTGCGCCAGCAGCGCACCCGCGAGGTCCGCGCGACTCACCTCGGCAAGCGACCGCAGGCCACCGAGGTGCGGAGACAGCCACGTGCCTAACGTCTCCAGCAGTGCCGCGTCGGATACGTCGGGCCAGGTGGGATCGGTCGCGTGAAGGAACGCGAGACGCCGGCGCAGCGAACGGGCCCCGTCGCTCCACGGGAGCGCATCGATCCCCTCGGTCCGTATGCCCGCGACGAGTGCACCCTGCACGAGCGCCGGATCGGCGTTGCGCAGCGGTCGCTCGACCAGAACGATGGCGCCGAGCCGCTCACGCTCGCGCGCGACGACGGCGCGCTCGCGGGCGTCCCACACGACGTCCTGCTCGAACGCGATCTGGTCACCGAAATGTGTCTCGAGGTCGGAGAGCTCGACCGCCGCCGCCAGAAAGATCCGGCTCTCCGGCCGGCGACCGTCGAGTGCCGCGCCAACGATGTATGCGGCATCGGAGAGGGACTGTGGGCCGGCGAGCGCCGCCCCATTGCCGTTCCGCAGGAGAAAGCGACCCGCCCGCGGCGCCCGGAGCTGGCCGATGCGGTCCGGGTAGGCAAAGGCCAGCAGCAGTCCGGCGCTCACGTCGCGCCCCCCAGTCCGCGTGGCCGAGCCTAACGACGAGCGCAGGCGGTCGGCCTCGAGCCTGATGCGTCGCAGCGCGTCGCCGTCCACGCCGGCGGCCATACCACCAGCCCCGCGCCCGCCGCGGATGAGCGCGAGGCGCGTCTCGACATCGGCGTCGGCGGACGAGCCCGGATCGCTCCGGATCGGATCGCGCTCGCTCAGGAGTGCGGCGAGGTCGCACGCCAGGGAGCGCACGCCTAACGTATCACCCTGCGCGACCATGTGCGCCAGCCGCGGGTGCATCGGGAGCTCGGCCATCCGACGCCCGTGCGCCGTGATGCGCGCATCAGCCTCCCTGCCGCTCGCGGCCTCGAGGGCGCCGAGCTCGATCAGCAGCTCGCGCGCCTGCGCGAACGCGGCGACGGGAGGCTGGTCGAGCCACCGCAACGATCCCGGGTCGGCCACTCCCGCGGCCGCGAGCTCGAGCGCCACGGGTGCGAGGTCCGCCTCGAGTATCTCGGGCGTCGAATGCGCGACCAGGTGATGATGCTCGTGCTCGGCCCAGAGCCGATAGCAGACTCCCGATGTGACTCGACCCGCACGACCGCGACGCTGATCGGCTGACGCCTGTGAGACGCGGACGGTTTCGAGCCGCGTCATGCCCGTGCGGGGAGAGAATCGCGGGACGCGCGACAGTCCGCTGTCGATCACGACGCGCACGCCCTCGATCGTGAGGCTGGTCTCGGCGATCGACGTCGACAACACGACCTTGCGCGCGCCCGACGGACTGGGCAGCACGGCGTCGTCCTGCGCTTCCCCCGACAGGCTGCCGTGCAGCGGCAGGATCCTGACGTGCGGGGGCAACGGCTGGATCACGAGCAGATCGTGCGTCCGGTGGATCTCGCCGGCCCCAGGCAGGAAGACGAGGACGTCTCCGTCGTCGTTCTCGAGGGCGCGTCGCACGACGGCCACCACCGCGTCCTCGATCCGGAGATCGGCCCGTCGCTCGACGTAGCGCGTTTCGACGGGGTAGGTGCGACCCTCGCTCGTCACGACGGGGGCGTCGCCGAGGAGCCTGGCGACGCGCGCTCCATCGAGCGTCGCCGACATCACGAGGATGCGAAGCTCGGGCCGAAGGACATCGCGCGTCTCGAGCGTCAGCGCGAGCGCGAGATCGGCGTCGAGGCTTCGCTCGTGGAACTCATCGAAGATGACCAGGCCGATGCCGTCCAGCGACGGGTCGCGCTGCACCAGTCGCGTGAGGATGCCTTCGGTGACGACCTCGATGCGCGTCGCGCGGCCAACGCGGGTCTCGCCGCGGACGCGAAACCCGACGGTGTCACCGACGCCCTCGTGACGCAGCTGGGCCATTCGCCGAGCGGCCGCGCGTGTGGCGAGCCGCCGCGGCTCGAGCATGATGATACGCTGGCCGCCTAACCACGGCGCGTTCAGGAGCGCTGGGGGTACGCCAGTGGTCTTTCCGGCCCCGGGTGGGGCCTGCAGCACCGCGCTCGTGTGCGCGCCTAACGCAGCGGCGAGCTGCGGCAGCACGGCGTCGATGGGGAGGGTCACGGCAGGCGGAGGGCGCGCACGCCTAAGCTTAGCGCGCGAAACGAAGACGGGCCGGCGAGTGTTCGCCGGCCCGCCCTCCTTCCCGTTTCCCGTCTCCCGTCTCCCGTCTCCCGTCTCCCGTCTCCCTATTGCTGCGTGCCCCGAATCACCGGCGTGAACAACAGCCCATTCTGCTCGAGCGTTGTGCCACGCATCACGAAGCTCCGACTCACGTCGAACTTCACGACCAGCGCGCTCGTCTCACCATCCTCGACGTCCAGCGGGCCACCCGAGAGCTGGATCTTGATGCCGCTCGTGGCCGCGCTCGGGAACTTGAGCCCCTCGATCGACTCGCCGCTGATGACCGTGTTCGCCTCATCGTTCAGCGTCACGCTGGACTTCGCGGGATCGATGATCAGTCGGAAGCCGCGGTAGTCACCCGTCGCCAGCTCCGCCACTCCGAGCGTCGTCGTGGTGCCGTCCGCGAGCTTCATGAGGTCGAACGCCGCATTCGGCTCGGCGATGGTCACCCAACCGCCTTGCTCCGCTTCGGACTCCTCCGTGTTCACAGCCGCCTCGGCATCCGATGGCTCCTGACGCCTTGCGTCGACACGAACGACGAACACGTCCACGCTCTTGACGGAGCCTGCCGGAAGCGGCGCTCCAGTCATCGCGGCCGCCACGTCCCCGACGAGCGCGTCAGGCACCGAGCCGTTCGTCAACCGGACATTCACCATGCCCGTGCCGGTGCCCGTCGAATCACTGCAGGCCGCGGCGCCGAACAGCACCGCGGTCGAAAGAGCCATGTACGTGCGACGGTAAGCCATCATGCGGCCTCCTTTATGAATTCACGGCAGTCGAACACGCGCGGTCGCCGCTGGCGTCGCGCAGGGTCCAATACGATCGCGGAACGCGCGCGATGGTGCGGTGATCATCACGAGCCAGTTCATGTGAGTGTCCTCACGTTTCCCGCCAATCGGGCACTTCGTCCTCTCATCGCCCCTCCTCTCCTCGGATATGACCTCGCACATCCGATCGCTTGCAGTCCCAATGGTACGCTCGCGCCGGCGAGCCGCGCGCGTTCTCGTCGGTGGGCTCGGCCTCGCGTTCCTCGGTTGCAACGCCGCAGGCGACGCCGGCGGCACGATTCGCATCGGCATCGCGGCGGACCTCAAGCGGCCGAACATGCAGACGGTGCTGCGGGGCGTGGAGCTGGCGATCGATCGGCTGAACGCCGACGGGAGCGGCCGACGCTTCGAGCTCGCGAAGCCCCCCGCCGGCGCCAGCGGCGCCGTGGAGATCGCCGCCGCGCTGCGCGATGATCCGCAGGTGATCGCCGTCGTCGGACCCGCCGACAGCCGCAGCAGTCGCGAATCGGCGCCGATCATCGCGGACGACGAGGGCGGCGGTCGACGCGCGCTCGCAGCCGTGTCGCCGACGTCCACGAGCATGTCGCTCACCGGTATCAGCCCCTGGCTGTTCCGCGTCTGCCCGAGTGACGCCGCCTCGAGCCAGGCCGCCGCCCGCTACGTACTCGATTCGTTAGGCTTCCGCCGTGCATCGATCATGTACCGCAACGACTCCTACGGTCGGGGGTGGAGTACGGCGTTCACGCAGGCGTACGCGGCCGGCGGCGGCACGGTGCTCGAACGGAATCCACACCTGGCCGACATGAACGAGTGGCGCGCCTACGCGGGTATCGTGAAGGCCACCCGCCCGGAGATCGTGCTCTTTCCCGGATCGTCGGCGGATCTCGCGGGCTTCGTGCGCTCGCTACGTGCGATCGGCGCCGACACGCCAGTCCTTGGCGGAGACGCGGTGTCCGAGCTCGAGGCGCAGGCGACCGAGTTCGCGGGCGTACGCTACGTCGCCTTCTTCCAGGCATCGCACGTCCACACCGCCGAGGCCAAGGCATTCGTGTCGGCGTTTACGAGGAGGTACGGTGTGCCGCCCGAGCAGCGCTCCGCGCTCGCGTATGATGCGACGATGCTCATCGGACGTGCCGTGCTCGACGCCGGCGCGCATCGCGGGCGCGTCCGCGACTACCTCGCGTCCGTCGGTTCGTCGCGCCCGGCCGTGACCGGCGTTACGGGATCCATCGCGTTCGACGAGCAGCGTGACGTCGTGAACAAACCGGTCGTGATCGCGACGGTCGGGCGATGAGCGCGGCGATGCGGATGTCGATACCCGGACGCATCCGTCGGATCATCCGCCGGGTTGCGCCCTGGCTGCGTCCGCGTGCGCTCGGCACGATTCGGGGACGCCTGACGTTCGGATTCGGCGCTACCGTCGTGCTGGTCGCGGCGATCGCCGTGATCGCCGTCAGCGCGCTGCGCGCGGCAAGCGCGGGCAATTCCCAGGCACTCAGCTCCGTCGAGGAGGAGTTCGAGGGATCGCAGCGCGTGATCACCGCTGCGCTCCGCGAGATCGCGTCGGGCGTGCAGTACCTGGAGAGCGGCGACGAGGTCGATCGCCAGCGCTGGGAGGCGATGATGTCGCGCGCCGAAGCCGCCCGCGGCGACGCCGCGAAAGTCTCGACGCTGACACCCGAGCAGCGCACCCGACTCGAGGAAGTCGGCAACCTCCAGAGCGCCATCGAAGTACGCATCGCGATGGCGCAGGCGTTCCGGCGGATCGGCGACCCGGCACAGGCCGCGCCGCTCGTGCGGAAGGCATTCGACGACGTCGAGCAGATCGACCAGAAGCTCGAGCGGTTCCGCACCGGCTCGACCGACCGCCGCGCCGAGATCGCGATCGCGCTCGACGACGCCGTCCGCCGCGATCAGTGGGTGGTGATCGTGCTCGGCCTCGTGGCCGTCATCATCGCGATCATCTTCGGCGTCGGGACTTCCCGGGCCATCACGCGACCGCTCGCGGCGTTCGCGGTGGACATGGAGGCGATGGGCGAAGGCGATCTCCGTCTCGCCATCGACGACCACACGGGAGCCGCGGAGTTCGCGAAGCTCGCCCACGCACTGCGTCGTGCCCGAGAGCGGCTCGGCGCGCTCGTCTCGCACGTGCAGGTGGAATCGGAGCAGGTCTCATCCGCGGCGAACCAGCTCGCGGCCAGTGCCACGAGCGTGTCGGACGCTGCGAGTCACATGACGCGCGGGATCGCCGACATCGCCCAGGGCGCGTCGGCGCAGCTCGAGGCCCTCGGGTCGGCGTCGGACGCTGTGCGTCGGCTCAGCGACGCCGGCACCGCGATCCAGAGTGCCGTGTCCGCGACCGGCGCCGCCGGCGGCGAGATCCGCGCGACGGCAAATGATGCGCGCTCCGAGCTTGCACGCGCCGTCGAGACGCTGCGTGAAGCCGCGAGCGTCGCGACCGCGTCGACCGAGGAGATTCGCGAGCTGCAGGAGGCCACGGCCGCGGTGGACAACTTCGCGACGCTCATCGGCAGCATCGCGTCGCAGACGAATCTGCTCGCGCTCAACGCCGCGATCGAAGCGGCACGGGCCGGCGCGTACGGACGCGGCTTCGCCGTCGTTGCCGAAGAGGTGCGCCTGCTCGCGGACCAGAGCCACCAGGCGTCCGAGGAAGTCGCCGAGAGCGTGCGTCGCATCCGTGAGAAGATCGATCGCGCGGTCGGGTCCGTGGGCGCGGGCACGTCGCGCATGCGGGATGCGCGTAAGGTCGCCGAGAGCGCATCCACGTCACTCGACCGGATCGAGCGCGCGATCGTCTCGGTGGACGAGGCGACGCTGCAGGTGGAGGAAGTCGTTGCCGTGAGCCGGCAACTCATCGGCGAGGTCGATGGCGCGATGGAGCGCGTGCGCGCAGCCGCGGAAGGACACGCGGCCGCCGCGCAGGAAGTTGCCGCGGCGGCCGAGGAGAGCGCAGGGTCGATGCAGGAGGTCTCGGCCACTGCACAACAGCTGCAGATGGCCGCCAACCGCGTTCAGGGCATGACGCAGGAGTTCCGGACGGAGGAGTTCCGGACCGTGCGAGTGACCGAGGAGTTCCAGGCGCAGCTGACGTCCTGAAGTCATGATGTCATCCCGAGCGTCAGCGAGGGATCTTGAGTGCGGGCCGGCCACGAGCACCGCACACAAGATCCCTCGCTGACGCTCGGGATGACAAACTATTTCTTCGTCGTATCCGCGCCCGCCTTCTTCATGCGGAACACCATCGCCTGCCCCTCGTACCCGAACTGAACGTCCGCCGACCGCTCCACCTGCGCGATCGCCACGCGGAGTGAATCGAGCGGCGCATCCACCGTTGCCGGTCGATCCAGCGCCTTGAGCTCCGGCACCTTGATCTCGACGCCGTACCAGCGGTTGATCTCCTGAACCACGTCGCGCAGCTGACGCGTGATCGTGACGCGGCGGTCCGTCCAGTTAGTGCCCTCCGCGACTTCCACCGCCGACGCCTGACGAATCTTCCCGTCGCCCACGACGAGCGTCTGGCCCGCGGTGATCGCCTGCTCGGTCTTGCCCACACGCAGGTTCGCTTGCCCCTCGCGCAGGTGGATCGTTACGGTCGAGTCGTTAGGGTACGCCCGCACGACGATCGTCGTGCCGGTCGCGACGATCGCCGCGTCGCCGGCGCGAATCTCGAACGGCTGCGGATTGCCCGGTGCCACCACGAAGCGAGCCGCGCCATCGATCTTCACCGCACGCATCTGGTCCGGAAACAGCTTCGGGATCGTGAGCTTGGAGCCCGGGGCGAGCGTCACCCTCGTCGAATCATCGAGCGTCACGTTGCCCGTCTGCCCGCTCGCGGCCTGGAGAGTTCGTGCCTCGCTCGACGACAGTGCGCGCGTCACCGCGCGGTCGGTCCCGAGTCGCGTGACCCACCACATGGCACCGCCCGCGAGCGCCGCGGCGACGATGCCGAAGAACACGGGCCCCTTCCACGAGCGCGCCTTCGAGAGGTCGCCGACGTGCTCGGCCGCATGATGCCGGAGCTGCTCGGCGTAGGCCTGTGCCTCCGCGCGGACGGCCTCGGGGTGCAGCTGTTTCGTTAGGTGCGCCCACGCCGAGTCGACGTCGGTGACCGTGTTGGTGGTGTGGTGTGCTGCACCGCTCGCAGCGCCACCGAGGTGGCGGGCGCCGGCGCGACGACTGAGCTCGCGGGCTGCGGCATGGCGAACGGCGTCGTGCAGGAACGCCATGAGGTCGGCTTCGGTCGCGATATGCTCGCGTTCCTCGTACGCGTGTCGGAACGATGCCTCGACGACCTTCGGCGCGGCGCTGGCCGCAGGTTCACCGAGGAGGCCCTTGGCCTCTTCGCAGAGGGCCGAGAAGTGGGTGCGGAAGAGACGCTCGAGCGCAGCCTCATCACGCAATGGTCCGCTGGTCGTTTCGGAACCGCTGGACACCGACGATCCGGTCATTGCGACCTCCGGGACGCGCAGGGTAGCTAGGGCCGCCCATTGCCTTCCTCATCCCGGCCGCATCGCCGGGTGACCGACGGCCTGTCGACCTTCACACTCCACCCTTCATCTGAATCCTGCAGCGGGGCATGTCAAGCCGTCCGAGCCGTTTGGCATCGTCATTCCGAATGGAGCGAGTCTCGTGCCCCTTCCTCCGGGCAGAGCAAGGATCGTGACTGTGCGTCGGAAGGAAGGGCGGCTGGCGTCACTACCACCTGCGCCTGCCCCTTATGACTCCCTCTCGGCACCGCCCGCGATCGTGCTTGATCCGGCGACAGACGCCGGCTGCTCGTTTTGGATGTCAACCTTCTCTCACTCTGCCGCGGTGTGTCCCGTCACCGCGCGAATCGCGACCACGCACGACATTCCCTCATACGAAACAGGTTCGTGACGCGCGCAACGGCTGCGCGTCCAGAGGGAGCCTGTCAGCAGTTGAACCCGCCGTTCAGTCTCGAGAGGATGTAATGCGGACGCAGCACGTGATCATCGGAGTCGTCTCGTTGGTACTCGCCGGGTGCGCCCGGCTCGTTTCGCCCGATTCGATCGTCGCGCTGGAAGTCGGACCTCACCGGGTGAACGTGCTGGTGGGCGCGACGACGCCGCTCCGAGTGGTCGGGACACGCGGCGATGGCCGCACCGTGACCCTCAGCGGTCAGGACGTTCGGTTCTTCACGAGCGACTCCTCGGTGGCACGCGTCACCAGCGACGGCGCCGTGAGGGGAATTCGACTCGGGCGGGCATCGATTTCCGCCACGCTGACGACGCCGGACGGGACGGTCTCGGTGAACGGGATTCCCGTCGACGTGGGAGCCATGGTAGCCGGGAAGTAGCCAGCTACCGAGCTCAGGAATAAAGGGCCCCGCCGGTTCACTCCGGCGGGGCCGCTTTCTCGTTATGCCTGCCCCATCGTGGTTTCTTCGATAGGTTGTTGTCGGTGTAAGCGGGTAGCGGGTAGCGGGTGACGGGTAGCGGGTGACGGGTAGCGGGTGACGGGTAGCGGGGAAACGACGAACCCTCGGGATGCCTCTCACAGCGAGAATGGCGTCCCGAGGGTTCCCGCGTTTTTGCCCGCTACCCGCTACCCGCTACCCGCTACCCGCTACCCGCTACCCGCTACCCGTTTCCCACTCCATCATCCCTTCACGTATTCCGATCGCCCCCCCCTCGCCCTTCCAATCATGCGTCGCGCACGTCTTCTCGTCGCGCTCCTTTTCCCCGCCTCGGCCTCCCTGACGTCCGCGCAGCAGCCCGCGGACGCGGCGCTCGCGCGCCAGCTCGACGCCTACACCGCACAGGCAGTCCGGGACTGGAACGGGGTCGGGCTCGCAATCTCCGTCGTCAAGGACGGCCGCGTCGTCTTCGCCAAGGGCTACGGCGTTCGAGAGCTCGGCAAGCCGGGCGCGGTCGATTCCGCGACGCTCTTCGCCATCGGTTCCACCACGAAGGCGATGACCGCAGCAGCCATGGGCATGCTCGTGGACGAAGGCAAGGTGCGCTGGGACGACCCCGTCACCAACTACCTCCCCGGCTTTCAGCTTCGCGATCCCTACATCACGCGCGAGATCACCGTCCGCGACCTGCTCACGCACCGGGCCGGCCTGCCGAACGCGGATTACCTCTGGTATGGCAGCGCCAACTCGACCGCCGAGATCCTGCGCCGGGTCAAGTTCGTGAACCCGGCGTATTCGCTCCGCTCGAGCTTCATCTACCAGAACGTGATGTACGCCGCCGCTGGCCAGGTCATCGCCGCCGTGAGCGGCCAGCCGTGGGAGCAGTTCGTCAGGACCCGCATCTTCGTCCCGCTGCACATGGACCGAACCGTGCCCCTCCTGTCGCAGGCCGCCAGCGCGCCTAACGTCGCCTCCCCGCACGACCGCATCGACGACACCCTCCGCGTCATCGCGAACGCGAGCGTCGATCCCGTCGCCTCGGCAGGCTCGGTCTGGTCGAGCGTCTGGGATATGGCGAAGTGGATGCGGTTCATCCTCGACAGCGGTCGCGTCGACGGCAAAGCGCTGCTCAAGCCGGCGACGTTCGCCGAGCTGCTCACGCCACAGACGATGGTCCCGCCGGGACAGTTCTATCCGAGCGCCCGGCTCACGCGTCCGCACTGGATGACCTACGGCCTGGGCTGGTTTCAGCAGGACTACGACGGGCGCGCGGTCAGCTTCCACACCGGCAGCATTGACGGCATGGTCGCGATCATCGGGCTCATTCCGGACGAGCGCCTTGGCGTCTACGTCCTCGCGAACGCCGACCACATCGAGGCTCGGCACGCGCTCATGCTCAAGGTGTTCGACCTGTGGGGGCCGCCGAAGGCGTCGCCACGCGATTGGAGCACCGAGCTCCGCACACTGTACGCGAATCAGCGCGCCCAGGCCGTCGCCGCTGGCAAGGCCGCCGAAGCGAAGCGGGTGACGGGCACGAAGCCGTCACTTCCGCTTGCGCGCTACGTCGGCATGTATGCGGATTCGCTGTACGGCGAGGCGGTCGTCACCGCGGCCGCGAACGGAACCCTCCGCCTCAAGGTTGGAACGCTCCAAGGCGCTCTCGAGCATTGGCAGTTCGACACGTTCCGCGTCCGCTGGGACCAACGCTGGATGAGCTCAGACCTCGTGACGTTCGTGCTCGGTGCCGACGGATCGCCAGCGCGAATCGAGATGGACAGTCGGACGTTCGCCCGGACGGACCGCGGCCGGTAGCCGGAAATCGGGTTGGCACGGTCTCCGCATAGGTTGCTGATCGAACGATAGGGCTACACGTTCTCCGCGTCTGGGTCGCCCGGAGTGTCCCGCGGCGGGATCCAACGGGGTTCAGGCGTGGTGAAGTGGTGATAGCCTGTCGTTTGAGCGAGTCTCAGCGTCGTACAACCCTTCCACGCGGTGCGAGGCCACCATGTCGATCCTCTGGACCATCATCATCGGACTCATCGTCGGAGCACTCGCGAAATTCGTGATGCCGGGCAAGGACCCGGGCGGCATCATCATCACGATCCTTCTCGGCATCGTCGGTGCGTTCGTCGGGACGTTCATCGGCCGCGCGCTCGGTCTGTACGCTCAGGGCCAGGCCGCGGGATGGATCATGTCGGTCATCGGCGCGGTCATCGTCCTGGCCATCTATCGGGCAGTCGCAGGACGGCGGCCGGTCGTGTAACGACAGGAACAACGCTGGTTACTGTTAGCTGAAACTGGTTGCTGGAACGTAAGAACCCTCGGGACGCTTCTCTCACGTGGAGAGGCATCCCGAGGGTTCGCGTTTCTCACCCTGCAGCAACCAGTTCCAGTTAACAGGAACCAGCGCTGTTCCTCAGTTCTCCAGTTCCAGTTAACAGTAACCAGTGCCGTTCTTGTTGTCCTAAGGCACCGTCCCAACGACGACACATCCGGTGGTAATGAGGACGACACCAACGAGCTTCGCCCGCGAGATATGCTCCCGCAGCACCATGGCGCCGAGCGCGACACCGACGACGATGCTCAGCTGACGCAGCGCGATGACGTAGCTCGACGTGCCCGTTCGCAGCGCAAACAGCACGAGCAGATACGACGTGATGTTGAAGAAGCCCACCTGCAGGATCGCCGAGCGATTCCGCCGCCACTCGGCGGCGACGTCGGCGCGCGGGTACCGACGCCAGATGAACGCGCCGTACGCCACCGCCGTGATCGCGGTGTACACGTAGATGTACGCGAATGCCGGCACACGCTGCACCGATCGCTTGTCCCAGATCGTGTAGCACGCGGCACCGAACGCGGCCATCAGGGCGAAGGTCGTCGCCGGACTGCGGAGTCGCGAGCCGAGCGATGCGAGCGCTCCCCACTGGAGCGTGGGGAGTTGGAGCGCGATGATCCCGCAGACGATCAGCACGAGGGCGCCCACGCCAGCCACGCTGACGCGCTCGCCCACCGTCGCGTACGCGAGCAGCGGGAGGAAGAGCAGGATCCCGCCGCGCGCGACCGGATAGACCGACGAGAGGTCGCCGTGCCCGTACGCCCACGCGAGGCAGACGTAGTTCAGGAGCACGAACGTCGCGCCGATCGTGGACAGAAACAGCAGTCCGTCGTAGCGCGCGACGTTCGGGGCGACCAGCACGAGAAACGCCGGCGCGAACATCACGACCTCGCCAACTTTGCTGAGGCCGACGAAGAGCTGCGACCCGCCACTGCGCTTGAGCAGGAAGTTCCAGTACGCGTGCGTCGCGGCCGAGAGCACGACGAGCAGGGCGGCGGTAGCGGTCATCCGTGAAGCTATCGGCCCTGCGGGTGTGCGGCCAACGCTTCCCTGCCTGCCGGCGTTGTCTACGCAGTTGTCAGCCCGCGAAGTCCTGGCCGACGACGGGTGACATCCCTGCTCGCCACCATCGAACCTCGACTGCACAAATGTCGCGTTACCTCGTATCCAGCGCCCTGCTCACGCTCGTACCAGCGGCGCTCGCCGCGCAGCAGCCCGCCGCGCTTCCGCTCAAGCACGCGGCGCAGCCGACAACGGCCGCGATCTCGCCCGCGGATCTCATGAGTCGCCTCTACATCTTCGCGGACGACTCCATGCAGGGCCGCGAGACCGGTACCGTCGGCCACCTCAAGTCCACCGCCTGGATCGCGAGCGAGTTGAAGCGGCTGGGAGTGCAGTCTGCAGGCGACGAGGGGAGCTACTTCCAGGACGTGCCGATGATTCGGCGCGCGTTCGACCCCGCGTCGACGATCACGGTGGGCGCGACGACGCTTCGCGGCGGCACCGATTTCATCGCGCAGACGCGCGGTGCGCTGCCGTCGCTCGACGGCGCCGGCGTCGTGTTCGGTGGAACGGCGGGTGACACGACGAGCTACCCGAGCCGCGACCAGATTCGCGGAAACATCGTGGTGTTGAAGGCCGGAGCGGGTGGCGGCGGGTTCGCCGCACGCGGGGGCGCTGGTGGCGCCGGACGCGCACAGGCCGCGCTTCGAGCGCTGAGCGACGCCGTCGCCATCGCGACGGTGACCGACAACCTCACGCCGGCGCTGGTGCAGGCCGCCACGCAGCCGCGCGAGGGCGACGTCATGATGAAGCCCCGCGACGCCACGCCCGGCGGACAGCTGACCCTGACGATCACTCGGTCCGCCGCCGAAGCATTGCTGGGGAGCTCGCTGGACGCGGCAACGAAGGGTCAGGCGGGACGGACCGTGAAGGCGAGCATTCGGTTCCGCGACGATCCCGCCCCGGCGCGGAACGTGGTCGCGATCATTCGCGGCTCGGACCCGAAGCTGCGCGGGCAGTACGTCGCGTTAGGCGCCCACAACGATCACGTCGGATTCGCCACCCAGGCGCTCGACCACGATTCGCTCCACGCCTACAACGCCGCTCGCTTCGCCATTCGCGGGATGGTGCCGCGCGGCGTCCAGCCGACACCCGAGCAGGATGCCGCCGTCGCGGCGATCCGGCTGAACCTCGACAGCATGCGCGCCGCGCGCCGCACTCGACTCGACTCGATCCGCAACGGCGCCGACGACGACGGCTCCGGCTCGGTAATGCTGCTCGAGCTGGCCGAGGCGTTCCAGAAGGCACCGGTGAAGCCGAAGCGGTCGCTGGTGTTCGTCTGGCACGTCGGCGAGGAGAAGGGCTTGTTAGGCTCGCGCTGGTATTCCGAGCACCCGAGCGTTCCCCGCGACTCGATCGTCGCGCAGCTCAACATGGACATGATCGGTCGAGGTGCCGCAAGCGACCTGCCGGTGGGCAGCCCGACCTACGTGCAGCTCGTAGGCTCTCGGCGCCTCTCCACGGAGCTTGGCGACATCGTCGAGGCGGTGAACAGGACGGAGCCGATGCCGTTCACGTTCGACTACCAGTTCGATGCGAACGGGCATCCGGAGAACATTTACTGCCGGAGCGACCACTATAACTATGCCCGCCTGGGGATTCCGGTGGTGTTCTTCACCACGGGCCTGCACGGCGACTACCATCAGGTGACGGACGAGCCGCAGTACATCGACTACCCGCACATGGCGCGGATCGGGCAGCTCGTCCACGACGTCACCCTGAAGGTGGCGAACCTCGATCACCGGATCGTGGTGGACAAGGAGAAGCCGGATCCCGCGGGGGCCTGTCGGCAGTAGGACTGGGACGACGGACTCGGGACGCCATCGCAGTGCCGAGTCCCTCGTCGCCAGTTTTTAGGTCCTGGTCCCGTACGCTCGCCGCATTTCGGCGATATCGATCTTCTTCATCTGCAGCATGGCTTCCATCGCGCGCTTCGCCCCGGGCGAGCTCTCGTTCTTGAAATAGTCGTCCATGTCGTTAGGCACCACTTGCCACGACAGGCCATACGTGTCCTTCAGCCATCCGCACTGCTGCGCCTTGGGGTCGCCGCCGGCGGAGAGCTTCTCCCAGTAGTAGTCGATCTCCTCCTGGTTCGCGCAGTTCACCTGCAGCGACAGGGCCTCGTTGAACGTGAACACCGGGCCGCCGTTGAGCGCCGTGAACGTCTGACCATCGAGCTCGAACGCGACCACCATCACCGAGCCAGCCGGCCGGCGGTGCTGCTCGAATCCCACGTCGCTGTACCGGGTAACGGTCGTGATCCGCGAGTTCCTGAAGATCCCGGTGTAGAATCGCGCGGCCTCCTCGGCCTGGTTATCGAACCAGAGGCATGGAGTGAATCGTTGGGCGAGAGCCATGTGTTTCCTCGTGAGTGATCGCGGTAGTCGTGAAATGGGCTGGACCCGCGATGCAAGGAACCCGCCGACGCCCCTGGCCATACCGGGCAGCCGGCATCGCAAGGCTCGGCTGTTACCGTCGACTCGCGATGGGTTACCGGGTGACGGCGGCGGGCCACGAACGGTGCACGCTCGTCGAGATGCCGTTACCCGCCTTCTGCCACCTGCGGAGCGATCACGGGACCCCGGCGCCTCGCCACCGCATAGATGGCGACACCTAACAAGTTCGCGCCGACCACGACGCCCCCGACCTTCACGGCGAAGAGCTGCCAGCTCGGCACGTCGATGATCGGGAAGATCGACAGCACCGAGTACAGCACCGTCACCGCGAGTCCGGACGCGGACGTGATCTTGAGCCACAGGGGCGGTCGCCACCCGAGCCGCCGAGCGCCGAACAGCGGGATCGAGAACAGGGCCACGTACGCCATCGCGTACAGGATCCCGCCCGCGTTCTCCAACAGCTGAAACGCCTCCTGCGTCTCCGTCCCCACGAAGCTCGCCAGCACCAGCGCGAGCGTCACCGCGCCGACGACCATGATCGAGTTCACCGGCGTGCGCCACTTCGGATGCAGGCGTGTGAACCACTCCGGCAGCAGGCCGTCCCACCCCGCGACCATCGGCAGCCTCGTGTTGCCCGCGAACATCATGTTCACGGCGCCGAGCTGGCGCAGCAGCAGCAGGAGGATGAGCGCCGGCGCGATGTAGCTCGCGAACCCGAGTCCTCGCACGCCAGCCATGAGCGTCTGCGGAATCGGGCTCACGAGATCGATCTGCTCGTTCGGCACGAACGCGAGCACCGTCGCCGTCCCGAGGATGAACATGAGCGCGATGAGCGGCGTGGCGATCACGACCGACTGCGGGATCGTGCGTTCCGGTCGCCTGGCCTCGCCTGCCATCAGCGCGACGAACTCGAACCCCGACATCGCGCCTAACGCCATCTTGCCGAAAATGTTCAGGCTGTAGAGCGAGACCTCGGGCATCTCCGTCGCGAACGGACGGTAGGTCCCGAGCGTACCGCGACTCAGCGCGACGAGCGGGATCGCGATGAGCGCGATGTACGTCAGAATCTGCGCGACGCCGCCGAGCCCGCTGAACCACTTGCCAAGCCCGAGGCCGCGAATGGCGACGACGACGACCAGGACGGCGACGGCGACGCTGACGAGCGCCGTGTACCACACCGCGTCGGCAACCCCCGACTCGGCGCCGAACAAGTAGGCGAGGTTGCGCGCGATCATGACGTAGAACGACGACATGATCACGATCGCGAACACCCACAGGTTCCACGCGACCAGGAACCCGACGAACTCCCCGAACCCTGCCTTCGCCCACTGATACAACCCGCCCTCGAGGGGCATGCGGCGGTTGAGGTGGATCACCACCGCGGCCTGCGGCAGGTAGTACGCGAGGATCGCGAGCACCCAGAACACGAGATGCGACGGCCCGAGCTTCGCCGCGGTTCCGACCCACGCGGAACCGACGACGAACACGACCTGCATCAGAACGAGATCGGCGAGTCCAAGCTCGCGGCGGAGTTCGGTCTGGTTTGACATGGCGACCGAACGTACCGAAGGGAGACGGGAAGCGGGAGACGGGAAGCGGGAGACGGAGAACCCTCGGGATGCCAAGCTTGCACGAGAGCAGCGTCCCGAGGGTTCTCCTTCTCCCGTCTCCCTTCTCCCGTCTCCCTTCTAGAACGCAACCTGCTGCGTCGTCTGCAACGTCATCTTCGAGCCGGCCGGAAGAACCGCTTCGACGTCCCCGCCACCGAGCGAGATGACCGTCCCGGCCGCCGCACCGATCGCCGCGCCGCCGAGGATCTTCGAGATGTCGCCGCCGCCGATGACGGCGCCGAGCACCGCACCAGCCGCCGCACCGATGCCCGCCTTCTTCAGCGTCTCATCACGCGTCTCTTCCTTCTGCGTCTGCAGCTGCGTCGTCGTGATGTTCGCCTCGAACGGGCGCTCCACGCCGTTCACGTTGATCCGCTCGAAGTCCAGACGGATCGCCGCCTTCTGGCCCGCGTTGTCCGAGTCCTGAAGCCCGGTCACCTTGCCATAGACCTTCGACCCGGCCGGCACCACCGTCTGGCCGTTCGATGTCGTAATCGCTTCCGCGACGGTCGCGGTGAAGGTATCGCCGACCTTGCTGTTCTTCGTGCCAACGGCCTGGTCCAACGTCACAGTCACAACCGCCCCGGTCGGTAGCGAGCTCGCGCTCACCGGCGTCGCGGCGGCGACCTCCCCGCCCGACTCGACAGTTGTGGTTCGGGAACACGCGCCGGTCGTCACCAACGCCGCCAGCGCGAGCACCGAGGGAATTGCCTTTCTCATTTGGAGCCTCCGTAGTTCGAAATTGCCCGTGGGAGGCTCGAGAAAAGCAAAGGGCACGCCGTGAAGGCGTGCCCGAACTCGATTTCCTCAATGTCAAAATCCGACCGCTGACGGTCGTGCTCGCCAGCGCGTCGAGCTACCTCTGCTGCATCTTCCAGAATGTGATCCCGCTCGCCTGCTGACCCACATCCACCGTCGCCACCTTCGTGAACGACGTGAGGTCGAAGATCTCCACCTTGCCCGGCTGTGCGCCCTTCCCCTCGACGCTCACGAACGCATAACGCGAGTCCGCGCTGATCGTCACGCCGTGCGCCAGCGTGATGCTCGTCTTCTCGTTCATGACCTGCTTCCCCGTCGCGAGGTCGAACGCCTGCACGCCACTGCCCGCCTTGAGCGTCGCCACCAACAGCTTGCCGTCCGGCGTCACCGCGAGATTGTACGGCGCGCGGCCCGTTGGGAATATTCGTGTGACCGTCCATGAGCGACCATCGATCTCGAGGATCTCGTCGCTCTTGTTGCACGCGACGTAGACCTTGCTGCCCGTCGCCGACGGCTGCGCCCACGTCGGAGAACAGGTCGCGGGCGCCATCTGATGCTTGCGCGGCGACCCTCCCGTCGAGTCCTCGGGCAGCATCTCCTTGATCATCGCCTCGTATTCGCCCGCCGGAATTCCACGCTCCGCTCGCTTCGCGACGCTGAACCGGCGCGACACCTTGAACGTTCGCGTGTCCACCTCGACGAGCTGGTCATCCATCATGCACGTCGAGTACTGCTTCATCCCGTCCGCACTGATGCGGCTGCCGTGCGGCATCGTACAGGTCACCGGCCGAGCGACCTCGGTGTTCGTCGGCGTGTAGATAACGGACACGCTCGACGGCACCATCTCGCCGTGCAGGTTGAAGTTCACCGCGAACGCGTAGAGCCCGTCCGGCGTCACGTCGATCGACGCCGGGAAGTTGCCGAGGAAGATCGGCTGGCCCACAAGCGTGTCGGGACCAAGCTCGTACTTCCAGTACTTGCCGTCGGGCGTGCCATGGCCCGTCGTCATGTGCAGATACTTTCCGTCGCGCGAGATCTGCAGCCCGTGCGGCCCTTCGGTTTCCGCCGCCAACTCACCGGCGCCGATCGTGCGCTCGACCACGGCGCCCGCGGGTCCGAACTTGATGCGCTGGATGAGATCGGCCGATTCAGCGCCGACGTACACCCAGTACGTGGCCGTCGGCTTCGCTGGAACGCCCGCCTTTGCCCCGGTCAGCACCCCAGCCCCCACGCCGGGCCGAGTCGTCGGCACCTGGGCAAACGCGGCGGTCCCGATGGAGAAGCCGCCGACCAGTACGGCCGACATCGTGAGAGGCCGCAACAGGCGCGATTTTCCGTGTTCCTGCTGACGTCGCGTCATATCCATGAACGTACCGTCCATCGCGTCCAGCGTCACGGGGACGTCAGCCGGTGACCTTTTTTACGTTCTTCTTCAGGTGCTTGACGTTCGTCTTGGTTGCCTTCTCGGCGTTCTTCGCGTTGGTCTTTGTGGCGCTCGCCGCGTTGTTGGCGTTCGTCTTCGTGGCGCTCGCGGCGTGCTTGGCGTTCGTCTCCGTGGCGCTCGCGGCGTGCTTGGCGTTCGTCTTCGTGGCACTCCCTGCGGCCTTGGCGTTGTGCTCGGTAGTTTTCGCTGCCTTGTCGACCGAGGTGCCGGTCTGACGGCCAACCTTCGCAGCCGTACCTTCCTTCTTCTTGACCGTGTCCGGTTGCTGCGCGTGGCTTACGACCGGGACCGCAGCCAGTGATACCGCCAGCGCAAGCAGGTTCATGCGATTCATAGTGCCTTCTCCACCGTTGACGTGATTCAGTATCGCCTTGTGCAAGACGCGGACACAACGTGCCGATGTGGCACTGTCCTGGACGAGCCTGCCACGTGAACGCGGTCCGATCACTCGTCCTGTTCCACCTTGCCGGCGGCGCTCGCGTTGCGTCACGCAACGCCATCGCCACCATCGGTGTGATCATCATTGTCCTCGGCTCCGCGCCCGATCCCTGGCTCTGGCTCCGCTTCCTCGCGCTCGGTGTCGCGGGTACGGGGTTCGGGAGCGGGCCGCTGATCGGCCTCACGGCGATCGCCTGCGCGCTCGCGCGCGACGCAGTCCCCCGCCTAACGCTGGGACTCGGCGGCTGGACGCGGTCGCTGCCGGCAACGGGTGAGCAGCATCGGCGCGGCGTCATCTTCGGACTCCCCATCATTCAGCTTCCATTGGGAGTGGCCGTAGTTCTCGCCGCCACGCTGACCGCTGCCGCGTACCACGTTCCGCTCTCGTGGGCCAAGCTCATCGGCGCGCCGGTGGCGCTGGTCGTCGCTGGGGCGACGGCAGTGCCAGCCCGCCGCGGCATCCTGTCACAACCGCTCTGCGGCGTTTCGGCGCTCCTCGCATCGCTCGGCCGCTGGGACGCGCTCGCTGCGTCACTCGGGCTGTTCGTCGTTGCGGACCTCGCGGCGGGCGCGCTGCGATTCCCCCCACATCGCATCGCCGTTCCGGCGCCAGCCACGCCCGGCGCACTTCGGATGTTCCGGTTCACGTGGCGCGCACTGAGCTGGCGACTGCTCGCGCCCGCGCCCATCGCGGCGCTCGCGCTCGCGGCGGCGTGGTTCTACTCGCGAAACAACGAGCTCAGTGCCGCCGACACCGGATTCGTCGCGCGGCTGTGGAGCATCATCGCGCTCGCGCTGTACATCGGCGCCGTGGCCGACACGGTCGTTTCACGGCGACCCTCATGGCCCTGGATCCGTTCACTTCCCTGGTCGAGCAGAGATCGAGCGCTCGATGACGCGATCGCGATTGGCGCGCCCGCCGTCGTCGTCGCGCTGGCAACGGCCGTGGTCGACGTGCGCACCGTCGTCACTGCGCTCGCCGCCATTCCTCCGCTCGCGATGCTGGCCTCGTGGCTGCTTCACGGTGCGCGACGACGCCTGACGCGCGTGAGCGGGCCATTGATCGTCGTCGGCGCTCTCCTGGGCACGGCCGCCGCGTTCTCGATGTGGACGATCGTCGCCGGCCTCCTCGCCACGCCCCTGCTGCTCCGCGCGGCGGCGAGGCGCGGTCGACGCGAGATCGTCACCGGGTGGAAGGAGCTGCACCACGACGCCGCGGGCGACTCGCTCGCCTGGAGCGCACGATGATCGCGCTGCGTGACGTCCGATTTGGCTACGGCCGCACCACCGCGCTCACCTGTGACGCGCTGGACATCGGCCCGGGCATTACGCTGCTGCTCGGACCCAATGGCGCGGGCAAGAGCACGCTGCTCAAGCTCGCGGCGGGCGTCGAGCATCCGGCGACGGGTACCATCACCGTGGACGGACACGACATGTGGCGCGACGAGATCGCCGCGCGTACAGCGCTCGCGTACGTGCCGGAGCATCCCGACCTCACGCCCTACGCCACGGTCGGCGAGGTGCTTGGACTCGTCTGCCGCCTGCGCGGGCGCCCCGTGGACGACGGCGACCAGGCGCTCACGACGGTTGGCCTCGAGGGGCTCGGCGACCGCTCGGTGCGCGAGCTCTCCATGGGCCAGCGGCGCCGCGCGGTACTCGCCGCCGCATTCATCGGGGAGCCGAGCAATCTGCTGCTGGACGAGCCGCTCGAGGCGATGGATCGCGCGATGCGAAGCTGGCTCACGTCGTGGATCACCGCGGCGAGCGAGCGGGGCGCCACCGTCATCGTCGCCACGCACGATGTCGAGCCGTTCGTGGCGCTCGCGCGGCGCGCGATCGTCGTCGCGCAAGGCGTGCCGGTGTCGATCGAGCCGTTGCCGAGCGACGCCGTCGCCAGAGCGACGCTGCTCGACCGGTCGGCGCGCGGGGAGTAGCGTCGGCTCGGCAGCAGTCCAGGCCTGGCAGCGCTTCGACCGCTCGACCGCCCACCGAGCCGCGCGCTAGCTTAACACATGGCCCAGCACCCACTGCGCACGAGGGCGCGTCTTGTCCTCGTCTCGCTCGCGTCCGTCGTGAGCTCGATCTCCTGTGCTCACACGCCGTCCTCCACGCCGTCCTCCACGCCGTCCACGGTTGCCGCGTCCAGGCCGCCGCGCCCGTCGCCGACACCCCTGCCAGCACCGCCATCCCCGCGGGCCGGGCCGTTCACTCCGCGGGCGGCGTTTACGACCGCGCAGAGGAAGTGGATCGACAGCACGCTCGCATCGCTCCCGCTTCGCGAGCGCGTCGGCCAGATGGTGATGGTCTGGGTGCTCGGCGACTACACGAGCTACACCGACTCGACGTTCGCCGAGGTGCGGCGGTGGATCGAGCGGGACCACATCGGCGGCGTCAGCATGTCGTTAGGCACGCCGATCGAGGTCGCGGCCAAGATCAACAACATGCAGCGGCTGTCGCGCGTCCCGCTCATGACTTCCGCGGACCTCGAGCCGGGACTCGGACGCCTGGAGGGCGGCGTCTTCACGCACTACCTGCTCGAGGCCGGGAGCGCGACGGTGTTTCCGAGCGCCATGGCCATCGCCGCGACCGGACGCGACCAGGACGCCTACGATGCGGCCAGGATCATCGCGGAGGAAGCGCGCGCGGTCGGCATCCAGATCAACTTCTCGCCCGTCGTCGACGTCAACAACAACCCGTCGAACCCGGTCATCAACACGCGCTCGTTCGGCGAGGATCCGCAGCGCGTGGCGCGGCTCGCTGCGCAGTTCGTGCGGGGCACGCAGGACGGCGGCGCCATCTCCACGGCGAAACACTTCCCGGGGCACGGCGATACCGACGTGGACTCGCACGTCGGGCTCCCGGTGGTCGGCGCGAACTGGGCGCGCCTGACCACGGTCGAGCTGGTACCGTTTCGCGCCGCGATCGACGCCGGCGCCGCGATGGTCATGACGGCGCACATTGCGCTGCCCGCCATCGAAGGGGATTCGACGACGCCCGCGACGCTCGCACCGCGCATCATCACCGGCGTGCTGCGCGACTCGCTCAACTTTCGCGGCGTGGCGATCACCGATGCCATGACGATGGAAGGCGTCGGCAAGGGCTACGGCGTGGAGGAAAGCTCGGTGCTCGCGGTGAAGGCCGGCGCCGACATCATTCTCAAGCCGAGCGATCCGACGAAGGCCATCGATGCGGTGGTGGCGGCCGTCGATCGCGGCGAGATCTCGCGCGCCCGCATCGACTCCGCCGCTCGGCGCGTGCTCGAGCTCAAGGCGCGAACGGGCGTCGCGTTCAATCGGCTGGTCGATCTCGATGCCTTACGCGAAGTCGTCGGCTCTCGCGAGCATCGCGCCGTCGCGGACGACATCGCGCGGCGGGCTGTCACGCTGCTCCGGGACACGCCGGCTCATCTCCCGCTCGCCGGGAGGCGCGTCGCCGTGGTGCAGTACATGCCCGAGACCGAGCTGCGCGCCGGCAAGATCTTCGGCGGCGAGATTCGCGCCGCGTTCCCGGGCACGATCGTGACCAGGATCTCGCCCGCCACGAGCCCCACCGATCTGGACTCGGTCGCCCGTCAGGTGGCGGGTGCCGATCGCGTCGTCGTCGCGGCGTACGTGCGTCGCATCGAGGGCGAGGGCCGTCCCGCAGTGCCGCCACACATCGCGAAGTGGATCGACGACCTCGCGAAGAGGGAAAAGGTCGTCGCCGTCGCGCTCGGAAACCCGTATCTGATCCGGCAATTTCCGAGCGTGTCGACCTACCTCGTCACGTACGGTGTCGGCGACGCGCTCGAGCGCGCGGCGGCCGCCGTCGTGCTCGGTCGCGCGCCCGCGGTCGGCACGGTGCCGGTGTCATTGCCCGGGTTCTTCAATCGCGGCGACGGCATCAAGCGCGAGGCAGGCGTATCGCGTTAGGCGGTACGCGGCCTCGGCGCGGGATCACCGCGCCGAGGCGGGCGGAGTGAGTCGCGACGGAGTGAGCAGCACCTTGCCGACCGTCTCTCGCGACTCGAGGGCTCGGTGTGCGTTCGCTGCCTGGGCCAGCGGCACCACGCGATCGATGTGAACCGTGATCGAGCCGTCGGCGATCCAGGCGAAGAGCTCATCCGCTCGCGACGCCAGCTCTTCAGGCGCCGTGTAGTGCGCGATGGTCGGTCGCGTCAGGAAAAGGGATCCCTTCCGGTTCAGAATCTGCGGATCCAGCGGCGGGACAGGTCCGCTGGATTGTCCGAACAGCACCATCATGCCGCGAGGCGCCAGACAGTCGAGGCTTCCGTCGAACGTCGTCTTCCCGACGGAGTCGTACACGACCTGCACACCGCGCCCACTCGTCAGGCGCTTCATTTCCGCGACGAAGTCCTGCTGCGTGTAGAGAATGACCTCGTCCGCTCCAGCCTCACGCGCGAACGCGGCCTTTGCTTCCGTCGAAGTCGTTCCAACCACCCACGCCCCGCGTCGCTTCGCGATCTGACAGAGCAGGAGCCCGACACCGCCGGCTGCTGCATGCACCAGGCACCGGTCGCCAGCCTTGATCGGGTACGTCGACGTGGCGAGATAGTGCGCGGTGATCCCCTGTAGCATCGTCGCCGCGCCGACCGTGGCGGATACGCGCTCGGGTAGCCTGACGACGTAGTCGGCCGGGGCTAGCGACAGCTCGGCGTACGATCCGAGGAACTTCTCGGATGCGACGCGATCTCCTTGCCTGACGCGTGTCACGCCGCTGCCTACGGCCTCGACGACGCCTGCGCCTTCGGAGCCTGGCGTGTACGGGTGCTTCATCGCGTACTGGCCTTTCCGCTGGTACACGTCGATGAAGTTCACGCCGGACGCTTCCATGCGAACGAGCACCTGCCCCGGTCCAGGGTGCGGATCGGCGGCGTCTTCGATGCGCAGGATCTCGGGACCGCCAGCTTCGTGAACGCGGATGGCTTGCATTGAAGGAAGTCAGTTGAGGTGTAGCCGGTCCTTCCGAGCGGCCGAAGGCGTGGAGGCGAGGAATCGCCGAGGTATTGTCATTCCGAGCGTTAGCCCGCGCGAAGCGCAGGCGGAGGCGAGGAATCGCACTCGTCCCGGCCGGGAGCCCCCTCTACTGGGCGGATGGCGATTCCTCACCTCCATCCCTGCCCCGCTCCGCTCGGAATGACAGCCGGGCTAGGAATCGCGAACGTCAGCATATACCCAGGCCTGCTTGCCCGACGCCAGCCTCGCGGAGACGCGCTTGTAGCCGGCGGGCTCGTACGCATCGGCGCTCGCGAGCTCCTCGTCCGACAACTCGAAGACCGTACCACTGACGCGGCTGTCGTCGCGCCCGTTGAACGTGACGATGGCGTGATGCGCCTTGCCGCTTGTCGCAACGAACTCCGGGTCTTCGATCTTCAGCACTGCCTGCTCGAAGCCAATGAGCTCGTCCGGTTGACCGTGAAGCAGCCGCCCGAACGTCGACAGCTGCACGGCGGTCTGCTGGAGCGTGCCGTACGAAAAGAGGAGAGGCATGATGCGATGGCCGGAGTGGATATCGTCGCTAGGCGGCCGCTGTCTTCCGTCGCTTCGCGGGTTTCTTCGGCGCCGTTCTCAGCACGCGGTACGTCGACAGCACGCACCCGCCATCGATCACGCGCGATTCGATCAGATCGAGCGAGATCCGACGCCCCGGATCACGAAACAGCGGAACGCCGGAGCCGAGCAGGATCGGGTGCATGTTCATTCCCACCTCGTCGATCACACCGGCGGCGAGCAACGACTGCGCCAGCTCGCCGCCACCCATGACGCAGATGCCCTTGCCCGGCTTCTCCTTGAGCTGTCGAACGAACTCGCCCGCATCGTCGCGCACGAGCTCCGCGCCCTGTCCAACGCTCGCGAGCGTGCGCGAAAAGATGTACGTGGTGATGCCTCCCATTCCGCCGCCGCCCGCACCACCCATCGCCATGGCCGCTTCCCACGTCTTGCGACCCATCAGCATGGTGTCGATCGACGCCCAGTAGGTGTTCATGAATTCCTGGACGTCGCGGCTGAAATGCAGCCAGTCCATGGAGCCATCGGGCGGTGCAATGAACCCGTCCAGGCTGCAGGCGGCGCCATAGGTGACGATGCGCATTCCCGTATCCTCCGCTCGGGTGGATCCGGCGCTCGCAGGTCGTGCGTGGTGCACGGTGCGCGCGCTTATACTACGTTGGCGTTTAGTTTCAAACTATATGACCGTTTAGAAACGTCAAGATCCGTTGAGCCCAAGACCCAGGAAAGTCAGCGACGAGCAGGTCTTCGCCGCCACGCACCGCGCCACGAATCGCCTCGCTCCGAGCGAGCTCACGCTCGCCGAGATCGCGAAGGAAGCCGGCGTCACCGCGGGCGCCCTCGCGCAGCGGTTTGGCTCGAAGCGGCTCCTGCTGCTCGCGCTCGCGCGTGGCGCGGCCGAGTCGACCGGGGGCTTCATCGCGGAGCTGAAGGCGGCCCACAAATCGCCGCTCGCTGCGGTGGTCGCCTACGCGGAATGCATGGCCCAGCTGGCGCAGTCACCTGCCGCGCTTGCCCGAAACCTCGCGTACCTGCAGATCGATCTGGCCGATCCCGACTTCCGCGAGCAGCTGGCGGTGCAGGCGCGCGCTACCCGCGCCGGCCTCGAAGACCTCCTCGGCTCGGCGGTCTCGGCCGGCGAGCTGAAACGCGGCACCGACGTGGTCACGCTCGCGCGCACGGTCGAGGCGATGGTCAATGGCTCGCTGATGACCTGGGCGTTCTACCACGACGGCCCGGCGGAGCGCTGGATCCGCGACGACGTGAACGCCGTGCTCGCGCCCTACCGCACGAAGCCCCGTACCGCGAAGGGCAGGTAGCTTCTCTCGGCCGGCAGTGCCGTGAACGGCAACGGCAGGACCTAACGCGGATTCCGCGGATTCCGCGTAATCCGCGTCAGGTCTTGGCCGCCACCGTACTACGCGACCAAACCAGCCTGGCGGCCGCGGGCACGCCGACAGAGCGCGCGACCACTCAAGCCACCAGGACGCGAATCGCCTCGACCGCCGCGTCCACCTCGGCTTCCGTGTTGTAGTAATGCGGAGAAAGCCGAACCGCCGACTCCACACGCTTCGCCTCGAAGTCGTAGATGCCAAACTCGCGGAGCGACGACACGGTGTTGATCCGCTGCTCCTTCAACCCGCGGACGATCGCGTCCGCGTGCTTCCCCTCCACCGTCATCGTCACGATCGCGCCCTGTGTCGTACCCCGGTCGAGCACGCGAACGCGCGGGAGCGCGCCTAACGCCAGACGCAGCCGGGCCGCCAGCGCCCACGCGCGCGCCTGCGCCGTCTCGATCCCGACGTCCAGCGCATACTGCGCCGCGGCGGCCTGCCCCAGCACGAGCGCGTACGGAAATTCCCAGTCCTCGTAGCGGCGCGCCGTCTCGTCCACCTCGTAGGCGGCTGGCGCGGTCCACCGAGCGCCGCGCATGTCCACGAACAACGGGTAGTCGCCCCGCCGGAGCGCGCGATCGGACGCGAACATGAATCCGATTCCGCGCGGCCCCCGCATGAACTTCCGCGCGGTCGCCGACAGGTAGTCGCACCGGAGTCGCGCTACGTCAATCGGGATCTGCCCGACCGCCTGACATGCGTCGACGATGTAGGGGACACCCGTCTGCTCGCACACGGCGCCCACGCCCTCGACGTCCTGCACGAGGCCCGAGTTCGTCGGAATCCACGACACCGCGACCAGCCGGGGTCGCCGCCGGCCGATGATCTCGCGAACGGACTGCGGATCGACACCGCCTTCCGGCAGATCCTCCGCATGCACGATCTCGACGCCCAGCCGCGTCGCCAGCGCGAGATACTGAATCTGGTTCGACGTGTAATCACAGCGCGTCGTGACGATCGAGTCGCCGGGCGCGAAGTCGAACGAGCTCAGCGCCTGGATGAATCCCGCCGTCGCGCTGCCGACAACCGCCACGTTCTCGCGCCGAGCGCCGATCAGCGCACCTAACGCGTCGTAGCCGGCGGCAACGGCCTCCGCCCGGGCGTCCGCGGCTTCGTAGCCGCCGATCTCGGACTCGAGCCGCACGTGGTCCGTGATCGCGTCGATCACCGGCTGCGGCATGAGGGCCGCCCCGGCGTTGTTCAGGTGATTCCTGTGCGCACATCCCGGCGTGTCGGCACGCCAGGCCGCGAGCTGCTCCGAATCCGGAAGGACGACAGTCGACATGAGAGTCGGGAAGAAAGAGTCTGCCAGCCGCGGAAACCAAGGACGCCGAACGGTTGGTCCCACGTTTGTTGCCGCTTCATTAGTAATCCGGCACATTCCAGATACTCATAGCATGACGGCGTTTCATGACCTCCGACGAAAACGGCGCCCGCGCTCTGCAGATCGACCTTCGCCACCTCAGGCTCGTCGCGGCAGTCGCGGAGTCCGGCGGACAGACCCGCGCCGCTGGAAAGCTCAACCTGACACAGTCAGCGCTCAGTCACCAACTTCGCGAGTTGGAGAGCCGCGTTGGCGCCCCTCTGTTCATCCGCGCCAGCCGCGGAATGGTCCTCACGGCCGTGGGCGAACGCATTCTCGCCTCCGCACGTCGCGTGCTGCACGAGGTCGAAACGCTCGAGCGCGACCTCATCACCGAGGCAACGGCTGGCGGCGCGGGCATCGTGCGCCTCGCGACGGAGTGCTACACCTGCTACCACTGGCTCCCCGGCGTCGTCACGGCGTTCCGGCAGGAGTGGCCGCGGGTGGACGTGCGCATCGTCGCCGAAGCGACGGCGAATCCGGTTCGTGCACTCCTCGACGGGGCGCTCGACCTCGCCATCGTCGCCGGCGACGTCGATGAACGTCGGCTCGGCTGCACAGCGCTGTTCGAGGATGAGCAGGTTGTGGTCGTGGCGCCGAATCATCCGTTGGCGTCACAGGCGTTCGTCGACCCCGAGGACCTCCGCGAGGAGCACCTGATTCTCTACACGACTCACAGCTCCGAGAACTCCGTCCTGCGTGAAGTCCTCCGGCCGGCAGGCGTCGAGCCCAGAAACCTCACGCGCGTCCAGCTCACCGAAGCCATCGTCGAGCTGGTGAAGGCAGGGCTCGGCGTGAGCGTGCTCGCACGGTGGGCCATCGCGCCGCAGCTTCGCGACCGGTCCCTGGTGGGCATACCGCTCACCGCGCGCGGCTTCCATCGCCGCTGGTGGGCCGTCACGCGGCCGCACGAGACGGCCCCCGCGTACCAGCAGAGCCTCGTCGAGCTGCTCGCTCGGCATCTGCGGGGCGGACCGGCGTCCGCGCCGGAGCTCCAGCTCCGAGCCTGATCCACGCGCCGCACCGGGACGACTCGTCACGTCACGTCGCGCCTGATCACGGTCGGCTGTCTGGTCCGCGGACGTCGGCTGAGATTCGCGTCATGTCAGCTCGCAATCTTCGCCTCGTCGCGCTCATCGGCCTCCTCGGCTGCCTGGGCGCGGATAGTCCCGCGGGTCCTCGTCTGTCATCACGCGAAGGCCGGCCGATCCTGTTCGTCGGCAACAGCCTCACGTATTTCAACGACCTGCCGCTGATCGTCGAGGCACTCGCCGACTCGGTCCCTGGGCTGACGCCGGAACAGCGGCTGTCGACCGCGATGGCCGCATTCCCCGATTATGCGCTGTACGACCACTGGTCGGACGGCACCGCCGTGAGGGCGATCGAGGGCAGCACGTGGAACGTCGTGATCCTGCAACAGGGCTCGTCCGCCCTCGAGGACAGTCGCGTCCTGCTCCGCGACTGGACGAAGAAGTTCGATGAGAAGATCAGGGCGGCGGGGGCCCGGACCGCGATGTACGCCGTGTGGCCTAACGCGAGCAGGCAGTTCGACTTCGACCGCGTGAACGAGTCATACACGCTTGCCGCGGCCGACGTGAGCGGGATGCTGTTCCCCGTCGGGGAGGCGTGGCGCGCGGCCTGGCGGCGCGATGCCAATCTCGCCCTGTACTCCTCCGACGGACTGCATCCGACCGTCGCCGGCTCGTATGTCGGCGGGCTCGTGATCACGTCGATGCTGCTGGACCGATCGCCGGTCGGCATGCCGGCCCAATTGCGACTACGCAACGGCGCAGTCATCACGATCCCGGCGGCTCAGGCGACGATCCTGCAGCACGCTGCGGCCGAGGCGATCGAGACGTTCGGGAAGCGTTAGGCTCGGCCCGTCATTCCGAGCGTAGGCGCGAAGCGCCGGAGGCGAGGAATCGCCATCCTCCGGCAGAGGGGCCTCCCGGTCGGGACGAGTGCGATTCCTCGCCTCCACCCCTTCGGTGCTCCGCTCGGAATGACGAGGCTAGTAGATGTAGATCTTCGTCCCGACCGGCAACATGTCGTAGAGCCACTCGATGTCATCGTCGCGAAGGCGAATGCATCCATGTGTGGCCGCTGTACCGATCGTCGTCTTGTGCGGCGTGCCATGCAGCAGGAACCCGTTGCCCGTGTCGAGCATGTGCGCGCCCAGCTCGCCTTCGATGCGACGGTTCACGCTTCCCACCGGCGGCACGAACAGCGTGCTGTCGAAGATGATCTCCTCATCCGTCGGGAGCAGCGCAAACTCGCCCGACTGATCGATGACGCCGACCTCGCCATTCCGCACTGCGAGCGCGCGACCGTCGCTCAACAGGGTTTTGCCCGGCTTCATGACCGCCAGCTTCAACGCATGCTCGCGCGCCACCTCGGCGTAGTGCCACTCGGGCGGAATCCAGACCGGATTCTCGCGCTTGGCGATGATGGTACGAACGCCACGCGGCGTCTCGAAGCGCCACGTCTTTCGCGCGTACGCGAGCGTCTCGTCCGTCGACACGGCGACGGGCGCCCGCAGCAGCGTGTCCGAGCCGATCAGCGCCCACAGTTGCCGGTCGTTCAGGGAGATGACGATGCGGAGGTCGCGCTCGCGGTCGGCCGCGAGACGGGTGCGCACCGACGCGATGCTGTCGCTGCGCGACCGATAGACGGGAACGAGCGGGTTCGCCCGGGTGACGGAATCGGCCATGGCGCGAACCGATCTCGCGATGGTGGCTGCATCCAGCAGCAGTGCCGAGTCACTGGGTTCCCCACGCCGCTCGTCCCGACGATCGGCGATCGTGTCACCGAGCGTGCGGGCAACGACACGCGGCGCGCGCACCCATCCGCTCGAGTCACGACGCGGTGCCTGCGCACCGCCTAACGTCGAGATCGCGGCCAGCGCGAGCAGGGCAAGCGTCACCGCGCTCGCCACCGCCCGCACCGCCGCAATCCGGCTCATGCGATCCTGGACCATCGACTGGGCGCGCCGCCCGTGATCCTTGCTACGAACGGCGCCACCCGTGAATCGATTCATCAGTCCCTCTGTTACCGCCACTTCAGGCCGACGATGACGGGAACCCACTTCGTGTTCTCGCCCTCGGTGTAGGCCGTCGTGTAGCGCGACTCGATGAACAGGCTCGTGCCGCCGACCGGGAACGCCAGGCCGGCGCCACCGGTCAGGCCACCCTTCGTGACTGGCTCACCCTCGAACGCGCTCTCGGGATCGTTGTCACTCCGGTCGAAGTTGTAGAAGTCCGTGAACCGGAAGACACCGCCGCCGCCGACCAGATACAGCGCACCACGGCGGCTCTCACCGAAGCGCACGAGGTCGAGCGTCGCATTCGCCGTCGCCGACCAGATGTTCGGATCGTCGGGCTGCGAGGTCAGGCCGTTCTCGCCGGCCGAGCGCCCGTTGAGACGCGAGTAGCCGAGGTCGAGACGGAGCCCGAACGGGCTGTTCATCGGCTGCCAGCCAATCGGAACCGTGACGCCGAAGCCGGACTTGTAGACGTCGTTCACGACGCCGGTTGGAATGGTGGGACCACCGCCAAGACCGACATAGAAGCTGCGACCGCTTACGCCGTAGGAATCCGACTCCATGGTCGGCAAGCCGGGCGAGCGAATCGTGTCGGACGTCGTGGTACTCGGTACAGTCGGCGTCGTGTCCGGACGCGCGCGGCGGATCGAGTCGGCGCGAGCGGTCGAATCACGAGTGATCGAATCGCGGCGCATGGTCTCCAGGCGTGCGAGCGAGTCGGCACGGGCGACGGAGTCGCGACGCATCGCCTCCAGACGCGCGATGGAGTCGGCGCGGGCGATGGAGTCGGCTCTCGCCTTCGTCGTCACTTCCCCGGCCGATTCCTTCGTGACACGGACGCGCTGCTGCGAGGACGTTCGGCGCGTCGTATCGGCCTGCGCCGAAGCGGCCGAGCTTGCGCCCAATACGAGCGCCACCGCCACCGCGCTCGCCACTGAATATCTCACGTTCATACATCCTCCCCACACTTTCGCCACTGACGTAAAGCCCCGTGGGCGTTCAGCGGGCGGGGCATCCACCTCCTTCGACCGGTCACCGGCTCCTGCCGTGTCCGAAGCCGCCCTCGGCGGCGCCCCGAGCGGCCACCTGCGGCCGCTGCACCGCACGGGTAGAAAGCATTCACCGTGCCGCCGCTGCACGGATGAGTCGTCATTCATGAGCCGCGTTATGCAAGCGCTCGCCATCCGCGTTATGCAAGCGCTCGCCCATACATCGGTCCATTTGACCGACCTGCCATGCCTAACGTGTCAGCATGGCAGGATGCAAACAAAGGCGGCCTCGGCGGCGGAGATGCCGGCCGAGGCCGCCTAACGCTGATGGGGTGTTGCGGGTCGAGGGGCCTAACGCCCGCCCGATGGCTCCGTCTTCCAGAAATCGATACCACCCGCCTGCTGGCCGACATCTACCGTAGCGACGGTGCGGAGCGCGCGCAGGTCGATGATCTCGACGGTTCCCGGCTCCGAGCCGACCCCCTCCACCGTCACGAAGGCGTACCGGTCGTCCGGAGAAATGACCACGCCGCTCGCGACCTTCCGCTTCGTCGGCAATAACGCGATTTCCTTGCCAGTCGCGAGCTCGACAATCGAGACTGACTGACCGCGTTTGTTCGTGCCGATCAGGAGCTTTCCATCTCGTGTTACGGCAAGGTTATAGACGCCTGGGCCCATCGGAAACCGTCGAGTCAGCGTCCAGCTGGCGACATCGAGCTCGACCACATCGCTCGTCTTGTTGCAGGCGACGTAAACCCTTGCGCCGTCGGCCGATGGCTGCGCCCACGTGGGAGAACACGACACGTCGCCTGGCTTCGGCGGCGCCATTCCGTGCCCGCCGTGTTCCGTCGCCTGTTCCCGCCCGCCGTGCAGCGGCCCTTCCTCGCCATGCTCGCTTCCCTTCCTGAGCATGAAGTGCCGCGAGACCGTCATCGTACGCGTGTCGATCTCCACGAGCGCGTCATCCATCATGCACGCCGAGTAGTGCTTCGTGCCCTGCGGGTTGAGACGCGACCCGTGCGGCATCGTACACGTCGTGATGCGCGAGACCTCCGCCATCTCGTCGACGTACACGACCGACACGGACGACGGCTTCATCTCGCCGTGCAGATTGAAGTTCACGACGTAGGCGTACAGCCCGTCCGGCGAGAGCTGGAGCGTCGCCGGAAACGCACCGAGCGTGACGGTCCCTTTGAGCGAGTCCCCGATCGTGCTGAACTTCCACAGCTCGCCGTTCGGAAAGCCGTGCGCGGTGGAGACGTAGTAGTAGCGTCGGTCGGGCGAGAGCGCGATGCCATGCGGCCCGACCGGCTCGGTCGGGTTGCGCCCGATCTTCGACACCCGCTCGACGCGAGCGCCAGCCGGCCCGAACCTAACGAGCGAGATGCGATCGTTGCCTTCCGACGCGACGAACACCAGGTAATCCTGCGTCGGCGCCTGTGCGCGCAGGCTCGTCGCCAACGCGATCGTCATTCCGAGGACGCGAAGCGACCGAGGAATCGTCTGTGCAGCACCCGTGGCAGACCAGCGGGCTCGCACGCACGATCCCTCGCGTCGCTCGGGATGACAGGCTGCACTGAACACTATGGCACCACCTTGTCCTTCTTCGGATTCACGCGAACGACCCAGAGCCCGTTGTTGAAGTCGTTCACGTA
>Ga0105249_10000580_pt1 | contig 33471 bp, 32 predicted proteins | sample KBSS44metaG_FD_81522 | JGI IMG/M metagenome (GOLD analysis project Ga0105249, IMG submission 81522) | Switchgrass rhizosphere microbial communities from Kellogg Biological Station, Michigan, USA - KBS S4-4 metaG | ecosystem: Host-associated > Plants > Roots > Rhizosphere > Soil | place...
CTTCACCGGACCGAAGATGCGCTCGCAGAACAGACCGTCCTTCTCGGGCTTGAAGGAGCGGTAGTTGATGGTTTCGGGCTTGAGCACCTCGCCCCAGGACCACCAGTTGCGCAGCCCCTGCATTTCCAGGCGCTCACGCTCCTTCGGGTCCTTCGGTCCGCGGATCTCCTCGGGGGAGGCAATGCGAACCTGAATAAAGTCGAACGCCGACGCGCGGGTCTCGCGCGCACTGCGGAAATCGATCATCGCTTACTCCTCGGCTCCGTTACCGTTGCCGCCATCCATCGACGGTTCGAAAGTGCCGTCGCTATTGGCGCCCATCTTCACGTAGATACCGAGCGCCTGCAGTTCCTTCACGAGCACGTTGAAGGACTCGGGGATCCCGGGCTCCGGAAGGTTCTGCCCCTTCACGATCGCCTCGTACACGCGGCTGCGTCCGTTCACGTCGTCGGACTTCACCGTGAGGATCTCCTGGAGGGTGTGCGCCGCGCCGTACGCCTCGAGCGCCCACACTTCCATCTCTCCGAACCGCTGACCGCCGAACTGCGCCTTGCCGGCGAGCGGCTGCTGCGTGACAAGTGAGTACGGGCCAATGCTGCGCGCATGGATCTTGTCGTCGACCAGGTGCGACAGCTTCAGCATGTAGATCTCGCCGACCGTCACGGGACTGGCGAACGTTTCACCGCTGCGACCATCGCGCAGGCGCACCTTGCCGCCCGGCGTGATCCCTGCGAGGCGCAACAGCTCGACGGCTGCCGCGTCCACGTCGGCCTCCGACTTCCGGCCGAGCATCGCCGCGAGCGCTGGCATCTCGTGCATGCCGAGCACATCGGCGGCCGCATCCTCGCCGCGCTTCTCCAGCTGCCGCTGTGCCGACTTGAATTCGGCGCGCCGCTGCGCCGACAACGTTTCGTCGTCCGCGCCGGCGGTGTGGAAGGTCAGCTGATTCCGCACCTCGGTCTGCTCGCGCTCGGCCAGCTCCTTCGCCGCCGCCGCAAGGAAGTCGCGAACGCGGTGGAACACGTCCTTCGTTTCCTGCGACATGCCGCGCGCCGACAGATCGTTCAGATGCGCATCGGCGAGCAGCTCGACGCGCTCACCCTGCGACCGATCCGGCCGGATATCGGCGAGGATCGCGCGGGTGTCCGCGTCGGCCATGACCAGCGGCGCCACGCGCAGACTCAGCGCATCGCGCACCCACGTGAGGCCGGCCAGCTTGAGCAGCAGGCCGATCTCGCGCTCGTTCGCGCCCTGGAACACGGGCGTCTTCGCGTAGAAGCCGAGGATCCGCGCGGCCCACCCGAGGTGGGTCTCGAGGATCTGGCCGACGTTCATGCGGCTCGGAACGCCTAACGGGTTGAGCACAATGTCGACCGGGCGGCCGTCGGGGAGGAACGGCATGTCCTCCTCAGGCACGACGCGCGCGACGATACCCTTGTTCCCGTGGCGCCCGGCCATCTTGTCGCCGACCGAGACCTTGCGCTTCTCGGCCAGATAGACCTTCACGAGCTGGATCACGCCCGGCGGGAGCTCATCGGGCTGCAGAATGCGGTCGATGCGCTCCTCGGCCCGCTCCTCGATGCGCGCCTTTTCCTCGTTGGCGGCGTCGATGATCTCGCGGATCCGCTCGTTCACTTTCTTGTTCTCGACCCGGAACGTCTTGAGGTCGAGCTGGGTCATCTTGAGCTCGCGCACGGCCTCGCGCGTCAGCTTGGTGCCAACCGGGATCGCCTCCTCGACGGTCCCGGACTTGAGCGCGAGCGCGACCGTCTGTCCGTCGAGCAGCTCGACGAGCTCGGAGTCGCGCACCTCGTTGACGCGAATCTTCTCCTCGCCTTCGAGCCGGCGGACTTCACCGATACGCTCGCCGCGGTCCTTCTCGACAACCTGGTCCTCGATGCGCGAGAAGATCTTCACGTCGATGACGACGCCTTCCATGCCCGGCGGGACCTTGAGCGACGAATCCTTCACGTCCTTCGCCTTCTCGCCGAAGATCGCCGTGAGCAGCTTCTCCTCAGGCGAGAGCTCGGTCTCACCCTTCGGCGTGATCTTGCCGACGAGGATGTCGCCTGGCTTCACGTGGGCGCCGATGCGCACGATGCCGCGCTCGTCGAGGTCGACCAGCGACTCCTCGGCGACGTTCGGGATCTCGCGCGTGATTTCCTCCTGGCCCCGCTTCGTGTCGCGCACGTGCAGCTCGAGCTCCTGGATGTGGATCGACGAGTAGACGTCGTCCTTGACCAGGCGCTCGGAGAGCACGATGGCGTCCTCGAAGTTGTGCCCGTACCACGGCATGAACGCGACGGTGACGTTCGCGCCTAACGCGAGCTGTCCCATCTCCGTACCGGCGCCATCCGCGAGGACGTCGCCGAGCTTCACGCGCTGGCCAAGGCGGACCAGCGGACGCTGGTTGATCGCCGTGTCCTGGTTCGTGCGCCAGTACTTTCGGAGCTTGTAGCGATCCTGCTGCGTCAGCCGCGCGAGCGGACGATCATCACCGCGACGATCCTGCGCCGGCCGCTCGGCCGGTCCGGCGTCGACGATGATCTCGTCGGCCGTAACGCGCGTCACAACACCGGCTCGGCGCGCGATGACGACCGCGCCCGAGTCCTTGGCCACCTTCTCCTCGAGCCCTGTCCCGACGAGCGGCGTGCGCGGGTTGAGAAGCGGCACGGCCTGACGCTGCATGTTCGAGCCCATGAGCGCACGGTTCGCGTCGTCGTGCTCGAGGAACGGAATGAGCGCGGCGGCGATCGACACGAGCTGCTCGGGAGCGACGTCCATGAAGTCGATGCGATCCGGCGGCGTGAGCGGCACGTCACCACGCTGGCGGCAGAGCACGAGCTCGTCGACGAACGTACCGTCCTCGTTGAGCTTCGCGTTCGCCTGGGCGATGATCGTGTCCTCTTCGCGGTTCGCGTCGAGCCATGCGAGCTCGCCGGTCACCTTGCCGTTCTTCACGACGCGGTACGGCGTTTCCACGAAGCCCAGATCGTTCACACGCGCATAACACGCGAGCGACGTGATGAGGCCGATGTTCGGACCCTCCGGCGTCTCGATCGGGCACATGCGCCCGTACTGCGAGTAGTGCACGTCGCGGACTTCGAAGCCCGCGCGCTCGCGCGTGAGGCCGCCCGGTCCAAGCGCCGAGAGGCGCCGCTTGTGCGTCAGCTCGGCGAGCGGATTTGTCTGGTCCATGAACTGCGACAGCTGCGACGATCCGAAGAACGCCTGGATCACCGCACTCACCGTCCGCGCGTTGACGAGATCGTCGAGCGAGATCTTCTCCGGGTCGGTATTGATCGACATGCGCTCCTTCACCAGGCGCGCCATGCGGGAGAGACCGACCGAGAACTGGTTCGCGATCAGCTCACCGACCGACCGGATGCGGCGGTTGCCGAGGTGATCGATGTCGTCCGTGTGTCCGCGTCCCTCGTGCAGCTCGACGAGGTATCGGATGATCGCGACGAAGTCCTCCTTCGTCAGCACCGTCTTGCCCGGGTCTTCGGTGAGGTTGAGCCGCTGGTTGATCTTGTACCGGCCGACGCGCCCGAGGTCGTAGCGCTTCGGCGAGAAGAACAGACGTTCGAGTGCCTGACGCGCCGTTTCCTTGTTCGGCGCATCGCCCGGGCGCAGCAGCGAGTAGATCTGCTTGAGCGCCTCGTCCTCGGCGTGCGTGGGGTCCTTGAGCAGCGTGTTGCGGATCAACGTGGACTCGGCGCGCCCCGACGGGACAAACACCTGGACCTTGTTGATCTCCGCCTTGCGCAGCTTGCGGATGAGCGTGTCGCTCAGTGACTGACCGGCATCCGCAATGACCTCACCCGTGTCCGCCTCGATGGCATCGACGGCGAGGATGCGGCGCGTCGGGCGCTCGCCGCGCTCGATCGCGTCCATCTCGTCGCGCAGGTCGATGTTCATGTATGACGCGAACACCTTCACCGAATCGATGCCCTGCCGGCGGAGCCGGTTGAACACCTCGTCGGTGAGCTCGTCGCCTTCCTTGACGAGCAGGTCGGCCTGATCGCGTTCGGCCTGCGCGCGTGCCTTCTTGGTCTTCGCCTTCGGCGCCTCAGGATCCGCCGCCTCACCGGCGAGCGTGATGTCCTCGGCGATGATGGCACCGATCACTTCGCGCGTTTCGGCCCTCCCCTCACGCTTGCGCGTCAGGTCGAGGTCGCGAACACCGAAGAAGAGCCGCAGGATGTCGCGGTTCTCCCCGTAGCCGAATGCGCGCAGCAGCGCGGTGGCCGGGAACTTCTTCTTCTTGTCGATGTGGACGTAGACGACGTCGTGGATGTCGACGGTGAACTCGACCCACGATCCGCGGAACGGGATGATACGGGCCGAGATCAGCCGCTGGCCGTTCGGGTGCGTCGATTCCTCGAACACCACACCCGGTGAGCGGTGCAGCTGGCTGACGATCACGCGCTCGGCGCCGTTGATGACGAACGTGCCGAGGCCCGTGAGCAGGGGAAGCTCACCGAGATAGACCTCCTTCTCGATGATGTTCCGCGGCCGTTTGACGCCGTTCACCTCTTCGTTGATGACGAGCTGCAGCGTCGCCTTCAACGGGGCGGAATAGGTCATGTCCCGCTCGATGCACTCCTCGACGGAGTACTTCGGTTCGCCTAACGAATAGCGAACGAATTCGAGCGAGAAGTTCTCGTGGACATCGGCGATCGGGAACAGATCCTTGAAGACCCGCTCGAGACCGACGTCTTCACGGTCGTGCGACGCCGCATCCAGCTGCAGCAGTGCCTCGAAGGCACGCGTCTGAATGTCGAGGAGATGGGGCATCTCCATCCCCTCGTCGAGCTTTCCGAACGAGATCTGCTTCATCAATTCAGGCATGTATCACCCGCGCGCAGGCGAAAACCGCCCCGCCCCGGATGCCGCAGCGAATTTTGCGGCGCCGGAGTGAGGCAGAAAAACGAACTTGGATTGTCTTGCGAGATGTGTTGATCACGTATTCGTCGCGGTGAAGGTGGGTGAAGCTGGGAACCGGGAGCGGGAACTGGAAACCGAGGCTGGATGCAGCGGGCTGCTCGCAGCGTCAGTTCCCCGTTCCCGGTTCCCTGTTCCCACTCACCTCACTACTTCACTTCGACGGCCGCTCCCTGCTCTTCCAGCTTGGCCTTGATCTGGGCCGCCTCGTCCTTCGAGACGCCGGCCTTCACGGTCTGGGGCGCGCCATCCACCAGGTCCTTCGCCTCCTTCAGGCCCAGACCGGTGATTTCGCGCACGACCTTGATGACCTGAATCTTCTTGGCGCCGGCTTCCTTGAGCGTGACGTTGAACTCCGTCTGCTCCTCGACCGCGGGCGCGGCAGCACCACCGCCGCCACCACCAGCCGGGGCCGCGCCGCCCACCGGGGCAGCAGCGATCGTCACATTGAACTTCGTCTTGAACGCCTCGATCAGCTCGGCGAGCTCGAAGACCGACATGTTGCCGATGGCGTCGAGGATCTCATCCTTGCTCAGCGTCGCGTTGGCCATTGTTTGTGTCTCCTCAGGTAATACCCAGGCGTTCCTGGGGCGTTAGTTAGCGAGTCAGGCTAAGCGCCTGGGTTTACGCGGACGCGCCTTCCTTCTGCGTCCGCAGCGCCTCGAGGGCGCCGACCATCATGTACATCAATCCGCTCATCGCGCCGACGAAGGCGGCCATGGGCGACTGCAGCCCGGCGCCGAGCTCCGCGAGCATCTGCTCGCGCGACGGCATCGAGGCCAACCTCTTCACCTGCGCCTGATCGATGATCGCGCCTTCGAGCAGACCGCCCTTCACGACGGGCTTCTGATCGTTCTCCTTCGCGAAATCGGTCAGGAGCTTGGCCGCGGCAATCGGATCCTTGCTGACAACGACGCCCGTCGGTCCGCGCAGACGCGTTCCGGTCAGGCCACCGTCGTTGATCGCGCGCAGCGCCAGCGTGTTCTTGATGACCACATACTCCACACCCGCCTTGCGCAGCCGGCGGCGGAGCTCGGTCATCCGCTTCACGTTGAGTCCGGTGAAGTCGGTATAGTAGAGCGCTTTCGCGCCCTTGATCCTGTCGGTCAGCTCGGTGACGAGCTGCTGCTTCTCAGTCCTGTTCATCGCTCGTTACCGATACTGGGTGGTGTCGATGCGAACGCCCGGGCCCATGGTGCTCGACACGGCGACATTGCGGACATACACGCCCTTCGCTGCGCTCGGCTTCGAGCGGACGATCTGATCCATGAACGCCGAGTAGTTCGTCTCGAGCGCCTCGAGCGAGAACGAGATCTTGCCGATGGCGGCGTGCACGTTGCCGCCCTTGTCGACGCGGAACTCGATCTTGCCCGCTTTTGTCTCGCGAACCGCGCGACCCACGTCGAACGTGACCGTGCCGGCCTTCGGATTCGGCATGAGACCACGCGGACCGAGCACGCGCCCGAGCTGTCCAACCTGACCCATCTGGTCCGGCGTTGCGATCATGACGTCGAAGTCGAGCCACCCTTCCTTGATCTTCGCGACGTGTTCGACGCCGACGAAGTCCGCACCAGCCGCTTCGGCTTCTCGCGCCTTGTCGCCGACGGCGACGACGAGCACGCGAACGGACTTACCAGTACCGGCCGGCAGCACCACGGTCCCGCGGACAATCTGATCGGCGTGACGCGGATCGACGCCAAGGCGAACGGCCACCTCGACGGTCTCGTCGAATTTCGCGAACGCTCCTTTCTTCACCAGTTCAAGCGCCTGCTTGGCCTGATACACGGACGCCTCGTCGCGTCCCTTCGCCGCGGCGCGGTACTTCTTGCCGTGAGTGCGCATCAGTCCTTCACCTCGAGACCCATCGAGCGCGCCGCCCCGGCCACCATCGCCATGGCGGACTCGATCGAGTCACAGTTGAGATCGGGGAGCTTGATCTCCGCGATCTTCCGGACCTGCGCCCTGCTCACCGATCCCACCTTATTGCGGTTTGGCTGTCCGGACCCCTTCTCGATCCCTGCTTCCTTCTTCAGCAACACGGCCGCAGGCGGCGTCTTGGTGATGAAGGTGAAGGATTTGTCCGCGTAGATCGTGACCTCGACCGGGAGGATCGTATCCTGGCCCTGCGTCCGAGCGTTGAACTCTTTGCAGAATGCCATGATGTTGATCCCCTGCGGGCCGAGGGCCGTACCCACGGGAGGGGCCGGATTCGCCTTTCCAGCTGGAATCTGGAGCTTGACGAACCCAGTGACCTTCTTTGCCATGCGGACTCCATCGTGCTGCGCACGAGCTTCCAGCTATCGGCCGTCAGCCACCGGCTGACGCGCCTAACGCTGCGCGATCGGCAATTCGCCGGCGCGATTCCGCGACATACGCGGGTGCTCTATGCGACGTGGCTCCCACCGTGTGATTAACGTCGTTGTGGTATCCGACGGTGCGCTCCTCGCCGCTCAGCGGCCGCCCCGCGCAAAGGCCTGTATGGACATCGGGCACCAACACCATGAGCGTCGACGGATCACGCTCGCCCGGCCCACCACTTCCCGTCTGGTGCTCAGTACCCCTTCAGTTGGAGGTAGTCGAGCTCCACGCTTGTCGGCCGCCCGAACAGACTGACCGACACGCGCACCTTTCCCTTGTCCGCCATCACCTCTTCGACCGTCCCGTTGAAATCCGTGAACGGCCCTTCGGTGATGGCCACGGCCTGACCGACCAGGAACGGAATCTCTTCCTCCGGCTCCTCCTGCTCCGCCTCATCGGCGATGCCGAGCAACCGGTTCACTTCGTCGGCGCGCAGCGGCTGTGGCAGCCGGTCGTGACCGACGAACTTGATGACCCCCTGGATGCCATTGATGACGTGCAGCGTCTCCTGCGTCATCAGCATCTCCACGAGTACGTAGCCCGGGTAGATCTTCCGCTCGACCGTCACCTTCTTGCCGTTCTTGATCTCGACCACTTCCTGCGTCGGCACGAGCGCCTGACGAATCGCGCGGGCCTCCGCGGGCAGCGGGTCCTGCTCGATCTTCCGCTGGATCAGAGAACGAACCTTGTTCTCGTGTCCGGCGGTCGTCTGGATTGCGTACCAGCGGTGTTCCACGATGGTCAGCCCCCGAAGAGCGACGGAATCCAACGAACGAGCACCTGCTGAAGAACGAGGTCCATCAGCCAGATGATGATGCCGATGAACAGGGCCAGTACGATGACGCCGATCGACAGCTGCCGGATCTGCCCGACATCTGGCCACGTCACCTTCTTCATCTCGATGATGATCTCGTTGTAGAGCGTCACCAACCGGGCGAAGATGTTCTGTTTCGGTGCTTGAGCGACGGTAGCCACGGCTACTTGGTTTCCTTGTGGAGGACGTGCTTGTTGCAGCGCGGGCAGTACTTCTTCCACTCGACGCGCTCGGGGTGCAGGCGCTTGTTCTTCGTGGTGAAGTAGTTCCGATTCTTACAGTCGCTGCAGGCCAGAATGATTTTGTCGCGAGGCATGTTTGTTCTCGGGAATCGGGAATGGGAATCGGGAGTCGGGAATCTGCGTTCGATTCCCGATTCCCCATTCCCGATTCCCTCACTTCAGGATCTTTGTCACCACACCGGCACCAACCGTCCGGCCACCTTCTCGAATTGCAAATCTCAATTGGTCTTCCATGGCGATCGGCGTGATGAGGTCGATCGTCATCTGCACGTTGTCGCCGGGCATTACCATCTCCATCCCCTCGGGGAGCTCGACGGACCCGGTGACGTCGGTCGTCCGGAAATAAAACTGCGGGCGGTAGCCCTTGAAGAACGGCGTGTGGCGGCCGCCCTCTTCCTTCGTGAGGACGTACACCTCGGCTTCGAACGTCGTGTGCGGCGTGATGGAGCCGGGCTTTGCCAGCACCATCCCGCGCTCGATCTCTTCCTTGGCGATTCCGCGAAGCAGCAAGCCGACGTTGTCGCCGGCCTCGCCCTGGTCCAGCAGCTTGCGGAACATCTCGACGCCGGTGACGATCGTCCGCTTATCGCTGCTGAAGCCGACGACGGCGACCTCCTCACCAACCTTCACGATGCCGCGATCGATGCGCCCCGTCGCGACAGTTCCACGGCCGGTGATCGAGAAGACATCCTCGACGGGCATGAGGAATGGCTGATCCTTCTCGCGAACCGGCTCCGGGATGTACGTATCGAGCGCATCGTACAGCTCCTCGATCCGCGCGATCCACGATGGGACCCCGGAGATCGCTCCAGTCGCGGAGCCACGAATCACGGGCGTTTCGTCACCGGGGAATCCATACACGGACAGTAGCTCGCGCACCTCGAGCTCGACCAAATCGAGGAGCTCGGGGTCGTCCACCATATCGCACTTGTTGAGGAACACGACGATGCGCGGCACGTTCACCTGACGGGCGAGCAGGATGTGCTCGCGCGTCTGCGGCATCGGGCCGTCCATGGCCGAGACCACCAGGATCGCGCCGTCCATTTGCGCGGCGCCGGTGATCATGTTCTTCACGTAGTCGGCGTGCCCCGGGCAGTCGACGTGCGCGTAATGGCGGTTCGCGGTCTCGTACTCGACGTGGCTGGTCGCGATCGTAAGGATTTTCGTGGCATCACGACGGCCCTGCGCCGCAGAGGCCTTCGCCACTTCGTCATACGAGATGTACTTCGTCCCCCACCCCTTGTCGGACGAGACTTTCGTCAACGCCGCAGTGGTGGTCGTCTTCCCGTGGTCGACGTGGCCGATCGTCCCGACGTTCACGTGTGGCTTGGTCCGATCGAACTTTGCCTTGGCCATGCCCCTCTATACCTACGGAAAGAATCGAAAGCTCGAAAAGTGACGAGCGCACTCCAGCCAACCCCGGCCGCACCGCGAGGGAGCCGCCTTCGGGTCAGTTGTTAGGCACCCATCACGCTACGTCTCATGAACAACCACTACTACAGAGCTCGCGATCGGGATTGAACCGATGACCTCACCCTTACCAAGGGTGTGCTCTACCAACTGAGCTACGCGAGCAACTGCTATCGGAAACCGGGATCAGGGAACTGGGAACCGATGCCGTACTCCGAAAATGATCGGTGGACCAAAGCGCGAGCCGGCTCGCGTCCGTTCCCTCTTCCCCGTTCCCCGTTTCCCCACCGCGAAGCGGGAGACGGGGCTCGAACCCGCGACATCAAGCTTGGAAGGCTTGCGCTCTACCAACTGAGCTACTCCCGCAACTGCGACGACATGCCGGCGTTATGCTCATCACCTGCCACGCCAACCACCGGCGCCACCGAGTGGTGGGGGTAGGATTCGAACCTACGAAGGCCGTAGCCGGCAGATTTACAGTCTGCTCCGTTTAGCCACTTCGGTACCCCACCCGAAACGCGCAGCACACCGACCTTCTCCGACCGCTGCCACGTTGCCCTACAGAGCTGACGGCGAGAATCGAACTCGCAACCTGCTGATTACAAATCAGCTGCTCTGCCAATTGAGCTACGTCAGCAGCCGGCTCATTTGCGCGAGACTCGTAGGATAGCGGGCACATTCTGGAGTGTCAAGCGATTGCACCACGCTGCATTACGTCGCCGACGCCCCTCGACCGACGGTCGCGATCGGTTCCACACACGACCCATCCCGGAGCACGTCAGCCTACGAAAATCGCTCCAGCATCGCCCCACCGGGCATGTCCTTCACGACGAAGCCGCCGCCCTCCAACTCCGCGCGCAGCCGGTCCGACTCCGCGAACTTCCGATCGCGGCGGGCCGCCTGTCGGGCACGGAGCGTAGCCTCCGCCCACTCCAGCGCCGCGCGCTCCTCATCGGGTAGTGCGCTGACGTCGAGCGTGCCCTGCTGCTGGAGGTCGACGACCGTTCGGACGACGTCGTCGCCTTTCAGCAGGAGACGCGTAATCCGAGGCTGAAGGTCGAGCACACCATCTATGGTGTTGAACGCGTTGCGCGCCCGCTCGATCGCCTGCCCATCCGCGCCCCGCCTGTCGAGCTCGGCATTTCCGCGCGTCACGAACGTGAAGAGCGCACCCAGCGCTTCTGGCGCGTTCAGATCGTCAAACAGTGCCGCCCGAACCGCTGCCTCGGCCTCATCCGCCGCCGCGGCCAGCTCGGGCGTACCCCCGCGAGCCTCACGCAGCCGAGCCGCGAACTCCCCAATACGGCGGACCGCCTCCATCGACGCCTCGAGCGCGACCCCCGACAGGTTCAACTGCTTCCGGTAGTGCGTCGAATAGACGAAGTGCCGTACCGCCGCCGCCGAGACTCCCTGCTCGCGAAGGTCCTTTACGTTCGAAACGTTGCCGACGCGCTTCGCCATCTTCGCACCGTCCGTCAGCAGGAACTCCCCGTGGCACCACACGCGAGAGAACGGCTTACCCGTCGCCGCTTCCGACTGGGCGATCTCATCCTCGTGATGCGGGAAGACCAGATCCACGCCGCCGCAATGCACATCGAGCGTCTCACCGAGGTATTTCATGGCCATCGCGGAGCACTCGAGGTGCCATCCGGGACGCCCGCGACCCCACGGTGAATCCCACGCGGCGCCAGCTGCCTCGTCCTCCGGCTTCGCCGCTTTCCACAATGCGAAGTCCTGCGCGTTCTCCTTCGAGTAGTCATCCTGCGCGACGCGCGCGCCGGATTTGATCTCGCGCGTATCGAGACGGGAGAGCCGGCCGTACTGCGGAAAGCGGTCGATCGCGAAGTACACCGAGCCGTCTTCGGCGAGATACGCGACGCCACGTCGCATCAATTTCTCGACGAGCTCGATCATCTCCGGAATCGTCTCCGTCGCCTTGGGATACACCTCGGCATCTTCGATACGGAGGTATTTCCGGTCGGCGTGGAAGATGTCGACGATCGGCAGCGTGACTTCCATGATAGTGCGGCCGGTCTGGCTCGCACGCGTAATGATCTTGTCGTCGACGTCCGTCAGGTTCATGACCTGGCGAACTTCCCAACCGCGGAGCCGCAGCGTTCGACGCAGCAGATCCTCGAACAGAAACGTTCGAAAGTTGCCGAGGTGCGCCGGGTTGTAGACCGTCGGACCGCACGTGTACATCTGCACAGTCTTGCCGTCCGCGGGCGCGAACGGCTCGGTCGTTCGCGTGAGCGTGTTGTACAGACGGAACTCGGACATTGAGATCGGTGCGCGCGACTCGTCGGGGCACCCTATCCGACCTGAGCGTGCGGTGGGTGCGGTCGCGTAATCTAGCGACCGCCGTTTTGTCGTGGTGCCGCGCTATGCGGGAGCTCGGCAACGCGAGCATGGCTCTGCGGCCCCATATGCCGTCGAACCGCGGGGAGCGCGGGGTCGATGGCCTTGAGCCGCCCGCCGGCCAGCGAGAAGAATCGCACTCCAGCCCGCGGTTGTGCAGCCATGGCCGGTGCAAACCACTGCACGAGATGCCCTGAGACGACGACGCCAGCTCCTTCGGTCGCGACCACGTGCAGCAACCGGACGAGCTCCTCGGCGACAGCCGAATCGCAACCCGACCCGATGTCATCGATCAGCAGGAGCCGCGGTTCCGACAGGAGCGCGCTGGCGACCGACAGTCTCGCGAGATCGCTCCCATTCAGCGCGTCCACTCGGCGATCCGCTACGGGGCTCAATCGGGTCCAGTCCATTGCACAGGCCACCCGACGAGCGCTGTCCCGCAACGGAAGGTCGCGGACGATCGCCGCGTACTCCAACGCTTCGCGCGTCGTGAGAAAACCGTACGGAAAGGGTCGGTCCCCGGCGTAGGCGATGCCATCCGGTCTAACCGAGCCGTCGCGACGCGGTGGGCCGCCAAACCACGACACGGCGCCGCGATCGGGGCGGATCAAACCTGCAGCGCACATGAGGAGCGTGGTCTTTCCCGCGCCGGGCGCCGACCCGATCGCGACGATCTCTCCCCCGAAGACGTTGAGGTCCACGTCCCGAAGTACGGTGACCGTCGCCGAACAGCCACGGATCCCGGCGTGATAGCTCTTGGAGACGTTCCGGAGGGAGAGACAGTCGGTCATCACGCGCGAGAATAGCCTCGCACGGACTCCCGCATGTCATCGCACGAACGCGAGGATGCGCGCCGCTACGCGGCCCGCGCCGGCTCCGCGATGATGTCCAGGTCCGGAGCGTCGGTGACGAGCACGCCACCTTCGGGCGCCGGGACGCGGAGAACGAGCGCACGGTCGCGCGCCGCACGACGGAAGCCGTGCCCCTCGTAGATCCGGTTGATGAGAATGCGTCGCAGCACGACCATGACGACGGCGAGCGTGGGCACGGCGACCAGCAGGCCAACCGGGCCGAGGAGACTGCCGACCACCAGCACCGACATGATCGTCAACACTGGCGGCAGCTCGACTTTCTTGGCCGTGATCAGCGGGATGACGAGGTTGCTCTCGATCAGGTGGATCACGGTGCCGAGCAGAATCACCAGGACCGCGTGCCCGACTCCGCCGAAGCCAGCGAACCCGTCCCCGCCGAGCACGAACAGCGCGGGAATGGTCGTCGAGACGAGTGTGCCGAAGAACGGCACGATCGCCACCGCACCGGTGAACACGCCGAACGTGAGGGAGTACGGCACGTCCAGCAGGTACAGGCCGAACGCGGTGAGGACGGCAAGGACCACCATGGCGAGCAGCTGGCCGACGATCCACGCCCGAAGGGTGGTCCGCAGGTCCGTGAGGACGTCGCGAATCAGGTCGCGGTGAATCGGCGGGAACAGCGCGATGACCCACTCGCGGTAGAGTCCCGGGTAGCCCGCGAGGTAGATGGCCATGACGCCGACGGAGAACACGTTGATGCCGGCGTGAACGATCCCGACCACCCTCGGCACGAGATCGCCTAACGGGCCCGTCACGGCCTCGTAAATCGCGTTCATGAGCTTGTGCTCGCCCGGCCGCCACATGTCGCTCATGGCGGGGTATCGGGCGACGAACCGACCGATCGCCATCTCCCACGATTCGACGTACTGTGGAAGCACCCGCACGAGCTGCTGCGTCTGCTCGACGACCGGTGGTACGAGCAACCGAAACAGCGTGATGATAGCGGCGAGGGTGAGCGCGATCGCCGCGCCGAGCGCGACACGGGGGGGCAGTCGCAGCCGCTGCTGAAACACCTCTGCGACTGCCCCCAGGTACAGCGAGATCAGGACCGCGACGAACAGCAACAGGAAAATGCTCGCCGTCTTCCCGAACAGATACAGCAGGAGGACGGTGAGAACCGTCGCCGTCAGGATAGGAGCGAAGCGGAACCGGCGCGGTACGGTAACGGTCAAGGCGCCTTCTTGCCGTCCGGCGACTCGTCCTCTTCGATCTCGGCGTGCACCTCTTCCTCGTTGGCGGAGTGATTGGCGCGCGTGCCGCCAGCGCCCAGCTGTTTGCTCGCCGCCGACTGACCGGCGCCGAGCATCCCCATCTTCTGCTTGAGCGCGAGGAGCTGCATGTCGGCGCTCATCGAGCCGGCGCTCTTCTCCAGCTGCTTGAAGTCCTTCGCGAGCCGGTCGCCCTGGAACTCCTCGTCGATCTCGGCGGACGCCTTGATCTGGCGTTCATTCTGCTCGATGCGCTCCTCCATCCGGGCGAAGGCCTCGAACGCCGACTTCTCGGAGAGCGAGGACATCGTTTCGGCAATGCGCTTCTGGGCCTGCGCGCGGCGCTGACGTGCGAGCAGCAGGTTCTTCTTGCGCTTCGCTTCCTCGATCTTGTCGTTGAGGTCGCGCAGTGACGCCTTGAGCTTCTCGGTCTCGGCCTGGTGGGCCTGCCACGTGACCTGGAGCTGCTCGGCATGCTGGGCGTGCTCGCCCTGCCTAACGAGCGCCTGCTTCGCGAGGTCGTCGCGGCCCTCCTGCACGGCCAGCATCGCACGTTTCTCCCAGTCCTCGGACTGGCGGCGCTCGCCGTCGGCCTGGTCGCGGAGGCGCTTCTCGTCGGCGATCGCGGTAGCCACCTGCTGCTTGGCCTTCGCGAGCTGGGAGCGCATGTCGACGAGAATCTGGTTCAACATCTTCTCCGGATTCTCGGCGGAGGAGATGAGCTCGTTGATGTTCGAACGCAGCAGCGTTGAAAGGCGGTCGAAGATTCCCATGCTCAGCGTCCCTCTCGGTACGTCGCGAACTCGCGCAGGTGTGACGCGAGAGCGAGCGTCATGCTTTCGTAGGCGGCCAGAAATTCCTCGTAGTCGAGGTGCTCGAGCTCGAGCGCCTCGGTGAGGACGATCGAGTCCTGCGAGATACCGTAGGCACCGTGCACGAGATCGTTCGCGTTGAGCTCGAGGAGGCGGCGATTGAGGTCGGCGCAGCGACCGTCATCCGACGGCACGTTCATGACCTTCACACGCAACAGCACGACCGGCGGCGAGTAGTGCACCACCACATCGAGCTCGAGGTTGCCGCCGGGGCGGACGACCCAGAGTCCCTGCTCGATTTCCTCGTAGGTCTCTCCTTCGGCGCTGAGACGATCGAGGAAGCCTTCGATATCATCACGAGTGAGCATAGCGTCCCTGTGAAAGGCGAAAATGTGGTTTCCCTACGTCGGCCCGACTCGGCTGTTTCGGGTCGTGCGTGAGAACTCCCTCGTGCTCGAATTGCGTGCGCCGCCGGCCAGGCACGGAGCCAAGCTGGCGCGTGACAGGAAGATACCTTCAGCGAACCGCGTCGCCTAGCAGGGGAGCCGCCGGTCGGCGGTCACCGGAGAGCGGTCACCGTTTGAGCTTCGGTTCGGGCGGTTTCGTCCAGATGAGGATGACCCCACAGGGGGTATGACCGGTACGATAGAGAGGGGGTGCGGTTTGCGGGTTCCGGTAGACCTCGATCGCACGGATCGTCGGCGGTCGGACGTCGTCGATCTCCGGGGTCTCGAACCCGTCGACGAATACCACTGGGCTGCAGTAGTCCGAGTATTCGCCACCGCTGTTCCCGCTCATGAACGAGCGGGCAAAAACAAGGACGTTTCGCGAGCCGGTCCAAACGAGTCGCGTGCCGGGCACGCCCCAGAACAACTGGGTCGCATCAAACGCCACCCGGCGCTCGAGCTCCTCGGGACCCATGTAGTACCCAAGTCCGCCCTTGCGACGGGTCTCGAAGCCCGTGTTGTCGAGCCGAGAACCCTTTCCCACGATCGCGACCGTCGCCAGCTGCTGCGCGACGCGCGTCACCGTCACGTCGGCGGTTCGCCCCGCTCCGGTCGCGAGATCGATCGTTAGGCGCGTCGGGGCGTAGCCGAGCGCACGGACCTCGAGCGTCTGACTCCCTGCCGGGACATTCGTGATCGTGTAGATGCCGTCGCTGTTCGACCGGACGGAGATGGGGAAGCCGAGCAGCGCCGCCTGTGCCTCCGGCAGCACTCGGCCGTCCGACGCGCGGATCACTCCGCGCAGAGACGCCGACCCGCGACTTGCCACGGAATCACCGCGCGCCGCGAGACTGTCGAGCCGCGCCAGGAATGCCGGAGTGGCGTCGCTGTCGGCCAGACTGACGGCGAAATCGCGCACATTGAATATCCGTTGCGCGAAATCGATCTCGACGAGCCCCGTGATATGTCCCGCACTCGTCGCGCGTGCCACGACGGGGACGTCCGCCGGAACGCCGCAGAGCGCGTAGGCACCGTTCGCGTTCGTGGTCGCATGCTCGCGGCGCTCGTTCCGGACCATCCCGGACTTTCCGACCGTCCATTCCGCCCACGCGACCTCGACGTCAGCAGTCGGGAGCGGACGACGGTCGTCGACGTCGCGGACGACGCCGAGCAGCACGCCCGATGATGGTGGCCGCGCTCCGGCACAGAGCCGGGCGTAGAACGTAGCCGGCGACGGCGTTGCCAACCTTGTCTGAGTGGTCTTGCCCTCGGCGACGTCAACCGACACCGGGGCCACGCCGAACCCTAACGAGTCCAGGCGGGCATGATAGAAGCGCAGCGCCGTTCGGCCAGCCGGCAGCGAATCGAACCGGAAGCGCCCGTTGCGATCCGTGAGCACCGCGAGCTCCGTACCGTCGATCGTCACCTCGGCGCCCGGCAACGGGGCGCTCGCGACGAGCGAGTCGAAGACGATGCCCTGGATGGAGCCGCTCGCAGGTGCCGATTGGACTGGCACGCCATCCGACCACGAGACGGCGGCGGGAAGCACAGCAACCATGACGAGAGCTACGGTACGGTGGCTCAATTCAGTGCCTCCTGCCGCCGGGGAAGAGGTCGTTTATTGCTTCGTCCAGAACACCACAGCGCCGCATCCGTTCCCACCGTCGAATTGGGCAGGAGTGGACGCTCCACCCGCATACACCTCGACGGCTGCGAGGTCGTGCAGCTGGATATAGCGCTCGAGCTCGAGAATGGGGTTCTGGTCGAGCGCGTACCACCGCATCCCGTCGAGGTAGTAGGTCGGGCTACAGCGATCGCCGCCCCAGTTCGAACGCATGGTGAATATGCGGCCTCGCGGCGTATAGCTGGCCATGATGCCGGGCGCCATACGGAGCACGTCCCCGAGATAGATCCCACTTCGGTGTGCGATCTCCGCGGCGTTCATGAAGAAGCCAACGCCACCACGGCGTCGGTCCTCGAACCCTGCCTTCATCAGGCGGGCGTCCCTGCGTTCCCCGAGCACCCGGACATTGGCCAGGGTCTGCGCGGCACGATCGAGCTTCGTCGTGACTTCGGTCGGCGTGTTGGTCTTGAGCACCACCGGCTGACGCGCCGGCGCATAGCCGATGGCCCGGAGCTCGAGGGTCTGCGTCCCCGCGGGTATTCCGGCGAGGGTGAATTCGCCCTCGGCGTTGGTCAATACGACCGTGCCGCGATCGAGCGTGCCGACCCGGACGTTCGCGAGCGGGCGTCCGTTCACATCACGCACCGTTCCCCGAGCGATACCGGCACCACGGGCACCCATCGCCGCGGTTGAATCAACCGACGTCTCCACGAGCGAGTCCGCGATGATCTGCGCGGCACTGTCTGTCGTGCTGATCGAGAAATCGCGGAACACCACGTCCTGCCCACCGAAGTAGACCTCGACCCGCCCCGACTCCTGTGTCCCAGATCGTGCTCGCACGAGCACCGGGATGTCAGCCGGAATTCCACAGAGGCGAAAGACGCCGTTCTGATCCGACCCCGCGCTCGTCTCGAGCGTTTCATAACGCGGGCCCTCGTTCCCGATCGTGATCTCGAACCAGCGCGACACCACGCGCGCTTTCGGGAGCGGCTGGCCGTTCTCGACATCTCGGACGACGCCGATCAGGAGTCCGGTCTGCTCGGCGCGCGGTCCGGGGCACGACGCGTTGACCAGGGTCGCGCCCTTTGGCGTGGCGATCGTGAGCCGTGCCTTCGACGATCCAGCCACGGACACGCCGACCTGCGGCGCCTGCACGCCGGCCGCGTCGAAGACTGGGTGCGAGAACGTCAGGGTGTGCGCGCCGTCAGCGACTCCGGAGATCGCGAATCGTCCGCGCGAATCGGTCGTCGCGACGAGCGTCGTTCCGATGACGTACACGGTCGCGCCGCGGAGCGGGCCGCGCGTCAGCAGACTGTCGTACACGATCCCTTCGATGGTTCCGGCCGGCGCTTCGACGTTCTGGGCGCCCATCGAACCCGCCGCCCACGCGCTCATGACCATGCCTAACGCCCACATCGACCGCTGGCACAGCAGCACCGCCTACCCCCCAGATCGTTTGATCTGGAACAATCGCTCGCGGGCCAGACGGCGGCCAGTGGGTGTTGCCGCGAGTCCGCCGCCTGCAGTTTCGCGGTATCGCACGTCCATGCTGCGACCGATTTCGCCCATGGTGTCGATGACCTCATCGGCAGGGATCGCGAACGTGATGCCGGCCAGCGCCATCTCGATGGCTGCCATCGCGATCGCCGCGCCGGTGGCGTTGCGGAACACACACGGCAGCTCGACGAGACCACCTAACGGGTCGCACACGAGGCCAAGGGTGCCCTGTTGCGCGAGGGCGACGGCGTGTCCCGCCTGTGAGGGCGAACCGCCCAGCATTTCGGTGCCGGCCCCGGCGGCCATTCCGGCGGCGGCTCCCGTTTCCGCCTGACATCCGCCCTCGGCCCCGGACAGCGACGCGCGCTGGGCGACGACCGCGCCGATGAGGCCAGCCGTGGCGAGCGCATCGATGACGGCGTCGTCGCCCAGGCCGCGCGCATCGGCCAGCCCGGTCAGTACCGCGGGAAGCACCCCTGCTCCGCCGGCCGTCGGCGCCGCCACGATGACGCCCATCGCCGCGTTCACCTCCTGCACCGCGAGGGCGCGTGCGAGCACGTCCCGAAAGGGCGTGCCCGACATCGGACCTGCCGGTCCCGTACGAAGCTTCGCGGCGTCTCCGCCGACGAGCCCCGAGGCCGAGTAGAGGTCGCCCGTGAGACCACGCGAGACGGCACCCCGCATGATCACGAGCGCCCGGCCTAACGCGTCGCGGATCTCGGCGACGGGCCGGCCCTGATCGCGCGACTCAGCCTCGAGCGCAACCTGCGCGAGCGTTTTGCCGGACGCCTCGGCGTCACGGATGGCATCGGCAAGGGCGTGGTACACGTCAGGCGCTCACCTTGTCGAGACGGAACGCCCACCGGACCCAGGGGAGCGTCCGGATGTCGGCGCGCACCTTCTCGTCGGGCTGTTCGTCGACCTCGATCACCATGAACGCATCGCCGCCACGTCCCTTTCTCGTCAGGCGCAGCGTCGCGATGTTGATGCCGTCCTCCGAGAGGATCGTCGCGATCCGCGCCACCGATCCGGGAATGTCCTCGGCGACGAGCACGATGGTGTGATAGCTCCCCGTGACCTCGACGGGATATCCATCGATCTCGGTGACGAGCACACGCCCTGCGCCGAGTGAGGAGCCGACCATCACCGCGCTTCGGTCGCCGCGCTCCACCGTGATGCGAACCGTGTTCGGGTGAACCTCGTTCTCCTCGCCGAGCGTGGTCTTCTCGAACCGGTAGTCCAGTGCTTCGCGCTCGGCGATACCTAACGCGTCGCGGATTCGTTCATCGTCCGGGCGAAAGCCCATCAGGCCGCCGACGATCGCCTTGTCCGTGCCGTGACCCTCACCGGTCCGGGCGAACGAGCCGTGCAGCTCGACGCGCGCGCGCTCGGGCGTGCCTCCCACGAGGCACCGGGCGAGCAGTCCGAGCCGGCAGGCGCCAGCGGTGTGACTCGAGCTCGGGCCGACCATGACCGGCCCGATGATGTCGAGCAGCGATACCATAGAAGGACTACCCTGCCTTGCGGCGGACGGGACGTGCTAGCAGCGCCCGGAGGTACTGGCCGGTGTACGACGCCTCCACCTGGGCGACCTGCTCGGGCGTTCCGGCGGCAACGACGGTGCCGCCGCGATCACCGCCCTCAGGCCCGAGGTCGACGATCCAGTCGGCCGTCTTGATGACGTCGAGGTTGTGCTCGATCACGAGCACGGTGTTGCCGCGGTCGACCAGCCGATGGAGCACTTCGAGCAGGAGTCGGACATCCTCGAAGTGTAGTCCGGTCGTGGGCTCATCGAGGATGTAGAACGTCCGCCCCGTGTCCCGCTTTGACAGCTCGGTGGCGAGCTTCACCCGCTGTGCCTCCCCGCCGGACAGCGTCGTCGCGCTTTGACCCAGATGGATGTACCCGAGCCCGACGTCCATGAGTGTCTGCAGCTTCTGATGGATGCGCGGCTGGTTCTCGAAGAATGCCGTCGCATCTTCGACGGTCATCTCCAGCACATCGGAGATGCTCATGCCGCGGAAACGGACCTCGAGCGTCTCGCGATTGTACCGCTTGCCTTTGCAGACCTCGCACGGCACGTACACGTCGGGCAGGAAATGCATCTCGATCTTCACGAGGCCGTCGCCCTGACACGACTCGCAGCGGCCGCCTTTCACGTTGAACGAGAATCGTCCCGGCCCGTACCCACGAATCTTCGCCTCGGGCAGCTCGGCGAACAGCTCGCGAATGGGCGTGAAGAGTCCGGTGTACGTCGCGGGGTTCGAACGAGGCGTGCGACCGATGGGGCTCTGATCGATGTCGATGACCTTGTCGATGTGCTCGAGCCCGGCGATGGATTTGTGGGCACCGGGGATGACGCGGGCACGATAGAAGTGCCGCGCGAGCGACCGGTGGAGAATGTCCTCGATCAACGTCGACTTCCCGGATCCGGAAACGCCGGTGACGGCCACGAACAGGCCGAGCGGGATATCCACGTCGAGATTGCGCAGGTTGTGCTCGCGCGCACCAATCACGCTGATCGAACGACGCGGGTCGGCGACGCGACGCGTCGTGGGAATGGGGATCTTGAGATCGCCGCTGAGATAGCGCCCCGTCAGCGAGGATGGGTTCCGCGCAACCTCATCCACCGTTCCACTGGCGACGACGATGCCGCCATGCTTCCCGGCGCCAGGACCGAGGTCGAGGAGAAAGTCGGCGGCGCGCATGGTCTCATCATCGTGCTCCACGACGATGACCGTGTTGCCGAGGTCGCGCAGCTGGCCCAGGGTATCGAGCAGCCGAGCGTTGTCGCGCTGGTGCAGGCCGATGGACGGCTCGTCGAGAATGTACAGCACGCCGACGAGACGTGATCCGATCTGCGTCGCCAGCCGGATGCGCTGTGCCTCGCCGCCGGACAGCGACTCGGCCGACCTGCCTAACGTCAGATAGTCAAGGCCGACATTCACGAGAAAGCGCAGCCGCTCGCGCACTTCCTTGAGAATGGGCCCCGCGACCTCCGGGTCGAGGCCCGGGCAACCGTTCTCGCGAACCGGAAGCACCTCGAAGAATCTCAGGCTTTCCTCGATCGACATCTCCACGAGCTCGCCGATGTTCCGCTCGTGAACCGTCACCGCGAGGGACTCGGGCTTGAGGCGCCGCCCGCCGCACGCGTTGCACGCCCTTGCCACCATGTACTCGGCGAGCTCCATCCGGACGGTGTCGGACTCCGTCTCGCTCCAGCGGCGCTGGATGTTCGCGACGATGCCTTCCCACGTCGCGGTCGGCGCGTCCGCGGCGTCGGCCTTGCGCCGGCCGCTCTTCGGGGCCGACTCGCCGCCGGCTTTCCGGTCGACGCCGTACAGGAGACAGTCCCGCACCCGCTGCGGCAAATCGTCCCACGCCGCATTGAGATCGAACTTGAGCTGCTTGGCGAGCCCCGGCAGGATGACGCGTCGCAGATACCCGTCCGGTGCTCCCCACGGCAGGATGACGCCTTCGAGAATCGACAGGCTCGGGTCGCCGAGGATGAGCTCTTCACTCACCTCGTTCCGCGTGCCGAGGCCTCCGCACGCGGGACACGCGCCGAACGGAGAGTTGAATGAGAAGTGTCGCGGCTCGAGCTCCGGCATCGAGATGCCGCACGTCGCGCACCCGTAGCGCTCCGAGAACAACGTTGGCGCTGCCTTGGAACCATCGTGCCTAACGATCTCGACGAGTCCGTCGGCGAGCTTCAGCGCCGTTTCGAGCGAATCGTTGAGTCGCCCGCGGTCTTCGCTGCGCACGACCAGCCGGTCGACGACGATCGACACGTCGTGGTTCTGCCGCTTGTTGAGCTTCGGCGGATTCGCGAGCTCCACGATTGCGCCATCGACGATCGCGCGAATGAACCCCTGCTTGCGCGCGGACTCGAAGAGCTCACGGAATTCACCCTTTCGCCCGCGCACGAGTGGGGCGAGTATCTCGATGCGCGTCCCCGACGGCCACGCCAGCACGGCATCGGTGATCTGGCCCGCACTCTGCCGCTGAACGGGTCGCCCGCAGTTCGGACAGTGCGGTGTCCCGGCGCGCGCGTACAGCAGTCGGAGGTAATCGTAGATTTCCGTGACCGTGCCGACGGTGGACCGCGGATTATGCCCGGCGCTCTTCTGCTCGATCGAGATCGCGGGCGAGAGCCCTTCGATGGAATCGACGTCGGGCTTCTCCATCAGCCCGAGGAATTGCCTCGCGTATGCGGAGAGCGACTCGACGTACCGGCGCTGTCCTTCGGCGTAGATCGTGTCGAACGCGAGCGATGACTTTCCGGAGCCCGAGAGACCGGTAATGACGGTCAGGCGGTCGCGCGGGATCGTGACATCGACGTTCTTGAGGTTGTGCTCGCGCGCGCCGCGAATGATGAGCGCTTCGTCGGTCATAGCCGGTGAAACCTGCGGCGTGTGTTCGGTCGTGACAAGACAGCCCCATCGCGCGCCGCCGAGTAGTGTTCGCATTGAACATTTGTGACGCCTGACAGCCTCAGCCTGTCCAGTTACGGCTTGCCGTCGCCGGGAGCGTCGCGCGCCGATGGTTACTTGCCTCCATGAACCCGCATATGCCGCATACCGACGCAATGGTCGTCCTCACTACCGTCGCCAACGAGACCGAAGGGATCGCGCTCGTTCGCAGCCTGCTCGAACGACGCGTCATCGCGTGCGGGACCTTGCTGCCTGGCGCGCGCTCGTTCTATCGATGGGAGGACAAAATTGCGGACGAGCAGGAGGTCGTCATTCTGCTCAAGACGCGCTCGGCGGCGCTGGATTCACTGCGCGTGGCATTCGGCCAGCTGCACCCGTACAAGGTTCCCGAGCTGTTGGCGCTGCCCGTGCACGCCGGCCTCGACAAGTACCTGAGCTGGATCAACAGCGAAACCTCGCTCGCGATCTCCTGAGGCCGTGATCGAGGTCCGCACCGACGACCTGGCGTTCATCGCGGCCGATGCCATCGCGCGGCCGGTTGACGCCGAGCTCCACGCGACGACGCCGCTCATGCGCCGGCTCGAGGTCGCGGGCGGCGAAACGCTCGCGCGTCATCTGCGCGTGAACGAGCCGCTCGCGGTCGGCTCCGCCGTCGTGACACCTGCCGGCGAGCTCGGCGTAGAGCTCCTCATTCACGGCGTCGTATCGAGTGACACCGAGCCGGTGTCGCGCACGAGCGTAAGGCAGGCGGTGAGCAGCGCACTCCAGCGTGCGGCAGACTGGGGCATCGAGCATCTGGCCCTCACACCGTTCGGGCTCGGTGCCGGGAACCTGGACATCGAGGAGAGCGCCGAGATCATCGCCGACGCCGTCCGGCGCCATCGGCAGACGGCGCAGCGACCCGCGACGATCACCGTAGTGGTCGAGACGACGTTCGAGCAAGAGGTGTTCGAGCGCCTCCTCGCCGGCGTCGGCACGTGAAGCGTCGCGGGGCAGTTGCCGTGACGGTGCTGTCGGCGTGGGCGATCGGGCTGGCGCTCTTCGTCCGACGCGAGATGCGCAACGCGCCCGCCCAGCGGCTCGCCGAAGCGGCGCTGCGCGTGGCTCCTGGCGCCTCGTACTATCGCGTCGAGAAAGACGGGCGACAGATCGGGTTCGCCTCGTCGACCATCGATACGACGCGCGGTGGCCTGATGATCACCGACTACCTCGCGGCGGACCTTCCAGTTGGCGGCCAGGAGCACCGGGCGACCGCCACATCCGATGTCCGGCTGTCGCGCAGCCTCGGGCTCTCGGACTTCCGGCTGTCGTTCGAATCCGACGGTGCGCCGATCGCCATCAGCGGCCGATCCATAGGCGACTCGGCGCTTCAGGTCGTGATCGCACATGACGAATCCGCGGCAGACACGCAGCGCGTGGCACTGTCGGCCCCGGTGGTATTGCCCACGATCGTCCCCCTGGCGCTGGCGTTAGGCGAGAACCCGAAGGTCGGACGCGTGTACACGATGTCGAGCTTCGATCCGATCTCGCTCAGACCCACGCCGTTGACGATTCGCGTCGAAGCGGAATCGTCGTTCACGGTCCCGGACAGCGCGCGGTTCGACGAAGGACGCCACCGGTGGATGACCGCACGCCGTGATTCGGTGCATGCCTGGCGCATCACGACCGATGGCCCGAGCGCCATCCGCGCCTGGATCGACGAGCAGGGACGCATCGTGGAGATGCACCACGCGCTCGGCTTCTCGCTTCACCGCACGGCGTACGAGATCGCGTTCGAGAACTGGCGGCTGGATGGCGGCACGCGAACCCGGGCCGTGTCCATGAATCGCGACATCCTGGAGACGACCGCGATCGCGGCGTCGGCGCCGATCGATCGGCGGCGGCCGGGATGGCTTCGCGTTAGGCTCCGCGGCGCCAGGCTCGACGGCTTCGCGCTGGACGGAGGCCGCCAGACACTGCGCGGCGATACGCTGGTGATCCAGCGCGAGGACAGTACGGCCGGTGGCGCGCCGTACACCATGCCGATGCCGCTCGCGATGCGCATGTCGTTCCGACATGAGCTTTCGCCGGAGCCGCTCGTGCAGACCGGCGACGCGCGCATCGTGGCACTGGCGCGTCGCCTGCGCGGCGATACGCGGGACCCGACGGTCGCGGCACGTCGCATCTACGCCTGGGTGCACGACTCTCTGCGAAAGTCGGTCGCGGTGACGATTCCGAGCGCGATTCAGGTCCTCGAGTCGCGTTCTGGCGACTGCAATGAGCACACGCAGCTGTTCGTCGCGCTGGCGCGCGCGGCGGGGGTCCCGGCTCGTGCGGTGGCCGGGCTCACCCACGTGGGTGGGAAGTTCTACTACCACGCGTGGCCGGAGGTCTTCGTCGGGAAATGGGTCGCAGTCGATCCGACGTTCGGCCAGTTCCCCGCCGACGCGGCGCACCTGCGCTTCGTGTACGGAGGGCTGGCTCGTCAGGCGGAGCTGCTCAGGCTCATGGGGACGCTCAGGATCGACGTGCTCGCGTCACAGTAGTTGCCGTCGCGTTCGGAATGACATACAGGACGACCCCGTCGTCCTTGGACCGGTCCCCTTCCCCTCGCTGCGCCCATGATCGAGCTGCGCTCGCTGACGAAACGCTACGGATCGTTCACGGCAGTCAACAGCGTCGACCTCGACGTGCCACGCGGTGAGCTCTTCGGCTTCCTCGGGCCCAATGGCGCCGGGAAGACCACGACGCTCCGCATGATCGCCGGCATCCTTCGTCCGTCCTCGGGCACCGTGCGAATCGCCGGGGTCGATCTCGCGAAACAGCCTACCGAGGCAAAGCAGAAACTCGGCTTCATCCCGGACCGGCCATTCATCTACGAGAAGCTCACTGGTGTCGAGTTTCTGAGGTTCGTCGCGGGGCTCTACGGGCAGAGCGGCGAGGACGTCGAACGTCGAGGACGCGAACTGCTCGCCCTGTTCGACCTCGAAGAGTGGCGGGATGAGCTCGTGGAGAGCTACAGCCACGGCATGCGCCAGAAGCTCATCATCTCGAGCGCGTTCGTGCACAAGCCGGAGGTCATCGTCGTCGACGAGCCGATGGTAGGACTGGATCCGAAGGCGGCGAGAACGCTCAAGGATCTGTTTCGCGAGTACACGCGTCGCGGCAATACCATCATGATGTCGACGCACACGCTCGAGGTCGCGCAGAGCATGTGCGACCGCATCGCCATCATTCAGCGCGGCGTCATTCGGGCATGCGGAACGATGGACGACCTTCGCGCCTCGGCCGAGTCGGGTGTGTCCGGGCTCGAGGAAATCTTCCTGCGCCTCACGGGCGAAGGGCTCGCGCGCGAGCTGATCGAGGTTCTGGATGCTTGACGAGCTGCGCACGCTGCTCGCACCCAAGCTGCAGACGACCCGAGCGCGCGCGCGGCAGAAGGAGCGCGGCCGCGGCGCGCGGACCGCGATTCTCGTGTCGGTCGGCGCGGTGTTCTGGGCATTCGCGTTCGGCGTGCTCCACCGGCTGCTCGCCTACTTCCGCGGCGTGCCCGAGATCGGTCCTCTCCTCGCCGGAAAGCTCCTCGGCCTGATCCTCGTTTCGTTCTTCTCGATTCTGCTGCTGTCGAACATCATCGCGGCGCTCTCGAGCTTCTTCCTCGCGCGCGATCTGGATCTCCTCGCATCGGCGCCGGTCGATTGGCTCTCGCTCTACTCAGCGAAGCTGCTCGAGACAGGTGTGAACTCGAGCTGGATGGTCGTGCTCATGGCGGTGCCGATGCTCACGGCGTACGGCACGGTCTACGACGGAGGCGGCGCGTTCATCGGACTCGCGATCGCGATCCTCGTGCCGTTCCTCATCATTCCCGCCGCGATCGGAAGCGCGCTGACACTGGTGCTCGTGAATGCGTTCCCGGCCCGACGCACGCGTGACATCCTGAGCGTCATCGCCGTCCTCGCCGCGGCCGGGATCGTCGTGCTGTTCCGCCTCGTTCGTCCGGAGAAGCTCGCGCGGCCCGAGGGCTTCCGCTCGCTCGTGGACTTCATCGCGATTCTCCGCACGCCAACGTCACCGTTCCTTCCGAGCGAATGGGCCGGCCGCAGCGTCATGGGATGGCTGACCGGCTCGCTCGACCTGCTTCCGATCTACCTCCTCTGGTCCACCGCCGCGGCAGCAGTCGTGCTCGGCGCCCTGCTCCACCGCGGTCTCTATGCGCGCGGATTCACCAAGGCACAGGAGAGCGGCGAACGCTGGGCGCGCGAGGGATGGCTCGGCCGATTCGCGCACTCCGCGCTGTCGCCGCTGGGCATCGTCCGTCGTGAGCTCGTGATGAAGGAGATCCGCGTTTTCTTCCGTGACACGACGCAGTGGTCGCAGCTGATCCTGCTCGCGGTGCTCGTCGTCGTGTACGTCTTCAACATCAAGTTTCTCCCGTTGACGGGCGAAGGCATCACGTTCTTCATTGTGAACCTCGTTCCGTTTCTGAACCTCGCGCTCGCCGGGTTCGTGCTCGCGTCCGTCGCGGCGCGGTTCATCTTCCCCGGCGTGAGTCTCGAAGGCCGAACGTGGTGGCTGCTCCGCGCGAGCCCATTGCCGGTTCGGGAGCTGCTCTGGTCGAAGTTCTGGGTAGGCATGGTCCCGCTGCTGGTGCTCGCGCTTGCGATCGTCGGCGTCACCAACAGCCTGCTGCACGTGAGCGTGTTCATGTTCGCGGTGTCGGTGTTCACGATCACCCTCATGACGTTCGCGCTCGCGGGACTGGCGATTGGCTTCGGAACGATGTTCCCTCGGTTCGAGACGGAGAACGCGGCACAGATCCCCACGTCGTTCGGCGGACTCCTGTACATGATGAGCGCCGTTGGCGTCATCGGCGCGGTGATCGTGCTCGAGGCGCGCCCGGTGTACAGCTACGTATCCGCCATCTCGTTCCGCGGCGGCGAACCACCGCCGACGATGGAGCTCGTGCTTGGATTCGGGCTCGCCGCGGTCGTATGCCTAACGGCGACCTTCTGGCCGATCCGAATCGCCATTCGGCGACTGGAGGCGCTCGAACGCTAGGCCACCGCCACCCGGGCTACGCCGCCAGCGAGTTGCCGCAGTTCGCGCAGAACCTGGATGCCGGCTGGTCGATCGGCGCGTCGCAGTGCACGCAGGCGCCTCTGAGGTACTTGCCGCACGACGAGCAGAAGGCGGGATCAGGCTCCGGGCGCGGTCCGCACGTCTCGCAGACTCGGCGCATCGACCGGTAGCGCAACACGGCCGCCTCGACGGGATCGGCGGCGTCCACACCGACGGGCACGTCAGGCGCCACGGCACCGGCGCCGGTCACGGCGGACGTGACGAGCGCACGGCGGGCTGGATCAGCCGATTCACGAGCGCGAAGCTCGACCAAGGCCGTTCTCGTGTACTCCGTCTTGAGCGCAGCGTAGTCGTCGTCGGACAGCTTGCCCGTGGCGCGATCGAACTCGATCTCTCGCAGCGCATCGATCGCACTCTCGGGAGCCAGCGCGGGCCCGCTCCCGCTACGCGAGCGACTCGGTGCGCCAACGTCGAAGAGCGGAAACAAGACGTAGACGAGGGCCGCGACCGCCAGCGCGGCGCCGATCACCAGCGCAGTCATTGCTCGTCGCCGCGCACGGCGGCCTCCAGCCGTGCCATCTCATCGTCGCTCGCGTCGATCCGCATTGGAGACGCCGTGCGTACCTCAGCGGCGCGTCTTCCCCACCGCCGAATCAGCGCGCCGACTACGACCGCGCCGGTGCCCACGGCTGCGAACGGAGCGATCCAGCCAACCCAGTTGAACCCCTGCTTGTGCGGCGCCATGAGAATCCGCTCGCCATACGACTGCTCGAACGCGGCGAGAATCTCGTCCGCCGAATAGCCACCATTAACGAGCGCGACGACGTCCATGTGGATTCGCGGCGAGAATCCGCACGGCATGGAGGTCCGGCACGTGAACACGTCGAGCGTACACGGACAGGGGCAGCTGATCATGCGCTCGACGGCATCTCGTTCGAGCGGCTCGAGCCGGGTCGCTGATGCAGGACGCGGAGGCCGACGCACAGGCACGTACCCATCACCCTCCATCGTCGCGCCGGGAGCTTCGGCGCCCTGCTGCGCCATGCCGCGCCGCGCCGTCAGTGCGACCAGCGCTCCGCCTAACGTAAAGACGAACTCACGTCGGTTGGGCATCAGACGGCAGCGTCGACGTGCGGTCGCTCCGTCGGTTGCATCACCACCACGTAGCCACCTTCCGCACGCCGGTTCGCGCCGGCGCGCGTGGCCTGTGGCCACATGACGATCAGGCCGCCGAGCGCCATGATGATCCCGCCGTACCACACCCACCAGACAAGCGGGTTGAATGTGATGCGGATCTCGGCGGTCCCCTCCCCGGTGACGCCGTGCAGCACGAGGTACACGTCCTGCCGCAGCGACTCGAGGATACCGACCTCCGTCGACGGCTCGAACGAGGGGTTGCCGCGACTGTCCACGTGCTGGCGCTTTTCACTCTTGATGAGCGTTGGTGCCGCACCGGCTCGCTTTGCGTCCAGCGCCACCGCGACGACCTGCCGGTTCAGCTCCTCGTATCGCGAAACCCCCTGACTCGTGAACGTCCAGGTCCGATTGTACGGGTCCACCGCCGAGAACGATTCGCCGGGCGCCAGCGACAGGTCATACTCTTTCTTGAACGCGAGGCCCGCGAACGCCGCGAACAGTACGACCACGCCGAAGTGCACGATGTAGCCGCCGTACCGCCGGCGGTTGCGTGCGATGAGCCGCAAGAGCGCGATGGGCACCGCTTCGCCGTGCATCCGGCGCCGCGCACCTACGCCCTTCACGAACTCCTGTCCGATGGTCGTGGCCACGAACCCGGCAAGTGTGTACGACACCAGTGCGTAGCCATCCCGCATCCCTAACGCGAAGAGCGCGGCGCCAAGAATGAGCCCGCCCGACACCGGGGCGGCAAACTGCCGCTTCAGGTTCGGCACAGAGGCGCGCCGCCACGCGATGAGCGGACCGACGCCCGTCAGCCCCAACAGGAGCAGGCCCAGCGGAATGTTCACCGTGTTGAAGAACGGAGGACCGACCGTGATCTTCGAGCCACGGACCGCCTCGCTGATGATCGGGAAGAGCGTGCCCCACAGGACGGAGAACGCGATGCCGACGAGCACGACGTTGTTGTACAGGAACGCCGCCTCGCGGCTCACCATGCTCTCGAGCTCCGCGCGGGCCTCGAGATCCTTGAGGCGGGTGGCGACGAGGAACGCGGTCGTGACGATCGAGAGGACGAGGAATGCGGCGAACCAGTTGCCGATCGGCGACTGGGCGAAGGAATGCACGCTCTCGATGACGCCGCTGCGCGTGATGAACGTCCCGAGGATGGACAGCAGGAACGTCGCGACCACGAGCGTGACGTTCCACTTGCGCAGCATGCCGCGCTTCTCCTGAATCATGATCGAATGGAGAAACGCGGTTCCGGTGAGCCAGGGCAGCAGCGACGCGTTCTCGACGGGATCCCAGGCCCAGTAGCCTCCCCATCCGAGCTCGACGTACGCCCACCACATGCCGAGCGTGATGCCGATCGTGAGGAACAGCCACGACACGAGCGACCAGCGCCTAACGGCGCCGAGCCACTCGGCGTCGAGGCGACGCGTGACCAGCGCCGCGATCGCGAAGGCGAACGGGACGGAGGTCGCGACGTAGCCCAGATACAGGTTCGGCGGGTGGATCGCCATCCCCGGGTTCTGCAGCTGCGGATTCAACCCGGTACCGTCGGGCGGAACCCAGTCGAGGCGCGCGTACGGGTTCGCCCTGAACACCGTCGTCGCGAGGAAGAAGACGAGGACGAGCGCGAGGGTACCCGTCACGTACGGCATCAGCTCGCGATTGCGGCGGCGGTTCGCGAAGAGCGTGATGGCCGAGTAGAGCGCGAGGATGAGACACCAGAACAGCATCGATCCGGCCTGTCCGCCCCAGAACGCCGCGAACTTGTAAACGGCGGGCAGGTTCGCGCTCGTATAGGATGCGACGAACCGCAGCGAGAAATCGCTCGTCAGCAGCGCCGTCCACAGTCCGACCGACGCCAGAACGACGAATGCGAACGTCGCGTACATCGCGCGCTCACCGCTTGCGATGAGGTCGGTCCGCGCAATGCGCCCACCGGCAAACGACGTCGTCGCGCTCCAGGCGGCCATGAGCAGCGCAACCCAGAGCGACAGCTCTCCCAGCAGAATCACGCTGCCGGTCCCTTCGAAGCCTTGTACCCGGGCGTCGACTGATATTTGTCAGGCGCGTTCTCGTAGCGAGACGCACACTTCGCAAGGAGCGTCGTGGCGACGAACTGCCCGTTCTTGTTGTAGCGGCCTTCGACGACGACGTCGACACTATCCGTGAACGTGTCGGGAATGACGCCACGATACGTCACCGGGATGGTCTGGCTGCCATCCGTCACCGAGAACGAGACCGCTCGGCCACCGGGCTCTCGTGTGATCGTTCCGGGAACGACGCGCGCCCCCATTTTCACGCCGGTGTCGAAAAACGTGGAATCGTCCTTCACCTTGGCCGCCAGCTCGCCGGGCGTCAGGTAGTACATCGCGGTCTGGCCGATGGAGCTCGCCATCAAGTACCCGGCGGTGCCGAGGACCAGGACCCCTCCGATGATGAACTTCGTGCGTGCTCGTACCACGATTACCTCTTGGCCGACTGCGTCGGATTCGCGTTCACGTCGTCTTGTGCAGCGCTGCACCCCGCACGCGTGACATGATCGTGCTCAGCTCCTGCTCAGCCTGTGCGCGCTCTTCCGGCGTCCAGAAATCCATGTGCTGATTGGCGTCGCGCACGCGGAACAGCAGCTCATCGATGAGCTCGCGTAACGCGGCGTTGCGGCGACGTTCCGGATCGGGCTTTGCGGCAGGTTGGCTCATGCGAGGAGTGGGGGATCGGTCGCGCGTTGCCGGGCGTGACTCACCGGACGGGGACAAAAGTGGGCGTTGCTACCCGGTGCAATATAGAACCGGGCGCGAGCTGAGTTAAGAGCGATTCGGCCAGTGGGGGGCGGTTGGCATCGCCGTCGCTCGACCGTCGCACCGAATGCTCGAGCAACAGAGTCGCCGCCCCGGCACCCGCGGCATCCCAGACGAGGTCGCGGACGCTGAAGAGTCCCGTCGTCCGCCGGTCGTGCAGCTCCTTCGCAACCGAGACGGCGGCGGTCACGGCCCAGGCCCCCGCCATCGCACCACCATGATCGGCCTTCGCAGCCTGCAGGGTACTGTACGCGACACTCTGCGTGAATGCCGCGACGAAAAAGTGTTTCAGCTTGTCGGCACCGAACCAGTGGTCCGGTGGCTTGGTCAGCTGCAGCGCGAGAGCGAGCGGAACTATCATGCGACACTCCGGGCACGGTCACTTTCTCGAACGAGCTCCGGAAGTCGAGTCGCGATCCGCCGCAGCGCCGAACGCACGAGTTCCGCATGACCAGGCGCATGAATCCAGCTGCTGGCACCGGACGGATGCGGCAATGGGATCGCGACCGGAGAGCCTGGCAATTCACTGACGCGGAACTCGCGGCCAACCTGCTCGTGGAGCGGTTGCGCTCCGAGGAATCGTTCGATAGCGAGGCGCCCGACGAGAATGATCACCCTGGGCGCGATGAGCTCGATCTCCGCATTCAGCCACGATGAGCAGTTCGCGATCTGGACCGGCGACGGCACGCGATCGCCGCGGCCGCTCGGGCTCGGCCCTGGAAAGCAGCGCGTGATGGCGGCGATGTAGATGCGGCGTCTCGCGGCTTCCTCGCTGATGCCGACATCCGCTAACCAGCGAAACAGCGTTCGGCCGGCGCGACCCGCGAAGGGCCGCCGATCGACGACCTCGGTCTTGCCCGGCGCCTGACCGACTAGCATCGCGAGCGGTTCGCGGGCTGACGAAATCACCGGCCGCACTGCCGCGTCATCGAACGTGCACCGCCGGCACGCAGACAGATGTCGCGCGTGCTCATCGAGAAGCACGTGCAGCTCGCGGGCTCGTGTCGAGGAACTGCGCCGCGCCATCAGTCGTCGTCGCGTGCCCAGGCCAGTGCGGCTCGCACAGCTCGTCTCCACCCCGCGTGACAGCCATTCGTGCGCTCCGCATCTGATGGTTCGAATCGCGTAAAGCTGCGTGACTGCAGAAAGTCATCCGGGGAATGCCACACGCCGGCGGCGAGCCCCGCGAGACCAGCCGCACCCAGCGCCGTCGTCTCCACGTTCTGAGGCCGTTCGACCGGGGCGTTCAGCACGTCGGCCTGATACTGCATGAGTCCGTCGTTCGCGGTCGCTCCGCCGTCGACCCGAAGCGGAGCGTCGCGCCAGCCGTCGAGCTCCGTTCCCGCGTTGCGGCGAATGACGTCGAGCACGTCACGTGTCGCGTACGTCATCTCCCCCCCCCCCGCGCGGGCAAGATGTGCGGGGGTCGCGCCCCGGGTCAGCCCGAC
>Ga0105249_10000582_pt1 | contig 33411 bp, 23 predicted proteins | sample KBSS44metaG_FD_81522 | JGI IMG/M metagenome (GOLD analysis project Ga0105249, IMG submission 81522) | Switchgrass rhizosphere microbial communities from Kellogg Biological Station, Michigan, USA - KBS S4-4 metaG | ecosystem: Host-associated > Plants > Roots > Rhizosphere > Soil | place...
ATCCCGAATTGCGTGATGAGCCGCTGCGCGATGTTCTGACCGAGATACGAGCCCAGCGTCTGCGGGTCGTAGAAGATGTTCGGGGTGGCGAGCGACGCCGGCGCGCCGACATCTCCGCGCTGCTGATACCAGAGGTCCACGGCCAATCGCGCGCGATCACCCATGATCCCCTTGTAGCCCAGCTCGTACGTATTGTTGAAGGACGCCTTGAGCGCGGCAATGTCCTTCACGTCCGCGGGCTGAAGCAGGACCGTCGCGCGATCGAGATAGCGCACGGCGGTCCCGACGTTCGCGGACGTCGGCCGCAGTGTGGTGAAGTAGGTGGCGAGATCGGCGCCGATCGCCGCGGCCTGAGCAGGCGAAAACCCGGCCGTGGTCAGCGCAGCCGTGAGTCCGGCCTGAATGCCGTTCTTCTGCACGGTGAAGAACGCGGGGAACGTGGACGCCGCCGACGCGTCGACGAAGGCGCCGTTTCCGGCGAGCCGCGACTTCATACAGATGCCCCCGAACGAGGCCGACGAGCAGGACCGAGCGAACTGCCACCCTTCCTTCGGCGGGTTGCCCTGCGCGCGGAGGTCGTAGCCGCTGCCTCCGATGTTGCGCGCGTTGATCAGGTCCAGGAAGAACGAGAAGTTCTGCGGGGTGTTGAAGGCGCGATTGTACGTGAAGCGGAAGTTCTGCGTCTCCGACGGCTTGAAGATGAGGGCGGCGCGTGGCGAGATCTGGTTGCCCTCCACCTGATCGTTGTGGTCGGCGCGCAGTGCACCGACGACCTCGAACCGGTTGCTGAGCCGTCCCGTGTACTGTACGTAGCCACCGATTTCCGTGATGTCGTCGATGTCTTCGTTGCGCCCGTTGATCGTGTTGCCGGTGCGCGGGTTCGTGAAGATGTAGTCGATCCCGTAGACGAACGTGTTCTTCGTGCCGAGGTCGCTCACGTTCTGGATCTGCGCCGAGAACACGCGCGACTGGTCGACGATGGGCTGGCCGCTGCGGAGCAGGAACGTGCCATCGGTGGAAAGGCTGTCCTCGTTGCCGGCGTTGCTGAAGTTCAGGAACACCTGCGCGAAGAGCCGATTCCAGCGGAAGCGTTGCTGCAGGCTCTGATACGTCCAGTTCTTGATCTGGCCAGTGCCGTTCGCGGCGGTCAGGTCGATCCCGCCGACCCCCTTCGTATAACCGTAGGTCGTGATGGCTTCCATGTTGTCGCGCGGACGAAAATCGACACGAGCCTCGCCTGCGTAACGCGAGATGTCGAAGTCACGCAGGTTCTCCTGATTCCGGCGTGCCGGCGGCGCCTGGGCCGGAAAGGTCCCCGGCTCGCCCGGATCGTAGTACTTCCAGTCGGTGCCGGTGAAGTATTCGCCGGAGAGCTTGTAGGCGGCTTTCGAGCCGATAAGCCCCGCGTGACGCCCGGCGCCGCGGATGAGCGACCGCTCGCCGCCATCCAGCGTTAGGCTCGTTCCCGTCGACGTGAACGGCGACTTCGTGATGATGTGCATCACGCCGTTGGCCGAGTTCGGGCCGTAGAGCGCGGACGCCGGTCCGAGCAGGACCTCGATGCGCTCGATGTCCTCGTTCGTGACGGTGTTCAGGAATGGCACGTTCACGCGAAGCGACGGCACAGCGGCGAAGCGGTAGTCCTGCAGCGTGAGCAGGGCGCCGGAGAACGCGTTGTTGAAGCCGCGCGTGACGATATTGGCCTGCGCGATACCACCGGCGTTCACGTCCACACCGGGGACGCCCTTGAGATGGTCGGCGACGGTGACAGTCGGGCGTTCGGCGATCTCGCGTGTCTCGATGACCGAGATCGAGTTCGGCGAATCGAGCGCCTTTTCGGGTTGGCTGCGTCCGCCCGTCACCACGACCGGGTTGAGCTGCGTCGAGGTCTTGAGCAGCAGGACATTCACCTGCGCTGTCCCTCCTGCATCCACACGAACACCAGTGACGCGTCGTTCCGTGTAACCCAGCTGCCGCACCGCGACGACGTACGTGCCCGCCGGGAGATTGACGATCCGGAAGGAACCGTCCTCACCGCTCGTCGCGGAACCGGCGACCGACATGCCGGTGAGCGCGCTGACCGTTGCCCCGGCGAGAGGCGCGGCATTCGTGCTGTCCGAAACGCGGCCGGCGATGGTGCCGGTCTGCGCTCGCGCCACGAGCGGCGCGACGAGTACGGCCAGCAGACACAGGAACCGACTGATCGAACGTGGGGTCATCCTGACCTCGTGTCGATTGTGGGTGGAGACCGGTGTGGCGCACGAGCCGAACGAAGCGGGGGTGCTTCGCTGGGAGTTGAGGTGGCTCGACGACGCCGCCGCCGTGACGTGTTTCCAACGGCGCGAGGAAGGTACGGTAGTCCGCGACGCCCCAAAATCGTAATGATGACGTAGAAGCGCCAGAGCGGTTACGTAGCTCTGGCGCTTCATGATGGTCTACCAACCTTCGGTCTGAACTCGGTTTACTTCGCCGCCGGGAGCCGATACAGGTGCCAGGTTACCGCGGCCGCGGTGAGCAGCAGGGCTGCGCGAATGAGCACGTTCGGGAACACGAACACCGAGTAGCCGATCGTGATCCACATCATGACGACAGAAGCGATCTTCACGTGCACAGGGATCGCGCGCTCGTCACGGTAGCGGCGCAGGTATCCCCCGATCCAGCGCGCGCGCATCAGTCGATCGTACAGCCGCGACGAGCTTCGGGCGTAGCACCACGCGGCAATGAGGAGAAAGCAGGTCGTGGGCAGGAGCGGGACGAAGATGCCCAGGATGCCCACCGCGAGCGATAGCGTGCCACATACCAGCAGCGCGGCGCGCCGGAACGGCCGCTGCACCACGTGTATGGTGGCGTGCGTGCTAGTCGCGTCTCTCCCCGCGGTCGCCGGCTTCGCCGAAACGTTACCGTTCACGAAAAACTCTCCATGATCAGCGGCGAGCACGCCTCACCGCCCGCCAGTAGAAGCAGGCATCGCGGAACACGTCCTCGGCACCCGTGGCTCGTCCGGCTGAATGTAGCGGATCTCGCCCAGTGCGTCACCATGGGCCAGCCGGGCGCCGAAGAGTCAGGGCTGTACCCGGGCGGCCTGGACCGGGAGCCCACGGCGACCATCCGGGTATAGTTCCAGAGGGCCGGCACCGGGGTTGCGCGTGTCGGGTCACCGGAATTCTACTATCCATGGGTGTTACCATCGGTCGAAGCGGGGCAACGCGCGAGGTTGCGGCGCCCGCGTCGTCATTGGTTTTCGTGAGGACAGCGTGTCGATTCGAGCATACTTTCTCGCCAGCGTAATCGTGGCTACCCTGTCGCCGCGGGGGACGAAGGCACAGAGCGGCGCGCCCCCGGCCACACAACCACCCGCCGTCGCCGATCCGTTCCGTACCGGTGCCAAGCGGGTCCCGGTCTCGAAGGCCGTGTTCGGGGACGCCGCAATCATCGTCAACGCTCGGGATGACGGGTTCCTCGAGGTGGCGGCAGCGGGGCCGAAGACTGTCTACCTGCAGCTCCGCACGATGGCCGCGCGCGCCTGGGTGGACTCCACCGCACGGATGATGAAGGCGCGTCCGAAACGCTCGGCCGAGCCGAGGACCTACCGATCGGACGTATCGGAGCACGGTACGAAGACGACCATGGCGATGACCCGGACGATCACGGCCGGCGTATCCGCCTATTCGCTCGCCTTCTCGGACGACCCGGCGTCAGCGTTCACGGTGCCGATCGAACCGTCCGAGGCGGATGTGTTCGTGGCGATCATGCGAAAGGCCGTCACGCTGTCGGCGAAGATGCTGGAAAAGCCAGATACGACGGCCCGCCCGGATTCCGCGCCACCGGTGAAGAAGAAAAAGCCGGCGGCGAAGAAACCTGCCTCGCCACCGGCCAAGACTCCCGACACGACGTCGACGCAGAAGACTCCAACGGTCTTCAAGGCTGCGCCGAAGCCGACCACCACGAAACCGACGCAGCCGGCCTAACGCCGGCGCGTCGGCACGTCGCTCACTGGATCGCGACGTTCTCGCCCTTCTTCATGTATTTCTCGAACCAGCTCCGGAGATAGAGCTGCGTTCTGAGGTAGTTCGACGGCCGCGATGACGTCCCGTGCCACTCGTCGTTGAAGCGGATCATCGCCGTCGGGATCTTCCGCACCTTGAGCGCCTCGTAGAACTCCTCCGTCTGCGAGATGGGCGTCCGCAGATCGTTCACGCCCGTCATCAGCATGGTCGGCGTCTTCACGTTGCCGACGTACATGAGCGGTGAGCGCTTGAGGTGCTCGCTCGGGTCCTCCCAGGGGTACTTCTCGAAGTTGTTGTACCACGATGCACCGTCGGTCGTGCCGACGAAGCTCATCCAGTTGATGACGGGGCACTGTGAGACCGCGGCCGCGAAGCGATCGGTGTGGCCGACCGTCCAGGCCGTGAGCACGCCGCCGCCCGAGCAGCCATAGACGAACAGGTTGCGCGAGTCGATGTAGCCGCGGCCAATGACCGTATCGACGCCCGCCATCAGGTCGTTGAAGTCCTTGCCCGGGTACGCGTTCTTGATCGCATTGCCGAAGGCGCTCCCGTAGCCCGTGGAGCCGCGCGGGTTCGTGTACAGCACGACGTAGCCGTTCGACGCATGTTCCTGCCACGCGAAGTTGAACGCGCCGTTGTACATGGAGTGCGGCCCGCCGTGGATCGACAGCATCATCGGATACTTCTTCTTCGCGTCGAAGCCCGGCGGCTTCACGATCCAGCCCTGGATGCGCATGCCATCCGCGGTCGGGTACCAGATCTCTTCCACCTGGCCAAGCGTCTTGCCGGCGAGGATGTCGTCGTTGACGGCGGTGAGCTGGCGTGGCGTCGAGTTCTTGGCGCTGAACGTCACGACGTCGTTAGGCTTGAGCGACGTCGAGAGGACGCCGACCATGGTCCCGGCCTTGTCCATCGACGAGATGCTGAGCATCTGCGAGCCCTTCGTGACCGGGCGCACGCCACCGGCGAGTGGCGAGAAGTAGACGTTGCGCCAGCCGTCACTCTCGACGGTGTAGTAGACGCCGCTTTCGTCGGGCGCCCACGTCAGGCCCTGTGGCGAACGATCGAGCTGCTCGGTCAGCACGCGGCGGTTGGAGCCGTCCGCGTTCATGATGTACAGCTTCGAATCCTGCCACGTCGCGTTCGTGGAGTCGAACCCGGTGTACGCGATGTATTTGCCCGTCGGCGACACGCTCGGATTGTTGTCCGGGCCTTTCCGGTTCGTCAGCTGGCGAACCTCGCCAGTGGCGACGTTCGCGGCGTAGATCTCGGACTCCCGCCACGCGTACTCCGCGTTGTCGGTGCGGAGCGATGAGAAGACGAGGCTCTTGCCGTCGGGCGTCCACTTGGGCGCGCCATGCTCCCACGGACCGCTCGTGACCTGACGCGGCGTCCCGCCGTCGGCGGGAGCGACGAAGAGCTGACGGAAGCCGTCATCGACGAAGCCTTGTCGATCGCGCCGGTATTGGAGCTTCGTGACGATACGCGGCGCCTCTACCCATTTCGCGCCTTTTGGCGCGGGGGGCATGGCGATCTTCATGCCGTCATCCTTCTGCGTCACGAGCATGCGGAACGCGAGCGACTTGCTGTCGGGCGACCACTCCACGTCCGCGGGCGACTCCGTCAGCCGCGTGATCTGCGTGGGCGCCGCGTCGCCATCCATGAACCGCACCCAGATCTGCGTCCCGCTCGGCTCACCCTTCGCGAGGTAGGCGATGCGGGTGCCGTCCGGCGACCAGACCGCGCTGGAGCCATCGATCAGGTGTCGGCTGCGGGATCCATCGGCGTTCATGATCCACAGCGACGATTCCCAGCGGTCGTTCAGCTTGTCGACCCATCGGCGTGTGTAGATGATCTGCTTGCCGTCGGGCGACAGCTGCGGGTCCTGCACATCCTCGAGATCGAAGTACGACTCGAGCGTCAGCTTCGCCGATTTCGCGTTGGCGTTGACGTTGGCAGCTGGCTCCGCCTGCGCCGCCACCTGCTGTGCGCCGAGCGTCGCAACCGCCGGTGCAGCGACAACGAGCGTGAGCGAGACGAACCCACGGGCACCGAAGAGACCTGCGCGCATGAAGCACCTCGCGATCGGGGTTGGACCATCACGTACAGAGTACGGATCGTGGGACCCGGACGGAAGACCGCGGGCCTCCCGGCCGGTCGAGCCCTACAGTTTCCCGACGAGCGTCGTCCGTCTGAAGCCCTTGATGCCAATGGCCAGGAGCACAGCGGCGATGGCCCAGACGAGCAGCCCGATCGCCACGGCCATCCACGGCCCGAGCAGGACGGCGCCGCGCACCTCGCCCACGACCAGCGCGATCACGGGCAGCACGAACAGGCCGCCGAGCTGCGTCGCCTCCTGCATGCCACGGACGCGCAGCGACACGAGCAGCATGCCACCGAGCCCGAGCGCGGCGAAGGCGGGAGCCATCCACAGCACCATCACGACCCACGTCGTGTTCGGAAAGAAGACGCGCTGCATGACCGGCCAGGCGACGATGTTCACGATGACCGCGTATACCAGCGCGCCGCAAAACGCGATCATGACCGCCGGAATCCACGCGGCGAGCAGCTTCGCGACGAACAGCTCGGCATCCGTTGCTGGCGTGTAGAGCAGGGGCTCCAGGGTCTTTCGCTCGCGCTCGCCCGCGAAGCCGTCGGCGGCGATCACGTTCGCCACCATGAACGGAACGAGCAGCATCAGCGGCGCGAGCAACTGTGTGTGGACGACGTGAATCCAGGTGGCCTCGGTGAATTCACCGAACTGCTGCTTCACGGGATCGGGCAGGTTGCGGAACATCTCCGCAAACGCTTCCCGGGCTCCGCCCATCATGCGCGGCAGAAACGTGAAGACCGTCGGAAACACGATCATCAGCAGCACGGGCAGCACGATGAGCGGTGTCATCAGCGCCCGGCTGCGGCGCACGACGCGCAGGTCCTTGCGGACGATCGCCCCGATGATTCGCGTGTTCATTGCCCACTCCCGGTGCCATTGCCCTGGTGCTGCAACGCGAAGTACGCGTCCGTGAGCGACGGCTCGTGCGGCTCCAGACGGTACAGCGACACGCCGGCGCCCACGAGCCGCGCCGCGAGCTCCGGAATGCGCTCGCGTGCGATCCCGGCGACGCGCAGCATGCCAGCGCGTTCGGGTGAGACCGTGAGGCCGTCGAGCGTGCCGATGACCGACGTCGCGGTGGCGAGCTGTGCCGGGTCGAGCTCGAGCGACACCTCGAGGCGCGGGGCCATGCGCCGCGCGAGCTCGCCGGGCGTGCCGAGAGCCAGGAGCGCTCCGTCGCCGAGCACGGCGACGCGGTCGCTCAACGCCTGCGCCTCGACGAGATTGTGCGTGCACAGGACGACCGTTCGCCCTCGGCCTCGCGCCATCTGGCGTACGCTCTGATGCAATTGCTGTGTCGCGACGGGATCGAGACCGGCGGTCGGCTCGTCGAGGAACAGGAGATCCGGGTCGTGCACGAGGGCGCGGGCGAGCGAGAGGCGCTGTTTCATGCCGCGGCTGAACCCGCCCACGCGGTCGTCGGCGCGCTCCGCGATACCGAATTCGGCGAGCAGCGCGTCCGTTCGAGACGCGACATCCTGCGCGGCCACATCGTACATCTCGGCAAAGGCACGCAGCGTCTCGCGCGCCGTTAGGCGGTCGTCGAGGGTCGGAGACTCCGTGAGGACCGCCGTTCGACGCCGAACGGCCGCGCCGTCCACGAGCGGTGACAGTCCGAACACGCGGACCGACCCGGACGCCGGCGCGAGCAGCCCGTTGATGATGCGCACGGTCGTCGTCTTGCCCGCGCCGTTGTGGCCCAGGAGCGAGAAGACCTCGCCCTCCGCAACGGTGAGCGAGAGGTCGCGAAGCGCGACGGTGGCACCGTAGCGGTGGAGGACGTGCTCGAGTTGGATTGCTGGCACGGAGGCGTTAGGCGCGTGTCGAAGGGAAGGGCTCGGAAAGGTGTGCTCAGGCGGCACTGCCGCGGAAGGCGACCGGGAGGCGCAGGCGGGCGACACAGCCGCGCCCGTCGGTTCGGTTCTCCAGCGAGAGCACCCCGCCGTGCGCCTCGGCGATCTGCCGACACAGCACGAGACCGATGCCGGTTCCCGACGGCTTGGTCGTGTAGAACGGTACGAACAGGTTGGCGGTCGTGGCGAGGCCGGGCCCCTCGTCCATGACGTCCATCTCCACGTGCCCATCCTGCCTCGTCCACGACAGGCACACGCCGCCACCGGCCTCGAGCGAGGCATCGGCCGCGTTGCGCACCAGGTTGATCAGCAGCTGGTCGAGCTGGTCGCCGTCGGCGTGGATGATGAGCGGCGGTCCGGGGCGAACCTGGACGGGAACGCGGGTCTCGAGCCCGGCAGCACGCCGCGCCCAGATGCCGACGTCCACCGGTCCCGGCCTCGGCGCCGGAAGTCGAGCGAGGAGCGCGTAAGCCGACATGAACCGGGACAGCGCCTCGGAACGCGACCCGATGATGCCGAGCCCGCCACGAAGATCGTCATCGGCATCCGGCGGACGCGGCGTCCGGTCGAGGATGCTGAGCAGGCTCCCGGCGATGGATTTGATCGGCGTAAGGGAATTGTTGATCTCGTGGCTGAGGACGCGGACCAGGCGCCGCCAGGCGAGGAGCTCCTCTTCGCGAAGCGTCTTGCTCAGGTCGGACATCACGACGAGCGTGTGGGGCCGCCCATCCTGGCGGAACGTCGTGCGCCGCACTTCCCACCGTCCGCTCCGCCCGGGGAAGACGAGGTCGTGCACGCGCGGAGAATCGCCGGTGAGAAACGTTGCGAGGCCTAACGCGTGGGCCGTTCGTCCGAGCAATCGCTCGACCGGCACGCCGAGGAGACGCTCGCCGGCGCGGTTCGCGAGGCGGAGCTGATTGCCCGCGTCGTCGAACGCGAAGATGGCGGCGTCGATCTCCGCCATGACGGTGCGGAGGAGCGCGGTCGCCTCCATCGCGCCCAGGCGTTGCGCCTGCAGCGTATTCCCGAGGGTGTTGACCTCGAGCAGCGCGAGCGTCAGCGCGTCGTCCGACTGCGAGCTGCGCGCGCGGAGGGAGAAGTCACCTTCACGAAGCGCGGCGAGCATGTTCGACAGCGTCTGGAGCGGCCGGACGACGCGCTCGCGCACGACCAGCGAGACGATGAACCAGCACCCGACGATGAGCGTCCCGAACGTCCAGGTCACCTTCGTCGGGTAGTTGCCCCGATACAGCAGGACGAGCGACAGGATGACGGCGGGCAGTCCCGCGAGGAGCGACAGAACGAAGACGCGGCGCTCGTGGTTCAGCCACCCGAAGCGCCGGCCTTCGTCAGATCTCATGCGTTTCGAGTCGCCGATAGAGTGCGCTGCGGCTCAGGCCTAACGCCTTGGCCGCCTGGCTGACGTTTCCGTCGAATCGTGTCAGCGCCTTCTGGATCACGAGCTTCTCGACCTCCTCGAGCGTCAGATCCTCGATGCGGGGCGCCGTGCCGTGAAGACTCGAGCGGAGCCCGAGATCCCCGGCGCGCACGAGCTCTCCCTGGGACAGCAGCACCGCCCGCTCGATCGCGTGATCGAGCTCGCGGATGTTGCCCGGCCACGAGTGTTCGAGCAGGGACTGCATTCCGCCGGCGTCGAAGCCGTGCACGCCCTTCCGATAACGCCCCGCGTGACGTTTCAGGAAGTGCTGGGCGAGCGCGGGAATATCTTCGCGACGCTCGCGTAGCGGCGGCAGGTGAATCTCGATGGTGTTGAGACGGAACAGCAGATCTTCGCGGAAGCGTCCGGTCGCGACTTCCGTGTGCAGATCGGCGTTCGTGGCGGACAGCACGCGCACATCGACGTGCCGGGCTTTGGATGACCCGACACGCTCGACGTCGCCCGTCTGCAACACGCGAAGCAGCTTGGATTGCTGCGACAGCGTGATGTTCGCGATCTCGTCGAGGAACAGCGTGCCTTGATCGGCGAGCTCGTACCGGCCGATGCGATCGGTCTTCGCGTCGGTGAACGAGCCCTTCACGTGTCCGAACAGCTCGCTCTCGAACACGCCCTCTGAGAGGCCGCCCATGTTCACGGCGACGAAGCTGCGCGGCGCTCGCTGTGAGGACGCATGGAGCCAATGCGCGACGAGCTCCTTGCCGCTCCCATGCTCGCCGGTGATGAGCACGTTCGCGTCCGAGGGGCCGATCCGCTCCATGAGCTGCAGCACCGGACGCATCTTCGCGGACTCCGCGATGATCTGCGGCATCCCGTTGCGACGGAGGGTCTGGTTCTCGCTCTCCAGCCGCTGGCTCTTGCGCAGCGCACGCCCCATGTCAATGGCGTTGCGGAGGATGGCCAGGAGCCGCGCATTCTCCCACGGCTTCTCGACGTAATCGTAGGCGCCTCGGCGCATCGCCTCGACCGCGCTGGCGGTGCTGGCCCACGCCGTCATCACGACCGTCGGCAGCGTCCAGTCGAGCGCCTGGATCTTGTGCAGGAGATCGAGCCCTTCCTGCCCGGACGTCGTGTCGCGCGCGTAGTTGAGGTCCATCAACACGGCGTCGAAGTCCCGCGCTTCGAGCGCCGTGAGAATGCCCGCGGGGGACTTGGCGGTTTCGATCTCGTACTGCTCGCCCTTGAGCAGCAGCCGCAACGCCTCCAGCACGTCCGGCTGGTCGTCGGCGATCAGGATACGCGGCTTCGCGGAGCTCATTCGTCAGCCAAGGAGTGTCGAGAACAGCGGCGTTACCGTAACCGTACGTCGCTGACGACCCAACCGTCCTTGAGATTGACGATGCGATGTCCGAACGCGGCGTTCGTCTCGGAGTGCGTCACCTGCACGATCGTCGTCCCGGCCTCGTTGAGCTTCAGGAACAGCTCCATGATCTCCTTCGCCTGGGTCGAGTGCAGGTTGCCCGTCGGCTCGTCGGCGAGAATGAGCTTCGGCTTCGCGATCACCGCGCGCGCCACGCCGACCAGCTGCTGCTGACCGCCCGAGAGCTGGCGGGGATAGAGATCCTTCTTCCCGACCATCTGAAACTTGTCGAGAACGTCAGCCACGATCGACGCACGCTCGTCGCGCTTGATGTTGCGGTAGGACAGCGGAACGTCGAGGTTCTCGGCCACCGTGAGATCGTCGAGCAGGTGGTATTGCTGGAAGACGAAGCCGATGTACTGCTTGTTGATCGCGACGCGCTCCTTGTTGTTGAGCGAGTGGATCGGGTGATGGAGGAATCCGTACTCGCCGGTCCACGCGCCGTCGAGCATGCCGAGAATGCTCAGCAGGGTCGACTTCCCGGCGCCCGAGGGCCCCATGATCGTGAGGAACTCGCCCTGCAGCACATCGAGCGTGATGCGGCGCAGCACGTAGTTCTTGCCGGCCGGTGTCTCGTAGACCTTCTCGAGGTTTCTGAGCGACAGCAGTGGCCGGGACAAATCGATCGGCGCGTCGACCGTGCCGGTCTGCTGCTGGTCGGCGTCAGCGGTCTTGGAGCGGAAGGTCCACATAGGCGGAATCGGGAATAGGGAAACGGGGAAAGCGGGCTGGGTGCGTGGTGCTGGTAGCTGGGTGACGCGGGATGGGCGTGCCACGCTCGCCCGTGACCTCCAGTGCAAAATAGCTCCGGATCGCCACCTCAGTCATTCCTCAAGGCAACGTTCGGGTCGACGCGCGACGCTCGGCGCGCCGGGACGTAGCAGGCCCCCACGGCGACCATTACGAGCATCGTCGCCACGAGGCCGAACACGACGGGGTCGGTGGTGCTCACGCCATAGAGCAGGCTTCGCATGAGGCGCGTCACGCCGAACGCGCCCGCCGCGCCGATCGCCACGCCGATGACGGCCGGCATCATGCCGTCGCGCACGATCAGCCGCAGCACATCCGTGCGTGCGGCACCGAGCGCCATGCGGATGCCGATCTCGCGCGTACGCTGCGCCACCGCGTACGAGATCACGGCGAAGATCCCGACGGACGCGAGGACGAGAGCGACGATCGCGAACAGGGTGACGATCACCGAGTTCAGCTTGAACTGCGCGACCGAGGATGCGGCGCGGTCCTCCATGCTGGAGACATTGGAAATAGGCTGCGCCGGATCGAGCGCCGCGAGCTCGCGGCGGAGGACTGGCGCGAACGCCAGAGGATCACCGGCCGTCCGCGCGACGACGTAGAGATAGGGCACCGGGTCCTGCGCCAACGGCGTGAACACCTGCGGGTACGTCTCCAGGCTGACGCCCTCGAGACGCGTGTTGGCCACCACGCCGACGATCGTCATCCAGCCGGTGGTGTCGGCGACGTTGTTGAACGTGATGCGCTCGCCGATGGGATTCCGCCCGCCGAAGTGCTTCGTCACGAGCTCGCGATTCACGATCGCCACCCGGGGCGCGTTAGGCGTGTCGGTCGCGTCGAACGAGCGGCCCGCCTGCAGCGGAATCTTCATTGCCGAGAAGTATTCGGGGCTCGCCGTCGTCGGCACGGCGTCCGGCGCGCTCTGGCCAGGCCCGAGCTCCGCGCGGCCGATGACGTTGAACGTGAGGTAGTTCATGCCGCCCGCGAGCGGAACGTCCGTCGTGAGCCCGACGACCTGCACGCCTGGCGTCGCCGCGAGCCGCTCACGCAGCGAGTTGAAGAACGCCATCTGCCGCTCGGCGCCCTGGTACTTCACCGCGGGCAACACGATCTCGGCGGTCAACACGTGACCGGGGTCGAATCCAAGGTCCACCTGCTGGAGCCGCGAGAACGTCCGCACGAGCAGCCCGGATCCGACGAGGAGCACGAGCGCGAGCGCGACCTGCGCGACGACGAGCATGCCACGCAGGCGCTCTCCGCGTCCGCCGCCGATACCAGCGCGCCCCCCGGCGCTCAGCGTCGAATGCAGCGCGAAGGCGGAGCCACGAATTGCGGGCGCGAGCCCGAACAGGAGGCCCGTCACGATCACCGCCACGAGTGTGAACGCGAGTGCGACCGGATCCAGTCCGATGTCGTCCACACGAGGCAACGTGGGCGGCGCCGCTGCCTTGAGCGCCCGCACTCCCCACCAGGCGAGCATCAATCCCAGCGCGCCACCCGCCGCGGAGAGCACGAGGCTCTCGGTCAACATCTGTCGAACGAGTCGCTTGCGACCGGCACCGAGCGCGGCACGGACGGCCATCTCCCGCTCGCGCGAGGTGGCCCGCGCGAGCAGCAGGTTCGCGACGTTAGCGCACGCAATGAGGAGCACGAGCGCGACGGCGGCGGTGAACACGAGTAGCGCCGGCCGAATCGATCCGACGAGCCGGTCGTGCAGGGATATCACGTCCACACCCACGCCTTCGTTTGTCCGCGGAAACGCGGTTGCCAGTCGTCGCCCGATCGCGTCCAGGTCCGACTGCGCGCGCGCCTCGCTCACGCCGGGCTTGAGTCGGCCCACGACCGCGAGGAAATCGCTGCGGCGACCCGGAGCCTGGCCTGCCGGATCGTAGGCGTACGGCGACCAGAGCTGCGCAGGTGCCGGCAGACGCATCGAGGCCGGCGCGACGCCGACCACCGTATAGGGCAGCGCATTGAGCGTAATCGTCCGGCCGATTACGGCAGGATCGGAGCCGAAGCGTCGCTCCCAGAGCCCCTGCGACAACACCACGACGCGGTGCGAGCCGAACACGAACTCGTCAGGCAGGAACCAGCGGCCCGCGGCCGGTGTCACGCCAAGCGTCTGGAAAAAGTCCTGAACGACGCGAGCGCTCGGCACCCGCTCCGGTTCGCCGCCCACGGCCGCCAGATTGTCGTTCGAGTTCGCGTAGGCGGTCATGCGGGCGAACGACGCGTTCTGCGATTTCCAGTCGGTGTAGTCGGGCAGCGATGCCGTTTCCGTCTGGCCGCTCGCGAAGCGCGTCCGGATGATCATGAGCTCCCCGTCGTTCAGGTAGGGCAGGGGCCGCAGCAGTACACCGTGCACCACGCTGAAGATCGCCGTGTTGGCGCCGATGCCTAACGCAAGCGTCAGCACGACGGCAGCCGTGAACGCGGGTTGACGGATCAGCGCCCGAACGGCGTAGCGAAGATCGCGGAGGATCGTGTCCATGGTCGCGAGGGGCAGGAGGACGTTCAGTCGTTTCGGAGGGCGACGATCGGTTCGACTCGCGTCGCGCGACGGGCAGGTACCGTGGTCGCGAGCAGCGCCACGCTACCGAGCAACAGCGGAATGGCAATGAACGTCAGAGGGTCGCTGGGATTCACACCGTACAGCAGTCCGCCCAGCCCTCTTCCCATGGCAAATGCCGCCGGAATGCCGATCGCGAGACCGACGATGACGAGGCGAACGCCTGCTCGAAGCACGAGGAACAGCACGTCACGCGGCTGGGCGCCGAGCGCGATGCGCACGCCGAATTCGTGGGTGCGCTGCGCGACGGAGTACGCCATCACGCCATAGATGCCGATGACGGCGAGCACGAGCGCGGAGACGGCGAAGATCGAGAACATGAGCCCGTACACCCGCGGCTCGAACATCCGCTCGTTGATGACGCGTGGCATCGTCTTGAGATCCGCGAGCGGCAGGTCGCGGTCGATCCGGTGCACCTCCGCGCGCACGAGCGGTGCGAGCGACGCGGGGTCGGCGGTGCCGCGCACCGCAAGCGACATCGTACGCCGCTGCGTCTGGGCAAACGGAACGAACAGCTGCGGCCGCAGCGATTCCTGCACTCGGCGATCCTGCAGAAAGCCGCCGACGACGCCGACGACCGTTGTCCACGTCGAGTCGGTGGCGTCGACGCGAACGCGCTTGCCCACCGGGTTCTCGCCACGCCACTCGAGGTCCGCGAACTCACGCGAGACGATCGCGACAGGCGGAGCGCCAATGCCGTCGCGGGCATCGAACCCGCGTCCGGCCACGAGAGGAACGGTGAACGCCTCGAAGAAGCCCGGCGTCACGACGTTGTAGAGCGCGCTCGGCTGATCGTCGACTGCGTACGTCTTGCCGTCGGGCTGATAGTTCACCCAGCTGCAGCAGGACTGCACCGGCAGCCACGCGACGGCGCCGACGCGATCGACGCCGGGCAGTGCGCGGAGCCCCTCCGTGATCGTCTCGTAGAACTGCACGCGCGCCGTATCGGTCGCGTAGCGACTGCCCTCGAGCGACATCTGGAACGTGAGCACATGCGATGGATCGAATCCGAGCTTCGCCGTCCGCATCTTGACGAAGCTCTGGATCATCAGCGAGGCACCGATGAGCAGCACGACGGAGAGAACGAGCTCCGTGACCACGAGCGAGCTCCGGAGCCGTGCACTCCGCACGCCGCCGGTCGAGGAGCGCGTGTTCTCCTTGAGCGTCTCGCCGAGCCGTGGTGAGGACGCCTGGAGCGCCGGCACGAGCCCGAAGATCACGCCGGTGAGAACCGAGACGAACAGCGTTGCGATCAAGACGCGCCGGTCGACGTCGAACACCATCCAGAACGGCATCTCCGCCGGCAGCAGGCTCACGATGCCATCGACGCCCCACACCCCCAGCAGCGCGCCGAGCCCGCCGCCGACGATCCCGAGGATGACGCTTTCGGTGAGCAGCTGCTGCACGATGCGGCGGCGGCCCGCGCCGAGTGCCAACCGCACCGCGATCTCGCGCTGACGATTGGTGGCGCGCGCCAGCATGAGGTTCGCCACGTTCGCGCAGGCGATCAACAGCACGAACGCGACGGCACCGAGCATGATGAGCATCATCGGGCGGACATCGCGCGCGACGTTCTCGCGATACGGCTCCAGCCAGCCGGTCCAGCCCTTGTTCGTGTCGCCGAACCGCTCCGCCAGCTGCCGCATGGTCGAGACGATCCGGGCGTGCGCCTGCGCGGCCGTGGCGTTAGGCGCCAGGCGGGCGACGAAGTTGTAGCTCCGCCAGTCCCGGTGTCCCTTCGCCTCGCCCGGCTCGAGCGGGAGCCACACGTCCGCGAACTCCGGAAACCGGATCTTCTCCTGAACGACGCCAATCACCGTATAGGGCTGCCCGTTGATCGTCAGCGCCCGGCCGATGACCGCGGAGTCGCCCGCGAACTTTCGCTGCCAGAGGCCGTGGCTGATCATCATCACCTTTCCGGCTTCGTCCTCGTCGGCGCGAAACCCGCGTCCGAGCACGGTGGTGATGCCGAGCATCGGGAACACGGACGACGTGATCCGGGCGCCTTCCACGCGCTCGGGCTCATCGAGCCCTCCGATGTTCCATTGACGGTCGCTCACGAGGCCCGTCTGGATCAACGTGCCCCCTGCGTTCCCGATGTCGAGATAGTCCGGGTACGACCAGCTGCCCTCGAACCGCCGGTCTCGCGCGAGCGTCGTGTACACGTTCATCACGCGGTCGGGATCGGTGAACGGCAGCGGGCGCAGAAGCAGCGTGTTCACCGGCGTGAAGACCGTGACGTTCGCCGCGATACCCAGTGCGAGGCAGAGAATCGCAACGAGCGCGTAGCCGGGTGAACGCAGCAGCGATCTGATGGCGAAGCGAATGTCATGGCGAAGCGTGTCCATCGGAGCGTTGGGATCAGGGAACGAAACCGGACGAGGGCGGTGAGGCGTTGATGGCAGTCACTCCTCGCGCAGCGCGACGATCGGCTCGACGCGAACTGCTCGCCGCGCTGGTGCATAGCACGCGGCGACCGAGACGACACCGAGCAGCAGGGATACGCTCGCGAACACGATCGGGTCGGCGGTGCTTGCGCCGAACAGGATGCCTCGGAGCACCCCCGTCAGCGCGACCGAGCCGGCAACGCCGAGCGCGACACCCGCGACCGTCAGCAGAACGCCGTAGGAGAGCACGAGACGTAGAATGCCCGGCGTCGTTGCGCCGAGCGCCATGCGGATGCCGATCTCGCGCGTGCGCTGCGAGACGACGTACGACACGACGCCGTAGATCCCCAGGGCTGCGAGCCCGACGGCGAGTGCCGCCAGCGCGCCTAACAAGCGGGCAAAGAACCGCACGGGGCCGATCCAGCTCGCCAGCGACGACTCCATCGTCGTCACCGCGTCGACCGCGACGTCGGGATCCACCGCACGAATCTGCGACCGCATGAACGGTGCAAGCGCCATTGGGTCGCCTGCGGCACGCGCGAAAACCGTGACAGGCCGGCCCGGCTGCTGCGCAAACGGGACGTAGACGAACGGGGTGGGCCGGCTGCGACCGAGCGGGCTGCCCACGGAGCTTGCCACGACGCCCACCACAGTCAGCCAGGGACGGTCGGTCTGCGGGCCGCCAAGCTTGAGGCGCTTGCCGATGGCGTCAGCGTTAGGCCAGAGCGCGTCGGCTGCCGCTTCGTTCACGACGACAACGCCCGCGGCCCCCGCGCGATCGCCCGTGCCGAACGTCCGTCCTCGTCGGAGCGGAATCCGCAGCAGCCGGAAGTAGTCGGTGCCCACGGCCTTGCTGAATCGCGGCACGATGTTGTCCGGGACGGCGCTGGTCGCGCCCTCGAGCGTCATGTTCCCACTCGGCCCGACGAATGTGCCGAGGAACTCCGTGTGCTCGACGCTCGCGGCGGTGACGCCGGGAATGGCCGCGAGCCGCTCTTCGACCGCTCCGGCAAACGCGCCGACCTGCCTCGCGTCGTCGTAGCGCGTCTGGAGCATGTGGATGTTCGCCGTGACCACGCCGCGCGGATCGTAGCCGAGGTCGGTCACGTTTCTGGCGCGGAGGAGCGTCTTGATCATGAGCCCGGCGCCGGCGAGCAGCACCAGCGCGCCGGCGATCTGCGCCACCACGAGAACGCTCCGGAGCCTGCCACGACGGCCCGTGACTGTGGAATTCTGGGCACCTTCCTTGAGCGACGCCACGAGATTGGGGCGCGACGCGCGCAGCGCGGGAACAAGCCCGAACGCCACCGACGTGAGTCCCGCCAGCACGATCGCGAAGATCACGACGCGCCAGTCCACGACGAACACGATCCAGAACGGGATCTCGGTCCCGATCAATCGCGGCACCGCGTCCACGCCCCAGAGCGCGATGAGCAGGCCTAACGCGCCGCCAGCCGCCGAGACGACGACGCTTTCCGCCATCAGGAGTCGAACCAGCTGCGATCGCCCCGCGCCGAGTGCGAGGCGGACCGCTACTTCGCGCTCTCGCTGCGCTGCGCGAACCAGCATCAGGTTCGCGAGATTCGCGCACGCGATGAGCAGCACGAACGCCGAGGCACCGAGCAGCACGAGGAACGGAGGCCCGGAGTCCTCGCGCAGCTCATCCACGATCGGCGACGCCGTCGAGGTCCAGCCCTTGTAGTCGGCCGGATTCTCCCGCGCGATGCCTTCACCCACTGACCTGATGTCGGCGCGTGCCTGCTCGAGCGTCGTGCCTGCAGCGAGCCGTGCGACGACGTCGGTCGAGCGATCGTCCCGTCCCGCCGGTGTTGGCGCGGCACCCATCGGCATCCAGATCTGCGCGAACTCGGGATACCCGAATCGCCTCGGCATCACGCCGACGACCGTTGCCGGCGAGCCGTTCACGCGAATCGTCTTGCCGATCGTCGTCGCATCCGCGCCGAACATGCGCTCCCACACGCCGTACGACAGCAGCACGACACGGGCGGCTCCGGGCCTATCCTCGTCTGCTCCAAACCCGCGGCCAATCGCGGGCTGCACGCCAAGCGTGGGGAACAACGTCGCGGAGATCAGCGCGCCGGGAACACGCACGGCGTCGTCCGTGCCGGACACGACGAACTGATCCTCGCGCGACGCGCCCATGCTGCTGAACGCACGCGACCGCGCCATCCACTCCTGATACGAGGCGTACGATGTTCCGACGCCGCAGCCCGTGCAGAGCTCGGGGCTCGTCTCGTAGACGTCGACGAGGCGCCCGGCATCGCGATAGGGCAGCGAGGGAAACAGCGTTGCGCGAACGAGACTGAAGATCGTGCTGTTCGCGCCAATACCGAGCGCCAGCGACGCGATCGCCACGAATGCGAATCCCGGGCTCTTCGCGAGCGTCCGGAGTGCGAGTCGAAGGTCGTGGATCATCGGAGTCGGGATGCGGGAATAGGGAATCGGGCGTCGAACCCGTCCCTTCGGGGTGCTCGTCGCTTGCGCGCTAGTCGTTCTTCAGGGCTCTCACCGGGTCGAGCGATGCGGCACGCCTGGCCGGCAGGTAGCTCGCGACCAGCGCAGTCGCGAGCAGCACCAGGGCCGTGCCACCGAACACCACCGGATCGGTGGGGCTCACGCCAAATAGCGTGGCGCTGAGCACGCGTGTCGCGGCGAGCGCACCAACTGCTCCGATGGCCACACCGACCAATGCGAGGTGAACCCCCGAGCGAACGACCAGCCGGAACACGTCCACTCGCTGCGCACCTAACGCCATGCGGACACCGATCTCGTGTGTGCGCTGGTTTACAGAGTAGGCGATCACGCTGTAGACGCCGGCGGCTGCCAGGACGAGCGCGAGCACGGCGAAGCTCGTGAACAGCGTGCCGAGGAGCCGCTCTTGCCAGACCGACCGGCGGTAAATATCGCGCATGGTCTCGAGTCCGTAGAGCGGCACGGCGGGCGCGACCTCGCGCACCTTCGCACGCACGGCCGTCGCCAGCGACCCCGGATCACGATCGCCGGACACCATGAGCGTCATCGTACGGTACGGATACTGGGTGTACGGTACGTACATCTGCGGCTGCAGCGGTGCACCCAGCTTTCGCTGCTTCACATCCGCCACGACGCCCACCACCGTGAACAGAGGGTCGTCCGTCGTGATGCCCCAGCGGATCCGCTTCCCGATTGGATCGGCGTTAGGCCAGTGACGTGCGGCGAGCGTCTGGTTGATCACCGTCACTGGTGCGGAGTCGGCGAGCTCCTGCGGCGAAAACCCGCGGCCGCGGAGCAGACGGATTCCCATCACGTCGAAGTAGCTCGTGGAGACGGAACGCACCTCGGCGGGGTGGGCCCCGCCCGGGGTCAGGGGTTCGCCATCCAGATAGAATCCCGTCGTCGCGTTCGCGCTCGTGAGCGGTGTGAGACTCACCGCTGCGGCGCCGCGGACCCCGGGCAGGGCGGATACCTCGGTCGCGATGCGATCGAGCGCATTCCACCGTGTGACCAACGAATCGTATTGCGAATCGTTCAGCGCGACCTGCATCGACAGCGTGTTGCGGTAGTCGAAGCCGGGATCGACCGACTGGAGCCGTAGGAAGCTGACCATCATGAGGCTCGCACCGACGAGCAGCATGAGGGAAAGAGCCATCTCTGCCACCACGAGCGCGCTTCGCACTCGCCGACCGCTGCGGGCCGCGCCCGCCCCGCGTGCGACGTCCTTCAGCGCCTCCGTGAGATCGGGACGCGACACCTGCAGCGCCGGCGCCATTCCGAACGCGAACCCCGTCGCCAGCGACACGAGCAGGGTGAACGCGAGCACGCGGCCGTCGATGGTGAACCGCATCCAGTTAGGCAGGGTGTCCGGGATGAGCGCCACGACGAGATCCAGTCCCCAGCCGGCAAGCACCGCCCCGAGGGTGCCACCGGCGAGTGCCAGCAGCAGGTTCTCGGTGAGCAGCTGACGGACGACACGAGCCCGGGCGGCTCCAAGCGTGGTCCGAATGGCGATCTCGCGGTGCCGCGAGGTCCCGCGTGACAGCACCAGATTCGCAACGTTCGCGCAGGCGATCAGCAGTACGAACAGCACCGCGACCTGCATGATCAGCAGTATGGGTCGAGACTCGCCCACCTCCGCCTCTCGAAGGCTGACGACGCGCGGCACCCAGTCGTGGTTCTCGTCCGGGTATCGCTCCGCAAGCCGGCGACCGATCACCTCGAGCTCCGCCCGCGCCCGTGCGAGCTCAACGCCGGGCTTCAAGCGTCCGATCGCTTCCAGGTAGTGGTTTCCACGGTCGCCCGGGCGGATGCCACGAGCGTGCGGCAGCCACAGGTCTGCCCGGCCGGGGAACTTCACGTCGGGCGGCAGGACGCCGATGACCGTCGCAGGCGCGCCGTCGACAGTGATCGCGCTGCCGACGACGCCGGCGTCGCGCGAGTACCGGCGTTCCCAGAGGGCGTCGCTGATGAGCGCCACGCGCGGCGCACCCTCGCGATCGTCCGCCGTCTCGAAGCCGCGACCGCGCGCCGCCGCAATGCCTAACGTCGGAAACATGGAAGCCGACACGAACGCCCCCTCCACGCGCTCGGCTTCACTGGCGCCCAGCACGGTGAACGTCCGGGCCGCATAGGACCCGACGCTCGTGAAGCTGGTCGTCTGTGCGGCGTAGTCCGCGTAGTTCGGGTACGAGAGCGCACCGCCCGCACGCGGCCCCTCGCGGCCTGGCGCCTCGGTGATCGAGACGAGCGCGTCGGGATCCGCGTACGGGAATGGCCGCAGCAGAATCGCGTTGACGACGCTGAAGATCACCGTGTTGACGCCGATGCCCAGCGCGAGGCAGAGGACCGCCACGAAACTGAAGCCGCGCTGCTTGAGCAGCGTGCGGACCGCGTAGCGCAGGTCCTGGAGCACGGAATCCATCACGATCCGTTGGGAAACCGGTGAAGGGGTCGGTTGCGGATGTACCCCGGGTAGAAGGCGGCGCGTTCACGTCGCCCACGAGCGGGTTCGGTCCGTGCGACGGTCGCTTGGCCGTCGCACGATGTTGTCAGGTGATCTTCTTCAGCGACTCGGTCGCCTGCTTGAACGTCGGGTCGAGCCGCAGCGCGATTTCGTACTCGGCCTTGGCCCGCTGGCGATCCTGGCGCTTCTCGTGGATCATGCCGAGCCTCCAGTGTGCAGCCGCGAGCGACGGGTCGTTGCGTCCCGGCGTGGTGTTGAGGTAGGCCTCCAGGGCTTCCTGCGCACGGTCGAGACGCTGCCCCGACATTGCGCCAGTCTTCCCGATCTGAAACAGCGCGCCGGCTTCCGACGGATTCGCCGCAAGCATCGACTCGAAGAGCTCGAACGCCTTGTCGAACGCTCCGGTATTCTGATAGAACAGGCCGAGCCGATGTTCCCCGACGTGACGGTCGGACTTTTCCTTGGAGGCGGCAACATACGCCTTCTCGGCATCGGCCAGCTTCTTTTCGTGCTCATACAGCGCGCCGAGCTCGAGGTAACCTCGGAGGGCGTTCCGCTTCCGTATCTCCTCCGCCTGCTCCAGCGCTTTCGCCGTACTGCCGCCCAGGAAGCCTGGCGCCTGCACGTAGTACTGAATCAGATCGCTGCGCGCATCGAGGTTCTCGGGGTCGAGCTCGATCGCCCGCTCCCACGCCGCGCGCGTGTGCTTCGCGAGACCTGGCTGCCGCAGCACGTTCGCCTGCTGCGCCTCCCGCCCGTACGCGCGGCCGAGCCAGAGGAAGTAATGCGAGTTCTTCGGGTCGAGCTTGGTCGCCGCCTCGAAGTAATCGGCGGCGCGATCGTTCTTCCGCTCCTCCATCGCAATGCGGCCCAGGTAGAACGCCGCCGCCGCATCGCGCGTGTTCGCCTTGAATGCCGGCTCGAAGACCGTCTTCGCTTCCTTGTACTTGCCGGCCTCGAACAGGCGCACACCATTGGTGTCGCTGTTCTGGCCGGCGAGCACGTTAGGCACGAGCAACGCCGCGGCAATGATGCCCGCGACGCGGGACCCGAGTCCGCGACCCCGCACGAGCGTGCGCCGGGTGTCGAGTCTCGAGTCCCGAGGCACGCCTAGACCTCCATGCCCGGCGTCGTCTCCTCGACCACGCGACCGTCGAACAGATGGATCGATCGGTCGGCGTGACGGGCATAACGCGGATCGTGGGTGACCATGCAGATCGTCGCGCCACCGCGGTGCAGCTCGCGAAGCAGCTCCATCACCGCCTCGCCGTTCGTCGAGTCGAGGTTACCCGTCGGCTCGTCGGCGAGAAGGATCACTGGATCGCCAGCCACGGCGCGCGCCACGGCGACACGCTGCTGCTGACCGCCGGAGAGCTGCGAGGGATAGTGCTTCATGCGGTGCGACATCCCGACGCGCTCGAGCGCGTTCTGCACGCGTGTCTTGCGCTCCGTGGACGACATGCCGCGGTACGTGAGCGGCAGCTCGACGTTCTCGTAGACCGTGAGATCGCCGATGAGGTTGAACGCCTGGAAGATGAAGCCGATCTGCCGGTTGCGAATGCGCGCGCGATCAGCCGCCGAGAGCTTGCCGACCGGCTCGCCACTCAGGATGTAGCTGCCGTCGCTCGGCGTATCGAGCAGGCCGAGGATCGAGAGCAACGTCGTCTTGCCGCAGCCGGACGGACCAGAGATCGCGATGTACTCGCCTGGCCGCACTTCGAGATGAATGTCGGAGAGCGCATGCGTCTCGACCTCATCGGTATAAAAGATCTTCTTGATCCCTTCCATCTTGATCAGCGCTTCGCCGGAGGCGCCGGGCATGGACCCGAGGGACGAGGGCGACGTTGCGGACTGAGTGGCCATTGACGGAGAGGTGGGGGTTGAACTGGTGGTCGTTGGGTGGTGGTGTCGGGAAACCCTTACCGCGTCGTCGCGCCCGCGGTTTCGCTGCATCCTGCGAATGTCACTGCGATCACTGGAGTCGGACCTTCGCGACGTTGTCCCATTGCGACATGTCTGACACGATGACCTTGTCTTTCGGTTGCAAGCCGTTCACGATCTCGATCGTGCTCACCGAGCTCCGACCCAGCTTCACGTTCACGCGACTCGCGGTTTTGCCATCGGGATCCAACTTGAACAGGCCGACGGTGCTCTCCGCCTGCCCGTAGGCGGGGCGCTGCACGTAGAGCACGTTGTCCAGCCGCTCGATCTCGATGACGCCGTCGACGCTGAGGTCGGCCCGGACGGTGCTTGGGGTCGCCTGATCGAACAGGACTTCGACCGTCACCGTACCGTTCACCGACGTCGGGTCGACGCGGCTCACGTGCCCCTTCACGACCCCCGAGTTGCCGCCGCCGCCGGCGCGCGTGTCGATGTCGACCTTCTGGCCGAGCGCGACGTCCTTGGCCTGCGTTTCAGGAACGCGAAGCACCGCCTTGAGCTTTCCTGGCTGAGCAACCGTCGCGAGCGTCTGGCCGGCGAGAATCCATTGGCCGAGCTGAAGCTCCTGCTGACCGGTGCCGAGCGACAGCAGCTGCCCACTGTCACCGGCAGGGACCTTCATGGACGCCACGCGGTCCATCTGGAACTTCAGGATCGCGTTCAGACGAGTGATGTTCTCTCGCGCGAGCCTGAGCTGCGACTCGATTGCCTCGGTGTTCACCTTCAGGCGCTGCTGTTCCGAGGCATAGACCTTCTCCGACTGCTCCATGACGTCTCTCGTCTGGGCAACTTCCTGGGCCGATGCCAGTTTTTTCTCGTCGAGGGCCTTGAAGGTCTCGAATTGACGCTTCGCATTAGCGTACGCGGTTTTCGCGTTCGCCACGGAGCTTTCCTGGGCGAGACGCTGCGACTCGAGCGAGGTCTTGAGCGTCACGTAGTTCTGCTCGGCGTTCGTGACGGCGCTCTGCGCGTTGAGCATCTCGAGCTGCACATCCGGGTTGCTCAGCTCGAGCAGGATGGACGACGGCTGGACCGTGACGCCGGGGCGGATTGGAAGAGCCTCGACGCGACCGGAGGTCACGGCGACGACGTAGCGGATGTGCTCGGGTGTGAGCGTGCCCGGCGCGCGGACCTGTCGGGTCATGGTCCCACGCGTAACGGAGTCGATCCACAACGTGGCGCGATCGACGGACGGGGCGCGCGCCTCGAGGTTGCTGAGCATGAACGTGGTGACGCCAAGAACGGCGACGCCAACGCCAATCATGATGTATTTGCCGCGTTTCTTCGGCGGCTCACGCTTAATATCCAAAGGACGTCCCTTGAAGGCGTTCGTTTTGACAGACCGAAGGCACGAACAGTTCGAATAGACACCAAGGGAAGAGCCGTGCCATCGTACCTGTCCCGTAACATGTTGATTATCTTGAGCTTGCCCTGACGCATCCCGGCACGTTTCAGCCCTGCGTGGCGCGGATGTGGGAACTCCTGTCCCAAAACCGGACGCTCGGCCGTTTGTGCTCCGGGATACGTGCGTGCACGCAAGCGGCTCGTGAAACGGTAGGCAGTCAGAGGTAGGCCATCGGAGCCAGTCGATCGAGTTCGCTACTCCCCGGGCCAAAAAAAGAAGCGGAGCCGGGGCGGCGCCGCTTCGGAATCTCTCCACTCCCGCGCCGTCGATTTACGGCATGATGACCGTGGGCGGGATGACTGCTGGTGCTTCGAGCGTGGGTGTAACGGCCACACTGTCCAGCGTGCCGGTGGCGTCGGCGAGCAACCGGCGACCACCACGCCAGATCTTCACGAGAGGCGACGTGGTGCGGGCGAGCGACGTCTCGATGACGCGCCCCGCAGTCGGGCTCGCATGGACGTAACGGCCGTCGCCAACGTAGATCCCGATATGGGTGACCCTGTTGCCGCGCCCGAACGTGAGCAGATCGCCCGGCCGGAGACGGGTGGTGTCCTTCGGCAGCTTGTCGCCGACGGAGGCCTGCTGCGCCGCCGTGCGCGGCAATGCGAACTGGAGCGCTGCGAGCACATAGCGCACGAATCCGCTGCAATCGAATCCGCCCTTCGGGGTCGTTCCGCCAAACCGGTAGCGTGTGCCGATCTGCGCCCTAGCGAGAAACACAACGGAGTCTCGCATGGACATCGCCGTGTTGCTCAGTGCCGCGAACGGCCGCGCGTCCTTCGCGGAGGCCTCGGCGTCCGGGGGTGTCACAGGCGAAGAGCTCTGCGCGGCGACGACGACCGGTACGGACGCCAGAAATGCCGCAATCGCACGAGAGCGAATGCGGCGAACCAGCGGCGACGGTTTCGGCTGCGGTTGAGCCATGATGCGGTGAGTGGCGGACCGGCGCGACGGGCGGTTCAGCTCGCCGACGCACATCCCAACGTACTACCGCCGCGCTCGCCGCTGCCATACCGCTCGGCAGCGACTTCACGTTCGCGCTGACCTCGCGGTCAACACCCGTGTCCGGTTCGACGATCCCGGTCACGTGATCGGCTCGTCCTCGCCGCGGTAGATGCACCCCGTAGTGCAAGTCTCGCGCACCTCGATTTCCGCGATGGCCGGTAACGTCGCCCGCAGCTCGCGCCAGATCCATCGCGCGAGCACCTCGCTCGTCGGATTCTCGAGACCCGCGATCTCGTTGAGGTAGCGATGATCCAGCCGGTCGTGGAGCGGCGCGAACGCGACCTTCAGGTCGGCGAAGTCCATCACCCACCCCGTGTGCTCTCCCACCGGTCCGTCGACCGTGACGCGGACGAGAAACGAATGGCCGTGCAGCCGGGCGCACTTGTGGCCCGCCGGGACGTTAGGCAGCCGGTGTGCGGCCTCGAACGAGAAATCCTTGTAGAGCCGCATCAGCGGATGCCAAGGGCCTTGTGGGTCTGGACGCTCAGTCGCCACCGCGGGTGCGCCAGGCAGTACGCCACCGCCTGCCGCGTATTCGCGTCGACGACGGGGCCATCCATCGGCTGGAGGTAGAAGTGGTCGAACGCGAGTGACTCGAATCGGTCCGGAGGCGCGTCGGCCTGCGGGAACACCAGCTTGAGCTCATTGCCGCTTGTCAGCACCAGGGGTGCGGTCGACTTGGGGCTCACGCAGATCCAGTCCAGGCCAGTCGGCGCCAGCCGAGTGCCGTTCGTCTCGACGGCAACCTCGAATCCTGCGGCGTGCAGCGCAGCGACGGCGGCGTCGTCGAGCTGAAGCAGCGGTTCACCGCCCGTGCACACGACAAGCGGACGCGCCCCGCTGCTCGCGCTCCATGGCCATCGTGCGCTCACGGCGTCGGCGAGGGCGTGTGCGGTGGCGAACCTTCCACCATCGGGCCCGACGCCGACAAAATCAGTATCGCAGAACGTGCACACTGCATCCGCGCGATCGGCCTCACGGCCGCTCCAGAGATTGCACCCGCTGAACCGACAGAACACGGCCGGTCGCCCGGCGTTGGCGCCCTCGCCCTGCAGCGTATAGAAGATCTCTTTGATCGTGTACATCAGGCAGATGTCTGGCCGGCAGCGCGCGCTTCCGACTCCGCCTGGTATCGTGCGGGGTCGTCGGTTCCTGCCTCGAGAAAGCCGCGCAGCCGCAGCTGACACGCATCGCAATGGCCACACGCCGCCCCGTCCGGCGCGGGATCGTAACAGCTGGTCGTGAGCGCGTAGTCGACGCCGAGCCGCTGGCCGAGCTGGATGATCTCGCGTTTCGTGAGGTCGATCAGCGGCGTACGAATGCCGACCGGGGCGTGCCCCTCGACGCCGGCGCGGGTTGCCAGGTTCGCCATCTGCTCGTACGCGCGGATGTACTCGGGGCGACAGTCCGGGTAGCCGCTGTAGTCCAGCGCGTTCACCCCGATGAAGATGTCGCGCGCGGAGAGCACCTCGGCCCAGGCGAGGGCGAACGACAGGAAGATCGTGTTGCGCGCCGGGACATAGGTGATGGGAACGCCGTGGCCCAGCTCGTCCAGCCCTCGATCCTTGGGAACCGGAGCATCCCCAGTGAGTGCCGAGCCACCGAACATTCGCAGATCGATATCGGCGACGACGTGCGCGCGGACCGTGTATCGGTCGGCGACGCGTCGGGCAGCGTCCACCTCATGGGCATGGCGCTGGCCATAACGAAACGTCAGCGCGTGGATCGCATAGCCTTCGGCAGACGCCAAGGCGAGCAGGGTAGTGGAATCGAGTCCACCACTGAGGAGAAGAACCGCAGGACGATCCGGCACGGCGCAGGGGCTCGGGAAGTCAGGGGCAAGGTAGCCGATGCGCGAATCGAGTGGAACGGAGCTGACCCCTGGCATCCGAGTGCACAGGCTGTGACGCCGCGGGTCGTCCCGCGCGCGAGCTGAGCAGTGTATCTTCTCGCTTCGTCGTCGAACCGGCAGGCCCTGCAGACGGAAGGTACTATGACGCGCCCCGTCGTATCCGTTGTGACGCTCGCGACCTGTCTCACGCTCGCTGTCGGGTGTGGTGGTCGCCGTTCCACGCCGCCAGCCCCGGCAGCGGTTCCCGTGGCGCCCGTGATCAAGGATGGCCAGTCGCTCGTGGCCGCGATGCGGCAGAAGTATGGAACGCAGTGGTTCAAGACGCTGGCGTTCACGCAGAACAACACGCTGTACTCCCAGCGCGGCGGTCAGACGACCAGTCAGTGGCGCCAGCAGATTTCGGTGCCGGGAAAGCTCCGCATCGACTACCTGCCGCTCACGCAGCGGAGCGGGGTGCTGTTCGATGGATCGCGCGTGCACACGTTCGACAACGGTCGCGCGATCGATGCCCAGCCGGGTGTGAATGCGGCGCTCCTGATCTCGGCCGATCTCTACGTGCTCCCGCTCGAACGCTCGACAAAGCTGCTGGATTCGCTCGGCTTCGATCTGACGAAGCTTCGTCGCGACACGTGGGAAGGGCAGCCTGCCTTCGTCGTCGGCGCGGCAGCGGGTGATTCGACGACGAGCCAATTCTGGATCGACAGCGACCGCCTGGCGGCGCTTCGCATGGTGCAGAAGGAGCGTCGCGGCACGCGCGACATCGTCACGGACATCCGCTTCGGCAAGTTTGCGGAATTCGGCGGGATCCCGATCGCGACGGAGGTCCTGCAGTACCGCGACGGGCGCCTCGTGTTTCGTGAACAGCGCGTGGACATTCGCGTGAACGATCCGATCCCGGACGCGACGTTCGACGCGGAGAAGTGGAAATAGCTGATGGCTGTTAGGCTGCTTGCGTCTTCAACCCACCCACCAGCTCCCTGAGCTGCGTCGAGCCTGCGAGCAGCTGCGTCGACGCTGAGCTCATCTGCTCGCACGCGGCACTCTGCTCCTGGGTCGACGCGCTCACCTCTTGCGCCGCCGCCGCGTGGCCCTCCGCGGTACGCGCGATGGATTCGACGCCGCGTGCAGCCGTCGCGACCACGTCCACGTTCCGCTCCGCCGCCTGCGTCACGGTCGACGCCGCGTCGCGGGTGCGCTCTGCCGCCGCGGTGATCGTGCGCAGCGCGCCGTCGATGTCGCGCGAAACCCGCTCGATCTCGCCGACGCGAGACACGCCGGCTTCCATCGCGCGCGTCGTCGTCGCCACACGCGCCGTCACCGTGCTCGTCAGACGCACGACGTCGTCGGCGGCGGCCTGCGCCTGCTCGGCGAGCTTTCGGACCTCCTCCGCGACGACGGCGAACCCGCGTCCTGCGTGGCCGGCACGCGCCGCTTCGATGGCGGCGTTCAGCGCCAGCAGGTCCGTCTGCTCGGCGATGCGGCTCACCGACGCCACGAACTTGTTGATGTCTTCGGCGGTGCGGTTCAGCACGACGACCTCGCTCGCCGCTTCCTGCACCGATTGCCTGACGTCGCCGAGGATGCCCATCGCGCGCTCGATCTCCGTGCGCTTGGCGCGCGCGGATTCCTCGATCGAGCCCGCGAGCGTGTTCACGACCTCGGCGCCTTGCAGCACGCCTTCCGCGCTGTTGCGAATGGTCCGCAGCGCGTCGTCGATCGAGCGGAGTTGCTGTACCTGACCGTCCGCACCCGTCGTGATGTCGGACATCGAGCTCGCCATCTGGCTTGCCGATACGGAAATCTGCCGAGAGACCTCCGAGAGGTCGTGGGCCGACGTCGCCACATCCTCGGCGGTCATCGACGCGATCGATACGACGCGCGACAGCGACTCCGCGGTCGAGTTCATGGCGGACGCCAGGTCGCGAAATTCCCCCGCGAACTGATCGGTCGTGCGCACCGCGAGATTTCCGTTGCTGAGCTCTCGCGCATGGGCTACGAGAAGCGACATTGGCTCGCTGATCGACCGCACGGTGTTCACCACGATCACGACCGCGACCACGACCGCCAACGCGATCGCGATGACCAGCAACCGCGCCCGACGGTCGTTCTCCTCGCGCAACTCTGACGATGCGGCCGCGACCTTTGCCGCTTCGAGCGTGCTGAGATTCTCCACGTCGCCGAGCAGCGACGTCACGACGACGCGCGCGCGCTCGGCGAGCGCTGTCGCGGCGGCCGACCGGCCGAGATCCGTCAGCCGGTGCGCCGTGGCGTACTTGATCTCGATGTCGGAGAGCTTGGCGTCGATGCTCGCGATCAGCGTCACTTCCTGCGCGATCTGACCCGGGCGCTTGTTCATCTCGCGCTGCACGCGATGCGTCTCCCAGCTCAGTCGCTGGAACTCGGCCCGAGCGACGGTGTCGCGACTCTCCAGGTAGCCGGTGGCTGCCGACACCTCACGCATCACGGCGGCCGACAGCCGAGCCGACAACGCGCCTTCCTCCTGTACGTCCGCCAACGTTCCGCTAATGACCGTCGACATGTTCGACAATGCCGAGAACCCGAACACGCCGCCGATCAGGAGCAGCAGGATCAACACGCCGAAGCCGACCCGGAGACGCTGGCGGATGCTGTCGAGTCGAAATGACACCCGGCGGATCACTGGCCACCTCCGCTCTGAACGACGAGCGCGCCGCGACGTACGCGCGTCATCGCCATCGGCTTGCCAGCGACGTCTCCGCTCGGCTGAAACGTGATCCGCCCTGTGATTCCCTCGTAGGTCTTCTCATCGCGCATCGCGGCGAGATGATCACGGATGGCGGCGCGGTCTGCGCCGGCGGACTCGATGGCGGCCGCGATCACCATGGTAGCGTCGTACGCGAGTGCGGCGAAGCTGTTGGGATCCCGACCAAACTTGGCTCGAAAGGCGCGGACGAATTCCTGGACGTCGCGCCGTGGATCCTCTGCGCTGAACGGAGCGCCGACGTAGACACCTTCCGATACCGTTGTGTCGGCCGTGATGCCAGCCCAGCCGTCGCCACCGAGGAAATCGCTTCGGATGCCCTGTCTACGCGCTTCCCGGAGAATCTCGAGTCCCGAGCCGTCGCTTCCGGCCACGAAGATCAGCCCCGGCTCGTGCTGCTTGAGCCACGCGAGATAGGGCTCGACCTCCTTGCCATCGACGCTGACAGGCTCGAGCAATGTCACTTCACCGCCGAATGCGCGGCGGAACGAATCGGCGAGCCCGCGACCGTAGCTGTTGTTCTCGTAAAGGATGGCCGCCTGCTTATGGCCGAGGCTCGTCGCGAATCGGGCGAGATCCTGTCCGTTGACGGAATCGCTCGGAATGATGCGAAAGAGCCATGGCGACAAGCCGGTGATTTCCGGCGAGCTGGCGCTCGGTGATACGGCCGCGAGCTGACCATCGTAGACGCGCGCTGCAGCAACCGTCGCGCTGGAGTTCGCATGTCCGACGACGGCGAGCACGCTGTCCGCGTCCACCAGCTCCTGGGCCACCGCCGCTGCTTTCGTGCCCGTACCCTCGTCGTCCACCTGCACCAGCGTCAACCGGTGCGAACGAACGCCGCCCCGCTTGTTGATGGCGTCCACCGCGAGCTCGGTACCCTGCCGCGCCATGACGCCGTACGCCTCGTTCGATGGCGCCGCGGACGCGATCGCGTAGGTCGCGCTCTCGCGTGCGCAGGCGGAGAGCACGCAGGCGGCGATCAATGGCTGCAGACCTTTCACGCGATCTTCCTCGGGTTACGGGCGGCGTTTGAAGGACGAGGCCGAAGAAGAGGCCGTCACGTTCAGCTGGCCCGGCATCTGCCGAATGGCGACGTGGCTTCGATGGAGTGTTGCGGGTGAGAGTTCTTGTGACAGGCGGCACAGGCGTCGTGGGACGTGCGACCGTAGATGCGCTGCTCGAGCGCGGGCATGACGTGCGGCTGATGAGTCGGAATGCGCAGGACGACGTGAAGGAGTGGGCGCACCGCGTCGAGGCGTTCCCCGGCGACGTCTCCAACGAGGTGGAGGTCCGGGGTGCCGCCGACGGCTGCGAGGCGGTGATTCATCTGTCGGCCATCGTGGCCGAGTCGCCGCCAGAGGCGACGTTCGAAACGGTGAACGTGAATGGGACGCGACACGTCGTGCGGGAGGCGGAGCGCGCCGGTGTTCGACGCTTTGTATACGTGTCTTCGCTCGGCGCCGACCGGGGGGAGTCGCCCTACCACAAGTCCAAGCTGCGAGGCGAGGAAGTCGCGCGCACGTTCGACGGACACTGGATCATTGTCCGGCCCGGCAACGTCTACGGCAGCGGCGACGAGCAGCTCTCGATGATCCTGCGCATGATCCGGTCGCTCCCGGCAGTCCCGGTGATCGCGGGCGCCGATCGGCCGTTCCAGCCCATCTGGGCGAGCGATGCGGGAGCCGCGCTGGCGATCGCCGCCGGGCGCGATGACCTGGCGGGGCGCGTCCTCGAAGTGGCGGGGCCGGAGCAGACCACGTACGACGACGTGGTAGAGCGGCTCTCGCGGATCACGAAGCGCGACCCCGTTAGGCTGCCGGTGCCCGCGTCGCTCGCGTCGATGGTGCTGCGCGTCGCGAACGCGCTCGGCGCCGACGTGGCGGTGGATAGCGGCCAGCTCACGATGCTCAGCGAGGGAAACATCGTGACCAGTCCCGACGGCAACGCGCTGACGACGGTGTTCGGGCTTCGCGGAACTCCGCTCGACAAAGGCCTCGCGATGCTCGCCGATGCGCAGCCGGAAGTGTTGCCCGAGGAGGGCGTGGGCGCGCTGATGCGGAAGCGGTTCTGGGCGGACATCGGTGGGAGCACGATGACGCCCGAACAGCTGTTCGAGCATTTCGTCTCGCACTTCGCGCAGTGCACGCCGTGGCACCTCGACGTCGCGGCGGAGCCCGGTACGCCGATGGTGCCGACGTTAGGCACGACCATGACGCTCAAGCTTCCCCTGCGCGGGAACGTCCAGATCCGAGTCATCGAGCTGGACGATCGCCGGATGACGGTGTGCACGGTCTCCGGGCATCCGCTCGCGGGCGCGGTTCGCTTTCTCGTCGAGCAGCGTGGCGCGGCGGTGCGGTTCGAGATCCAGGTCTACGACCGCGCGTCGAACGTCACCGACTGGCTGGTGATGAACCCGATCGGCGCCCGGCTGCAGAACGCGACGTGGCGTGAGACCGTGGAGCGTGTGGTGAGCCAGAGCGGTGGCCGCGCCGTGGCTGGCGTCGAGCACGAATCGACGAAGCTGGACGAGGACCAGGCGCGCGAGGTGAACGAGTGGCTGGAACGGCTCGTGGTGACGCAGCGCCAGATGGACCACGAGGTGCGCCGGGACGCCCGGCCGTCGGATCGCGCGCCTAACGACGAAGCACGCCCGTACATCGAGCAGCGCGAAGAACAGCGTGAGGCGGGAGCGGGCAACGGGTAGCGGGTGACGGGTAGCGGGTTCGTTGTCATTCCGAGCGGAGCCGCGCAGCGGCGGAGGCGAGGAATCGCCCTCGTCCCGACCGAGCGGCCGCTCTACCGGGATGAGTGCGATTCCTCGCCTCCGCGCCTTGCGGCGCTGCGCTCGGAATGACAAACGAACCCGCTACCCGCTACCCGCAATCAGTACTCCAGCTCCATCGGCCGGAACTGACAGTGCTCGCCGCAGCCTAATCGGTAGCGATTGCGGGCGAACCAGCGGTAGAAGCGCTCCGCCAGCGGCCGGACGAAGGGGATCGAGAACACCCAC